>ERZ761607.3267-NODE-3267-length-15963-cov-5.566759_pt1 | contig 15963 bp, 16 predicted proteins | sample MGYA00511164_ERZ761607 | MGnify/ENA primary metagenome ERZ761607 (study PRJEB28899, sample SAMN02445080) | bioreactor sludge metagenome | biome: EBPR sludge | place: Australia: Brisbane, Thorneside Wastewater Treatment Plant | collected 2011-06-22 ...
CGGCACCGGCAGCACGCGGGCCGAGACGCCGCCGACGTACTTGTAGAGCGGCAGGTCGGCCGCCACGGCCGCGGCCTTGGCCGTCGCCAGCGAGACGCCGAGGATGGCGTTGGCGCCGAGGCGCGACTTGTTCTTCGTGCCGTCCAGCTCGATCAGCAGGCTGTCGACCCGGCGCTGGTCCTCGGCGTCGACGCCGCTCAGGGCGTCGTAGATCTCGCCGTTGACCGCCTCGACCGCCTGCTCGACGCCCTTGCCAAGGTACCGGCCCTTGTCGCCGTCCCGCTTCTCGACCGCCTCGTGCGCGCCCGTGGACGCGCCCGAGGGCACGGCGGCGCGGCCGAACGAGCCGTCTTCCAGGATCACGTCGACTTCGACGGTCGGGTTGCCCCGGCTGTCGAGGATTTCGCGGGCGATGATGTCGACGATCTCGGTCATGAGGCGGCGGAGTCCTTGGCGGTGTCGGGAAAAGCGAGCTCCGATTAGCCCCCTGCCCCGAAAATCGCAACCGGAGGGGGCGCGTTGCGTCCTTCGAGACGCCGGCCAGAGGGCCGGCTCCTCAGGATGAAGAAGTCTGTAGCCGTCCACCAATCTTCGTCATCCTGAGGAGCGAGCCTCAAGCGAGCGTCGCGAAGGACGCACCCGCTTGACTGCCCCTACGGCCCTGCCCCATCGCTCCCCGCAACAAAAGGAGCGCGCCATGTTGCTGGTCGAGAAAGAGAACGGCATCGCCGTCGTCACCCTGAACCGCCCCGAGGCGATGAACGCGCTCAGCAAGGCGCTGCGCAGCGAGCTCTACAAGGCCATGGTCGCGCTGGACGCCGATCCCGAGGTCAGCGTGGTCATCCTGACCGGCGCCGGCGAGCGCGCCTTCACGGCGGGCCTGGACCTCAAGGAACTCGGCGCAGACGCCGGAGCCATGAGCGCCGCCAACGCCGAGGGCGCGGACGAGAACCCCGTCAAGGCCATCGAACTCTGCCGCAAGCCGGTGATCGGCGCGATCAACGGCGTGGCCATCACGGGCGGTTTCGAGGTGGCGCTAGCCTGCGACGTGCTGATCGCGTCCGAGAACGCCCGCTTCGCCGACACCCACGCCCGCGTCGGCATCATGCCGGGCTGGGGCCTGTCCCAGAAGCTGTCGCGCCTGATCGGGATCTACCGGGCCAAGGAGCTGAGCCTGACCGGCAACTTCCTCGACGCGAAGACCGCCTGCGACTGGGGCCTGGTCAATCGCGTCGTTCCCGCCGCCGACCTGCTGCCGACGGCGAAGACGCTGGCCGCCGACATGGCCACCATCCCGGTCGAGACGCTCAGCCTCTACAAGTCGATCATCGACGAGGGCTACGCCCTGTCGTTCGCGGACGGCATGGCGCTGGAGAACCGCCGCTCGACGGCCAACAACCGCACGGTGACCCCGGAGGCCGTCGAGGCGCGACGCGCCGGGATCCAGGCCCGCGGCCGCACGCAGTAGCCGTCACACCATCTGGGTCCGCATTTGCTGACCCAGCTCCAGGAACAGGTGCCGGTCGCCGTAGTCGAGTTCGACCCGGGCGAACTGATGCAGGACGTCGGCGCCGAGCAGCAAGGCCGGGGTGTCGAGCAGGTCCCACTGCCGGAACAGGTGCACATCGGCGACCACGACCGGCAGGTTCAGGAACCGCAGGCCGCCGACGTGCAGCACGGTGAGCATCCGGCCCTCGCCGGTGACGACCGCGTCGGTGACGCCATGGATGTCGATCAGCGGCGCCGCCGTGGCCCAGGCGCCGCGCTGGCGCATGCGCCGGGCCAGGTCCCGGTTGGCGATTGTCACGCTGCCGCCGGTGTCGACCAGGGCCGTGGCCCCGACCCGCTCGGCGCGCACGTCGATGACGCTGAGCAGGCCGTGCCGATCGCTGGTCGGGATCTTCGCCGTCCGGTAACGGGCCAGGGGCCGGTCATCGGATGAGGGCACGATCTGCAATCGGCGGCGACGGAAGTCCATGATCAGGCGCCGCTGCTGCAGCACATCGACGCCGAGCAGTCCGTCGGCGCCGAGGCGGTCGCGGGAGATCACGGGAAGGTCCCGGGCCGGCAGCGCGTCCTCGCCGAAGCGGATCGTCGGCGCCTGAACGGTCTCCGTCAGCGCCGACCCCGTCACGCCGTGGATCATCACCCGCCGGCCGGCGGACAGACCGAGCCGGTCGGCGACGTCGGAGGCCAGCACGGTGCGGTCGGCGCCGGTGTCGACCACGAAGTGGAATGGCCCCGCCTCGCCGACGAAGACCGGGATCGTCAGGCGCTGATCGAGATCACGCGCGCCCTCGATCTCGACCTGCGGCGCGGGCGCCTTGGCCCAGGCGCCGCCCGCGACCAGCGCGCCGGCGGTTCCCAGGGCGAAGTGTCGGCGGTTCAGCATGGCGACGCCCTCCTGATCCGGAAAGTCTAGCACGCCGCGGAACCAGGGTCTCCGAAATGCGAACGACGCCCCGGGGCGGCCCCGGAGCGTCGTCGACGTCGGTCAGCGATCCGAAGGACCGAAGAACTAGTCTTCCTTGGGCGTCAGGACCTGACGACCGCGGTACATGCCGGTCTTCAGGTCGACATGGTGCGGACGGCGCAGCTCGCCGGTGTCCTTGTCTTCGACGTAAGCGTTGGCGCCCAGGGCGTGGTGGGAGCGGCGCATGTTGCGACGCGAGGGCGATACTTTGCGTTTAGGAACGGCCATGGTCTGACTCTGCTTGTCGGCGCGCCCCGGTAGGGCGGTGGGGCGTGAAAACGGTAGCGGCGGCCGGGTGGGCCGCCACGTGAGCGCGGGTGTATGCCTCAAACGCTCCGCAAGTTCAAGCGGACTTGCCGGCGCCGGGCGAGCGGGCGAGCTTGTGCCCCTGCCATTCGCCGAGTTGGACGCCCGCGCGACGTCGACGGACGAGCGGACGGATGTAGTCCCGCCCCTTCAGATAGCCGACGACCAGCTCGTCGTCGCCCGCCACGGGCCCGATTTCCAGGTCCTGCTCGGGGAAGACGACCGTGCAGTTGTCGCCGACATAGACCAGCACGCAGCCGGTGCGGTCGCGCACCTGGGCCGACCAGGCCTTGATGGTCGGATAGTAGGCCGGAGCCTTCCAGGCCGACGGCCAGGCGGCGTCGACGTCGATGCAGAGCCGCCCCTGCCCCGGCTCCGGCCGAATCAGGAAGTGGGCGATCGAGGGACGCCAGGCCTCGCCGAGCTCCTCCCACTGCAGCCAACCGCAGGCGAACGCGCGGCAATCTTCCGGATGTTCGCCATGGATCGCGCAGCCTGCGCCGGCCAGGGCATGCGCGCAAAGCCGGCCCGGCGGCTTGTCCAGCGACGCGACATGCAGGACCTGGCAACAGAGGTTGCAGGGACCACAGCTCCTCATCGCCGCCTCCCTGCCCTTCCGGCGCTACACCAGCCGGCTCTGTTCCTTCGCCGCCGCGATGAAGCTGGCGAACAGCGGGTGCGGTGCGAAGGGACGACTTTTCAATTCCGGGTGGAACTGGACACCGATGAACCAGGGATGGTCGGGCCGTTCCACGATCTCGGGCAGGACGCCGTCGGGCGAGCGGCCGGTCAGCTTCAGGCCGCTGGCCTCCATGCGGTCGCAGTAGCCGATGTTGACCTCGTAGCGGTGGCGGTGGCGCTCGAAGATGTCCGTCGAGCCATAGATGTCCGCGACCTTCGACCCCGCGGTCAGCAGAGCCTCGTAGGCGCCAAGGCGCATGGTGCCGCCGAGGTCGTCGCCTTCCTTGCGCTCGACCCGCTCGTTGCCCTGCGTCCATTCGGTCATCAGGCCGACGACAGGCTCCGGCGTCGGACCGAACTCGGTGGAGGAAGCGTTCGCGATGCCAGCCACGTTCCTGAGGGTCTCGATCACCGCCATCTGCATGCCGAAGCAGATGCCGAAGTAGGGCACGTTGCGTTCGCGGGCGAACTGGGCGGCGAGGATCTTGCCCTCGGCGCCGCGCTCGCCAAAGCCGCCCGGGACCAGGATGCCGTGCACGCCCTCAAGCCGCGAGGCGGCCGCGCCGTCCTCGTTCTCGAAGGTCTCGCTCTCGACCCAGTCGAGGTTGACCTTGACCTTGTTGGCCACGCCGCCGTGGCTGAGGGCCTCGATCAGCGACTTGTAGGCGTCCTTCAGCACCGTGTACTTGCCGACCACCGCGATCGTGACCTCGCCGTCGGGGTTGGTGGTCACCGCGTCGATCGCCTGCCAGCGCGACAGATCGGGGGCCGGCGCGTCCTTGATCCCGAACACGTCGAGCACTTCGCGGTCCAGGCCCTGTTCGTGATAGTCGAGGGGCACGGCGTAGATGGACGAGCTGTCCATCGCCTGAATCACGGCGCTCGGACGCACGTTGCAGAACAGGCCGATCTTGCGCTTCTCGTCGGCCGGGATCGGCTGTTCGCAGCGGCACAGCAGGATGTCCGGCTGGATGCCGATCGAGCGCAGCTCCTTGACCGAATGCTGCGTCGGCTTGGTCTTCATCTCGCCGGCCGTCTTGATGAACGGCAGCAGGGTCAGGTGCACGTAGCAGCTGTCGCCGCGCGGCAGCTCCTGGCGCAGCTGGCGGATGGCCTCGAAGAACGGCAGGCCCTCGATATCGCCGACCGTGCCGCCAATCTCGACCAGCACGAAGTCGGCTTCCTCGCCGTTCTCGTCGACGGCGGGGGTCAGGACGAAGTTCTTGATCTCGTTGGTGACGTGGGGAATCACCTGGACCGTCGCGCCGAGGTAGTCCCCGCGCCGCTCCTTCTCGATGATCGTCTTGTAGATCTGGCCGGTGGTGATGTTGTCGGCCCGCGAGGCGTTCACGCCGGTGAACCGCTCGTAGTGCCCGAGGTCGAGATCCGTCTCGGCGCCGTCGTCGGTCACGAAGACCTCGCCGTGCTGATAGGGGCTCATCGTCCCCGGATCGACGTTCAGGTAGGGGTCGAGCTTCCTCAGGCGGACCTTGTAGCCGCGAGCCTGCAGCAGCGCGCCGAGGGCGGCGGACGCGAGACCTTTTCCCAATGAGGAAACCACGCCGCCGGTGATGAAGATGTACCGGGCCATGGGAATCCAGATTAGCGCCGATTCGTGCCCGGCGCCGCCTTACTTAGAGCGAACGATGATCTTCGTTACTGCGGAGCGGTCTGACCCGTCGCCGGCGCGGCCGTGCCCGGCAGCGGGGCGGACGGCAGGCCGGTCGACGGCAGCGGGGCGGTCGGCAGCGGTTGCGTCACCGGCGCGGACGGAGCCGGCGCGGTCGGTTGCGGCCGAACCAGGCTGTTGGGATCGACGCGTTCGACGCCGCCCGTGATCGAGCTCGCGCTGCGTTGCGTCGCGGCCAGCAGGGTCAAGCCGACGCTGAGCACCAGGAACAGCGTGAACAGCACCCAGGTGATGCGGGTCAACAGGTTGCCCGCGCCCCGGGCCGTCATGAAGCCCGACGGACCGCCGCCCATGCCGAGCGCGCCGCCTTCCGACTGCTGCATCAGCACGGTGACGATCAGCAGCACACAGACGATGATATGGAAGACGAGCAGAATATTGAGAAGCATCGATCAGGGTCCGTTGGGCGCGCGATCCCGCGCTCCGGTCGAAACGAAGGCGCCCCTCTAGCACTCGATCGGGGGTCACGCCATAGCTGGGAAATCCGACGGGCTTCGCAAGGCCATGATTCTCGAGACCGAACGCCTGAGCCTGACGCCGGTCACGCCCGCGGACGCGGCCCTGATCTATCCGGTCATGGCCGATCCGGAGGTCATGGCGCACATGGACGTCGCCGCTGTCGACGATCCGGACCTCACCGCCGCCTTCGTCGAGGGCCAGCTCGGCGAGATGGAGCGCGAGGAGGGCTTCTACTGGTCGGTACGGCGGACGGCGGACGGGGCGTACCTCGGCAGCGTCGACCTGTCCGACATCGACTGGCGGCACAATCGCGCCGAAGTCGGCTTCATCCTGGCGCGTCCGGCCTGGGGCCAGGGCTTTGCGTACGAAGCGGTGCAGGCGGTGATGGGCTACGCGGCCACCCTGGGTTTCAAGCGGCTGTGGGCGCGCACCCATGTCGGCAACAACGCCTCGGAGAAGCTGCTGCTGAAACTGGGTTTCGAGCAGGAAGGCTACCTGCGGGGCCACGTCGATCGCGAGGGCGACCGACGCGACTGCCGCCTATGGGGCCTGCTGCTGTAGCCGGGTTGGGGACATGCACTTCAGTGCGCGGCCCGATGGATCGCCGCTTCACGCCCCCGCGATGATGCCCAGGAAGTCCGCCGCCTTCAGCGAAGCGCCGCCGACCAGAGCGCCGCCAACCTCCCGGGCCTTCAGGATCTCCGCCGCGTTGGACGGCTTCACCGAGCCGCCGTAGAGGATCGGCACGCCCGCGCCGTTGGCGCCGAAGCGTTCGACCAGCACGCCGCGGATGGCCACATGGACCTCCTCGATCTGCGCCAGTGTCGGGGTCAGGCCGGTGCCGATCGCCCAGACAGGTTCGTAGGCGACGGCGAAGGCCTTGCCGGCCAGTTCGTCCGGCAGCGAGCCGCGCACCTGGCCGGTGACGATCTCCAGGGTCCGGCCCGCCTCCCGCTCGGCCAGGGTCTCGCCGACACAGACGATGGGTTCCAGCCCGGCCCGCAGCGCGGCGCGGGTCTTGTCCGCGACCAGGGCGTCGGACTCGCCATAGCCGGCGCGGCGCTCGGAATGGCCCAGGATCACCAGCCGGGCGCCGGCGTCGGCGAGCATCTCGGCCGCGATGTCGCCGGTGAAGGCGCCGGAGACCTCGGCGCGACAATCCTGGCCGCCGACCGCCACGCCGGCGCCGGCGAGCGCCTCGGCCATCCGGTGCACCAGCGTCGCCGGCGGACAGAGGGCGACACGGGCGGCGGCCGGATGGGCGTCGAGGCCGGCGGCCACGGCGCGGGCTTCGTCGAGGGACTCCTCGAGTCCGTTCATCTTCCAGTTTCCGGCGATCAGCGGGCGGGGCGTGGTCATCGGGTCATCCGTGCGCGTTGATTTCTTGCGCCGCGCCGTACGCGATGCGGGCCCGCCTGTCACCTGCTCGCATCACGCCGCATCGGCGCCACGCTTGCGGGGTCTCCTCGCCGTCCACTATACCGCGCGGGCGGCGTCATTCGCCCCGCGCTCAACCAGGGTCAAAGTCTCGTCCATGCTCGCCGCCTTCCGCAGCTTCGCGAAGTCGCCCTTCGCCATTGCCCTCGTCTTCCTGCTCATGCTGGCCTTCCTGCTGGTCGGCACCACGGACATGTTCAAGAACATCCTGTTCGGCGGCATCGGCACTGACGTGGTCAAGGCCGGGTCCCGATCGGTGAGCCAGTACGAGTTCAAGCTCAGCTACGACCGCACCCGCAAGCAGATGGAACAGCAGTACGGCCAGCCGATCACGATTGAGATGGCTGTCGAGCGCGGTCTGGACCAGCAGATGATGCGCGAACTGCTGACCTCCGAGTCCTTCGCCGAGCTGATGCGTCGCCTCGGCGTCCGGTCGCCGAAGAAGATGCTGCAGGACGAGCTGCGCAAGACGCCCGACTTCTTCGACCAGGTCACCGGCGAGTTCAGCCAGCAAAGCTATGCGGCCGTCCTGGCCGAGAACAACCTGACGCCGACGATGTTCGAGAAGGGCATGGCCGACGGCATGGCGCGATACCAGTTCGTGCGCGCCGCCGCCGACGGGCTGAAGGCGCCCCTCGCCTATGCGTCCCTGGGCGGGGCCGTCGGCCTTGAACAGCGCGACATCAGCTATTTCGTGGTCACGCCGCAGAGCATCGGCCAGATCGCTCCGCCGACCGACGCCGAGGTCCAGGCCTTCGTGAAGGCCAACTCCGCCCGCCTCATGCGCCCTGAGTTCCGCGGCCTCACGGTGGTGAAGCTGTCGAGGAAGGCCTTTGAGCAGAGCGTGACCCTGGACCCGGCCGAGGTCCAACGCCGCTTCGACTTCGAGAAGGATTCGCTGTCCAGGCCCGAGACCCGCACCGTGGTGCAGATCCCGGCCAAGGACGCGGCCCAGGCCGCCGCCCTCGTGACCGAGCTGAACCGCGGCGGCGACGCCCGGATCGTGGCCGGGCGCCTGGGCGTCAAGCCGATCATCTTCGACAACAAGGCCCGCACCGCCTTCTTCGACCCGGCCATCGCGGCCAAGGCCTTCGCCCTCCCGCAGGGCGGCGTCGACATCGTCAAGGGCGGCTTCGGTCTGGCCGTGATCAAGGTCGAGGGGGTGGTCGCCGGCCAGGCCGCCACGCTCGAGGCCAACCGCGCCGCGATCGAGGCCAAGGTTCGCGCCGACCTCGCCGACCGCAAGGTCTCCGAGGCGTCAAAGGTCTATGAGGACACGCGCGCGACCGGCGCCGACATGCTCGTCGCCGCCCAGAAGGCCGGACTCCCTACCGCTACCGTCGCCCCGGTCTCGGCGCAGGGCGCCGGCGAGGACGGCAAGCCCGTCGCCGGCCTGAGCCCGAACCTCCTCAAGGCCGCCTTTGAAGCCACCCAGGGTCAGGACAGCGAGATCATCCAGGACGGCGAAGGCGAGTATTTCATCGTCCGCGTCGACCGGGTGGTCGCCCCGGCCCTGCCGCCGATGGACCAGCTGCGGCCGTTCATCATGCGCACCCTGATGATCCAGAAGATGCAGGACGCCGTTCGCGCCCGCGCGGCGGCGCTGGAGGCCCGCGTGCGCAAGGGCGAGACGATTGAGGCCGTGGCGGCCTCGGCCGGCGCCTCGGTCCAGAAGATCGCCGGCCTGTCGCGGATGAACGCCCAGGAGCAGGCCGCGCTCGGCCGCGATTTCGTCGGCGCCGCGTTCGGGGCCAAGAAGGGCGACGTCTACGCCGCCGCCACGAGCGGCGGCATGGCCGTGGCCACGGTCACCGCCCTGCGTCCCGGCGACGTCAACCAGGTGGCCGTGGCCGCCCGGCAGCAGCAGACCCAGTTCAGCGAACAGATCTTCCAGGACATCGGCCAGACCATCCAGCAGTACGGCGTCTCGTCGCTGAAGGCGAAGAGCAGTCTGGCCAACGCCCGCGCCGCCATCGGCGGCCCGGCGCCGGAGCCGGCCGCCAAGCCCAAGGGCAAGTAGTGGCGGTCGAGCCGACCTTCGAGGCCTTTGAACAGGCGTGGAACTCCGGACGGCCGCAGGTCGTCTGGACACGCCTGATCGACGATCTGGAGACGCCGGTCTCCGCCTACCTCAAGATCGCCCGAGGCCGCGCCTACGCCTTCCTGTTCGAGTCCGTCGAGGGCGGCGCCTGGCGCGGTCGCTACTCGATCGTGGCCATGAAACCGGATCTGGTCTGGCGCTGCCGCGGCGACGCCGCCGAGATCGCCGATGGGGAGGCCGCGGTCGCGGCCGGCGCCTTCGCGCCGCAGGCGGGCGGCGCGCTCGACAGCCTGCGGGACCTGATCTCCGCCTCGCGCATCGAGCTGCCGGCCGGCCTGCCGCCGCCAGCGGCGGGCATCTATGGCACGCTGGGCTACGACATGGTCCGGCTGGCCGAGACCCTGCCGAACGTGAACCCGGACCCGCTGGGCCTGCCCGACGCGGTGATGATCCGGCCCTCAATCGTGGCCGTGTTCGACGCCATCGCCCAGGAGATCGCCCTGGTCACGCCGGTTCGGCCGGCCAAGGGGGTTTCTGCGAAGGACGCCTGGAACGCGGCCAACGCACGCCTCGACGCCGTGCTCGCCGACCTGCGCGGGCCGCTGACCCCGCCGCCGCCCGGCCAGCCGACCGACGTGACGTTCACCACCCCGGTGAGCCGGGCCGACTACGCCGTGGTGGTCGAGAAGACCAAGGACTACATCGGCGCTGGCGACATCTTCCAGGCCGTGGTGGCGCACCGCTTCCGCGCCAGGTTCGAGCGCGATCCCTTCGCGCTGTACCGCTCGCTGCGGCGGACCAATCCGTCCCCGTTCCTGTTCTATCTGGAGTTCGGCGACTTCCAACTCGTGGGATCGAGCCCGGAGATCCTGGTCCGTCTCCGCGACGGCAAGGTCACCATTCGCCCTATCGCCGGCACCCGGCCACGCGGGGCGACGCCGGAGGAGGACCTGGCGCTGGAGCAGGAACTGCTGGCCGACCCCAAGGAGCGGGCCGAGCACCTGATGCTGCTGGACCTCGGCCGCAACGACGTCGGCCGCGTGGCGCGTCTGCGCGATCCGGGCCGCAACGAACCCCAGGCGACCGGCCGTCGCGCGCCGTCGGTTCGGGTCACCGAGAGCTTCGTGATCGAGCGCTACAGCCACGTCATGCACATCGTCTCGAACGTCGAGGGCGACGCGCCCGAGGGACTCGATCCCGTTGACGTGCTGATGGCCGCCCTGCCCGCCGGCACCGTGTCCGGCGCGCCGAAAGTGCGGGCGATGGAGATCATCGACGAGCTGGAGGTCGAGAAGCGCGGCGTCGGCTACGCCGGCGCGGTCGGCTACTTCGGCGCCGACGGCTCGGTCGATACCTGCATCGTGCTGCGCACCGGGCTGGTCAAGGACGGCATGCTCTACGTCCAGGCTGGCGGCGGCATCGTCGCCGACAGCACGCCGGACGCCGAGTACGACGAGACCATCCACAAGTCGAACGCCCTGCGGAGGGCGGCCCAGGAGGCTTGGCGGTTCGGCTAGTTCCGCTCGCTGCCGGCCGGGACGGCGTCCAGCTGTTCCTCGATGACCAGATGGCTGCTGGTCACCGGCGGGGCCATGATCATCGCCGTGGCGAAGGCCAGGGCCGAGACGGCGGCAAACGCCGCGGCGGCCAATACGCCCCATAGGTTCTCGCGCTGGATCGGCGGCTTCAACAGGCCGCGTGCATAGGCGAGCGCTTCGGGATCGAGGGCGGAATCGGCGACGGCCATGGGATGAGGATGCCGTGCGTCGGGGGGAAGGGCAAACCGATGGGCGTTGCGTGCTTCGACACGCGCCCTTCGAGCGCTGCTCAGCATGACGTTGGTGGGTCGCCTTTGGGTCACGTCATCCTGAGCAGCCGCGTAGCGGCGTGTCGAAGGACGCACGGCGCTCCCGCCCGCTTCCCCTGAAAGCGTCTTCAGCGCCGCTGCGTTCACAGGCCGCCCGAAAGCCTCTATGAGCGGAAGGCCATGATCCTCGTCATCGATAACTACGACAGCTTCACCTACAACCTCGTCCACTACCTGAACGAGCTGGGGGCGGAGACCGTCGTGCATCGCAACGACGCGCTCACCGTCCAGGAAGCGCTGGCCTTGAAGCCGGAGGCCATCCTGCTCTCGCCGGGGCCCTGCGATCCCGACCAGGCCGGGATCTGCCTGCCGCTGCTGCGCGGCGCGCCGGAGGATCTGCCGATCCTGGGCGTCTGCCTCGGCCACCAGGCGATCGGCCAGGCCTACGGCGGCGAGGTGGTCCGCGCCAAGTCCGTGATGCATGGCAAGACCAGCAAGATCAGCCATTCGGACAAGGGCATGTTCAAGGGCCTGCCCAACCCCTTCACGGCCACGCGCTACCACAGCCTGTCGGTGAAGCGGGACACCCTGCCCGAGGTGCTGGAGGTGACCGCCTGGACCGACGACGGCGAGATCATGGGCTTCCAGCACCGCACGCGGCCGGTGTTCGGCGTGCAGTTCCATCCGGAGTCGATCGCCACCGAGGGCGGCCACCAGATGCTGGAGAACTTCCTCGACCTGGCCGGCGTGAAGCGCGACGCGGTCGCCTGACATGAGCGACGCCTTCAAGCCGCTGCTCAGCCGTCTGGCCGACGGCGCGACCCTGTCGGAGGAGGACGCCGAGGCCTTTTTCAGCGCCTGCCTGCGCGGCGAGCCGACCCCGGCCCAGGTGGCGGCCGCCGTCACCGCCATCCGCCTGCGCGGCGAGACTGTGGGCGAGATCGTCGCCTGCGCCCGCGCCATGCGCCGGGCCGCCGTGCACCTCGACCTGCCCTACGAGACGATCGACGTCTGCGGCACCGGCGGCGACGGCCTGCACACCCTGAACATCTCCACCGCCACCGCCTTCGTGGCGGCCGGCGGCGGGCTGAAGGTCGCCAAGCACGGCAACCGCGCGATCACCAGCAAGTCCGGCACCGCCGACGTGCTGGCGGCGTTGGGCGTCAACATCGATCCGGGCCTTGAGACGCAGCGACGGGCGCTCGACGAGGCCGGCATCTGCTTCCTGTTCGCCCAGGCCCACCACGGGGCCATGCGCCATGTGAGCCCGATCCGGCAGGAGCTGGGTTTCCGCACCATCTTCAACCTGCTCGGCCCGCTGACCAATCCGGCCGGCGCCCGTCGGCAGGTGATGGGCGTGCCGGCCCCGCGCTATGTCGAGCCGATCGCCCAGGCGCTGGGCGCGCTGGGCGCTGTACGCGCCTGGTCGGTCCACGGCCAGGGGATGGACGAGCTGACCACCACCGGCGAGACCGAGGTCGCCGAATGGCGCGAGGGCGTTGGCCTGAGACGCTTCACGATCACGCCGGAAGCCGTTGGATTGCCTCGTGCTTCCCTTGCCGATCTTACCGGCGGAGACCCGGTTTTCAACGCCGCCGCCCTGCGCGCGGTTCTGGAGGGCGAACCCGGCGCCTATCGCGACATCGTGCTGCTCAACGCCGCCGCCGCCTTCCTGGTCGGCGACACGGTGGAGACCCTGCGCGACGGCGTCGAGCTGGCCGGCGCGGTCATCGACGACGGGCGGGCGCTACGGGCGCTGGACCAGCTGATAGCCGTCACCAATGGCTAATATCTCTCCGATCCTCCCCGCGAAGGCGGGGACCCAAGCTGAGGCGCCGCTTGGCCTCCCGCCTTCGCGGGAGCAATCGGTGGAGACGCAATGACCGACATTCTCGCGAAGATCGCCGCCTACAAGCGCGAGGACGTCGCCGCGCGGAAGGCCGTGCGACCGCAGGCCAAGGTCGAGGCCGATGCAGCCGTCGCGGACGCCCCGCGGGGCTTCATGGCGGCCCTCGCAAGCGGCCATGCACCGGGCCGGCTGGCCCTGATCGCCGAGATCAAGAAGGCCAGTCCCTCGAAGGGCGTCATCCGGGAGGACTTCGATCCGCCGGCGCTGGCCCAGGCCTATGAACGCGGCGGCGCGGCCTGCCTGTCGGTGCTGACCGACGAGCCCAGCTTCATGGGCGCCGACCGCTATCTGGAGGCGGCGCGCGACGCCACCGCCCTGCCCTGCATCCGCAAGGACTTCCTCGTCGACCCCTGGCAGGTGGCCGAGAGCCGCGCCCTAGGCGCCGACGCCATCCTGGTCATCCTGGCGATGATCGACGACGCCCTGGCCGCTGACCTGATGAGCGAGGCCGCCCGCTACGGCATGGACGCGCTGGTCGAGGTCCACGACGAGGCCGAGATGGACCGCGCCGGCGCGCTGGGCGCGACGCTGGTCGGGGTCAACAACCGCGACCTGAAGTCCTTCACCGTCGATCTGGCCATCACCGAGCGGCTGGCGGCCCGGGCGCCGAAGAACGCCCTGCTGGTGACCGAGAGCGGGATCTTCACCCCCACCGACGTCGCGCGCTGCGAGGCCAGCGGCGCGAAGGCGATGCTGGTCGGCGAGAGCCTGATGCGGCAGGCGGACGTCGAGGCGGCGACGCGGGCGCTGCTCGGCTAGGGCGTGATCCGGTACGGCTAGAAGCCGACCGGATGGCGGACCACCGACCATCCACGATCGAAACGCAGGCGCACGTCACCGCGATCGGCGCCGCCCGGCGGTGACGCCGGAGCGATCAGCGTCCGGTAGTCCAGCACCTTCTCCGCGCTCGGCCGAGCCGTGAACAGGAGCGTCATGTCGTCGCCGTCCTTCCGGACTTCCGCGATGAACTGGCCAAACTCGATCGACGGCCGCGTCCGGTCATCGGTCTCGTGGGAAAGCAGCAGGAAGGAGGGCTCGGTCTGGGCCGCAAAGCCCGCACTCAACAGGACGTTGTAGAAATGCCCGTTGTGGCCCCCGTGATGAGCGACCTGGATCACATGCAGTGGCTTAAGGGCTTGCAGAAGACTGGGATAGTAAGGATCGCGGCTGTTCAAGCGCCGGAAGTCGTTGAAGCCGGTGTCACCCGACACCAAAAGGCGCTGCGACTCGGCTTCGACAGCCAGGACATAGCTGAGCTGATTGCTCTCCGTGACGCCCTGCACCCTGATGCGGGTGAAGGCCACCTTCGCCATGTAGTCGCCGATGGGCAGCAGGTTACGGTGCTTGTCGATCAACTGCCGCGACGGACCCAGCAGTTTCAGAACAGGACCGTCCGACGACAGCGTCTGACCGGCGACAAAGGCCCGGCTCGATGCCTGCCAAACGAAGCGACTCGGAGCCCCATCGTTGATAAACTCGCAGCGTATTGGCACTTCCCTGCGTTTCAGCGCGGCTACGAGTCCGGCGAGCGCCTTGGCGTTGATCGCCTTGGAGGCCTCTGAGGCCCTGACCGCGGCGAGCGCACGGGCGTCCGGAACCACCTGGCCAGGCAGTTCTTCCCGACGCGCTTCAACGACTTCCGCCAGGGCCCGGAGACTTCCGTCGCTGGTGGCCCATGCCTTCCGGAGGCGTCCCCCATGTTCGCCCCGGTAGAGCCAGTACGGATAGAGCTCATCCTCCGCAGGGCCCGGATCCGACTCGAGTTCCCGGCCATGATCATGGTCTGGAGGGCCTCCGAGGGTCTCCCAGGCGTCTCGCCTGTGCCGCTCGAAGAAGCCCGGCGACAGACGAATCTTGGCACCGACCGACTCGTCGAGTTGCAGCCCCTTGAGACCGCTCCTCAGGAGCCCGGAAAAATCGTCGGCGCCGCGTTCAAGCCGCGCCAGCGCAACACAGACGCGCGCTTTCTGGTCCAGATAGCTTCGAAGCACGGCCTTGCCCTGAGGACCGGCCAGCTGCAGCGCAAAGAACTCGCTGGATCTCACCGGCCCGTCGGCCGGGGCGGCCGAGACATCGTTTACGACTGGCGGGAGCCATGCTTGACCAATCTCGAACCCCAGGTCCTCGACGATCGGCGTGAGGCCAGTGAGGTGGTCGGCGTCGTAATGGGTGCCGATCATCAGATCGATCCTGCGGTCGCCGGACCCGAAGGCCGCGAAGGCCTCGTCCAGTTGCTCGGCCACCTTGGAGAACGGATACCGCCTCCGGTCCTTCAGCGGAGCGCCGGCGTCGGCCAACACCCGGATCGGCGTGCCGGTAGCGGCCGTGAACTGCAGGAGCAGCGCCGCGCCGAGCTGGACATCAAAGGCGTCGATCTGGATCGCCATCGGCTCCCCCCCCCGAAACGACCATCCCTTGCACTGCAAACTGCGTCAATCTCGCATTGATCGCGCTAATCTTCCACCACGCCCTCGATCGCCACCCACGGATGCCTCGTCTCCCCGTAGACCTGCTTTTCCGGCGGCGGGAAAGTCGGGTCGGCGAACGCGCCCACCGCCACCGCGATGAAGCCCGGCTTGAACAGCGGCTCCCAGAACACCGTCGCGCCGCAGGTCGGGCAGTGGTGGAAGATCGCGCCCGGTCCGTCCTCGCCGGCCCGGGTCCAGGTGTTCGACTCGCCGGCGACCGTGACGGCCTCGGCCGGAAAGAAGGCCGCCGAGCCGAAGGCGCTGCCCGTGCGCCGCTGGCAGGCCAGGCAGTGGCAGACGGAGATTCGCGTCGGCTCGCCGTCACAGGCGACGGTCAGGCTTGCGCAGGAGCAGCTGGCGGTGCGGGTCATGGTGCGATCCCTTGCGGCGCTGGGGTTTCACAGCATCGGAGACCCGAAAACGCCGTCAACTTGACATTAACGAAGAACACCTAGAGAACATCCAGTGAAGTTGGCGGTTTGTTCCGCCGCAGATTCGGTTGGCGAGGCCAGGCTATGCTCACCCGCAAGCAGCACGAACTCCTGATGTTCATCCATGAACGCATCAAGGAGACTGGCGTATCGCCGTCGTTCGACGAGATGAAGGAGGCTTTGGACCTGGCCTCGAAGTCGGGCATCCACCGCCTGATCACGGCCCTGGAGGAGCGCGGCTTCCTGCGCCGCCTGCCGCAT
>ERZ761607.3270-NODE-3270-length-15958-cov-5.586179_pt1 | contig 15958 bp, 13 predicted proteins | sample MGYA00511164_ERZ761607 | MGnify/ENA primary metagenome ERZ761607 (study PRJEB28899, sample SAMN02445080) | bioreactor sludge metagenome | biome: EBPR sludge | place: Australia: Brisbane, Thorneside Wastewater Treatment Plant | collected 2011-06-22 ...
GCCGTTACCGTCACCCTGCGCCACGAAGAGCATAAACCCCCGGCAGAAGTCACCCTGCTGCTCACCGACGATGACCAGCTCAAGACGCTCAACAAAGAATATCGCGGCATTGATGCCCCCACCGACGTGTTAAGCTTTGCCACCGGCGAAACGATGCCCGGTATGAGTGACGACGAGCCATACCTGGGTGACATCGTTATTTCGGTGCCTACGGCCGAACGCCAGGCCAAACAGGGCGGCCACAGCCTGAAGGCTGAACTTCAGCTGCTCACCGTGCACGGCACGCTGCACCTGCTGGGTTACGACCACGAAGAGCCAGACGAAAAAGACCGCATGTGGTGGGCCCAGGCCTCGATCCTGGCCCAATTGGGCGCTGAAATCACCGGACCCCCGGAGGAAACGGAGGAGTAGCCACCTTGTCCATCGAAAAACGCTCAGAGATTCACGATCGCGTCAAGAGCTTTCATTATGCCTTCGAAGGGTGGTGGTTTGTGCTGCGTACCCAGCACAATGCGTGGATTCACGCCGTGGTGACCCTGGCCATTGTTGCTCTGGGGCTGTGGCTGGGCCTGCCCCGGCGCGATTGGGCCGTGCTCATTCTCACCTTTATGGCGGTGTGGATGGCCGAATTTATGAACACCGCCATCGAAGCGGTGGTGGATATGACCATGCCCGATATTCACCCGCTGGCGAAAGTGGCCAAAGATGTGGCGGCAGCGGCCGTTTTAGTCGGTGCTTTGGGTGCCGTACTGGTGGGCCTGCTGCTGCTGGGTCCGCCGCTCTGGGCGCGCCTCTTTGGCGCATAAGAGCGTTTACTTAAAGAAGTTGCTCAAGAAAAACCACAAATTGGCTGGTCGTTCTGCCAGGCGGCGCATGAAGTAGGGATACCAGGTGGTGCCAAAGGGAATGTATACCCGAACCCGGTACCCTTGCTGACGCACCGCCTGCTGGAGTTCCCGTCTTACACCGTATAACATTTGAAATTCAAATGACTCTTTATCAATCTGGTGCTGTCGTGCGTGCTGCACGATGGCGTCAATCAGCTGCTCGTCATGGGTGGCGAAACAGGGGTACATGCCCCGGTTCCGCGCTTCCTGGCTGAGCATTTCTTGGGCCAGGTGCAGAAAGTTGGTATCGGTATCGGCCTTTTGTGGGAAGGCCAGATCGTGCGGTTCTTTGTAGGCACCTTTACACAGGCGCACCCAGGCACCTTCCTGGATCAGCGCCTTGATATCGGCTTCAGTGCGGTAGAGGTAGGCTTGAATGACGATGCCCACGCGGTGGCCAAAGCCATCCTCATCGCGCAGGCTGCGGTACAGCTCCAGGGTGGTGTCAGTGACGCTGCTGTCTTCCATGTCGATGCGCACGCGGGTATCGTACTTTTCGGCGGCGGTGAGCAGCTGCTGCAAATTGTGGCGGATAACGGCCGTACTCAAATGCAGGCCCAGCTGGGTTGGCTTAACCGACACGGTGGCATTGACCCCGCTAAGGTGAATGTGGCGCATCAGGTCGATGATTGCTTCCCGGGCGGCGGCGGCATCTTCGGCCGTTTCTACGCTTTCGCCCAGGTAGTTCAGCGTTACCGACAGACCGCTTTGGTTTACTTCTTGGGTGGCTCGAATGGCGTCTTGAATGGTCTTTCCGGCGATGAAGCGGCTGGCGACCTGCCAGGCGGGTGGAAAATCGGTGGCAATTTGTCGTGCCCAGCCAGCCGTGGAGAGGTACAGCAAGAGGGAACGCAGCCATTGTTCGCTGTAGCGGTAGAGGAGCAGCACGGCAACGGCCGTTGCGCCCAAAAAAACAAACAATCGAGCAATTAGAGAACGATTTTGTGACATTACTTTCTTCCTTGTGGTCTTTTCAAGTAAGCAACCTTTGCTTATGATACTTCACATCAATTATTCTAAACAAACGTGAAAAAGCACCTGCGGTTGGGTGTTGATGGATCATGAATGAGTCCTGATCAAGCCGAGAATTTATTTCCCGTTCAGCCAGATTTTGCGCTGTTCCACAGCTATGCGGAACAGGCAGATGTCATCTTTTGGGCAGCCGATCCGCAGACATTTCAGCTGGTGTATGTGAGTCCACACGCTGAACATGCCCTGGGTGTGCCGCTAGAAGCGTGGTTACGGCCGTCTTTCTGGCAGGATCATCTCCATGCGATGGATCGTGACCGGGTGCTGGCGCAGCTGGCAACGGCCGTTGCCGACCAACAAACCCACCTCTTTGAATATCGTCTACTTGCCGCCAATGGCGCGTCGCTCTGGTTCCGCGACCGGGTTTGCCTGCTGGCCAATGCCCCAAAGCCGCTGCTGTGTGGCATGATGACAGACGTGACGGTGTTTAAGACGGCCGTTCACAAAGGCACCGACACACCTGGCTATACCAGCATCTTCCTGGAAATTGTGACGCTGCTGTCCGATAATGCCGAAATTGGGGACAGTCTGTCCCGGCTGGTGCGCCGGTTGAGTGACGTGTTTGATGTCACGGCCGTGCGCATCCTGGAATGGAATGCCACCATCGGGGTCATTATGCCCCTGGCTGAGTTTTGCCTGTCTTCTACTTCGCTTCTCTCGGCCAGCGAGAAGGATCACGACAACAAAATCCTGGCCAACCTGATTGATAGTCTTGGTGGGCCAATCAGCCAGACTCCGATTCTATTTCGAGCCCAAGACAGCGGTTTATCCAAATGGACTCGGCTGCATTTGAGCAACCAGGCCATGCAAACCCTGCTTTTTGTGCCGCTGCTGGCCCAGGGCGAGCTGATCGGCTGCATTGAACTGCTGTCGCGTTCAGTACGGTCATTTTCCCCGTATGATATTGAGTTGATGCAGGTAATTGCCCGGCAAACGGCCGTTACCATCACCCGGGCCCAGCTGTTCCAGGCCGAAGCCCGACGCCGTCGCGAGGCCGAGATTTTGCTAGATATCTCTGAATTTGTCTCCAGCAGCCTGGATCGGGACGAAATTTTGACCCGCGTCATGGAAATTCTGCGCGTCTATTTGAATGATGTACACAACTGCTCCATCTCTCTCATTTCAAACGATGGTCACCATCTTGATGCCATTACTTCCTGGTGGGCCGAAGAAGCATTTGCCCTTAATCCGCCAGGTGTACGTGTGGCCATCTCCGATACCTTTACCAGCCAGCTGGCCATTCAGGAAGGCGAAGCAGTTATCATTTCTGACCTGAACGAAATACCGTTTGCCAATGAATATACTTTGCAGATGATGAAGCACGGCTTACGCAGCATCTTATGTGTGCCGCTGAAAGTTCAAGGCGAAGTTGTGGGTGTGCTGCATGTCAATAACTGGCATACCCCACGCCGTTTTTCTGTCGATGAGGTTGCTTTGCTGCAAGGTGTGGCCAATCAGGCCGCGATTGCCATTGTCAATGCCCGGCTGTTTGCCAACGAACGGCGCCAGCTGCATCTGTCGCGTACGCTGCAAAAAGTAGGGGCTTTGCTCACCACCAGCTTGCAGTTAGACCAGGTTTATGAACAAATTTTTGATCTTTTGGGCCAGGTTGTGGCGTTTGATTCGGCCTCTCTCTTTTTGCTAGACAAAGCGGGCGAAGAGTTTGTCATGGTGGCAGGGCGTGGATTTGCGCGGCATCTTTTTGACACCCGGCAGCTGCGTCTGACCAATGATACGATTTACCGCAAGTTTGAGGAGGGCACACCCTGGTCGGTGATCAAAGATGTTAACGGGCATCCTCACTGGATCGAAAGAGAGGGCCTGGAACGGATTCGGGCCTGGATTGGGGCGCTGCTGCTGGTTAAGGGGGAACAAATCGGTCTGCTGTGTCTGGACAGTGCCGAAACCGGGCGTTACTCTGATGAAGATGGCCAGACCGTGGCGGCATTTGCCAACCAGGCGGCCGTCGCCATTGAAAATGCCCGCCTCTATGACGAAACGGTGCGGCAGGCCAAAGAGCTGGCCATTTTAAACCAGATTTCGCAGGAAACGGCCGTTTCCCTGGATATTGATCTTTTTCTTGAAAATATAACCACCCTCGTTGCTGCTGAGCTCTACCCATCGCTTTTTGGCTTTTTTCTGGTGGATGAAGAAACCCACGAACTGCGCGCCCACAACTTCTTTGCCGGTGTGTCTGAAAGCGCAAAAGAGATAGCGATCCCCCTCGAAAAAAGCATCATTGGGCATGTGGTTTTAAGTGGCCAGCCTTACTATGCCCCCGATATTGCCAAAGATCCTTACTACTACCCTTCCGGTTTGCCAGCGGGTTCAGAAATTGCCGTGCCTATCAAGGTGAATTATGAGGTCATTGGCGTCATCAATGTGGAAAGCCCCGAACGCGACGCCTTTGCCGAGCGTGACCTTGACTTTTTGACAACCCTGGCTGGTAATATTTCGGCCGTTTTAGAACGCGCCCGGCTGTATGAAACGCTTAAGGTGCAGGCCGCCAGCCTGGCAAAACAGGTGGCAGAGCGCACCAACGAGCTGAAACTGGAGCGTGATAAGCTGTTTGCTATCCTGGAGAGTGCCGGTGAAGCGATCATCCTGACCGACACGCAGGCACATATCCTCTATGCCAACCCGGCCATGGAGCGACAGTCGGGCTATTCGCGCCATGAGCTGCAGCTGCAAAACCCCCGCCTGTTGGGCAGTAAGTTGGTGCCTAAAACGGTGTTTACCGACATGTGGCAAAAGCTGGACAGCCGCCAGCGCTGGACGGGCGAATTGATCAATCGGCACAAAGCCGGGCACACTTACGACGTAGCGGTGGCGGTGACTCCCATTATGGGGGCCAATGGAGAAGTTACCGGGTTTGTCAGCGTGCAGTCAGACATCACCCGGCTGAAGGAGCTGGAGCGGCTGAAAACTGAGTTTATTGCCAACGTGTCGCACCAGCTGCGCACGCCGCTGACCAATATCAAAACGTATGTCTCCTTGTTAAGCAAAGGTAAGCCAGAGAAATTTCCCCGCTATTTTTCCGTGCTGCATCATGAAATTGATCGATTGGCGCGCCTGATTCAAGATTTATTGGATATTTCCCGTTTGGATGCTGAAGGTGCGCCGAATCCCAATGCCGCCACCAATCTGGTGGCGTTCTGGGAGCCGTTCTGGCTCCCAGTTTTTGAGCGAGCCGAGCGTGAAGAGCGCCAGCTGCGCGTCACTCTGGCCGACGATGTGGCAGCCAGCCGTCCGTCGGTTTATATGGCCAGTTACCAGCTGGAGAAGTTGTTAACCCGCCTGATGGATAATTCGCTGACCCACACCAACGTGGGCGGAGTCATCCAGATTGCTGTGGGTTGGGCTACGGAGGCCAGATTGTCCCTAGAGCTGCGGGTTTGTGATGATGGACCAGGAATTCCAGAGGCGGAACGGCCGTTTCTCTTCGACCGCTTTTACCGTGGTGCACGAGCCATTGAATCGGGCCTGCCCGGCAATGGCCTGGGCCTGGCCGTGGTGAAAGAGCTGCTGGCACAGTACGGCGGTTCAATTGCCGTGGAAAGTGAGCTGGGCGTAGGCAGCTGTTTTGTGGTGCAGTTGCCGTTGGCAAAGCAGCCAGCAAACCCTAGTGAGTCAACCCATGCCGGTTAGATTAACGGCTGACTTTTATGCGCGCTCGGCCCGCACGGTAGCCCAGGCGCTGCTGGGCCAAACGTTGGTGCGCCAGCTGAACGGCCGTCGCCTCAGCGGCATCATCGTGGAAACCGAGGCGTACTGCGATGGTGACACCCCGGACCTGGCCTGCCACGGCGAACGAGTCAACAATGCTCGGCCCACGCCGCGAACAGCCGTTATGTTTGGGGCGGCTGGTAGGGCCTACGTCTATTTCACCTACGGCATTCATTGGATGTTTAACGTGGTCACCGGGCAAACCGGCCAGCCAAATGCTGTGTTGGTGCGGGCGCTGGAACCAGTGGAAGGCATTGACCAGATGATGGCGCGGCGTGGGGAACGGCCGTTAACCCAGCTCACCAACGGCCCGGCTAAACTGGCCCAGGCCCTGACCATTGACCATTCTTTGAATGGGGCAAACCTTTACGCGCCAGACGGGGTTATATGGATCGAAGAGGCGCCCGCTGTCGCCCCTAGCCAGATTGCTGTCGGTCCCCGGATTGGCATGGGCAAAACGCCAGAACCCTGGTATTCCATGCCCTGGCGCTATTGGCTGGCTGGCAATGCATTTGTCTCCAAATAGCGGGCAGCACCAGAAAACCCCGCGATCGTCGCGATCCTGCGACCATCGCGGCCAAACAATTGAGCAGGAGAGGCTATGAAGTTACTTGAAGGAAAAAAAGCACTGATTTTTGGCATTGCCAACAAAAACTCAATTGCCTGGGGCATTGCCCAGGCGTTACATGCCCACGGCGCGGAGCTGGGCTTTAGCTACGGCTTTGAGCAGCTGGAGAAGCGGGTACGGCCGTTGGCCGAGGAGCTGGGCGTGCAGTTTGTTGAGGAATGTAACATTGATGATGATGACCAGATTACGGCCGTTTTCCAAAAAGCGGCCGATCACTTTGGCCACATCGACATCCTGGTGCATTCCATTGCCCATGCCAAACGCGAAGATTTAAGCGGCACCTTTGTGGATACCAGCCGCGACGGCTTTCACCTGGCGATGGGCGTCAGCGTCTACAGCCTGGTGGCGCTCACCCGCGCCGCTGTGCCGCTGATGACCAACGGCGGCAGCATCATCAGCATGACCTACTACGGCGCGGAAAAAGCGGTGCCGCACTACAACGTCATGGGCGTGGCCAAGGCGGCCCTGGAGGCCAGCACACGTTACCTGGCGGCCGATTTAGGACCGCAAAACATCCGCGTGAATGCCATTTCCGCCGGGCCGATTAAAACACTCTCGGCCGCCGGTATTGCCGGGTTCCGCAAGATGCTCAAATACACCGAGGAGCGTGCCCCGCTGCGGCGCAACGTGACCCAGGATGAAGTGGGTCAGACCGCCCTGTGGCTGTGCAGCGACCTCAGCAGCGGTGTCACCGGCGAGGTGATTTACGTGGACGCGGGTTACAACATTTTGGGTATGCCCGAACCCCCCGAAACGTGGCTTTGAAAACGGCCGTTCCATCTTGACATGAACGGCCGTTCCGTTATACTTAAATCACTTGTGTCCCTGTGGCGCAGGTACAATTCACAATCTTATCAGGAGCAGCAGAGGGATCGGCCCGGTGAAGCTGCAGCAACCCCCACAAGTGGGAAGGTGCTAAATCCGTCAGCAGAAGCTGAGAGATAAGAGGTAGATGCAGAATTGCGGGCCTCTTGCTTGTCAAGAGGCTTTTTTTTTGCCAGATCAGGTTGTGAATCGTCCATTGGAAAAAATCTTGTATTTGTATCAATAAGGCAAATTGCAGTTCCAATACTCTTCTGCGGTTTGCAACTTACCATGGAGGTAAAGTAGATGACAACATTCATGAAAGCCCCAAGCCTCTTGTTCACTTCGGAATCCGTAACTGAAGGACATCCCGACAAGATGTGCGATCAAATCAGCGATGCAGTTTTAGATGCACTGCTGGCTCAGGACCCCACTGCCCGCGTGGCTTGCGAAACGGCCGTAAAAACCGGCTTTGTGTTGCTGCTGGGCGAAATTACCACCAACGCCTTTGTTGACTTTGACAAGCTGGTGCGCCAGGTTGTTGTTGACATTGGTTTCGACAGCAGCGAGAAAGGGTTCGATGGCAATACCTGCGGTGTGCAGTCTGCCATTGCCAGCCAGAGCCCGGACATTGCCCAGGGGGTGGACCGCGCCCTGGAATACCGCAGCAACGGCAGCGAAGACGCCGAAATTGAAGCGCTGGGCGCTGGCGACCAGGGCATGATGTTCGGTTTTGCTTGCAATGAAACGGAAACGTTGATGCCCCTGCCCATTCATCTGGCCCATCTGCTCACCCGGCGGCTGAGCGAAGTGCGCCGCAACGGCACGCTGCCCTGGGTGCGCCCCGACGGCAAAGCCCAAGTGACGATTGAGTACAGCTACGGCAAGCCCAGCCGTGTGCACACCGTTCTGATCAGCACTCAGCATGCCCCTGAAGTTGATAACGATGCCATTCGTGCGGGCATTATTGAGCATGTCATTAATCCTGTGCTGCCTGCAGAACTGGTGGATGATGAACTGCGCATCTTTGTCAACCCGACCGGGCGTTTTGTGGTGGGTGGCCCGATGGGGGATGCCGGTCTGACCGGCCGCAAGATCATCGTGGATACCTACGGCGGCATGGGGCGGCACGGTGGTGGCGCGTTCAGCGGCAAGGATTGCACCAAAGTAGACCGCAGCGCGGCTTATGCGGCGCGGTGGGTGGCCAAAAACCTGGTCGCCGCTGGGCTGGCCGAGCGCTGCGAGGTGCAGCTGGCCTACGCCATCGGTGTGGCCAGACCGCTAAGCATCAACATTGAAACCTTCGACACCAGCGATTACACTTCCGACCAACTGGTCGACCTGGTGGAAGAAAACTTCGATCTGCGCCCGGGTGCCATTATTCGGGATCTGGACCTGCGTCGGCCGATTTACCGCAAAACGGCCGCTTACGGTCACTTTGGCCGCAATGATATCGACGCCCCCTGGGAAAACACCAACCGGGCTGAGCAGCTGCGCGAGGCGGCCAAGCGGTTTACGGCCGTTCCTGCCTGATCCCTAACTTGAAATTGAAGCGGTGGTGGCGGTCTACATAGGCCGCCGCCACCGCGCCAAAAATTGGTTGCGCAAATATTCACTTTCGCTATAATTCTGCGACGCCCGCACCCTGTTGCGGGTAAACTTTAAAAGATTCCTAGTGAATCAGATTCCCAAAGAATCAATTACCAATCACACACACACCGGGACAGGCAAACTGTGCTTGCAGTCACTTGCCAATGTACCCCTGGGTTCCTACGGGCCGCGGCGGCTGGTGTAGGCCATGCAAGTTTTTGTCTGGATGAACGGTGTGGAGGCGTGCTCTGAAATTTAGCAGCAGGGCGCGACAAAACAAGTAAAGGAGAATATTCCCCATGGCCGTTGTTTCAATGAAAGCACTGCTGGAAACTGGCGTGCATTTCGGACACAGAACTCGTCGTTGGAATCCCAAGATGAAACCTTACATCTTTACGGAGCGAAACGGCATCCACATTATTGATTTGCAGCAAACGTTAGGCATGATTGAAGATGCCTACAATGTAATTCGAGACACCGTTGCAGAAGGTGGCTCCGTATTGTTTGTGGGCACCAAGCGCCAGGCGCAAGACACTGTGGCGTCTGATGCGTCGCGGGCACGCCAGCCGTTTGTGAATGAACGCTGGTTGGGCGGCACTCTCACCAACTGGCAGACCATTCGCCAGCGTATTGAGTATCTCAAGCGCCTGGAAAAGCGCCGCAGTGACGGTGACTTTGATCTGCTGAAGAAGCGGGAACGTTTGCGGGTTGAGCACGAAATCGAAAAGCTGAACCTGCGTCTGGGTGGTATCCGCGAGATGAAGGGGCTGCCGAGTCTGCTGTTTATCGTTGACATCAACCATGAGGAAACGGCCGTTCGCGAAGCCAACATCCTCGGTATTCCCGTTATTGCCCTGGTAGACACCAACTGCAATCCAGACCCCATCGACTACCTCATCCCCTCCAACGATGACGCCATTCGCGCCATTAAGTTGATTGTGGGCAAGATGGCCGATGCGGCGATTGAAGGCATGGCACTGCGCCAGGAAAATATGGATGAAGAAGTCACCGACGTTGGCAGCTATGGTGCCAGCTTTGATGGCATGGAAGATGTGGATGACGAAATGCTGTTGGGTGAATCCACGCTGGCCAAGATGCGCGAAGCGGCCGTTGACGACGATGAAGAAGAAATTGAAGAGTACGAAGAGTACGAAGAAGATTTTGAGGATGAGGACGAGGAATAAACGGCCGTCGTTGCCGCTGAATTTAGGAGCACTGCAAAAATTATGACTATTACGACCCAAATGGTAAAAGAACTGCGCGAAGCGACCGGCGCTGGTGTGTTGGAAGCCAAAAAAGCGCTGGAAGCTTCCGGTGGGAACTTTGACAAGGCGGTAGACAGCCTGCGCGAAAAAGGGGCCGCCCGTGCCGCTAAACGTTCTGGCCGCGAAGCCAGCGAAGGTGTGATTGAATTGTATGCCCATCCGGGTAACCGCGTGGGTGTGATGTTGGAGCTGAACTGCGAGACAGATTTTGTGGCGCGCAATTCCGAGTTCACCACCCTGGCTCACGACCTGGCGCTGCACATTGCGGCGATGAATCCGCAGTATATCACCACCGATGAGGTGCCCGAAGAAGAGCTCAACCGGGAACTTGAAGTGCTGCGCAACCAGGCCCGTGCCGAAGGCAAGCCAGAACAGGTGATCGACAAAATTGTGGCAGGCCGCATGACAAAATTCTACGAAGAGTTTTGTCTGCTGGAGCAGCCGTTTGTCAAAGATGACAAGTTTAAGATCAAAGACATGATCACGGACGCCATTCGTAAGACGGGTGAAAACATCGTCGTTCGGCGATTTGCCCGCTACGCACTAGGTGAGTAAGCGGAAAAACAAAGCTGTATAATTTAACAAGGCGCTCACATGAGCGCCTTGTTTTTACATCGATGGAATGCTCGGGTTGAGGCCCACTTCGGTCTATGTTGAGGTTTCTGCTGCTGGGTAGAAATCTTTTTCCCACTCAAGAAGGGTAGCCGCACGTAATTGCGCTAAAACAGACGCGTTTGAGCCAAAAATCCACAAAAAATGGAGTCATGCACTATGTCATCTGTCCAGTATAAACGAGTTTTGCTGAAAATGGGCGGAGAAGCCCTGGCTGGTCCGAATGGGTATGGGATTGATCCGGTTCGCGCCACGGAAGTGGCCCAAATTGTGAAGGACGTTTACGATTTAGGCATTCAGGTGGCCCTGGTGATTGGTGGGGGTAATTTGTGGCGTGGTTCGGTGGGCAGTGCGATGGGCATGGCACGGCCGTCGGCCGACCACATTGGCATGATTGCCACGGTGATGAATGCCCTGGCGCTGCAAGATGCTTTGGAGCGCAAGGGGGTGGTGACGCGGGTGCAGACGGCGATTGAAATGCGTACCATCGCTGAACCCTACATTCGCCTGCGGGCTATCCGGCACCTGGACAAGGGGCGTGTGGTTATTTTTGGCGGGGGCACGGGTAATCCATACTTCACCACCGATTCGGCAGGGGCGCTGCGGGCTATGGAAATTGACGCCGACGTGATGATCAAGGCCACCAAGGTGGATGCCATTTATGACGCTGATCCGGTTCTAAACCCCAATGCCAAGCGGTTTGACAAGATTTCTTACATTGATTTTTTGAATATGCGGCTGCGGGTGATGGATAGTACGGCCGTTTCCCTCTGCATGGATAATGATTTGCCAATTGTCGTGCTAAATTTCTGGCAGGAAAACAGCGTCAAGCGGCTGCTTTTGGGCGAATCTATTGGAACCACCATTTGCAATGTGTGAGTTAGGCCAATAATCGGTATACTAATAGTCAGATCCCAATACCAAACAACGTGTGGTGCATGGGCGTCTGCCTTGCGTTAAAATTTGCACTCAGGTGCTTGGCAGAAATTCTTTCATAAAGATAATGTCAAACTGCCAATTACTTGAGGAAACCGCCCAAAAAGAATGTTTTTTCTTCCAAAAACTTGGTGCGGTTTACGAAACGATTCCCCAAGGAGGTTGAAATGATACGTGAGCTTTTACATGAGGCTGAAAGCCGCATGCGTGGGGCTATAACATCTCTGGAAGCGGACGTAGCCGGTTACCGGACGGGGCGGGCCTCGCCGCAGCTGATTGAAAAGTTGGAAGTAGAAATATACGGCCAGGCGATGAACCTGATTCAGATTGCTGTCATTTCTGTGCCTGAACCGCAGCAGCTGGCGATACGGCCGTATGACGCCAGCTCCATTTCGGCCATCGAACGCGCCATTTTGAAGTCCAACCTTGGCCTGATGCCCAATAACGATGGCAAAATCATTCGCCTGAACCTGCCGCGCCTCACCGAAGAACGCCGCCGCGATCTGACCAAACTCCTGGCGCGCCGCGTCGAAGAAGCCAAGGTGGCCGTGCGCAACGTGCGCCGTGACGCCCTCAACGATTTACGCGATTTTAAGAATGAGTCGATGATCACTGAAGACGAATTTTTCCGGGGTCAAGACGAGCTGCAGGATTTAACCGATAAATATGTGAGTGAAATTGACTCATTGGGAAGCCAGAAAGAAAAAGAGATTATGGAAGTATAGTGGTGGGTATGGCAAATAACGACAAGCCCCTGGATTTAGAACTGTATCGTATCCCCCAGCATGTGGCCATTATCATGGATGGTAACGGCCGTTGGGCGCGTAAGCGTAACCTGCCCAGACATGCGGGTCATCGCGCCGGGGCGGAAAATTTGCGCCGCATCATCAATGCCAGCGTTGAGTTTGGTATCAAAATCCTCACCATTTATGCTTTTTCCACAGAAAATTGGGGCCGTCCCGAACGCGAAGTGCGCGCCCTGATGAAAATCATTGCCCGCGTTCTGGACCAGGAGCTGAACGAGCTAAACGACCAGGGTGTTTGCCTGCACCATCTGGGCGACCTGGCCGGGGTGGAGCAAGATTTGCAGAACAAGGTGCGCAAAGCCATCGAGCTGACCAAAAATAACGATCGTCTTATTTTGAATGTGGCGTTTAACTATGGCGGGCGGGCCGAAATTTTGCACGCTGTGCGCCAGATGTTGGCCGACGAGATTGCCCCCGAAACCCTCACCGAAAGTTTGTTTAGCTCCTATTTGTTCACACGTGGTTTGCCTGATCCCGATCTGGTCATTCGGACCAGCGGCGAACTGCGTATCAGCAATTTCCTCATCTGGCAGGCTGCCTACTCCGAGTTTTACCCGACGCCGGTTTATTGGCCAGATTTCGGCCGCGAAGAGTTGTACGAGGCGATTGTGGCTTTTAATCAGCGTGAACGGCGGTTTGGTCTGGTGACTGAAGCGCCCTGATTTGTTTTGGTCGTTGGGAAACGGCCGTAATTCATCCGCCATCTAAATTATGTTCTTGCAACGTGCCTTAATCTCTTTAACCCTGGGTCCATTGGCGTTATACCTGATCTACCTGGGCGGCCTGTTTTACTTCGTTCCCCTTGCTATTATTCTGCTACTGGCAACGTTAGAATATACTCATCTCATTAAAAACATTGGCTGGGTGGTCCCGTCATTTTTGCTGGTGCCCGTTGTCATTGTTCAGTGGCTGTTGGCGCAGTGGCCCAATCAATCCTTGTTTGCCCCGGTGCTGTTGGTTAGCCTGTTCGTGGTGGCGGCTTATGCCCTCTGGCAGTATGAAAAACGCGCCAGCCAAACCGTTCCCGCCGATTGGTTTGCCTTAATGGCTGGTTTTATCCTCTTCGGTTGGGTCTGTGGCCACTTTTTCCGCTTGCGCGCCATGCCAGAGATGGCCTGGCAGTGGACCATGCTGGCCATGCTCAGCACCTGGATTGCCGATTCTGGGGCCTACCTGGTGGGGCGTTTTATGGCGGGCAAGGTGGTTTTGGGCAAACATGCTCTCACACCACGTCTCAGCCCCCATAAAACGGTTGAGGGATTTTTCGGCGGCGTCGTTTTGGGCACATTGTTTACCGTCTTGATTGGCTCCCTGCTGGAAATTGAGTTTGTCCCGGCCCTGGTGCTTGGTTTACTGGTTTCCACGCTGGGTACGGTTGGTGATTTAAGCATCTCTTTGCTAAAACGAGAGGCGGGTGTCAAAGATTCAGGCAATTTGTTCCCTGGGCACGGTGGAGCTTTAGACCGAATTGATTCTCTCATGTGGACTGTGGCCATCGCCTATTATTTGGCGCAGCTGTTTTTATAATCTCGTTTAAATTGGCAGCTGCTGCCGTGAAAAATTTAGGGTGCCCTGCATTCAGCTTGGGCCCACGCTTGTGGCCAGCGAGGTGATCTTCCCACACTCACTTACTCGGCTGTGCCATCATTTCCCACTTTTACAAAGAACCGCGAGAGGAGGCACAAAGTATGTCCAAGATTGTGACAATTGAGCGCTTTATTTTAGATTATCAGCCAGATTATGCCCGTGGTGAATTTACCAATCTGCTTTACGACATTGCCCTGGCAGCGAAGGTCATTGCCCACAAGACCAATCGCGCCGGGTTAGTTGACATTTTGGGACGGGCGGGTGCTACCAACATTCAGGGTGAACAGCAGCAAAAGCTGGACGTTTTTGCCGACGATATTATTTTCCGCGTTTGCGACCATACTGGCCGCTTGTGCGCTATGGCTTCGGAAGAGCGGGATGAAATTATTCACATTCCCGAACCTTTCAAAAAAGGGTCATATGTTTTAGTGTACGATCCCCTTGATGGCTCATCAAACATTGATGTGAACGTGAGCATCGGCACGATCTTTGGCATCTATCGCTGTGTGGATTGGGATTTGCGCGGGCGAAACGAAGATGTGCTCCAGCCGGGCCGCCGTTTGGTGGCGGCCGGGTATGTGCTATACGGTTCCAGCACGATGTTGGTGTACACCACCGGGCAGGGGGTGCATGGTTTTACGTTAGATCCGGAATTGGGCGAATTTTTACTGTCTCATGAGAACATGCGGCTGCCTGAACCGCCAGCTTTTTACAGCGTCAACCACGCCTATTTTGATAAGTGGTCCCCGGCGATTCAGCGCTATTTACGCTGGCTGCAAGGGCGAGAAGATCGGGAAGGACCAGCGCTTTCTTCACGCTACATCGGCTCGCTGGTGGCCGATTTTCACCGTAATTTGCTGCGTGGTGGCGTTTTTTGTTATCCGGCCGAAAACGGTAAGCCTAACGGCAAGATTCGCTTGTTATATGAAGCTGGACCATTGGCTTTTCTGGCGGAGCAGGCCGGTGGGTATGCCAGCAATGGCTACGAACCTATCCTGGACATTGCCCCTATGGATTTACACCAGCGGACGCCGTTTTTTGTGGGCAATCGTTCGTTGGTTTATCAGGTGGAGCGTTATTTACAGGAAGAACGGGGCGTTTCTGATTAAATGGCAAGAAGTGGTGGGGGGAAACGGCCGTTTCCCCCACCACAAATTTCCTATCACTCAGGGCGAAAATCTGGCTTTTTCAATCGTTGACGGAGTTTTAGCGGCGTGTTATACTCTTCTCGCCCATACATAGGACGCCTTGTTAACTCCCTGATCCAGAGAAATTGAAAGTTAAAACCTGTTTTTGAATTTTACCTGCACTGAAAATTCCCCTGAATTTGTGGAAGCCATAAGCTATTGTTTGATCATTTCAACCGCTGGTGAGAATTGAATATCCAACAAGTATGATTATGAAGCCTCTATGACAAGGCGCATAGGAATTCATTCCCGGCGTTCCTCCTGTCAGGCATCATTGGAATCAGATTAACTTCATGCTCGATCCCAAACCAATTGCAAAAAATAGCTGCCCAAAATTACCAAACAAAAATTATTGACTCAACAACTGCTTCCACCGAATGACCTTCGCTGCGGAGAGTTGCGAGATACCATTTGCATATTCAGCACTGTCAAGTGTGTTGCGGAGAAAACTGTATGGATATCGGCGAATTAGAATCTAAGAAAATTACTGAGCTGCGTGATATGGCCCGTGAAATGGACATCCCCGGCTTTAGCACCATGAAAAAACAGGGGTTGGTCTATGAGCTTCTGCGGGCCAATGCCCAGTCCCAGGGTTACGATTTTCGTGGCGGTGTGCTGGAAATTGTAGACGATGATAAGCAAACGATGGGCTTTTTGCGGGCCAAAAATTATCTGCCCGGCCCGGATGATATTTATGTGTCCAATTCGCAAATTCGCCGCCTGGGGCTGCGGACGGGTGATTGGGTGATGGGCCAGGTTCGTGCGCCCAAGGACAACGAAAAGTATTACAGTTTGCTGCGGGTGGAATCGGTCAATGGGATGAGCCCCGACCTGGCCAAAAAACGGCCCCGCTATGAAACATTAACCCCCATTTTCCCTGACCAAAAATTGAAATTAGAGA
>ERZ761607.3271-NODE-3271-length-15957-cov-3.782040_pt1 | contig 15957 bp, 14 predicted proteins | sample MGYA00511164_ERZ761607 | MGnify/ENA primary metagenome ERZ761607 (study PRJEB28899, sample SAMN02445080) | bioreactor sludge metagenome | biome: EBPR sludge | place: Australia: Brisbane, Thorneside Wastewater Treatment Plant | collected 2011-06-22 ...
GCTACTGGGTGCTGGGCCTCGCGCTCGCGCTCTCCGCCGCCGCGGGCGTCGCCGCCTTCGAGTGGGCGAGCCCCATCGCGATGCTGCACCGGGAGCTGCTCTTCGGCGCGGGCCTGGGCCTCGGGCTGGTCGCGGCCGTGTTCCTGTTCGACGCGTTCGTCGCGAAGCACGGCTGGTGCGGCCACCTGTGCCCCCAGGGCGCCTTCTGGGCCGTGGCCGGCCGCGCGGGCGTGCTCAAGGTGGCCTTCGACGACGCGGCCTGCACGCGTTGCGGCGACTGCATCCGCGCCTGCCCGGAGCCGCGCGTCCTCGATTTCAAGGCCTGCGCCGACCGCGCCTTCGTGGCGGCGGGCGAGTGCACGAATTGCGGCGAGTGCATCGCCGTGTGTCCCGAGAAAGCCCTTCGCTTCGACCTCCTCGCGCGCGCCCGCGGCGCCCGCGTCCCCGATCAAGCCCCGACGGAAGGAACCGCCCCATGAAACGCATCCTGACCGCGTTCGCCCTCGCCGCCTTCGCCACGCTCGCGCTCGCGCAGAAGCCCGCGCCCATCCCCGAGGCGCAGTTCGGCCTGAAGAAGGCCGCCGCCGCGGACCTGTTGCAACCGAAGGCCTTCGAGTTCAAGGACGGCTACGCCATCGCGAAGCCGCTGGACGGCTCGGGCATGCCGCCGATGATCTCCCACACGATCGACGATGCGCTGCCCATCACCGCCGCGCGCAACGACTGCCTGGATTGCCACAAGGCGCCGGAGGCGGGCAAGAAGGCGAAGCGCCCGCCCACGCCCGAGACCCACTGGGTGAAGGTGGACGGCAAGCGCGCGATCGAAGGCCGCCGCTACGTGTGCACGGGCTGCCACGCGCCCCAGGCGGACGTGCCGCCCCTGGTGAAGAACGTCTCGCGCTAGGCCCCGCCCTGCCTCCGGCCGGCCGCCCGGGCCGGCCGCGCTCACTTCATCGCGTAGAGCCGCAGCAGGTCGCCCCGCGAGACGACGCCCTGCACCCGACCTTCGTCGTCCGCGACGATCAGGCGCTTGATGCGGTTGGTGTCCATCCGCGTGACCGCCGTGCGCAGCGAATCGTCCTCGCGGATGGTGATGGGCGCCTTCGTCATGATGTCGTCGACGATGGTGCCCATGCCCTTCCTCGCCCGGCGCTTCCTCACCACGGTCTCGAGAGTGTCGGTGACCGCGCTCTGCTCGAGGTTCATCGCGGAGAGGAAGTCGGCCTCCGTGAGCACGCCCACGAGCTTCTCGTGCACGTCCAGCACCGGCACGCCGCTCACCTTCTTCTGCACCATCAGGGTCGCCGCCGCCGTGAGGGCGCTGCCGGCGTGCACGCTCACCACCTCGCGCGTCATCACGTCGCGCACCTTCATCTCGCGGGCGTGCCGGGCGTGGGGCGTGGTCTCCAGGTCCTTGCCCACGAAGTTCATGTGGGAGGGCAGCAGGGGCACGTTCGGGAGCTTGCCCTTGAGCAGCAGGTTCCAGTACACCCACTGGAAGGCGAGCTTGCCCACGTGGTTCATGTAGCTTTCCTTCAGCAGCGAGAAGGGGCCCACGTGCGCCATCGGGAAGGAGCCTTCCAGCGGCTCGATGTCGTAGTTGAAGTCGAGCAGCATGGCCTTGTGGTGGCCCGTCTCGATGAAGCAGTTGGCGTGGCCGTCGAAGGACGGCAGGGGCGGCTGGCCTTCCATCTCGCGCAGCAGGTTCTCGACGACCGTCTCGGCCTCGAAGTGGGCCACGGATCCCGCCTTGGACGTGGCGACGTTCGTGTTGTCGCCCAGGAAGTAGATGCGCTCGGCCTTGCGGCTCCTGAGCGTTCGCGGATCCGTGAGGGCGTAGCCGGTGCCGTCGCCCAGGCCCGAGTCGTCGAGCACCTGGGGCCCGAGGTTCGGCGGGATCGCGCACAGCAGGTCGAATTCCAGCGTGCGGCCGTCGAAGCTCTTCAGCGTGTGCGCGGCGCCGTCCACGGATTCCGCCGCGAAATCCGCCACGACGTTCACGCCCTTCTGCTTCGCCATCTGCGTGAGCACGCGGTTGGCGTTGGGCTTGGTGAAGGCCCCGGCGTACGGGGTGACGAGCGTGATGTCGATCGCGTCGCGCACGCCCTTCAGGGTGAAGTAGTAGTCGGCGAGGAAGGCGAACTCGATCGGCGCCACCGGGCACTTGATCGGCATGTCGCACACGTCGATCACCAGGCGCCCTTCCTTCATCGCCTCGAGCGCGGGGCGCATCGCGAGCGCGCCCTCCAGCGTGTAGAAGGTGTGCACGGCCCCGCGGCCCAGGTCCGCCTCGAGGCCCTCGATCTCCTCCGGCGCCACGCGGCAGCCCAGCGCGCACACCAGGAAGTCGTAGTGCAGCGTGGTGACGCTGGTCTCGACCGTGCGCCGCTCCGGGTCGATGCGCATCACGTCCGCGGCGAGGAAGTTGGCCTCGCGCGGCAGGGGATCGCCGATGGGTCGGACGATGTCCTCGCGCCCGTCGTGGCCGTACAGGCCGAAGGGCAGGAAGAGCAGGCCCGGCTGGTAGACGTGGATGTCGGTGCGGTCGACCACGGTGACGACCCACTGGCGCAGGTCCAGCTTGCGCACGAGCAGGTTCGCGACGAGCGCGCCGGCGGTGCCGGCACCGAGGATGACGATCTGCTTCATGCGCGCCTCCCGGAAGGGTCCCGATCCATTGTCGGATCCGGGTCCCGGCGCGACTTGCGTGCGGTCAAGGTTCCGGCGGATGCCCCGGGGGGCTAGAGGCGGTAGCCCTTGTCGCGGAAGAGCGTGGTGCAGGCGTCCACCACGGCCTCGTCGAAGAGGCGCCCGCGGCCCGCGGCGATCTCCTCGAGCGCGCGGTCGAGCCCCAGGCCCGCGCGGTAGGGGCGGTGGGACGTGATGGCCTCCACCACGTCCGCCACGGCGATGATGCGCGCCTCCATCAGCACCTGCTCGCCCTCGAGTCCCCGGGGATAGCCGCTGCCGTCCATGCGCTCGTGGTGCTGGAGGATCACCTCGGCCACGGGCCAGGGGAACTCGATGTCCTTGAGCACCGCGTGACCGCCGGCGCTGTGCTCCTTGATGAGGCTGAACTCCGTGTGCGTGAGCCGCGTGGGTCGCGTGAGCAGTTCGGCCGGCACGGCGATCTTGCCGATGTCGTGCACGTAGCCCATCAGGCGAAGCCCGCTCACCGCGTGCGGCGAAAGGCCCATCTCCACGCCGATCGCCGCCGCGAGGTCGCCGACGCGCCGCTGGTGGCCGGCCGTGTAGGGATCGCGCAGCTCGACCATGGCCGACACGGCCTGGAGCGTGGTCATCACCGACTTCTCCAGCCGGCCGACGTAGTCCTGGATCTCCTGCTGGGCCCGCAGGCGCTCGCTCACGTCCTCGATCATGCCCACGACGCCGCGCTCGCCGTTCACCTCGGCGAGCGAGGTGTGCACGCCGATCTCGATCGTGGTGCCGTCCGGGCGGAGCGCGAGCAGCACCCGCTCGGTGGAAGGCACTTCGCCCGCGAGCACGCGGCCGATGTTGGCGCGGACTTCCTCGCGCTCCGGCGGCGCCACGAAGTCCATCACGTCCCGGTTGAGCCCGGCGCCCGGCGCCAGGCCCAGGATGCGCTCGGCCCGCCGGTTGGCGAAGCGCACGCGCCCGTCCACCAGCAGGAAGATGCCGGCCACGTTTTGCTCGAGGATGGCGCGGAAGCGGGCCTCGCTCTCGAGGGCCGCGCGCTCGGCGACGTCCCGGGGCCGCAGGTCGATGTCCACGCAGTGCATCTCGGGCTCGCCCCGGGAGTTCACCAGCATCACGTGGCTCGAGTACACGTGAACCGGCCCGCCGTCGCGGTGCTGGAGGACCAGTTCGCCCGCCGGAATGGGAATGCCCCGCTCCGTCCAGTCCGTGACGGCCTGCACGACGCCATCGCGCATCGGCGCGGGGATGATGAGGTCCTCGAGCTTGCGGCCCAGGGCCTCCTGGCGCGTCCAGCCGTAGAGCGTCTCGCTCGCGGCGTTCCAGAAGATCACGCGCCGATCGCGGTCGTAGCCTTGCACCGCGATATTGGGCAGCGTTTCCACCAGCGAGCGGAACCGGTGCTCGCTGCGGCGAAGCTCCTCCACCAGGCGCTCGTAGGCCGGGTTGTCGGGGGGCGGCACGGTGGTGAGGGGATCGGCGGCCATGGCGGGCTCTTCCGGAATCGATCCGGATACCCCATCTTCGGCCGCGTTTCGGGTTTCCTGTTGCCGCCCGTCAAATACCGGTGGCTTGCCGGGTCTTTCCCGGCCCGCACCGGCGTGGTGCGTCAGCCCTCCAGCCGCGCCTGGAAGACGAGGCCGGCGTGCTCCCGAAGCGCGTGGAAGCGGATCTTCGGCCAGAGCTCCTCGGTGACGGAGAGCTCCGCCCGGGCCGAGGCGAGGAAGGTGGGGGCGTCCACGGCGTCGTAGGCGATGCGGTGGCCGTTCGCGTCGATGAAGCGGTCGAGCTCCTTCGCATCGTCGCAGGTCACCCAGCGGGCGATCGTGAACTTGGAGGGCACCACGCGCACGGGCACGCCGTACTCGTGCTTCAGGCGGTGCGCGACCACCTCGAACTGCAGCTGCCCCACGGCGCCCAGCAGCAGCGTGCCGCCGTTGTGGGGGCGGAAGACCTGGATCGCGCCTTCCTCGCCGAGTTGCGCCAGGCCGAGCTTGAGCTGCTTGCTCTTCATGGGGTCGGCCACCTCGACGCCCTGGAAGATCTCCGGCGCGAAGAACGGCAGGCCCGTGAACTGCAGGTCCTCGCCCTCGGTGAGCGTATCGCCGAGCTGCAGCGTGCCGTGGTTGGGGATGCCGATGATGTCGCCGGGGAACGCGGTGTCGAGGAGCTCGCGCCGCTGCGACAGGAACGAGACCACGGAGCCCGGGCGGATGGTCTTGCCGCTTCGCACCACGCCGAGCTTCATGCCGCGCTCGAACTTGCCGGAACACACGCGCACGAAGGCGATGCGGTCGCGGTGGGCCGGGTCCATGTTGGCCTGGATCTTGAAGGTGACGCCGGTGAACTTCTCCTCGACGGGCTTCACCTCGCGCTGGATCGCGGCGCGCGGGCCGGGGGGCGGGGCCAGTTCCGCGAGGGCGTCGAGCACCTCGTGGACGCCGAAGTTGTTGATGGCCGAGCCGAAGAAGACGGGCGTCTGGCGGCCCTCGAGGAAGGCCTGCCGGTCGAAGTCGGGCGAGGCGCCGGAGACCAGGTCGAACTCGTTCTTCGCGTGGGCGAGCTCGGCGCCGAAGCGCTCCACCACCTCGGGCGCGTCGATGTCCGTGAGGATCTCGTCGCCGGTGTCGTCGAGGCGGTCGGCGCCGGGGCGGAAGACGCGCATGCGCTTCGCGCGCAGGTCGTACACGCCGTGGAAGCGCTTGCCCATGCCCACGGGCCAGGTGAAGGGCACGGCCGCCATGCCCAGGGTGCGCTCGATCTCGTCGACGAGGTCCAGGGGCTCCCTCACCTCGCGGTCCATCTTGTTCACGAAGGTGAGGATGGGGGTGTTCCTCGCGCGGCACACCTGCAGCAGGCGCAGGGTCTGGGCCTCCACGCCGTTGGCCGCGTCGATCACCATCAGGGCCGCGTCCACGGCGGTGAGCACGCGGTAGGTGTCCTCGCTGAAGTCCTGGTGGCCCGGGGTGTCCAGCAGGTTCACCACGCAGTCCTTGTACTCGATCTGCATCACGGAGCTCGCCACCGAGATGCCGCGCTGCTTCTCGATCTCCATCCAGTCGGAGGTCGCGTGGCGCGAGGCCTTGCGGGCCTTCACGCTGCCGGCGATCTGGATCGCGCCCGCGAAGAGCAGCAGCTTTTCCGTGAGCGTGGTCTTGCCGGCGTCCGGGTGCGAGATGATCGCGAACGTGCGGCGGCGGGCGACTTCCTGGGCGATGGACATGCGGGACTTTCGGGTGCTGCGGCGGGGGGCGCGGCGTGCGGGACGCGCATTTTCTCATACCCCGGAGGGAGGGACAGTTCCCTCGCCGAGGGAACTGTCCCCCTTTTGAGGTCGAGGGAACTGTCCCCCTTTTGACCCCTTTTGAGGTCAGGCCGGCAGTCGCAGGCTCGCGGCGAGCCCGGATCCGCCCGGGCCGTCCGCCAGGCGCAACTCGCCCCCGTGCAGCTGGGCGACGCGCGAGACGATCGAGAGCCCGAGTCCGCTGCCTTCGGCGCTTTCGCGGCCGAGGCGCGCGAAGCGCTTGAGCGCCTCCCCGCGTTGCCCGGCCGGAATGCCCGGCCCGGCATCGGTCACCGAGAGTTCCCAGCCGCCGCCTGCCGGGTCGATCGTCACCACGACCTCCGTATCGGGCGTGGTGTAGCGGATGGCGTTGTCGAGCAGGTTGCCCAGGGCGATCGCGACGAGGCCGGCGTGGCCCCGGGCCGTGGCTTTCGTCTCGCCGTCCAGGGCGAGGGCGATGCGGCGGGTGGCCGCGGCCCCCGCACGGTCCGCGACGCACTCGGACGCGAGACGCCGCAGGTCGAAGGGCTCGGCCGCTTCCTTCCAGGCGCCCTGCTCGAGCCGCGCGAGGGTGAGGAGCTGCTCGGCCACGTGGGTCGCGCGCTCGACGCCCGCGAGCGCGCCGGCGAGGGCCTTGGCCCGCTCCGCCTCGTCCCGGGCGCCCTGCGCCACCTGCACGTGGGCGCGCAGCGCGGCGAGGGGCGTGCGCAGCTCGTGGGCCGCGTCGGCGGTGAAGCGCCGCTCCGATTCGAGGGAGTCGCGAAGGCGCGCGAGCAGTTCGTTCAGCCGCTCGACCACCGGCGCGATCTCGCCGGGCACCTCGCCTTCGAGCGGATCGAGGTAGCCCGGGTCCCGCCGCGCGATCTCGGCGCTCACGCGGGCGAGCGGCCTGAGCGCCCGTCCCGTCCCCACCCACACCAGCAAGGCGAACAGCGGCGGCGCGATCACGAGGGGCACCGCGAGGCCCTTCACGATGTCGAGGATCACGTGGCGGCGATCGTCCAGCGCGTCGCGAACCTGCACGAGATACTCGTGCTTCGGGTCCCACAGGCCGAAGACGCGCCAGTTCTCGCCGTTCTCGTAGACGGTGGAGTAGCCCGTTTCCTTCGTCGAAAGGCGGGTGGGGGGCACGTCGGCCGAGTGCACCATGAGCCGCGTGCCGTGCTTCCACACCTGGAAGGACAGCGGCTTCTGGTACTTGTGCTGGGGCACCACGCTGTCGGCGTCGATCCTGTCGAGGTCGTCATCGAGCCGGATCACGAGCAGTGTCGCGTGCTGGGCGAGGTTCGCGTCGAAGACCTCCTCGATCTCGTGGTCGGCCTTCACCACCACCGCGAGGGTGATGGCGACCCACGCGACCGCGAGGCCCCCGAGCACGATGGCCACGAGCCGCGCGCGGACGCTGCCGGCGCGAGCGCTCACGCGAGATCCTTCGGCAGCAGGTAGCCCACGCCGCGCACGGTCTGCACGACTTCCGGCGCGAGCTTCTTCCTCAGGTGGTGGATGTGCACTTCCACGGCGTTCGAGCCCTTCTCGTCGCCCCAGCCGTAGAGCCGCTCCTCGAGCTGCTCGCGGGTCAGCACGCGGCCGGCCGAGAGCAGGAACGCCTGGAGCAGCGCGAATTCCTTCGGCGAGACCGATCGCGACTCGCCCCGCCAGCTCACCTCGCGGGAGGCCGGGTCGAGGCGGACGGGGCCCACTTCGAGGGCGGCCGAGGCGGTGCCCCCGGCCCGGCGGGCGAGGGCGCGAAGTCGCGCGGCGAGTTCGCCCAGGTCGAAGGGCTTCACGAGGTAGTCGTCGGCACCGGCGTCCAGGCCCGCGATGCGGTCCTCCACCGTGTCCCGGGCCGTCAGGATGATCACGGGCACCGCGTCCTTGCGGGCCCGCACGCGCTGGAGCACCTCGAGGCCGGAGCGCTTGGGCAGGCCCAGGTCCAGCACGACCGCGGCGAAGCCGCCCGTGGCGAGGGCGATGTCGGCGGCCGCGCCGTCGCGCACCCAGTCCGGCACGAAGCCGCCTTGCCTGAGGCCGGCCTGGATGCCCTCGCCGAGGAGGGCGTCGTCTTCGACGAGGAGGATGCGCATGGCGGAGGTCGGAATCGAATCCGCCATTTTGCCGTGGAGGGGCTTAAGGCGGGATTAAGGGGCAGAAAGGGGACGCTTCCCTATGGCACTCGGGCTTGCTTGCGCAGCCCGCCGGGAAGCGTCCCCTCGCCGATTTGTCCGGCGTCAAAGGCCGCCGGCCGGCGAGGAGTAAGAAGTAGGGGTCGAATCTTCCTACGAACCCCGCCATGCACATGGCCGACGCGCTGCTGTCCCCCGCCGTGGGCGGCACCCTCTGGGTGGCCACCGGGGCGACGCTCGCCTGGTGCGCGCGGCGGGTGAAAGCGCGGGCCGACGACCGCATCGTCCCGCTCATGGGCGTGCTGGGCGCCTTCGTCTTCGCGGCGCAGATGATCAATTTCGCGATTCCCGGCACGGGCTCCAGCGGGCACCTGGGGGGCGGGCTGCTGCTCGCGATCCTGCTGGGGCCCCACGCGGCATTCCTCGTGCTGGCCTCGGTCCTCACCGTGCAGGCGCTTTTCTTCGCCGACGGGGGCCTGCTCGCGCTGGGCGCCAACCTCTTCAACCTGGGCGTCTTTCCCTGCTTCGTCGCCTATCCGCTCGTCTATCGCCTCGTGGCGGGCGACAAGCCGTCCGACGGTCGCCTCGCCTTCGCCGCCGTCCTCGCCGCGGTCCTGGGCCTGCAGATGGGCGCGCTGGGCGTCGTGGTGGAGACGGTCGGTTCCGGTCTCACGAGCCTCGCCTTCGCCACCTTCGCCGCGCTGATGCTGCCCATCCACCTCGGGATCGGGCTCGTGGAAGGCGCCGCCACCGCCGCGCTCGTCATCTTCCTTCGCCGCGCCCGGCCGGACCTGGTGGATCGTTCGCTGCCCGCCCCGGTGAAATCCCGTGCGGTCGCCGGGCTCGCCATCGCCGCGGCCCTCGTGGCCGGCGTCCTGTCGTGGTTCGCCTCGCCCCATCCGGATGGGCTGGAGTGGTCCATCGCCCGCGCGACGGGCACGGAAGAAATCAAGCCGCCCGAGGGCGGGCTGCACGCGCGTCTCGCCGCGATCCAGGAAAAGCTCTCGGTCCTGCCCGATTACGACCTGCCCGCCGAGGGCACCGCGAAGAAGGAAGGCGAGACGGCTTGGCCGGAAGTCAGCGGTGGCCGCCGCTTCGCCGGTCTCGTGGGCGGTCTCGTCACGCTGCTGGTCGTCGCCGCGGCGGGATGGCTGCTTGGCCGGCGCCGCCCGGTCGCGTAGCTTCCGTTCGATGGGCCGGCTCGAAGCGGCGCTCCGCGACCTGCGCCTCGCCGACACGCTGGCCGCCCGCGACACGCCCGTCTCCCGGCTCGATCCCCGCGCCAAGGTCCTCGTCACCGCCGCTTTCCTCGTGGCGGTCGCTTCCTTCAACCGCTACGCCCTCTCGGCCCTCGCGCCCTTCGCGCTCTATCCGCTGTGGCTCGCGGTCGCGGGCCGCGTGCCGGCGGGATGGCTCGCGAGGAAGCTCGCGATCGCCGCGCCGTTCGCCGCGATGGTCGCCATCGCCAACCCGATCCTCGATACCGCCCCGATGCTGCGGCTCGCCGACGTGACGGTCAGCGCGGGCTGGGTCTCGTTCGCCTCGATCCTCGCGCGGGTCGGGCTCACGATCGCCGCGGCCCTCGCCGTCGCGGCGGGCACCGGCATGCACGCGCTCGCGGCAGCCCTCGCGGCGCTGGGCGTGCCCCGCATCTTCACCGGGCAGCTGCTCTTCCTGTGGCGCTACGCCTTCGTGCTGGGGGGCGAGGCCTCGCGCATGCAGGCGGCTCGGACGCTACGCGGTGGGCGGGGTTCTCCCGCTCTCGCGGTGTACGGTCCCCTCGCGGGTCACCTGCTGCTTCGCGCGTTCGAACGGGGCGAGCGCATCCACCGCGCGATGCGGGCCCGCGGCTACGACGGCGAGATCCGCACGCTGCGCGAACTGCGTTGGCAGGTGCGGGACACGGTCTTCGTCCTCGGGTGGTGCGCGTACTTCGCCCTCGCGCGTTTCGTCGACCTGCCCCTCGCCCTCGGCCGCGCGATCACGGGGGCGCCGTGAGCCACCATCGACTCGAGGCGGACGGGATTCGCTACGACTACCCGGACGGCACGCCGGCGCTTCGCGGTGCCACCTTCCGCGCGGGTCACGGCGAATCCCTCGCGCTCGTGGGTGCCAACGGCGCGGGCAAGTCCACGCTGCTGCTCGTGCTCGCGGGGCTCGTCGCGCCGTCGGCGGGCGTGGCCACCGTGGGGGACTTGCCCGTGACGCCCGCCACGATGGAACATGTGCGGCGCACCGTGGGCTTCGTCTTCCAGGACGCGGACGACCAGCTCTTCATGCCGACGGTGCTGGAGGACGTGGCCTTCGGGCCGCTCAATCTCGGGCTCGCGCCGGAGGAGGCGAAGTCCCGCGCGCTGCAGGCCTTGCAGTCCGTCGGGGCCGAACCGCTCGCGTCCCGCGCGCCCTACCGGCTTTCCGGCGGGGAAAAGCGCCTCGCCGCCATCGCCGGCGTGCTCGCGATGGGGCCGGACATCCTGCTGCTCGACGAGCCGAGCGCGGGCCTCGATCCGCGGGCGCGGCGCAGGCTCATCGAGCTGCTGCGCGCCTTCGACCACACGCGCCTCATCGCCACCCACGATCTCGATCTCGTGCTCGACTGCTGCGCCCGGGTGCTGGTGATGCACGAGGGCACGATCGTCGCCGACGGCGAGCCGCGGGCGATCTTCGCCGACGCGGCGCTTCTCGATCGCTGCCACCTCGAGCCGCCGCTGTCGTTCTCCGCCTGAGGCGAGTCGTCCATCGGACGAAAGCCGCATTTGGTATGATCGCGTCGCCATGGGATTGACCGCCGCTTTCCGCCGCCTCGTCGCTTCCGCCGCGCTTCTCGCGGTGGCGGCCGCGTCGTTGCTGCCCGCGGTGGCTCACGCTTTCGGCACCTCGACCGGCACCAAGTGGACCGAGGTCTGCACGTCCGCCGGCCCGATGAAGGTCGAGGTGCCGGCCGACGGCCCGGGCATTCCGCTCGCGCCGAAGGCATCGGACTTCGAGCATTGCCCCGCCTGCGCGTTGCATGCGCCCACGATGGCGCCACCGCCGTCGCCCGTCGTCCTTCCGGCGTCGCCGACGGGCGAGCCGGGCCTTCCCCCGCTGTTCCTCGCCTCGCCGCGCCCGCTCTTCGCCTGGGCCGCGGCGCAGCCCCGCGCACCGCCCCTCGCCTCCTGATGTCCCGATGAGATCGCGCTGACCGGCCCGCGAGGCCGGCCGGCGCCCCCGCATCGTCCGCATCCGGAGGTCCCATGTTCCACGGCCTGAAACTGGCCGCGGCGCTCAACGCCGTGGCCGCTGCCGGTCTTGCCCTGTATGCGATCGCCCTCGTCGTCGGAGGCGGCCGTGTCGACCCCTTCCCGCCCGATCACCGCATCGCGCTCGTTCCCGCGGAGCCGCCGCCTGCGCCGGCCTCCGCACCCCGCGCGCCGTCGGAGCCCCTTCGCGTCCCGCCCGAGTGGCAGCGCGTCGAACCCGCCCCGCCACGCTGGGAAGAGGGCGCCGACGGCCGCATTCGCCTTCTCGATTGACCCCATCCCCCCCATTCCAGGAGCACCCATGAACCGACTCGTCCCATTCGTCCTCGTCCTCGTCCTCGCCCTCGCGCTCGCCGCGCCCGCCTTCGCCGGCCCGACCGATCCGTTGTTCGTGAACCTCACGACCGACGAACCCCACCGCGCCAACATGGGCCTCACGTTCGGCGGCAACCAGCGCGAGCGCGGCCATCCCCTCACCGTCTTTCTCAACGACCGCGGCGTCCTGCTCGCGGCGAAATCGCAGTCCGGCAAGTTCGGCGCGCACCAGAAGAAGCTCGCCGACCTGATGGCCAAGGGCACCACGGTGCTCGTGTGCGCGATGTGCATGAAGCATTACGGGGTCCTCGAATCGGACCTGGTGCCGGGCGTGAAGGTGGCCAACCCGGAAGTCACGGGCGGGGCGCTCTTCGCCGATGGCGCGAAGTCGCTTACCTGGTAGGCCCGCCATGAACCGACATTCCCTGATGGCCGCGGCCTTGACCGCCGCGTTCGCCTCCGCGGGCTTCGCCCAGTCCGTTCCGAACGAGAAGAAGGACGCCGATACGCAGCCCGCGACGAAGCTCGACAAGGTCCTCGTCACCGACCAGGCGCCCGCGCCCAACGCGAAGCTGCCCCTCGACACGCCCGCGGCCACCGGCAGCCGCCTGGGCCTCACGCCTCGACAGACGGCGGCCACGATCAACATCGTCGATCGCGAGACGATGGACTCGCGCGGCACCCGCGACACGCTCGAAGCCCTGCAGGGCGTGCCGGGCGTCACCGCCGATTCGCCTCCCGGTGGCGGCGGCTCCGTCTCGATGCGCGGCTTCTCCAGCTCGCAGGTCACGCAGATGTTCAACGGCATCGACGTGGGCTACGTCATCGCGGCCCATCCCGTCGACTCGTGGATCCTCGATCGCGTGGAGGTGCTGGGCGGCGCCTCGAGCTTCCTCTACGGGCAGGGGGCCGTGGGCGGGGCGGTGAACTACGTGTCCAAGCTCGCGACCCGCTCGCCGTCGCCCCACGATGCGATGCTTCGCGGCGGCAGCCACGGCGCCTGGCAGGCCGCCTACGGCGGCCAGGTCGCGCTCGGCGGCCCGGACGCACGGCACTTCGTCCGCGTGGACGCGAGCGTGCAGGGCTGGGACGGCTACGTGAAGCGGACGGACGGGCGCTCGCAGGTGCTGGCGGCCTCGTGGCTCGCGGATCTCACGCCGCGCCTCGCGCACACGCTGGCCTGGGAATGGCAGAACAAGGCGCACCAACCCTACTGGGGAACGCCGCTGCTCAATCCCACGGCCGAGGCCCGCTTCGATCCGGCCCTTCGCTTCACCAACTTCAACACCGGCGACGGCGCCTACGAGCAGGTGACCGACTGGGTCCGCTCGATCCTGGAGTTCCGGCTCTCCGATCGCACGCGCCTCACCCACACGGCCTATTTCTACGACGCCGAGCGGGACTACCGGAACGTCGAGACCTACCGCTACACCGCGGACAACGCCCGCGTGCAGCGCACCGGCATCCTCGCCCAGAAGCACGGCCAGACGCTCATGGGCGGCAAGCTCGAGCTCGCGCACCAGGGGACGCTCGCCGGGCTGTCGTCCGACTGGTCCTTCGGCCTCGACATGAGCCGCAACAAGCAGACGCGCTACCCGACGTCGCTTTCGACGACCGTGAGCACCGTGAACCCCTACGACTTCACCGTCGAGAACTTCTTCGACATCCCCGGCGTCACGCCCGCGACGAACCCCGACCGCGACAACCGCGTGTTCATCCAGGCGCTCTATGCCGAGAACATCACGAGGCTCGGCGGGGGCTGGAGCGTGCTCTCGGGACTTCGCGCGGAGAAGATCCGCATCGACGCGGTGAACTACCGGGCGGTGAACGCGGCCAACCCCGCGTACTTCCAGCGCGATTACTCGCCGGTCACGGGACGCATCGGCGCGATGTGGGAGTTCGCCCGCCATGCCAACGTGTACGCGACGTACAGCACCGCGGCCGATCCGCCCTCCGGCATCCTCACCACCATCAACTTCGGCGCCATCCAGGACTTCGACCTCACCCAAGGCAACCAGCTCGAGGTGGGCAGCAAGTTCGATTTCCTGGACGGGCGGGGCAACGGCACGGTGGCGGCCTATCGCATCCAGCGAAAGAACCTCTCGATGCCGGATCCGGACAACCCGAACGTGTCGATCCCGGTGGGGGCGCAGTCCTCCCGGGGCCTCGAGGCGCAGGCCGGCGTGCGACTCAACGCGGCGTGGCGCCTGCAGGCCAACGTGGCGTACGTGAAGGCGCGGTTCGACAGGTTCGTGCAGGTGGTGGGCGGCGCCGCGGTGGACCGCGCGGGCAATCGCCCGACGGGCATCCCGGAACGGGTGGCGAACCTCTACGCGAACTGGGACTTCCTGCCCGGCTGGTCGGCCTACGGCGGCGTGCGCTACGTCTCGGACCGATGGGGCAACGTGGACAACACCCAGCGCTTCGCGAGCTACACGCTGCTCGACGCGGGCCTCGCGTGGAAGCTCTCTCCGCGCGCCTCGCTCGTCGTGCGCGGCCGCAACCTCGCCGACGAGGTGTACGTGGCCTCCGGCAGCAGCCAGGTGCGCCTCGGCGAGCCGCGCGCGTGGGAAATCGCGCTGCGCACGACGTTCTAGGCGGCCGTCGTGGTCTCGCCGAAGCGCTGGATCTACCTGCTGCACCGATGGATCGGCATCGCCGTGTGCCTGCTCATGGCGATGTGGTTCGTCTCGGGCGTCGTGATGATGTACGTGGGCTATCCCAAGCTCACGCCGGCGGAGCGCCTCGCGCGCCTGCCGCCGCTCGCGCTGCCCGACGGCTGCTGCGTCGCGCCGGCGAAAGCACTGGCCGCCGCGGCGCGGGGCGAAGGCAACGAGGCGAAGCCGGAGCGGGGCGGCCGGGGACGCGGCGGGGCCGACCCCCGGCTCGCGATGCTGGTGGACCGTCCGGTGTGGCTGGTCGCCTCGGGCGGGCGGGGCGCGGCGGTCGTCGATGCCGTCACGGGCGAGCGGCTCGGCCCGTTCGGCGGCGATCACGCATTGCGAGCCGCCGCGGCCTTCCTGCCGGGCGGGACGCCCCGCCTGGTCGAGACGACGCGCCAGGACATCTTCACCGTCTCGCGCGCGCTGGATCCGCACCGGCCCCTGCACCGCGTGGCCCTGGGCGACGCGGCGGGGACCGAGGTCTGGGTCTCCTCGTCCACCGGCGAGGTCGTGCGCGACGCGACCGCGATGGAGCGGGGCTGGAACTGGCTGGGTTCGATCCTGCACTGGTTCTACCCGCTCAAGGGGGAGTGGTTCGACGGCTGGCGATCGGATGCCATCATCTACACGTCGCTCGCAGGCACGATCCTCGTCGCACTGGGGCTCTGGGTGGGCGTGCTGCGGTGGCGCTTCCGGGGCCGCTTCAAGTCCGGCTCGAAGAGCCCTTACCGCGACGGCTGGATGAAGTGGCACCACGTGGCGGGGCTCGCCTTCGGCGCGGTCACGCTGACCTGGGTCTTCAGCGGGCTCATGTCGATGAACCCCTGGAAGGTCTTCGATGCCCCGGGTCCGCGCCCCGACCCCGCCGTGCTCGCCGGCGTCCGTCTCGACAAGGCGACGTTCGCCGTGACGCCGGCCGACGCCATCGAGCGGTCCGGGATCAAGGCGAAGGAAGTGACGGTCCGGCTCTTCGACGGTCGTGCGTGGTACGCCGTCGCGGGCGCGGACGGCGCGACACGCCTCGTCGACGCGAGCGATCCTGCCGTGCCGCCCAGGGACCGGGTCGACGAGGCGCGGCTCGGCGCGCTCGCTGCGGGCCTCGTGCCCGGCCACCGACTGGTGAGCCTCGAGCGGCTCCAGGCCTACGACGACTACTGGTACGGGCGGCGTCCCCACACGATGACGGGCCACGTGGAGCGCGCGCTGCCCGTCTGGCGGGCGAAGTACGACGATCCCAATGCCACCTGGGTCCATCTCGACCCGCGCACCGGCGCCATCGCATCCCGGATCGACTCGCGGGGGCGGGTGAAGCGCTGGCTCTTCGCCTTTCTGCACAGCTTCGACGCCTGGGGCTGGCCCGATGCGAGGCCCGCCTGGGATGCGGCGCTCATCCTCCTGAGCCTCGGCGGCCTCGTGGTGAGCGCGGGCGGGGTGGTGATCGGCTGGCGTCGCCTGAAACGCAAGGCCGGGGCTCCACCGGTCGGCGCGAGTCCTTCCGAACGGACAGCGGAAGGCGCCATGGCCGGCGGCTGAGCCGCACGGCCGTGCTTCGGGCGGCGGCCTCTCTCCCTGGGGGGGCCGCCGCCGATTTCTTGCCGCCGATGTCGCCGGGCAGGCGAGCGCCCCGGCGTCATCCCGTCCGCAACGTATTGCAA
>ERZ761607.3274-NODE-3274-length-15935-cov-5.587720_pt1 | contig 15935 bp, 13 predicted proteins | sample MGYA00511164_ERZ761607 | MGnify/ENA primary metagenome ERZ761607 (study PRJEB28899, sample SAMN02445080) | bioreactor sludge metagenome | biome: EBPR sludge | place: Australia: Brisbane, Thorneside Wastewater Treatment Plant | collected 2011-06-22 ...
GGGCCCGATCAACACGCCGATATCCCCGGCGCGCAAGCCCAACGAAACCTGCTGCACCGCCGGTTGCGACCGGCCGCGGTAGACCACATCGAGTTGGGAGACCTGCAGAAACATGACTCGATTGTAGATGCTTACAATTCTCATTCATTCAATCCCCCGGTCCTCCCCATGCCGCTGCGCCGGCTTCACGCTGCCCTGTTCCTGCTGATCGCGGCATTCCTGTGTCTGCCGGCGGTGGCCTTGTTGCTGTCCTGGCTGCAATGGGACGGCGAGACACTTGCCATCCTGCGAGGAATGGCCGCTACCGTTCTGCCCGACTATGTCTGGACCACGGTTCAGCTTTCGCTGTGGGTTGGCCTGGGCGTGGCGCTGATGGGCGCGGCCACGGCTGCAGCGGTCAGTCTGTTCGACTTCCCGGGTCGGCGCTTATTCGAATGGGCGCTGCTGTTGCCGCTGGCCATGCCGGCCTATGTGGTCGCCTATGCGTACACCGACTTTTTGCAGTTCAGCGGCCCGCTGCAGACGGGCTTGCGTGCGCAATTCGGCTGGGAGGGCCGCCTGCTGCCCGAAATTCGCAGCATCGGTGGCGCTGCATGGGTCTTCACCGTGTCGCTGTATCCGTATGTCTATCTGCTCACCCGAACCGCCCTGAGCGAACGCGCCGCGCAGCTGATGGAAGCCGCGCGGCTGTTGGGTGCTCCGCTGTCGCGGCGTATCCGGGAGGTCGCGTTGCCTATGTCCCGGCCTGCCCTTGCGGCAGGGGTGGCGCTCGCGTTGATGGAGACCCTGGCCGACTACGGCGTCTCCAGCTATTTCGGCATCCAGACCTTCACGACGGGCATCTACAAGGCGTGGTTGTCGATGGACAACCGCGTCGCGGCCTCGCAGTTGGCCACGGGGCTGCTGGTGGTGGTGGTGATCTTGCTGCATCTGGAACAACGGGCGCAGCGGAAGATGCGGTTTGCAACCGGTCGGGGCGGGCGCGGCGGCACCGCTGATGCGCAGCCCGTCCGTCTGTCCAGGCGCGGCTGGCCGGTGGCCTGGGTCCTGTGCGCACTGCCCATCCTGTTCGGTTTTGTGCTGCCGGTCGCCTTCATGGTTCGCCCGCTGGCCGCCGACTGGTCGGTGTTGCCCTGGGATCGGTTTGTCGACTGGTCGTTCAACAGCGTGCGTCTGGCGGCGCTGACCGCCGTTCTGGCGGTTGCCGTGGCGCTGGTGCTGGCGTTTGGCCAGCGCCGCAGCCCCGACCGACTCACGCGGGCGGTCGTCGGGTTGGCGGGCCTGGGTTATGCGGTGCCCGGCGCTGTCATTGTGGTGGGACTTTTGCTGCCGGTTGGCTGGCTGCAGCAGGTGGCGCCCCAGTCCGGCGTCGGCTTGCTTCTCACGGCGACATCCCTGGGTCTGGTCTGGGCCTATCTCGTGCGCTTTTGTGCGGTGGCCCTGCAGTCGGTACAAAGTGGCTACGCCCGCATCCCGGTCAGTCTGGATGACTCGGCCCGCATGCTTGGCTCGGGCGCCGCGGCGGTGCTCGGACGGGTCCATGTGCCGCTGCTGCGCCGCTCCCTCGTTGCGGCGGCGCTGCTGGTCTTCGTCGACGTGATGAAGGAACTGCCCGCGACCATGGTGCTGCGCCCGTTCAATTCCGATACCTTGGCGGTCGTGGCGTTCCAGCTCGCGCGCGATGAGCGGCTGGGCGAGGCGGCCCTGCCTTCGCTGGCGCTGGTACTGGTTGGCCTGATCCCGGTCATTTTGCTCAGTCGCACCCTGCGCAGCGCAACGCACTGAATCGACGGTGGCCGCTTTCCGGATTTCGGGGCCATAACAAGCGTATATTCGCAACTATCGAATTGAACGCTCGCCGGGCGGTCGACCGTCCAGGCAGGGGAACCTCATGGGAAAAACCATTTCGCCGCCACCCGCGCGCTCCGCTTCCGACGACTCATTGGCCGAGACCGATGAGGTTTTCGAGCTCGCGGCCGAGGTGTTTCGTGTCATGTCGGCGCCCATGCGGCTGAAAATCATCAGCAGCCTGTGCAACGGTGAAAAGAATGTCGGTGAGTTGCTCAGCGAGATCAACACCACCCAACCCAACATGTCACAGCATCTCAACACCCTGTATCAGGCGGGAGTGCTTGGTAAGCGTCGTGAAGGCGTGCAAATCTACTATCGAATCATCAATGATCGGGTGGTGACACTGTGCCGAGCGGTGTGCACGCAGATTGCCATTGAAAACGACGTCACGTCGCGCTGAACCCCGGTAGCTGGGGGTTTCCCCGGTTTCAAGGCGGGAAAGCCTCTGATAGTATTGTCAATCTGAATATAACCATTCAGGCATATTAAGCTGGATGCGGTCGGGTTGTGGACTGGAATCGTTCTTTTGACATAGGAGATGCAATGAAAAGCTGGAGACATGGACTGGTACTTGCAGCGCTCACGGTTGCAGCGCCATATGCGTCGGCCCAGGCGGCTGATGCCTTGCAGGTGCGTAACTGGGCCGCCGCTTGCGCCAACTGCCACGGTACCAATGGCGTGGCGCAGCCGGGCATGGAATCGCTGGCGGGTCAGAAACAGGAAGACCTGGCCAAAAAGATGCTTGATTTCAAGAATGGCCGCAAGCCAGCGACGGTCATGCACCAGCTGGCCAAAGGCTACAGCGACGAGCAAATCCAGCAGATTTCCGCCTATTTCGCGGCACTGAAGAAGTAAACCGGAGGAACTACCATGAAACGTCGTCAGTTTGTTCAGACTCTGGGTGCCGGTTCAGTTCTGGGTGCCTCGACCCTGATTGCCGGATGTGCCACAACCGGTGGCAGTGGCGGCCCCCGTGTGGTGATCATCGGCGGTGGTTACGGTGGCGCCACAGCTGCCAAATACATCCGTATGTGGTCCGAGGGCACGGTCAATGTCACTTTGGTGGAGCCCAACGCCAGCTTCGTCTCCTGCCCGATCTCCAACCTGGTGCTGGGTGGTCACAAGACCATGGCCGACGTCACCACGCCTTACGACAATCTGGTCAAGCGCCACGGTGTGCAACTGGTGCGCGACATGGCTGCAGCCATCGACCCTGACAAGCGCGTGGTCAAGCTCGCCTCTGGCCAGGAATTGGGCTACGACAGGCTGATTGTGTCGCCTGGCATCGACTTCATGTGGGAGACCTTGCCCGGAATGTCCAAGGCGGGTGCGCAGGACAGGGTGCTTCATGCCTGGAAAGCCGGCCCGCAAACGGTTGCACTGCGCAAACAGCTCGAAGCCATGCCCAACGGGGGTGTCTATGCGTTGACCATTCCCCTGGCACCCTATCGGTGCCCCCCGGGGCCGTACGAGCGTGCCTGCATGGTGGCCAGCTACTTCAAGAAGGCCAAGCCACGCAGCAAGGTCATCATTTTTGATGCGAACGAAGACATCCAGTCCAAGAAGGGGCTGTTCCTCAAGGCCTGGAAAGAGCATTACGACGGCATGATCGAATACCGCCCGAAGCACGCGGTGACCGATGTCGATGCTGCCACCAACACCCTGAAGTTCGAGTTCAACGATGACTTCAAGCCAGCCGTGGCCAACGTTGTTCCTGCCATGCGTGCCGGTGATATCGCTGTCAAGACCGGCCTGGCTACCGCCAACAAGCGTTGGTGCGAAGTGGACTGGCTTACGTTCGAATCCAAGGCTGTCAAGAACGTGCATGTACTGGGTGATGCCCTGCAGATCGCGCCGGCCATGCCCAAGTCGGGCCACATGGCCAACCAGCACGGCAAGACCTGCGCGGCTGCCGTGGTGGCGCTGCTCACGGGCAAACAGCCGGCCCAGCTGCCCATCTACAACAACACCTGCTATAGCTTCGTCACCGAAGAAGATGTGGTTCACGTTGCCAGCGTGCACCGGTATGACGCGGCCCAGAAAACCATGTTGACCGTGCCAGGTTCGGGTGGTGTCTCCAGTGCCGCCAGCGAGCTGGAAGGCCGCTACGCGATGGCTTGGGCGCGCAACATCTGGGCCGACGTCCTCGCCTGATGCGCCGATAAATTGCCGTCGGTCACAAGCCGGCGGCCATTTTTTTGTTCGTCCCGTTGACTCTATTTTGGATGGCCCTTACCGTGTTGGCATTGACTCCCCCCCAATTTCTGGCCCGCTGCATTCTTGCGGGTTTGACGGCTTTCGCCGCCAGCGCCGTGTTCGCCCAGGCCGACGAGGCACGGGCCAAGAAAATTGTCTCTGGCGTTTGCTTCGTCTGTCACGGTGCTGAGGGGGAATCGGCCAGCGAGGTCTTTCCGCGTCTGGCTGGCCAGCATGCCGAATACACGGCCAAGCAGTTGGAAAACTTCAAGAGTGGCAAGCGCAAGAGCACTGCCATGGCAGACATGGTGGCCAAACTGACTCCCGACGAAATGATCGCGTTGGGCAAGTATTTCGAGAAAAAGTCCCATCAGGCGGAACCACCCAAGGACCCGTCACTCGCCGCAGTGGGTCGCTACATCTACCACAGTGGTAACAAGTTCAGCGGCGTCGCAGCCTGCGCAAGCTGCCATGGTCCCGATGGCAAGGGCACGGCCAGTCTGCCCATGCTGGCCGGACAGTTTGCGTCTTACACCGAAAGCCAGCTCAAGCTGTTCAACCAGCGCGAGCGGACCAACGACAACGCGGTGATGCACTCCATTGCCAGCAAGATGACGCCGCTGGAGATGGCTGCCGTGGCCGAATATCTGAGTGGCAAGTAAACCGACGTCGGCATGACAGACGTGCCGGTGAATCGGTTCCCGTCTGGACTGCTTGCGTCGTCGCGCGTTATTCCAGGAGCTTGACCTTCTTCGGATCGAGCTTGTAGGACCACGGCAAGCCTTCGACCCGCCAGCCGTTGACGACCCGCTGACCTGCCTGCGGACCGCTGCGGGCAACATCACCTTCGTACCCGTCCACCACGTTGTACACCTTGGTGAAGCCGTACTTGGCCAACAGCGTCACGCTGGTCGCGCTACGGGCGCCCGAGCGGCACATCACGATGACCGGGCTGTCCTTGCCCAATTGGCGGGATTTCAACAGCGCTTCCATCTGCTTGACGAAATCCAGATTGCCTTCCATGGAGAAGGTGCTGTTCTTTTCATCCCAACCGGCGGAGTCACCGCTGAAATCCTGGTACGGAATCAGCGCATCGGCCGCCGTGGCCATGCCAAGGAAAGTCGCTTCGGCGCGCGAGCGGACGTCGACAAATGCCACCGCCGCTCCACCCTCGGCTTTCATGGCCGCCGCCTCTTTGGCCGTCAGATATAGTCCCAGAGGGGTTTTTTTGGCTTCGGGCACCTTGTCGGCCTCGATTGCCCAGGCGGCAGGGATGGCCGACAACGCGACCAGTGTGACCAGCATGGTCAGACGGGGACTCGCGTGCAGCAAGGGGAACGCGGAGAATTTCATGGACGGCCTCTCGGGTTGGCTACCGAAGCGCCCATGCCACCGACATAGGCTGCGACTGCGCGCAGTTCCAGCTCACTGAGCCCTTCGGTCACGAAGGCCATGGCACCGGAATCATTCCTTCGCTCTTTCGCGTGAAAGCGCCGCAACTGGTTCTCGACATACTGCGGATGCTGTCCCGCGAGTCGCGGCAATCGGGCGCTGCCCTGACCACTGGCGCTGTGGCAGGAAACGCAGGCGGGGACTTTGGTGTAGATGTTTCCCCGCTCGTAGATGTAACGGCCCACGCCGACCAGCAAGGCGTCGTCCGACGGATGCTGGGCCGGTTTCTGGACTTCGTAGTACGCACCAAGCGCCTGAATCTGCGCGTCGGTCAGCTCGCGGGCAATGGCATTCATCGCGTCGTATTTGCGCGTGCCGGCGCGGAAATCCTCCAGCTGCTTGCGCAAGTACTGCGCGTTCTGCCCGGCCAGTTGAGGAAACTGCGCATTGGTGCTCTCTCCCTGTTCGCCATGGCAAACCGCACACTGGTTTCGGGCGATCACCGACGCGACGTTGTTGCCCTGTGCATGGGCCAAGCCTGCCGCGGCCACGAGAACCCCCAGTACCACCCATCGGGCGAGTCGTTGCGGTCTGCTACTTTGGTGATGTGCCATGCTCATAGTCTCCATGGCAGCACTGTATGAATCCTTATGAAAGAATGTATTGATTGAAGTCAACGTTCGTCCCGGCCTGAGCGGGTCTGGTGGGAATGGCTCACTCAGGTCCGCGAGAGGTCTGCCCAGTTGTCACGCTGGACGGGTTCGCCGATAATTGCGCATTCACTGATATAAAGGCCGACTGTCAGGTCACGTTCGCCGCGCCGCATCGCCATGTCCTCAACGCCGATTCCTCCCCAACCGACATCGTTGCCGGGCAGCCCATTGCGCCGCCGCCTTCTGATGGCAGGCGCGCTTTGTCCGGTGGTGCCGATCGTGGGTGTTCCCCCTGCGAGGGCGGCGGAGCCGGTGTCTGCGCGTTTGCCGGCTTCCGCAAATCTGGCGGCTGAAATCCGTCGCGCGGTAGATGGGGGCTCGCCGCTGGTGGTCATGGTCAGTTTGAGCGGCTGCCCCTTCTGCAACGTGGTGCGTGACAGCTATCTGGCGCCGCTACGACGCGAGATTGGCCTGCCCGTGGTACAGGTGGACATGCGCAGTGCCGTCGCCAGTACCGATGCCAAAGGGGGCCGCACCTCACACGATGAGCTGGCGCGAGGCTGGAAGGTGCGAATCGCGCCGACCGTGTTGTTCCTCGGGCGTGACGGTGTTGAGCTGGCGGAGCGCCTTGTCGGTGGTTACCTGGCCGAGTTCTATGGTGCTTACCTTGAACAGCGCCTTGAGCAGGCTCGCCGGACGCTCAAGGCCTGATGGCGCACCTGTTTTCGCATTTTTTTCGACTGTACCCAGCGTAAAACGGTACTTTTTTGCTATTGAAATAGTATTACTCCCAGATCTCGGCCGCAGCAAGCCGCAGTATCGGGACCATGACACAATGGCAGCCGCCTACCGGAGTGCTGCATGATCCCCATCAAGACCGAATCGGCCTGGAAAGGTACGTCCGACTGCCGCAACTGCGGCATTCGTGACATGGTGCTGTTTGCCGACCTGAACGAGCAGGATTTCGGCCTCATCCACGCGCCCATCGACGATCTGGAACTCCGCGCCGGTAGCGCGCTGTTCACCGAAGCCTCGAACGCGCTGGGGGTGTTCACTTTGCGCACCGGACTGATCAAGTTGGTGCGGGTGACACCCGATGGGCGCCAGCGTATCGTGCGGGTGCTGCGCCCCGGGGATGTGGCGGGGCTGGAAGCCCTGGCCACCGCGCACTACGACAGCGACGCAGTCGCGCTCACCGATATCAGCGTCTGCCGCATCCCGCTGGCGGTGATACAGACTCTGGCGGCGCAGTCGCCGCGCCTGCACAAGCGCCTGATGGAGAAGTGGCACCGCGCACTCAAGGAGGCCGATGACTGGTTGGCCGATCTGAATTTCGGCACGGCCCGGCAGCGGGTCTCACACTTTGTGCTCAAGATGCGCAGTCCGGCCGATGCTGGCATCGCCACCCTCTTTGCCCGCGAAGACATGGGGGCCATGCTCGACCTCAAGCTGGAAACCGTCAGCCGCGAGGTCAGCGCCCTGGTTCGGGAGGGGATGATCGAGCCGCTGGACAAACAGGGAAGGGTCTACCGCATTCTGGCGCCAGAACAACTGCTTGCCGCCTGATGGGAGCGGTTCGAGGCCTTGCTCCGTATGTAGCCAGCCATCGGTCGCGGCCGACGGGGCGGCGGAAACGGCACAATCCCTGCTTGGCCTTTGCTGCACCCTCCAATCGATACCCAAGGAAAACTGCCATGCCGCTCGTCGTCTTCAACCAGAAAGGGGGGGTGGGCAAGTCGACCATCACCTGCAACCTCGCCGCCATCAGCGCCAGCCAGGGCCTGAGCACCCTGGTGATTGACCTGGACCAGCAGGGCAACTCCAGCAGCTACCTGCTGGGCGAGGCCGCGCAGGGCGACCATGCCAACGTGGCCGGTCTGTTTGAACATACGTTGAGCTTCAGCCTGCGTCCGCTCGACCCGGCCGACTACATCGTCGAAACCCCGTTCGAGAATCTGCACCTCATGCCCAGCAGCCCGGCGCTGGACGAACTGCAGGGCAAACTCGAATCGCGCCACAAGCTCTACAAGCTGCGCGAAGCGCTGCAGAAGCTGTCTGAACGCTATGACCGCATCTACATCGACACTCCGCCTGCGCTGAATTTCTACACCCGCTCGGCGCTGATCGCCGCGCGCGGCTGCCTGATTCCGTTCGACTGCGACGAGTTTTCCCGCCTGGCGCTGTACACGCTGATGAACAACGTGCAGGAAATCCGCGCCGACCACAACCCGGACTTGTCGGTGGACGGCATTGTGGTCAACCAGTTCCAGCCTCGCGCCAACCTGCCGCGCCGCCTGGTGCAGGACCTGATCGACGACGGCCTGCCGGTGCTGCAGCCTTATCTGCCCTCATCGGTGAAGGTGCGGGAATCGCACGAGCAATCCACCCCCATGGTCTACCTCGACCCCGGCCACAAACTCACCCAGGCGCTGCTGGCGCTGCACGAGGCGGTCGAGGCGGCCCGGGCGGTCTGAGGGCGAATGATCGCGGACCCCTTGGGGGCAGCGGAAGTCATCTTTCGATAGCAATTATTGACCTTTTCGCGCTGGGTACAAGGCGGAAGGCCCACCAATCCTCGGCGGTGGATGCGCGCGGGCTGGCCTGTGTTGTCAGGCGTTCGAGCTGTCTCGCCTGCAGGCCCCGGTGTCGTTGGCTGGCTGCTGCGCGGGCGGCCGGGACCTTGGAGCGGGGGTGCGACCGAAAGCCCGAAGCGGTCAGCGGGTTTCGCCTGCGCAGCGGCGCCAGCCGCAACGGTTCGAGCAAGGATTCGGTGGTCACGATAAAATATAAGTGACTGGCAATATAAAGAACGGTGTTTCAGGAGGCAACATGCATTTGACAACTCGGCTCTCCCTGGCGGTGCTGGCGGTCAGCATGTTCTGCGCACCTTTGGCCCGGGCCGACAGCAAGGCCATTGCCATTGACGAGATGGCCGGCTATCTGGAGTTTGTGGACTACGGCGGGGGCGTGATTTTTCCTGAGCAGATTCCGCGAGACGAGTGGCCGCGCATCTTCGTGATCGACGCCCGTGATGCCGGCCAGTTTGCCAAAGGGCATATTCCTGGCGCGATCAACATGGACTGGCGTCAGGTGCTGGCCCGGCGAAACGAGATTCCGAAGAACCGGTCGGTACTGGTCTACTGCAACACGGGATCCTTGTCGGCGCAGGCGGGCTTTGCGCTACGGGTCGCCGGGTGGGAGAACGTCCGCATCCTCCAGGGCGGAATGGAGGAATGGAAGGCCAAAGGGGGCTTCGACGCAGCCGCGCGGACGAACACTCCCGCGCGGCACTGAATCGGCATTCACTCCAAGGGGCCGCGCAGCGCGAATCAAAAACCGTGGCTTGTGCGCCGGGACTGTGCCGCAGGCCGCTTACCTGCCGTTCAGTGCCAGTTTTCGAGCAGCGGTCGGGTGCGGCGCCAGGCAAAGCGCAAGGCGACCAGATAACTGGTTGCATCGTCCGGGACCGCCTTGGCTTCGTCGGTTGCCCGTTCGAGCACTCCGCACAGGTGTTGCAAGGTCAGGGCGCCTACGTTGCTGGCAGTCCCGCGCAAGGAGTGGGCGGCCAGGCTCAACCGCTCGGCATCGCCGTTCATGATTGCCTGCTCGATGGATGCCAGGTGGACAGGTGCCTCATGAATGAGCAGGCCGATGACTTCCCGGGTCATCGTCAGTTCGGGATCGTCAAACTCCCGGAACTCGTTCAACCGGTCGAAATCCACCAGACCCATGGGCATGGCCGCTTCCGTATCGCTGAACCGCATCGGTGTCGGCGCTTCGGCAGCCATGTCGGCATCCGTTGACCGCGATGGCGGGGCTTCCTCGTTCGCGTCGTCGCCGTTCCTGGGCTGCGTGGTCTCGCCCTTGACCCAGTGGTCGAGGGCCTTCACCAGTGCACGCAGTTGCAGCGGTTTGGTCAGGTATTCGACCATCCCGGCATCCATGCATCGTTGCATGTCTTCGCGCGAATCACCCGCCGTCAGGGCGATGATCGGCGGCGCGAACTTGCCATGGGCCGAGACAATGGCCCGGGTCGCCTCGATGCCGTCGACCTCGGGCATGTGCACGTCCATCAACACGGCGCCCAGCCACTCGCCCCGTTCCAGTGCTGCGGCAACGCTGTCGATGGCTTCCTGCCCGCCCTTTGCCTTGAGGACTTTGTACCCTAGCTTCAGCAGCATCGCGCAGGCAACTTCCAGATTGATCGGGTTGTCATCGACAACCAAAACGGCCGGTGTACTCGTTTCCTGATCGGTTGCAACCGGCCGGGTCAGCATTTCGACCTCCGGCGCGTCCTCGGCTACCGCATCGGTGTCGGCCCATGGAGCCAGAGCAGTAAACCAGAACAGGGAACCTTTGCCGGGCTTGCTTTCGACATTGATCTCGCCGCCCATCAACTCCACCAGGCGTTTGCAGGTCGCCAGACCCAGGCCGGTGCCGGAGTGCTTGCGGCTGGTGGAAGAGTCCAGCTGGGTGAACGGCAGAAAAATGTTGCCCAACTGGTCGGACGCAATTCCCTGGCCGGTGTCCTGGACCCGAACTTCAAGCATCGGCAGCGCTGCGGGATTCGCTTGGACGAATGGTCGTACCTTGACGGAAATGCTTCCGGCTTCGGTGAACTTGACGGCGTTCAGCAACAGGTGACTGACAACCTGGGCCAGTCGGGTGGGGTCGCCCTGGGTAACCCAGGGCACGCGGCCTCGGCCAGGGCGGAAAACCTCGCCCGGTACGTCCACCAGCAATTGCAGGCCCTTGGCCTGCGCGGGTTCGACGGCGGATTCGCAGGCTTGCACGACCACATCGCGCACGTTCAGGGGCTCCGTCCGCAGGAACAATTCGCCGGAATGGGTCCGGGAGAACTCCAGGATTTCGTCAAATACCGATTGCAACTGCTGGCTGGACAGGCTCAGAATCCGCAGGTAGTTGCGCTGCTCTTCGTTGAGGGTCGTGTGGGCCAGAAGTGAGCCCATGCCGACCACCCCGTTCAACGGTGTGCGCAGCTCGTGACTGATGACGGCAAGAAAAGCCGATTTGCTGCGTGTTGCGCTCATCGCGAGGTCGCGAGCCGCCGCCAGTTCGGTCGTTCGCGCGAACAGTTCGTCTTGCAGCGCTTGCACCTGCCCGTCGGGCAGCAGGGGCATGGAGGGGGGATACGTGACCGGGCCGGCAAGCGAGTCGAAGTTCCGGTCCTGTCGCTGCAGGTTGCAATCGACCATGGCCTGCGTCAAAGCGGCCAGCTCTTGTACAGGCGTCGGTGGAACCCGATCCAGCGCGAATCCATCATGCAGACTTTCCACCCCACGCCTCAGATAGAGCAGGTAGTTGGCCATGTGGTTTGCGCTGTAGACGCCAATCAGCCCACCGGCGAGCATCAGCGCGCCGATGCCCATCAGCAACGCGATCAACCCCGATTGGCTCATGACGCGAAAGTCGCCCTCAGGGGCCGCCACCACCAGTCTCCATTGCAGGCCATCGGCGCTACCGACGCGGGCAACACGGCTGAAGAGGGGTTCATCCCCGTTCGCCAGGCGAACACTGTGGTCGGCAGGATTCTCGCGAAGACCGGGCGCCGCCGCCCACTGCTGTTCCACCGCTGCATAGCTGGCCCGCACAAGTCCGTTGGAACTGCTGTGCGGCGTGCGCAAGGCCGGCTGCCCGTCCTTGAGGTGCGTTGTCAGCGTATCGGTGCTGCTGGCCAGCAGAAAGCCGTTTTCATCCACTACATACGCCACGCCATTGGGTGAGACCGGTTGGGTGCGCAACAGGCTGGACAAGGCCTCAAGGCGCAGATCGACCCCCAGCACACCGGCAGCTACGCCTTCACCGTCATAGACCGGCTGAGAAACCGTGAGCAACAGCTGTTTGTTGATTGTCGACAGCGTGACCGGTGAAAACACCCGGGCCTTGGCCTGCAATGCGGCGTCGGTCCAGGGGCGGTTGCCCGGTGCCGCGCTCTGGCCAGCCGTTTCGGCAAGCCTGAGCGGCGACTTGGCCGTGCTCGACGAAAAAACGCGGGCCCCGTTGTCCAGAGCTCCGCGCCCGCCGAAACGTAGCCCATCGGCCGCGTTCTCGACGCCATGTGTACGACCGTCGGCACCGGTGAAGTAGATGAAACGCAGGTCCGGCGAAGAACGGGCCAGCGCGATGGCCATCGGCGCAAAAAGGGCGGGATCACTCACCCATTCCGATGTGCGGGTCCTCTGCGGGCTTGTCGCGCCTTCCGGCGCCATCCCGTCAAGAGCGCGGGTTGCGTGGCGCAGATGGGCCTGAACGGCTGTTTGCCCGCGCAAGGCCGCCTCCCTGAGGGTCCGCGAGGCCAATTCGTCAACCGAGGCCAGATCACGCTGGATCAGCAGATACCCCAGACCGATGGCCGGAAGCAGAACAAGAAGCAGCAAACTGAGGCCGAGCAGGCTGCGAATCGAGAACTGTTTCATGTGCGGATCGGCACGAGGCGGGCGGGGAGGAGTCTCGTGGGACGTATCGGAACTTCAACCGGGGATGTCGCAGTATGGAGGAATCGCACCGGAAACTCTAGCGGCGTGTGGGGCGGTTGCCACTGCGAGCGAACGCTTCGAGTACGTCGGCGGAAACTCGGTTGCCAGTGACACAAAAACGCGTACCAATGGAGTACTTCCTGTCTGACCAGCCCGCCGGTCAGGGGTTGGCCTTGGGGAAAGCCGGGGTAATTCACTCGCCAATTTGTCGCAAAGGGCGCGCTTCACTGGTCACAATACGGGCTCTTCGGCCACGAGTTCAGTTCGGACAGTCACTTGGTGTCCCAGGAGTGACCCGGAACCGTGAGGACGCGAACAGGAAAGTGCTGCCGGTTGTTGGAGTAATGTGATGCCGTTGGTTGTGGTGATCGAAGACGATGCCAGCACGCGCGTGCTGGTTTCCGCCGTGATGCGCAAGGAGGGTTACCAGGTCGTGGTGGCCGAAGACGGTGCCCAGGGCCTCGCACTGATCCGCGAATACCTTCCTGATCTGATCATCAGTGATGTTCGTATGCCGGTGATGGACGGATTCGGCGTCCTGGAGGCCGTTCGCGCCTCCGAGGCGACGGCCACCACCCCCATCATTTTGCTCACGTCCTTGCAGGATCGAGCCAACATGCGCCACGGCATGACAGCTGGTGCGGACGACTACCTCACCAAGCCATTCAAGGCGCAGGAGCTGAGAGAGGCGGCCGTTGCCCAGTTGAACAAGCGGGGGCGGGTCGAGGCGGTGCGGGCTCAGGCGGTCGACAAGGCGCTAGCGGTACAGCAGGAAAAGATTACGCAGCTTTACGAAAAGCGCATGGCCAAAGAGCTGTCGATGCAGTGGCCGGAGGCGGGGCAGACCGATGCCCATGAGCGACATCCGAGCGCGACCGCACTGTTCGCGGACATGCGTGATTATGCAAAGTGGACGCAGCGGCTCGCGCCCCATGAACTGGGTGATCTGGTGACCAAGTTCTACTCCAGCGTCGGCGACACGGTTCATCTGTTCGGGGCACGGCACATGCAGTTCGTCGGTGACGGCATGTTGTGCGTTTTTGTCAACTCGGCAGACACCCATTCGGTCAACCATGCGCTGCGGGCGGCAAAGGCTGCGCTGGGCCTGCAAGACGGCTGCCGGCGAATTGATTCCTTCATTCAGCAGAAGTTCGCTGATCGGGGGCTTCCCCCGTTTCGTTTGAACGTGGTCATGCACACCGGGCCAGTGATGTTCACGCCGCTGGATGGACTTTTCGCCATGGCGACCCAGTCGACCCCGGTTGGCGAGCCGGTAAGCACGGTCCTGAAGTTCTTCAGCAATCCGAACGCGCCCGACTGGGCGATCGCAGCTACCACCCAGACCAATGTGCTCCTGCGTGGGAGTGTCCGTACCGGGCGACGCGCGCTCGTGACGATGCCCGATCGTCCCTTGGGGCTGGACATGGTTGAGTTCCTGGGCCTGGCGCAATAGGCTTGTCGGACCCTTGCCCTGGCAGGTGTGGCGATCAGGCGGGCCGCGGGTTGGCCATGGGCGAACTGCCCGTTTGGGTGCTGTGGGTGAAGAGCCAGTCCTTGAACGCGGTGGCAGCTGCCGAAAGGCGCTTGCCGCGCGGATAGACCACATGCCAGCGGCGGATCAGCGGGAAGCCCTGCACATCGAGTTGTGCCAGTTCGCCAAGAGCCAGTTCCGCCGCGACGGTGTGAATTGACAGCACCGCCAGTCCCAGGCCCCCGGCCACGGTTTGTTTGATGGCCTCATTGCTGCCGACCTCCAGTCGATTTCTGAGCACGAGGCCCTGACTGGCGAAGAATTTCTCTGCGGTCAGTCGGGTTCCCGAGCCGGGTTCGCGCAGGATGAACGGCTCGTGCGCGAGTTTTTTCGGCGCGATGCCCCTCTGCCCCACCAGCGGATGCTCGGGCGGCGCTACCAGCACCAGGGGGTTGTCGGCAAGTTCCTCGCTGATCACGTTCATCTGCTCGGGGGGCTGACCCATGATGTAGAGGTCGTCCTCGTTGCCGGCCAGGCGTTGCAGCAGCTTCTCCCGGTTGCCCACCACCATCGCTACCTCGATACCCGGGTGCGCGGCGCAAAAGCCGCCCAGCAACTTGGGCACGGTGTACTTCACCGTGGTCAGGATGGCGAGTTTGAGGCTGCCTCGCTCCACACCTTGCAGCGCGGCAAGGTCCTCGGCCAGCTGCTGCAAGCGCGCTTCGATGTCCTCGCTTGCTTCGGCCAGCGTCGTTCCGGAAGCGGTCAGGTAGATCTTCTTGCCCAGTTGCTCGAACAGCGGCTGGCCCACGGTTTCTGACAACTGTTTGACCTGCAAGGACAGTGTGGGCGGCGAGAGATGCAGTTCCTCGGCCGCACGGGCAAAACTTTTGTTGCGCGCGACCGCGAGAAAGATGCGCAACTGGTTCAACGTGACGTGACGCAGGTTCATGGGCGTGTCGGAACCATTTATTTTTATAAAACATTATCGTCTAAACATTTTACTTTTATTTATTGTTCAGGACCGACAGAATCCGCACCAGTTCAGAGCAGGAGCGCCCCATCGCAGCACAGTGCGGACCGCTTTGGGCACCTCAGTGAGTCGTTCATTACCCGAATTGGAGCAATACGCATGGCCGTCAAGACCTACAACGCCGGTGTCAAGGAATACCGCAGCACCTACTGGGAGCCCCAGTACACCGTCAAGGACACCGACATTCTGGCGGTGTTCAAGATCACGCCCCAGCCCGGGGTCGATCGGGAGGAAGTGGCCGCCGCCGTGGCCGCCGAGTCGTCCACGGGTACCTGGACCACGGTCTGGACCGACCTGCTGACCGACCTGGATTACTACAAGGGCCGCGCCTACCGCATTGAAGACGTGCCCGGTGACGACACCTGCTTCTACGCTTTTGTGGCCTATCCGATCGACCTCTTCGAGGAAGGTTCGGTGGTCAACGTGCTGACCTCCCTGGTGGGCAACGTCTTCGGTTTCAAGGCATTGCGGGCCTTGCGGCTCGAAGACATCCGTTTCCCGATCGCTTACGTGAAGACCTGCGGTGGCCCGCCCCATGGCATCCAGGTCGAGCGGGACATGATGAACAAGTACGGCCGTCCGTTGCTGGGCTGCACCATCAAACCCAAGCTCGGTCTGTCAGGCAAGAACTATGGGCGTGCCGTGTACGAATGCCTGCGTGGGGGGCTGGACTTCACCAAGGACGACGAGAACGTCAACAGCCAGCCCTTCATGCGCTGGCGCCAGCGATTCGACTTCGTGCAGGAAGCCATCGAGAAGGCCGAGCGCGAGACCGGCGAGCGCAAAGGCCACTACCTGAACGTGACCGCCCCCACGCCTGAAGAGATGTACAAGCGCGCCGA
>ERZ761607.3278-NODE-3278-length-15922-cov-4.800781_pt1 | contig 15922 bp, 12 predicted proteins | sample MGYA00511164_ERZ761607 | MGnify/ENA primary metagenome ERZ761607 (study PRJEB28899, sample SAMN02445080) | bioreactor sludge metagenome | biome: EBPR sludge | place: Australia: Brisbane, Thorneside Wastewater Treatment Plant | collected 2011-06-22 ...
GAGCGCGTGAGCGGAGGTGCGGGGGCGAGGTGAGGTGTGCATGGCGGCCGGTAGTTCACGGGGCGGGCCAGCGGGACCGCTTCCAATCCGACGCGGTTCCCGAGATCTCATGTGGCTTGCCATCGCGCTTTGGCTATCCATGGTCGCGGTTCGGCGATCTACCGAGCGAGGATGCGGTCGGCGCGTGACCCGGGCCGCGCAACGCAGACGCGCTCGACACGTTCGCGGGCAGCGCGGCGAGGACGCGGTCGAGCACCTCGCGCGGGCTTGCGAGGTCGCCCGGGACACGGACGAACCGTCCGACCACGTCGAGGTGCGCGCGGCAGAAGTGTTCGTCGCGCAGGCGGCGGTCGGCTTCGGCGGTGAGGGTCTCGCGATCGGCGGCGCTCGTGCCTCGGCACTCCAACCGAGCGAGGCGCGTGGCCAGCGGGGTGTCGAGGTAGAACGTGACGTCCGCCGGTCGAAGCAGGGATTGAACGTCGTCGACCGCGAGGCGGGAGCCTCGAAAGGCGGCGTAGGCCTGGGTCGAGAGGAAGTAGCGATCGAGGACCACGGATCGACCGCGACGAAGAAGCGCGGAGATCTCCTCGGACGCGGCGAAGACGGTCGCGAGGTAGAAGAGCTGCCGCGCCTCCTGGCTCGGACCGAGGCTCTCGACGAGCTCGTCGCGGTAGCGGCGAACGCTCGGGGACGGCGTCGTGAGGAGCTCGGCGCCGAGGTGCGCGGCGAGCTGGGCGGCGCAGGTGCTCTTGCCGGAGCCGTCGAGGCCTTCGAAGACGACGAAGGTCGGACGATGGGCGATCGCAGTGGACGTCATGCCGCCTCCTCGGGGCACGCTTCGGAGGGGGCCCAACGCAGGAGGTCGGGCTCCAGCGTGGCGGCGAGGCGTCGCAGCGCGCGGAGGTCTTTCGGATGGCGTCCCTCGGTGAGCCGCAGCGCTTCGGAGAGCCGGGCCATCGCCCGCCAGTCGTGGAGGTCGAAGCTGCTCGAGCGGACCACCATCGGCATCGGGCCGCCGCTGTCCTCGAGGGCCCACTGATTCCGGTCGCGCTCGAGCGCGGTCCCGCGGAGGAGCAGGAGCGGGAACGCCTTGATCACCGGCACCTCGCGCGCGAGGCACCACGCGACGCTCGCCTCGAACGACGCGAGGGTCTGCAGCGGCAAGCCGAAGATCAGCGAGACCTCGTGGGAGAGGCCGCGCGCGCGGATCCCCGCGAGCGCGGCGTCGACGCGGTCGATCTGGTTGCCTCGTTGGATCGCGCGGCCTTCGTGCGCGTGGATCGTCTGCAGCCCGAGCTCGAGACAGACGTCCAACGCCGACGCTGCGTCGAGGAACTCTTCGTCGAGGGCCTCCGCACGACACTGCAGCGAGAGCCGACCCGTGAACCCGCGGTCCGCGAAGCGATGGAGGACCGTCAGCGCGTGCGGCGCGACGTTGAAGATCGGATCCAGCACCGCGATCTCGCGCACGCCCGCCGCGCAGAAGAGATCGATCTCGGCTTCGATGCGCGTGAGCGCCAGCGTGCGTCGGCGCAGGCGCGCGCCGGGCTCGCGGTGTTGGCAGAACGAGCAGCGAAAGGGGCAGCCTCGCTGCGTCTCCCATCGGATGAACGACTGGCCCGCGAGCGGGATCGTGCCGCTCAGCCACGGTGAAGGCAGCGACTCGAGGTTCACCGTGGCTTGGGTGACGGCGTCGGTCGTTCCCGCCCAATGCACGCCTGCGATCGGGTGCACGTGCGGCGTGACCGCGAGCGTGGCGAGCGCCTCCTCGCCGTAGCCGCGCACGAAGGCGTCGGCCTCGGGGTAGAGGTGCTCGAGGCCCGGGCCGCTGTAGGAGATCTGAGGACCGCCGAGGATCAATCGTCCTTCGAAGCCGTCGCGCCGGAGTCGACGGAGCACGTCTCGCAGGAGCGCTTCGCCCCAGACGTAGGCCCCGAAGGCGACGTCGACGTCCGTCGGGGCAATCCCCTTCGTGTGCTCGAGGACGGCCGCACAGAGGCCTGCGGCGTCGAGGTGCGGCTCGTTGACTGCGACGACGAGAGAGCGGACGTCGATCCCTCGCGCGCGCAGGGTGGCGAGGATCGACGCGTGCCCGAGGGGGACGCGAGGGTCCTTGTCGCGGGTCCAGTAGAGGTCGACGAGAACGACGCGTCGGTGCGCGGGCGGTGGTGCGTTCACGCCTGGAGAGACGCCCCGGGGAGCGTGCGTCTGACGGGCACTCATGCGTTCGGACGACTTCGTCGTGAACCCCCTCACGCAGGGCGGCACGAATGTCGATGAAACGGTCCGCCGATCCCGTAGCATCCGCGTGTGAACGAGACCCAACACGGGCAACTGATGCGCGAATGGGAGCGGATGCCTCTCCCGCTCGGTGCGGTCGGCGCGCTGCTTCGCAGCTCCGACGCCGAGCGCCTACATCGCATCTTCACCTTCATGGAGACGACGGTCTCGCTCGCGCTCTCGTACGGGCTCGCGGTCGCGTACCGGTCGGGGCGCTGGTCGCTGCCGCCGACCGACCTCGCCGCGGCGCTCGATCAGTCGTCTCTGGGATCGCGCGCGCAGCTCCTTCAACAGCTCGATTGCGGGTGGGATCTGCGCACGACGAACGAAGGGTTCCGCGACGTGGTTCGGCTCGCGCTCGGACCGTCGCAGTTGCCCAAGCGCGGCGAGCCCTCGGTGGCACAGGCACTTCAGGCGATGGTCGCCGCCCGGAACCAGCTCGCGCACCCGTCGATTCCGAACGCGATCCGGCCGGACGCGGCGGGCGCGGTGGCGGACGGCGTGGTCGCGCTCGCGCGCACGAATCGATGGTTCGGGTATCGGCTGCTGCGGGCCGATGGCTTCACGGCGATGCCGGACGGGCGACCCGGCGTGGTCGCTACCTCGATGACCGGACTTCACCCCGCGCCGTACCGTGGTCACGCGCCGATCTTCGCGCCGGAAGTACACTCGGTCGGCGAGCTCTTTCTCTTCCGCGAAGACGGCGGCGCACGCGAGCTCTGCCTCCTCTCGCCGTTCGTGGTCGCGCGCGGAAAGCACGTGTACTTCCTCGCCGACTACCGAAGAGGACGGCCGGTGATGTGGTGCGCGAGCCACGACGCGCCCGCGGCCGACGAAGCGATGGTGCGGGCAGTCGAGGCGGTGTTGGGAGCGGCGGCTCCTGCTGCGACTCCTCCCGTGGTCGCTCCACTCTCGACGCCGAAGCCATCGGCGGACCCACCGAACGCCCAAGCGCTGTCCAGCCACCCCTCGGGGATCTCGGGTTCGGTCTCGGCTCCTCGAGCGCCGCGCAAAGGCGTCGTGCTCGGAGCGGCGATCGTCGTAGGCGTCCTCGCGATCTGCGGCGGTGCGCTGACGATCCCGATGTCGTGCTCGGAGGAGCCCAAGCCGATGGTCTTCGTTCCGAGCGACGGATTGGGCGAGCTCGCGCCGTCCTCGCCCGCGACGGGGTCTTCCCCCGTTTCTGGGTCTTCCGCGATCGCGAACGCGCCGCGTCCGTACGACAGCGACGAGGCGTTGTGGGCGCTGCTCCGGCTTCCGACTCGGTTCGGCGCCAGCACGTCGACGCTGGCTGCCACCGGACACGTCGCAGCACCGCGAGCACCCGAGTGCCCGGGGGCGACCTGGACGTCCTACGACCTGCTCGGACACGCCATCCCCGCCGCCACCGCGGCTCGTGCGTGGGTCGACGACGAGCTGGGCCTCGTCGAGATCACGGCCACGAGCGACGCGAGCCCCGCAGCGCTGATCTCGTGGGTGCAGACCACGCTCGGAAGAGCTCCGACCGCGCGTGGTCCGAACTCGGCGAAGTGGTGTCTCGGGGTGCGCGGCGTGTCCGTGGCCGTCGATCGGCGCGGGAGACCGATGCTTCGACTCGTCCACGAGCCGCGGCGCGCGCGCTTCGGCGAGAAGCGCCGCGAACGCTGTCCGGAGACCTACGAGGGCGGGGACCCGTATCGCCCGATGTGCCCGCTGGAGTGACCGTTAGTACCTATGGAAACAGTCACTTGACGCGGCACTCATTGGTATCCCAATACTGATACCAGCTTGGACGATACGAAACGCACGCCGACGCTCGTTTCGCCCGACTTCGTCGGGGCTCGCGTGCGTGCGCTTCGTGAGGGACGGCGTTGGTCGCAGACCGAGCTCGCGCGGGAGCTCGGGCTCTCGCAGCCTCGCTTGAGCCAGATCGAACGTGGGCAGGGCTCGTTCTCGGCGGAGCAGCTCTTGCGGATCCTCGAGCTCTTCAACGTCGGGGTGGAGCACTTCGCGCCGACGCGACGGGCGAGCTCGGCGATCCAAAACGCGCTCGCGCGCCACGGGGCACGACATCTGGTGACTTCGCCCGCCGTGGTGCCTTCGCGCTTCGACGAGGTGACGGAAGTCGTGGTCGAGGTGCTGGTGAGCCCGGAGTCTCCGCGTCACCTCACGGCGCTCGGACCCGTTCTGTTGCGGAACGTCGATCGACTCTCGCTCGCGGAGGTCGCCTCGCGCCTCGCGAAGCTCGGACGTCACGCGCGGCTCGGCTGGTTGCTCGACGCGGTGAGCACGGCGCTCGACGCGGTGGTCTTCGTGACCGCAGCGGATCGGCGCGACGCGCGTCGGCTCCGAACCGCGATCGATCTCTTCCTGCCGAGCCTCCCTCGACCCGCCGAAGAGGCCCCGCTCGATCTGATCGACGCCGAGGTTCGAAGCGCGAAGACGGTCGCGCGCATCGAGGCCGAGTCGTCGGAGGAGGCGAAGCGTTGGCGCGTCGCGACGCGGCTTGCGCCAACCGATTTCGTGGGGGCGCTGGAGGCGAACCGTGAAGTTGGTTGAGCGGTTTCTGATCGAGCTCGCGCGAGCGTGGGATCGCGAGGAGCAGCCGCGCCTTCAGGTGCTGGGGTCGACCGCGCTCATGCTTCAGACGGACTTCGTCCGAGCGACGAAAGACAGCGACGTGCTCCGTACGCTCGCCCTGGACGGCGAAGTGGCGGAACGCCTTCTCGCCCTCGCGGGTCCGAGCACGCCGCTCGCCCGGCGTTGGAGCATCTATCTGGAGCTGGTACCCAACGGGCTGCCGTTCCTGCCCCGTGTTCCGGTCTGGCACGCAGTACCGCTGGCAGGCGCTCCGACGACTCTGTCGATAGAAGCGCTGGATGTCGTCGACGTCGTCGTGAGCAAGCTGAAGCGCTTCTCGGCGAACGACCGAAGCGACATCGAAGCGATGGTCGCCCGCGGCTTGGTTCCTCACGATCGCCTACTGAAGCGGTTCGTCGATGCCGTCGATGTCTTCACCGCGGACGCCCGCGCATCGGATCTCCCGCGTTACGTGGAGAACCTCCACGAGATCGAGCGCGATGCGTTCGGAGTCGACGAGTCGGAGATCGAGCTACCCGAGTGGGTTTGAGCCCGCGCTCACGACCCCGCGGTGCGATTGTCGATCTGAATCCGGCGCGGTCTGTCTACTCTGCGCGCGATGACTCTCGGAAAGACGACCGCGCGCGCGTCGCTGGACTTCGAGCTCGAGCCACTGATCGCCGAAGTCACCGGGCTCACGCGCCTGCAAGTGAAGCGGCGTTTGTCCGAGGTGCACGGGCGGCAGCAGGTGCGGAACGTGTTCGTGGACGAGTGGCCACGCGAGCCAGGGCAGCTCGCGGAGCTGCGCGTCGCGGTCGTGCGCCGGGCGGAGCTCTTCGAGGAGCTCGCGGCCGCGTGTGGACTGCGGGAGGGCGAGGTGCGCGCACGCTTGGAGGGAGTGCACGGTCGCACCCTCGTCCGGAACGTGCTCGGGGTGGAGCTCTTCGGGTGGAGCCCCGGCGACGAAGGGCTCGAAGAAGACGACGAGTACGAGGACGAAGACGAGGGAAGCGCGGACGAGGACGACGACGAGGTCGAGGGCGACGGTGCGAGTGACGAAGGGGGCTCTGGCGACCGCACTGCGCCACCGCGCGGAGCGGCGAACGATCGCTACGGGAACCGTGCGGGGCTCGCGGCACGCAAGAGCTGGACGGATGGAGACTCGGCCGTCCTGCAGACCGCCCCACGCGCGCCCGTGCCCGCGCCGCCCGTCCCCGCAGGGCGTCGCGAGGTGGGCGAAGGCACGACGCTGCGCGCGCGCTACCGGCTCGGCCGCAAGCTCGGCGAAGGTGGGTTCGGGCTCGTCTTCGAAGCCCACGACGAGCTGATGGCGCACGACGTCGTGGTGAAGCTCCCACGCGAAGCGACGCACGAAGAGCTGCTGCGCACGGAGGCCACGCTCACGTGGAGGGTTCATCATCCGGGCGTCTGCCGGACGTGGCTCGACACGGATCCGTCGTGCGGGCTCTTCCTCGTGTCGGAGCACGCGGGTCGCGCGGTCGCCGATTGGATCGACGCTTCGGGGCCCTTGCCGCCGGACTTCGCGATCCACGTGGTGGCGCAGATCGCGAGCGCGCTCGACTACGCGCACGAGCGAAGCGTCGTGCACCTCGACGTGAGCTGCGCGAACGTCCTGATCGACGAGGCGGGGTTCGCGAAGCTCATCGACTTCGGCGCGGGTCGAGCGGGACGTCGTGTCGTCGACGGCGAGAACGCGGGGACGGTGGTCGCGACCGCGCACTTCCAGCAGCCGGTGTTCGCCGCCCCCGAGCAGCTCGCCGGGCAAGGACGCCCTCGCTCCGACCAGTACGCGCTCGCGCTGGTGCTGGTGTCGATGCTGCGCGGACGCGTGATGACGAAGCGCTACGAGCTCGTCCACGACGACGCGCGCTTCGAGATGCCGGGTCTGCTCCCCGAACAGCGCGCGGCCGTCGAGCGTGCCCTGGACTTCTCACCGCGCGATCGCTTCGCGAGCTGCGGCGACTTCGCGAAGGCGCTCGCGTCGGTGCACGAATCGCCGGACGACCTGCTCGCGCGTCGCGCGCAGGAGCTGCACGCTCGGCTCGAGAAGGTGCTCGAAGGTACCGACCGCACGACGCTGGCGGTCGGCCAGGCAATGCGCGCCGCCGGGGCGTTCGAGACCTACCTGCGCGCGGTCGCGGTCTGGTTGGCGGGGAGTGAAGCCGCGCTGCACGAGCGCCTCGCGAAACCCGAGCGAGCCACGTGTGGACAGCTCGCCGAGGTCATCGAGGCGCTGTCGGCGGCGCCACACGCGCGGCGTCCGGACGTCGCGTGGCTGGTCGACGACGTGCGCTCGCGCAATGGCGTCGTCTGGCGCGCGGTGGTGGGGCGCAACCACGTGGCGCACGGACGCGCGACCACGCTCCCGGCGGACGTCGCGGTGGAGCTCGCCGCGAGGCTCAGCTCCGTCGTCGCTCGGCCGCGCGCTTGAGCCGCGCGGTCTCGACGCGCCACCGCGTGTCGCGCTCGTTGGCGTCGGGTCGCGCCCGCGGCAGCTCGTCTCGGCGGGTCAGACGCGCGGCGGGGAGCCACTCGCACGCGAGCGAGTCGGGATGGTCGTACTGCACGAGGTGCAGGTCGTCCTCGACCGCGACGACGCACGCCGCCGCGCGTCGGCCGCCCGCGGGAAGAGCCCAGACCTCGGTGCCCACGGGATGGGTCGGGAGCGTCGAGAGAGGACGAACGCGCTCGAGCGGCACGTCGACGAATCGCGTCTGCGTGATGTCGCAGAGGCGAACGCGGTAGACGGCTCGCGTTCGATCGGCGTCACGAGCGGTGCCGTGATCGACGAGACGCTCGACGACACGGGCGGGGCGCCACCGGTTGAGCTTCACCTCGCACCAGCCGAGCTCCGCTCGCGCGGCGTCCACGACATCGCGAAGCACGAGCGACGGCGAGAGCCCGTGCCACGACGCGTGTGCACGCTGCGCATCGCGTGCTCGGAGCGCGAGGCGTTGCTCGCGCGCGAGGTCCGCGAGCGAGATGCTCGCGTCGCCGTCGTGATCGACGAACGCGTGACCGGAGAACGCGTCGACGAGCGACCGGGTGAACGTCCATTGAAGCGTCGAGGTCGACCCCTCGATCGACGCCAACACTCCGGTCGGGATGCCGCGATCGTGGAGCGCATCACCGACCTCCGCGAGCGCGCCGGAGAAACAACAATCCGCGGTGAGCAGGATGGACGAGCCGCGGAACGCTCGGAGGCTCTCGCTGAGCTTGCGCAGAAAGAGCGGACGGTCTCGCGCCGAGAGCGCGAATCCCTCGGGGAGCTCGTTGCCGTGACCCGCGAAGTAGAAGAGCAGGGAGTCGTCGCGTCCCGCGCGACGGGTGACGTCTGCGAGGGTGCGTGTGATGGCTTCCGCCGTGGCGTCGGCGTCGAGGAGGCAGCGACGCTGCGCATCGGGTACGCCCCAAGCGGCGAGCGCGCGATCGAGGCGGACGTCCTGACGTCCACGCGGGGCGAAGCCCTGGTTGGGGTAGTCGAGGATGCCGACGAGGACGGTCCACGTGCGGGCGGGATCCAGGCGGTGCGCGGCAGAGTGCTGGGTCATGTCGGTGAGACGCCGCGCGTGGCGGACCTCTGACATCGAGCGCTTCGGATTGAGGTCGAATCCGACTCGAAACGCTGTCGCTTCGCGATCCCGCGGAGCTCGGCGACACGCACTGGGAGCCAATCCGGTGCCCGCAGAACCATCGACGGCGAGGTTTCTGTTCGAGCCCGCGCGAACGCTCAACGACGTTCGCGCAACCACGCAGCCAACGCGTCACGCGTGCTCGGAAGCCCGAGGACCTCGAACAGGTTCGTTCGACCGTTCCAGAGTCCGTAGGCGTGAACGCACGCGTCGACGAGCGCGACGAGCGCGTCGTCGACCGGGACGTCCATGGGAGGTCCGTCGAAGTGGAAGCCGTCGTGCGTGGCGCGAGTTCCGCCAGGCGGGGCGATCCCGAGTGCAGACAGCCACGCGAGGAGCGCGTCCATCGAAACGTGGAACCCAGACGCGCGGCGGAGAACTCGGTCGAAGAATCGAGGCGCGGCGTCTTCCAATAGCGAGCCGAGAGCGCCGAGGTCCTCGAGCGACGCGGGGACGGCAGGGCCGGTCGCGGCGGCTGCGAGCTCTCGAAGAGTGTCGTCGCTGGTGTCTCCCGCGATCGCCAACGCGAGGGCGGCATCGGCGCGGGCGCGAACGTCGTCGTGCGCGAGAAACGTTCGGTAGAGCTCGACGTGCTCTCCGCGATGCGAGAGGCGCGCGAGAGATTCGAGCAATCGGTGCTCGCCTGGGGCAGGGTTCGACGCGATGAGCTGGAGCACTCGTGGGCGAAGAGCGCTGGCTCGTTCACCGAGCGCACACGCGCACTCGATCGCCCAGCGACAAGCCGGCGAGGTCCAGTCGAGACGAGTCGGGAGGACCTCCACGAGGTCGGCAAGCACGGCCCAAACCGCAGCACGAGCAAGTCGCGAGTTGACGGTCATTGCATCGACGTCGCCCCGCAGGAGGCTTGCTTTTGCCTCTTCCGCTTCCTCGGGAGTCGCGGGTTGGTCCTCGGCCGCCGTCGCCGCGACGATCGCAAGAACTTCGAGGACGGCGCCCGCGTGCTCGCAACCTTGGCGAAGCTCCTCCACGAGGACGAGGGTCGTGGCGGCGGTGGCACTCGACGCGTCGCCCTGGTGCACGAGGGCGGAGACGAGCTCTTCGATCGCTTCGTCCACCGCACCCTCGTCGCCATCGAGAAGATCCGCCACGAGGTCTGGGACATCTTCCGCACTTCCGTAGACGTGTGTGAGGCGTGACCAGTCGAAGTCGTCGAGCTGCATGTCGTCGAGGGTGCGCGAAGCCACGTGCGAGATCGACACCAATCAGCGGGGCCGAATGCACTCAATCGATCCATCTGCTGCAAGGCAATGCGCCTCTCTCTGCTCGACTGCACCGCAGCCTACCGATAATGCGAGCGACGAGCGCCACCGACCCCGAGCACTCCCCGACCGGATCAGTCGTCGATCCGCACGATCGACGACTCGTGGCGCAGCTCGACGATCGAGGTGTGGAAGCGGGCGCGGAGCGCGGGCTCGAGGCTTCGTGCTTCGACGGCGTCGAGGTGGCGGGCGAGCGCGCGGGGGCCTCGGGCGCGGAGGGCGCGCGTGGCGAGCTCGAAGGCTTCGTGGAGCTCGGGGGAGTCGAGGTGCTCTTGCTCCGCGATCCCGCGGAGCTCGGCGACGCGCGTGGCGAGCCAGGCCGGCGCGGCCCCAGAGCCGTCGACGGCGGCGTCGTGAACGGCGGCGTGGAGGCGCGCGCGCAACACGGCGGCGAGGGCTTCGGAGTCGACCGGGCCCGCGCCGAAGTCGGCGTGGAGCTCGGCTTCGCGGCGATGCTCACGTCCGGCGGCGTCGCGCACGCGGAGCTCGACGAGGCCGAGGCGTTCGGGGCTGCCGGAGTCCCACGCGATCTGGAGCGCGAGCGAGACGGGACGGCCTCGAACCAGGCGTGGGAGACGCACGACGCGCGCGCCGTGCTCGCGTCGCGCGGGGCCGCGGTACCAGAGCTTGTCGAGGCGAACGTGCGGCGCCGGATGGAACACGAGCTCGGCCTCGCTCGCGGTCGTTCGTTCGATGAGCGCGAGCTCGCGACCGAGGCAGTGCGTGAGATCGCCTTCGCCGCTCGGCGCGCGAGCCCCCAGGGGTAGCGCGGCGTCTGCGTCTCGTTCGTGGTGGTGCGCAGGGTGCTCGTCGATGCGTTCTCCGAGCTCGAGGAGCTCCTCCGCGAAGTGCGCGTCGCCGCCGCCCGCGCGCGCGAGGCAGGCGAGGAGGAGGTCGTGGCTGCCGTGGCCGATGCCGACGGTGGTGAGCGTCGCCGCGCCGCGCTGGAGCGTGCGCTCGACGAGCGGCGCGATCGCCGTCGCCCCGTACGAGGGATAGCCGTCGGTGAGGAGCACGACGTGACCCGCGTCCTCCGCGAGCGCGAACGCGTGATGCAGGGCGGCGTCGACGCGTGTGCCGTGGCCGACGTCGAGCGCGCGTAGCCCACGGAGCGCCTCGTCGCGGACCGCGTCCGAGAGCTTCGTGGGAGGCAGCACGAGCGAGACGCGGGCGTCGAACGCGAGGAGCGCGAGCTCGGTGCCGTCGGGCAAGAGCGCGAGCATGCCCGCGGCGAGGCGTTTGGCGTGCGCGAACCGAGCGCCGCGCATGCTGCTCGAACGATCGATCGCGAGCACGAGGCGGCGGCGAAGCGGTGGTCCGTCCACGCGGAGGCTCGAGGCGAAGCGCGCGCTGCGGGCCGAAGGCGGCAGGACCGGGCGTTCGGGGAGGACGTCGAGCTCGAGCATGACTCGAGGACGCACGAGGGGGGTCGAGTCTGACAGCGTCGCGTGATGCAACGGGTCGGTCGAGCGCCGGCGAGCTCGCTCCGACGAGCTCGTCGGGGTGATCTCGATCCGGCGAGCTCAACCGACCGCGGTCAGGAGCGTGGGTGACGGCGCAACCACTGGACCGCTTCGGCGTTGCCACGCTCCGCGGCTTCCTGTGCGTCTTCGTGCGTCGGGTGCGAGCCCCCCGCCACGGCGGAGCGACAGCGCGGACAGTCGAGCACGAAGAGCGCGGCGCCGATCCGAGGCGTCAACTGCGAGCCGACGCCTTGCCACCCACACTCGCGGCAGAGGAAGTCTTCCTCGCGCCAGCCCCCGAAGTAGTCGACCGTGAAGCGCACCATCGACGGGAGGACGCGCGATCGAGGGCGAGTCTGACGAAGCTCTACCAGCGCTCGAGCCAGTACGAGCCTCGGGCTTCGCGGCCAGTCTCGAAAGGAAGCCAGAACCGGAGGATCGCGCCATCTTCGACGAGCTGGAACTCCGCGGGCCACGGCGCGGGGCGGGCCGGGGTCTCGATCGAGCCCTGCCAGCGCGGCGACTCGTCGTGCCGCCGGCTGTGCACTTGCCACCGTCCTTCGAACCGGTCGCCCGGCAAACCGACGGGGAGACACTCGGGGGTGTGAAAGCGGTTGGCGCACGGCGCCGCCACCTCGACACAGTGGGTGCTCATGGTTCCGTCCTCGCGAAGCTCGAGATCCACGGTCCACTGGCACTCCGAGGCGAACACCTGCGCGTCGTCGAAGCCGGTCGCGCGCCACCGCCCGGACAGGTGACGCACGAAGTCGAGGCGGGCGCGCTCTTCGGTGGGCGAGAGCGGGGGCCCGGTGTCCTCCAGCTCGTCGAGCGGCGCGTCGACCCCTGCGTCATGCGGCTCGGAAGCCGATGCGTCGTCGCTGGAGTCGGTGAAGTCGGTCGAGGCGTCGGAGGGCGGCCCCGCGTCGGCCGGCACGTTGCTCTCGGTACAAGCGAACGAGAGGAGCATCAGACACATCACACGCGTGGTCACGGACCACCTCCGTTCCCGACGTCGCGCAGGCCACGCGCGATCAAGGTCGGCTCGTAGTGCGGTAGAGGCGACGGCGGAAACGCGATTTGACCGCGCTCGTTGCTGCCCCAGCAGAACACGTTGTGCCCCTCGTCCATCGCGCACGAGTGGAAGCGCCCGAGGGCCATCTTCACGACGCGCACGAGGTCGATCGGCGCAGGGCGCCACGTGCACGGTTCGACTCTGGGTGGGGCGTCGGCGACTTCGAACTCACACCGTTGGTCGGCACGAACCTCCGGGCCGAGCAGCCCGTCGCTCGCCAGCCCGAAACACCACGGACGCCCGTCTTCGTCGACTGCGCACGTGTGATGGTCGCCCAGGAAGACATCGACGTAGGTGCCCGGTACTCGCTGCGCCCGTGTCCGTTCGGGGTCGTTCCAGTTTGGCCAACGCATGCCGTAGCTGCCGAAGCACCAGAGCGAGCCATCACGAAGCACCGCACAGCTTCGGTCGGCACCGGCGCGCACGGCCCGAGGTGCCGTCGGGTCGAGACCTTCCGGAAAGACTGGGGTCTCCGAGTCGTCACGAAGGCGAACCCCGTCCAGCGCGCCACGACTGCCGGTGCCCCAACATCCGGCGCGACCGTCGACCACTCCGCAGGCGTGACCGCGACCGAGCGAGAGCATCGAGAGAACGCCCAGCGGAATGATGAACTCGTCTGCGAGCTCATGAAGCAGAGCGCAACGCGCGCCACCGTCTGCTCCAATACATGCCATCAGTCCGCCGACACCTACGGTGAGACGGCCGTCACCGCCCAGCTCGAATCGACGCGGATGTTGACCGTAAACGCGGCACCACACCGCTTCATCGGTGCGCGCGCACTGTGTGGTTCCCGCGAACACCTCAACTGCACGCACTTGCGCACCGATCCCCTCGAACTCCGAACCGAAGCGGTCCGATCCGTTCCATGCGACGCGACCGTCAGACCAGACGAGCCAACTCTCCATGGGACTCGCGGCAAGGTCCACGACGTATCGTCCGATGCTTGGAGACGGAAGCGTCTCGACTCCGCGTTCTGCCCCGCACCCGAAGAGAACGAGAAATGCGAGCCAACGAGTCATCGGAACGGGAGTGGAGCGGGGCCGGGCCACGGCACTGGGGTCGGGGGCAGCGGAATCCCTGGCAAGGACGGCGTGCGCGCGCAACCCGGCGGAGGAGGGTCGACCACCCCGCAGCCGACTGGTCCCCGGGGTCCCGACGGAGCGTCGTCGCTCACGCCCTCGCAGCACTGCCGCGTCAGCCCGGAGAGGCTCGAGCCGGAGCAATACACGTAGGCACACGCATCGGATCGCCCGTCATCGGCCGCGTCGATGCAACTCGCTGGAAGGGACGGGTGTCGGTCGTCCTCGAAGCAACGAGCGGCCACACACTCATCCCGTGGAGGCCGACTGGAGTGCTCGTCCATGACGCAGGCCGCAGCTCGCTGAAGCACGAACGACGTCGGCCCGCAGTCGCTCGTGCAAGCGTGATCGTTGGGGGCACACCGAAGGTTCAAGTGTTCCATGATGACCCGATGATCATCGGACTGCGCTCCCTCGACACTCCACTGATCTTCGTTCTGCAGCCCACCGACATCTTCACGAAAGATACGCAGCAACTCGTGAGCCACCTCGTGCGTCACGGTCTTCACGATTCTCTCTTGGAACCAATCCACATTCGGCGATCCTCCGCAGTTCTGATAGCGACACGCATGAGCACCCGTCGAAAACACATCCGTCATTGTTCTACCCACGTCCACGATGATCTCATTACGCTCATAGCGGTACACTCCTCTCGTCTCACCTCCCGCTGCCGCGTCGGCAAAGCGTGTACTCCCGGCTCGAATGGTCGTTTGTTCGCGCGCAGATCCGTCGTGCCGACGCCGCAGTTCGGCGAACGCTCGCTCAAGCCGTCGTTCGGCTCCACGGCTCAAGTTGTCCCCGGCCACCTCGCGAACCGCGCGTAGTATCTCCGCCTTTCGTCCCTCGAGTGTGTTCACCGCCTCTCGCGCTAACCGTTCGAGGTTCGCCTCCGCCCAATCACGTGCCCACGCTTTCGTCTCGTCCACGTTCGCGTCCGGTGGTGGCTTGTCGGGAACGGGTGCCGCGGTGGGCGGGTTGGCAGGTGGAGCCGGGGGCGGAGGCGTCTCCGGCGGGTCTTCGCCCAGCATGCACTGCGCCGGAAGGTTCGCCGACCGCTCGATCTGCGGGCTCAGCCCCGGCGCGAGGCCGGCGACGTCCAACGCGCACCGCATCGCGAGGTCTTCGTCCGGATTCGTAGAGAGTCGACCGCGGAGGCTGCCGGTTCCGATCGCCGAGCAGAGCTCGGGCACCGCGCCACCCTCGCCTCCTCCGGAGCACGGAATCCGACCGAGCTCCGATCGCAACAGACCGAAGTGCGTGTAGGAGCTGCCGGGCATGCCGGGGCTCGGGAGCGAGAAGCCGTCGCCTTCGGCTTCCGACTCGCCGAAGCGGTCCTCGTTCGGACCGAGCTGCTGACAACTTCGGCGACTACGGCAGAACCCCGCGCCGACGCTCGCCATCTCGAGGAGTGAACAATCGCCTTCTCCGAGCCGAAGTCGATCCGTGGCCTGCTCGAGGAATCCACAGACCGTCCCGAACCCACGACCCTTGATCGCGCGCATCGGCAACTGGTTGATCACGCCTCCGTGAAAGAGATCGTCGAGCCAGAGGCCGAAGCTCGCGAGCACCCCGGCTTCCGCTTCACAGTAGAGCGCGTGCGCGAGCGTCTCCTCGTAGGCTCGCGGCTCCGCGAGCACGTCGGCTGCGCCGAGGTCCTCGAGCTCGAGCGACGCCGGGAAGCGGAGGAGCTCCATCGTCGCGGGCCGGTAGAGGTACTTCGCCGCGTCGAAGAGGAGCAGTGTGATCGGAGTCGTCGCGTCCCAGAGCGCGCGCGCAGCGACACGCTTTCCGTCGTCCGCGAGGCGCAGCACCAGCGAGGTCACCGACACCGCCCAGGCCTGCTCGAGGCGCGCGATCTCGTTCGCGCCGAGGCACCGGATCGACTCCGCCACGTCGGCCAACGCGCGGATGGTGGCCTCCTTCGCCTTCACGTCGTCGTCGCCGAGCCGATCGAAGAAGCGAGGCGCACCTCCCACCCACGGCGACACGCGACCTTCTTCGTCGACCACGAGCCAGTCGACGAAGAAGCCCGCGCCGCAGCGTCGACCCCCACGCATGTCGAGCCCCAAGCCCGCGCCGCTCTGCAGTGCCGCGAGCGCGACCGCGCCCTTGCCGAGCGTGCGGTACACGGAGGTGACGTCTCCCTCGTTCATCGCGTCGTCGCTCGGCACTTGGGCGAGGATGGCCTCGAGCTCGTCGACGATCGCATCGTGCAGGCTCGCCTGCTGCGCGGCGTCGTACGCAGCGAGGTCCACGCCGACCGGATCGCGGACCCCGAGGTCGAACGCCGACGACGCGAGGGACGGGCGTGCAGGCGTCGGGCTCGAAGGTGGAAGCGAGGGGAGCCTCGGACTCAGATCGGGCAACGCGGGCGAGAGATCTCCGAGCGTCGGGCCACGGCCGCTCGCCTCCGCGATGGACTCCGCGAGCGCTGCGAGTCGCGCATCGACCGCCCGCCAACGTGCGCGCTCCGTTCGATCACGACTGAGATACCGTGACTTCGTGCAACCGAAAAAGTCGGATCTTGGCTTTCTCG
>ERZ761607.3280-NODE-3280-length-15918-cov-4.906890_pt1 | contig 15918 bp, 18 predicted proteins | sample MGYA00511164_ERZ761607 | MGnify/ENA primary metagenome ERZ761607 (study PRJEB28899, sample SAMN02445080) | bioreactor sludge metagenome | biome: EBPR sludge | place: Australia: Brisbane, Thorneside Wastewater Treatment Plant | collected 2011-06-22 ...
ATCTAATACCTAACGCAAATGGGCAGTATCTATTAATAACAACAAATGAGTTTGGATGCTCTATTAATTCGGAAATTTATGATTTTAGCTCATTGATGGTTTCTGATATTGAAGAAGAAACGATATCAATCTTTCCCAACCCTTCTGCCGAATGGATTTTCATTAGGTCAAATATTACTTATAACCTAAAAATCATTGACTCTTTTGGTAAACAAGTGTACTCTACAACCAATTATTCGCTTTCCCATCAAATTAATGTCAACAACCTTACAAAAGGCTGCTATTTCATAATACTTGAGTCTGAAAATGGCAAGAATCACAAAAAGAAGATTGTTGTACAATGAGAACTACATTATTCATATTGATTTTTTATTTGTTTGGCTTTGTAGCACTTGGCCAGGTTGAAATTAGGCAATCAATTCATTTCACCTCTCCTTACGACTCTCTTCGAACCATTAAAGGAATGTCACATTCGGTTGACAGTTTGAATGCAACAACTGCTTGGATTGGTCAACAAAACATCTTGAATTATGGTGTTGCTACTTTAACGGGAAACGATTCGATATCATTATCTCTTTCACCAAATCTTTCTGGTTATCCAAATGGGTTGTTCCTATCATTTCTTTCTCCAATAACAAATAGTTCTGAAAATATCCGAATAAGAAACGGTCAACTTGACTTTAAAAAAATATTAAATGCAACAGGCAAAAAGTTGGATTCTGCAAATATCCAAATAGGCCAATATGTTTTATTAATCTTTGTTGATTCTGCATTTCATATGGTATCAACTCCCTACTCACCTTGCCTAAACAATACGGTGGCAATTAATGAAAACCTGTGTATTGATTTTGACGAAACAATAGCGGCTACCTTTTACATTGCATCAAAAACATGTGGAGATAGAAACGGCCATTTATGTTCTTGGAATGAATGGTATATTGCTTGCTATCACCAAGGGGCGAACCTAAACAATATGAATAACAATTGGGAATGGATAGATGATGCTGCAAACAATGCAGATGCAGCAAAATTAGTAGGATTTGGAACTTGTAATGATGGGACTTATGCTCCTCCAATTCAAAATTTCGCTTTTAGATGCTGTTACAGAAGATGAAAATATTTTTTTGCATTGTAATTGGCGCATTCGGATTTAGTATTGAATCCAAATGTCAGATTTTTATAAATAATAAAATTGTAATTGCTAACGATTCAGCAACAATTCGAAATCTTGCTGATCCTTCTCAACCTAATGATCCATTGCCAGCAAGATTCTATCAAAATGGGACCTTGTTATCGGCCACTTCAAAAAACACTAACGGGGTCCTTGAAATAACACCTTTCTTTCAAATGGATAGCCTTATTAGCGGTATAATTTTTAGAGTATACTTGTCTGACTCCATTCCCTCCGATAGTGCTACTATTTACAATCGAGGATATACCATTAAAAGAACGGATGAAAAAAGAATAAATAAAGCTGATTTCCCTGCCGGTCGGATAATTTGGGTATCAATAATTAACAATAATATTTTTATCAGCTCAGGTATTGGACAAAATGGATGTCCTCTAGGATTTGTAGCCGCAAATAATAATTACTGCATCCAGATTAATGAAATACCCGTAATTGGATATTGGACCCTAAATTTGTATTGCGAAAGTCTTGGAGGAAAGCTTTGCACTTGGGGGGAATGGTATTATGCTTGCCAAAAAACCTCCTTGGGAATGATAAACACTACCAATAACTGGGAATGGATTGATGGTGCCCAAAATCACTCGAATGCAGGAACATTACTTGGAAACGGTGCTTGTGATAAAAATTTTTCTATTAATGTTTTCGGAGGAACAACAGCCGCCGGCAGATGTTGTTACACTAAATGATGAAAGCCAAATTTAATATTATATTATTGTTTATCTTCTTAGGGATAATCGGATCTCCTGTAAAGTCGCAGATCAATGTTAATGCACCAATAATACTTAACTCGACCGACTCATCAAATCGTCTAATAAACAATGTCCCAATGCCACAAGGCCCAACAGAAATCCTGAATAACAAATCAATTCAATCTGGCAGCTTATTATGGGGAACACCAGTATTTACAGGAACGGATTCAATTCACGTTCAACTTTATCCAAATTTAGATGTTGCTGATACTGGAACAACAATAGTTTTTAAATTGATTTCTCTAAGTTCGGGCACAAAAATATCTGTAAATGGTCTTAACTATTATACAATCTGGCATCCATCAGGAAGACCTATACTACCGGGTGATCTTACCATCAATCAAACAATTATTCTAACGTTTTCCGGAGGTAGGTTTGATCTCATTTTTCCTATTCAGGTAAATTGTCCAAATGGTTATATTAAAGTAAATGATGAATATTGTATCCGTGCTAACGAATACCCAACAAATACCTTCTTTTCTGCCATCAATACGTGCTATGATCAAAACGCGAGACTTTGTACTTGGAGTGAATTTCATTATGCTTGCCAAAAAGGTATTTCAGGTTTAAATACAATGACAAACAATTGGGAGTGGGTTGATGATTCAGGAAATGAACCTCAAGGTGTAAGGGTAGTTGGAAATGGAGGATGCAACCAAAGTAATTTAACTTATTCTCTGACTACAACAGGAGTATACAATACAAGAAATTTCAGGTGCTGCTATTCATTAAAGTAAAAAATAAATTCCAAATACTTCTCTTCCTTGTATTTTCCATGGTAAATACTGGTTCAAAGGGAGAGAAAATCGAAATTATTATTAATGCGCCAGATTCTTGTTTAGATCATTTCGAAATTTATCAATACTATGGTCAAAGTTTAACTTTAAGCCTCCCTACTAAAAGATTTAAGCGAAAAGGGGAAATTAATCTACAATATAAAAATCTCAAGCCTGGGTACTATTCATTAAAAGTGAGAAACAACCATTTAAAGGATATTATAATTTTCAATGAAGCTAAATTGATTTTTGATTACCGGGGAAATTTAGGGCAAGATCAAATAATTACAATTCAGTCATCCGAAAATTTAATTATGGATGAAATGAAACTTTTTTACAAAAGCAAAAAAAAAGAAATTAATGACAACAAAGAACTTTTCTATAAAATTGTTTTCAAAAAAATAAATCAATACCCCAATACATATTTTTGTCAGACATTTCGGCCTATTGCGTATATACATTACTTATTAGATCTCAAACCTATTGAATTTCAAAGAGAGCATTTTTTTGATTCGATTCCCTGGCAATTGAGTGGATTAGAAAACTCAACTCTTTTACCATACATAATAACAAAATTTCTTTCAGATATTCCCAATACAATTGAGGGAGTTGAACTTCAAATTGAAAAGATACTTCATATTTCCTCCAGCAATCGGATGAATGAACTTATCTATTCCCATACGTCCAATTTCCTTTTTAATAATGGTAATCCTGAAGTAATTGAACATTTTTTTGATGTTACTCATTCAAAAATTCATTTGCTTAAAAACATTGGCGACGAGTACACCTTTAATAAATTAAAAAAGCTTAGCTTATTTTCAATAGGTAATAAATGGCCACTACCCACGTACTTCCGTGAACCTAACGATCTGCTCGAGGAAAACAAGAAAACTTTAATAATTGTGTTTTCCCAGGAATGCGACCATTGTATAGAATACATAAACGAACTGTATCAACAGTTTGAAATTTCCACAGCAATTGAAAGATTTAAGGTTATTCTATTTCCAATTGACAATTTGTACCCTATTGAAAATAGTGGGCTAAAAATTCACAAAGAATGGCGAGTATTACACACAGGTGAGGGTTGGAATACTCCAGTTATTAGAGATATTCCTACGAACCGAGTACCCTACTCTATTTTGATTGATAAGAACACAACAATTCTGGGAAGAAATGTATCACCAGAATTAGTTTTCAGATGACTTTAACCATTTCACATAATTTGTAATTCCTTCTATAAAGGAAAATTCAGGTTTGAAACCAATTGAACTCAACCTTGATATATCTGCACGCCACTTCTTAGGGTCACCTGTTTTTTCCAGCCCTGAAAAAACCGCCTCTACCCCGCCAACTTCATTAAAAAAAATAGTTGCTGCTTCTGAAATGGATGTCTCCATGCCGGAGCCCACATTTATTACATCATAGTCAGGTCTGGCATCAGCAACCCGAAGAATTGCACGAACAAGGTCATCAACATATATAAAATCTCGTGTCTCCGAACCTGTTCCAAACAATTCAACTTTTCCATCCTTCGATTCAAGAGATTTCAAATAGAGATCCCAAAACAACTGCTTTTTCAAGCCCGGACCAAACGAAGAAAATACTCTTAAAGAACAACTTTTTACATGGAAAAATTTCTTGTATTCAAGACACAAAATTTCACTTATCCACTTGTTGTATCCGTATGGAGAAAGAGGATTTACAACCGAATCTTCTGTAATTGGTAAATGTTCAGGTTGACCATAAATTGCAGCACTTGAAAGATTAATAAAATATGTATTCGGAGATTTAAGATGAATACTATTTAATAATCGAATTATCAGATGAGTATTCATCATGAAATCATTCATCGGGTCCTCAAATGATTTAGGAACAGACGCTGAACCAGCACAGTTAATAACTACTTTCGGTTGTCTTGAAATAATTTCTTCTATCTCAGTATCTGACCCAAAGAACTTGCCTCTGATTGAATTACCCTTTGATTCCCCATGCACATCATATCCCGAAAACGACCTCTTCTCAATTTCGAGAATATCGATTAATCTTCTTCCAATGAACCCCTCGGAACCAAAAACTACTATCTCAGGATTTTGCATTTGGTAAATATTTAAAAAAATCTTGACGAAATCGGGAAATTAAATCTATAAACCCCTTTGGAGGATTCTTTCTCCAAAACAGAAATCTTCTCCATCGTTTTATCCTGTTCACTTGTTCTTTATAAGCTACAAGATCTAGAGTACCTATGTTTGACCCATAACTATTTGATAAAGACAAATTAGTTGGGGACAATATTCGCAAATACAATGGAGAATTTCGAGAAGTATATTTCACCTTTTTTGCTTGATAATAGAGCTGGAAATATTTACTATGGTCAGAGGCAAACAAAGGTGTTTGTTGTTCGTCAACAATTGTAAGTGCGTGATTTGTCTTATGAATAATAGTGTTTGGCATCCAGGTGTAATCAGGACAAATAAATCGTTCATTAATTGTGTCATACATCCACTGATAGCGATCAGTAATACAATCAATTTTTGTGTCTGAATATTCATCCAGTGCTGTCGGCGAAATCCAATCATCGTCATCGAGCCGGATCATAAATTCAGGAAGATTATCCTGACATTTTATCCAATCAATAGCAAAAAGCAACTTTTCTCTCTTCGTAATAGCTTTTGATGATATATAGATTACATTACCATCTACAAAATCAACTTCATCAATTACAATTGCTGTCCAATTTCTATTGGTCTGATTGTTTAACGATTTAATTGTAAACTGAAACAAATATTCTCTAAGCTCCTGCCGATACAAAACAGGAGTACGTGGAATTACAAAAAGAAATTTTTCGAGTTTCATGGAAACAATACTCCAACGCCATAACAACCCTGATCCCAATTATTAACATACTCCTTATGCTTATGGATATTTTTTAACTCAACCCAAAGCTTATAAACATCACATTTGGAATTCGGGTGTATAACTATATCGTGCATTCCAATTAAACCACCTTTAGACAGATATTTCGAGTAAAGGTAATAATCATGCTTTGCGCCTTCATAAGTATGGTCTCCATCAATAAATAAATAATCAATTGTACGCCCATTCAAAACCTCCTTCAAGCGTTTTTCTGTCGATTCAAGATGCGAGTCCATGCGTAATAACTCGATTTTCTGATTTGCTCTTGCAAATGATTTATATATAGGTTCTTTCCAATCTGGATATCCACCGCCAAATTTCCCTCCCGGGAGATCGATAGAAATGATTAAGGCATCATCAGCTGCCAGACGAGAAGCCATAAATAATGTCCCGCCATTTGCAGTACCAATTTCCAAAATCGTTTTTGGTTTCCTGGTTGAAATCTCAGTTGCCAAGCCAGTAAGTTCTTCTTTAAATTGCCAAGGCTGAATCAGCTCAGAATCTTTCGAATACAAAAAGGAAATCGTTTCTGCAGGATTAAGAGTATTTGGACCAAGCGACCGAATTGAAGCCTGAAGTTTTTTAAATCCTCTTCTAATTAAAAATTTCGAAATAATTGCCTTCATAATTTCACCACATTTTATCAATAAAGTTATAAAAATCAGGATAGTTCTTGCTTGCATTAAAAGAATTAGCCCAATGCATCCTCAGATCTTCAGATAATTTAGTGGATAACAAAGGATCAAGCAGCGCCAATTTCACTCCTTCTGCAAATCTTTCTACCGAAGTATCTACAGGAAAAAGTAATGGATATGAGGAAGGCAGAGCCTCAGAAGTCCCGCCAGCATCTGTTGCTAATACAGGTATTCCATACGAAGATGCTTCCATAATCGATACTGGAATCCCTTCACTATAACTCACATTTATGAATAAGCTAACATCATGCTTTTGGTAAAAATCATGGATTTCAGCATTTGGCACACGTCCTAAAAATTTGAAAATCATAGAATTAGAATATCTATACGCGGTTTCCCTTAAACTTTCCAATTCGGCTCCATCTCCAAAATGCACCCATTCAATTGGTAGGCAGGTTTCCCCTAAAATCTCAGGGATCAAATGAACCCGCTTAACCAATGCTAAATTAGAACATGACACAACTAAATATCTACTTTTTTCTTTAGCTACTTTTCTGATAAACCTATCCATTGTCCCTAATTTCTGTACATGGATCTTTTGCGCCAGAACCTTACTACTCAAAAGATATTTGGCGCCAAAATCTGAAATCGGACAAATCACATCCAACTCTTTTAGAAAATATTTCTGGAATGGGATGTATTGGTCCTTGGAAACTTCCGTATATAAATCATATCCGTGAACGCGGCTAATAGCCACAGGAATTAGATTTTCCTTTCGCGCAAACAATAGTATGAATACAGAGTCCGTCATCCAATATGAGTAAATCGGTTCCGACCAAAATCTCAATTCCTTTACCCCTAAAAAACAACCTAATGCTCGTCTGTAAAGCGAAAACAATTCGCGCGCGCGGGAAATAACGATCAATGGGCGTTTACTTCTGAACAGTTCGAAAAAAAATACTGGTAAGAACCTATACAACGCCTTAATATATCCAATATGCCGGTGATTAATTTGAATGACATTAATAAGTGAAACGAGATGTCGAGGTGCCCCTTTAGGATTCACCGGAATAATATTTACTTTGATTCCCTTATTAACATATGTTAATACTTCTGCCTCCAAAAAGCTCTCAGAACTGCCATATGGAAAGGATGAAGTAATTATCGTTATCTCTTTACTCATTCAAACCCCTTTCTGTTCAACTGAATTTGCTTTTTAACTTTCTATTGATTCTAAACCAAAACCAACCGAATCGTAAAACCTTTTTAAGCTTTATGTATTCAGGATCTAAAATAAACTCGGGAAATGATTTCCGAATTACACGCAAAGCAAACACACATCTTGTGAACTCAGCTTTTGTGTATATTTCACTATGACGAACAATTACCAGTGAAAAAATAGCAGAGCGAACTGCACTCGATGTGATTTCAGGATATTTAAAGTTTGAAACTGCGTTTGAAAAATTTACAATATCATTAAATAAAATTTCAAGTGTGCGATTTTCATGTTTGAAACTCTGTGAAAGTGCAATTGAATAAATCAGTAAGGCCTTTTCCTTTAAAAATCCCTGGAAAGCGGTGCTTGATTTAGATGAATGATGAATCCTAAAAAAAGCAAGCGTATCGGAAATCTGAAGCGTTGATTCAATTCCGAAATGACCAATAAATTTATACCACCAATCCAAGTCCATGCAGTAATGCAATTCTGAATTTAACTCGCCAAAATAGGCAACGGCCTTTTTTGAATAAAACATAGAAGGTTGTCTTATTCGGAAACTGCCATACGCTTCAGTTAGAGTAGTAAAAGTTTGTTGTGTTTGCGGAATCCACTTTTTTTCATGATTGAAATACTCCAAACCTCCAATCAGACAATGCAGGCCCGGATTAGATTCAAATATATATGCGATTTTGTTCAACGAACCTTCAGCCAAAATATCGTCACTATTTATCCAGTTAATGACATCACCGGTAGCTCTTTTCAACCCTTTGTTTATGGCATGACTTTGCCCTTGGTCTTTTTCAGAAACCCACCAGGTTATGGCAGAACTAAAACGTTCAATTACTTCAACAGAAGTATCAGTTGATCCTCCATCAATAACAAATAATTCGAGATTCGGATATGCCTGATCAATAATCGAACTCAGAGTCTCATCAAGATACTCAGCCTGATTGTAAGAAGGCACAATAATCGTAATCCTTGGAAATTTATCCATGAGATTCACTAATCAAAGATGAACAAAAATCAATATAATCTGCTGCCCATTTTTCTGCATTAAATCTTTCAAACAAAGTGGAAGTGGCATTCTTGTGATTCTCAAATAAAGCACGATTATTATAATATTCAATCATGCACTGAGCTAACTTTTTTACATCAGGCTTTCCCGATTCTGAAATTTCGATTAATTGCCCTGCTTTTAAACCTTGGGGATTTACCAGCATATCTGGCACTTCTCCAACTCTTGTTGCAATAACAGGTAAACCAGCAAATAGATACTCCATAATTGAATATGGTAAGCTTTCAAAATAGGAAGCCAAAACTCCAACATCGCATTGTTTCATCAATGATATTGGATCGCTACAGAATCCAATAAAGTGAATGTTTTTATATGAACAATACTTTTTCTGCATTTCAACCTTGTAGTCTGATTCACCACATAAGATTAGTTCAACATTTTGATTATTTTCAAACATCATGATAAATGCATGGATTACTTCCTCCCAACCCTTCTCTATAGAAGGTCTTGATACTAGGATGTATCGAAAAGTGTTTTCGCTTCGTTTAGGAAGCTCAATCATCCTTTCATTTTTCTTCCGCAATTGCCAATCTCCCAAACAATTATATAACTTCATTGTTTTCATCCCGGGATTCAGCGCTTCAGCCTCACTTAATACACGCAGGTTTTTATCACTCAAATATAAAACTCCGTCGACATGCTTAAAGATTACCTTACTTAAAGGATGCGGAAACTGGTAATACTCATAACTACCATGCATTGATACAATCCACTTCCAATCAGGTTCTGATTTCCTAAAATCCCACATCTGATAAACAAAAAAATCAGCAGCCGGCAGATGTGAGTTAACTATATCAAATTTTGTCCTATTCAATAAATTCCTGATATATTTCAATTGAAAAAAATGGAAAAATCGGTCCTTTCTGAAATTTTTACCCTGAAACCAATTCCCAGTAAAATTTACACAGGAATCTATTATTCTAATAAGAAATCCGGGCTCGTAAGAAGCTATTATAACTTCAGGAGAAATTGTCTGAACAAGATTCGGATTTCTCGAAATATATGCCTCTAATAAATAAACCTTCACTCCGGGAACGCGCGATAAACTGTTTGCAAGGTTGACAACTGTTACCTCCGCGCCCCCAATCTGTAAGTTAGGTATTACTAACAACACTGAGATAGTCATCAAATCATCAACTTTAACTGATCGAACTCAATATCTGTTATCCCATATGTATTGATTAGTTCATAATCACTTTTAAAAAATGATTTTTTCCTGACTTTATCGAATAATGAATTAACCTTCTGTAATCCCCTCTTCTTTTCTACCATATCAAGATAAGCCTTCGAAAAACTATCACCGGAGTATTTTGCATATATATCAGAAATCTCTTGTAATCTTTTATTTCCACCTGTTCCTGATTTATGTTCGGAATGAATCCGATAGGCAGATAAATAATCATATACAGGAAAAACTGATATACCTGACCTAATTGCACGAATAAACCAGTCCCAGTCAAAAACATAGGATAGATTTTCGTCAAGTGTACCTGTTCTTTCCCAAACATCACGAGTCCAAAAGGTTGATGGCTGAATTAAATAATCAACCAAGCGAATATCGTATTTACCATGTCTTTCACAGACTTCGCTTCCTCTAATCCGGGAGCTGCCCTGATAAAAATGCATCGCATTTCCAATGACCATTCCATTGCCTCTAGTTCGAAATATTTCAAGGACTTTTTCCAAAGTGCGAGGCATCAAATAATCATCAGAATTTAACCAGCAAAGAATATCTCCGGTTGCCATTTTAAATCCTCGGTTTATTGCATCAGCCTGGCCATTATCCTTTTCAGAAATAATGGTTTTGAATACTTTATTGTGCCTTTCAATAACCTTTAGGGTGTTATCCGTGCTCCCACCATCCAATAACAATACTTCCAAATCAGAAACACCCTGTGCTTTTAAAGAAAGAATGGTTTCTTCAATAAAATGCCCTTGGTTATAAGACGGAATTACAACAGTTACCTTCATCAGGCTTTAAATATACTTAAAATCTCATTTGCTGATTTAACAATTTGATTGTCATACAAATAAGAAACAGGAAACTCAATTTGCGAACTTATATCTGCGGTAATTGCATCAGCAAGTTGCTTGGGATCCTTTGGTGAAAAATACCTTGCTGCCGGATGATCTTGTTCGCGATGAACATTGATATCACTTACAATAATTGATTTGCCCATTGCCTTACAATCTTCAACTACTGTGCTCCAACCCTCGAAAAGTGAAGGCTGAATCACTGCTAGGGAAGCTTTCATCAGCACCAATTGATCGATGCGATCAATAAAACCAAGAATCTTTACCTGATCATTCAAATTATTCTCAGAAATAAAAGAATGAATTTCATTTGAATACCCGGGATTCCTAAGGTCAACCTGTTTACCTGTAAATACAACTTTAGGATATAGCCCCTGTTCACGCAATAATAACAAAGCCTTCAAAATAACAAGCTGGTTTTTATGAGCCCAGAACTGATTAGGCGCAAAATAGTATGACTCATGTACCGAATATTTTGCTTTAATCGCACTAAATGAAACATGGTTATGCTCTGGCAAAATAGAACTAAAATGATAAATGTGCATTTTATTTTGGGCTCCGGGATATGCATTTATAAAATCCTTTCTGGCAGAATCACTGCTAAAAACAATTTCATTTCCCTGCAAAATAATTTTTTGATGTATTTCCTTCCTTCGTTCAATTTCTTCAGAAGAAAAAAACTCCGGCAAAACCAACTCCTGAAGATCAGGAATCCAAACAATTACCTTATCAAGATTCTGAACTAAAGGCCTGATAGAATCAAGAACACCGTATGAAAAATAACCAATAGTTCCACCAAGATTCCTGAATCCCGGTGTAAATACTTTTATCCGAAGTTTATTCAATACACGGTCAAAAAATCCCTGGCTAAATACTTGCTTTCGTGATACTAACTTTAGCTCAGGATATTTGATTTTTGAAAACTCTACAAAAGCTGATTCATCAGGACAATAAACAAGAACCGCCGGACGCTCGTCATCACGCAGATAGGAAAGCGTACGGATTGTATTGAGATAGTAATAGCTTTCTGCAATCCAGTTTGCATTGGGCTGGTAATAGAATGTGATCATTGGGGATTCTCCTCTCTAATTCCAATAGGTAACTTCTTGATCAGCTTTGCTGGATTACCTCCAACAACAGTCCAAGGTTCAACATTCTTGGTAACAACACTTCCTGCCGCAACTATTGCTCCTCTTCCAATTGTAACACCTTTTAAGACCAATACATTCATTCCAATCCAAACATCGTCTTCAATTTTAATTGGCCTTGAATTCACTACCTCCCAATTCTTGGACATGATAAAATTTCTATCAGCTTTCAAATCTTCTATTTGCCTTTGGATATCTTTTCTCCTTTCAAGATAATCAAGCGAATGCGAATCATGATCATAAATAGTACATCCCCACGCAATAAATACATTTGATCCAATCTCAATTTTACTTCGGGAAATAAATACACTTCCGCCAATATAAGATTTAGGGGCGATCATTACACTACCAGTTGATGATTCGAAAATAAATCTGCCGGCAACCATAGAATTCTCACCAATAAACAATCTCTTTTCACCATTTGGGACCTGAACATCTATTTTAAATCCCGGTAATTTAAATCCCAAATTTTCACAAAATTCATTTTGATCAGAAACTTGGTCATCAACTCTTCTTCTAATTAATTTACGGAGAACTCTTTTAATCAAATTCATTTTTTAATCCTGCATTAAATTACAAATCAAAGTGTACAGTGTGTAAACATCTATATTTATGATATTTCTCTTCACATATAAAATCATAAGAATAACAAAAAAATTAAGGCTTAAGTTTGTTGTTTTACTCTTTTAAATCAAAATCTAAAATCAATATGACTATAAAATCACTATCCGACCATGAATGAGATTTATAATCACTGTCTATTTCCTAAATTTGATTTTTTAATCCGAAACCAGAATTTAAAATATGTCATAATATCAGTAAGTGTAACCCGCATAAGCTTTCGAAATTCTTTCAGATCCGAAATTTGATTGCCATTTTTAATTAACCAGTTCTTATACGCTATGGTTATCCATTTTAGTCCAATTCTAGAATTTGGATGATCCGAATGCTGCTTTAGAATTAAAATGCAATCCGAAAAATATTTATGACTGCCTTTTGAATAATTACTGCTGTGTTGCCTGTAAAAAAAATGATTTCTTTCTACTAAGCCTATTTCAAAAAATTTAGTGGCTCTGAGAGAAAATTCCCAATCTTCAATTGTACAATTCTCATTATAATAACCTATTTTATCATAAACTTCCTTCTTTATCAATATCCCCATCGAAAAAATAAAATTCCGCTTTAACAAGTCACCATAAACATTTCCCTTCTTAAAAATCCGAACATCAATAGGTGAGAATGAATTAGTGTCTTCATAAAAAATAGTTCCATATGCTGTAATAATACCTAATTCCGGATTTGCCTGACTCAATACCACCTTTTCTCTAATGGCAAAAAGTTCCAACCAATCATCTGCTGCAAGCATTGAAACGTATTCTCCGGCTACCAATTCTTTTAAGGCAAAATTTAGCGCCTTTGGTATTCCAACATTTTTGGGGAACTGATGGGAAACAAAATTACAACCGGACCGATTTAAAATTTGCAAACCCTTTACATAGGAGTCATCTGCTGACTGGTTATCTAAATAAACAATTTGAATATTTGTATAGTCCTGTTGAATTAATGAATTCAGAGCCTCAACAATAAAATCACTTTGATTGTATGATAAACATATTATTGAGACTAAAGGTGTATTCATTTTACAACGTAATTCCCAATATTACAATATTTCTTATCCCCGGAAAAATCTACTGATTCAGCAGACTTAATCGGCATAAACTGGAACTCTTCAGTCAAATTAGTTGAAAGGCAACCTTGAGGAACAAAATGAAATATAAAAGGAATACGCCTTTCAACATGGCCCCATCCTGAAATAGGATTTGTAATTTGAACTTTTGATTCTTTACACAATCTCATTTCTCCACAAAATCTTCTGTATAACTTCACTAAAATATTATTCATCCGTCGAATCGAAAAAAAAAATAATTCATCATCAGATAAACCAAGTTTATTCATAAATGATGTATCCGGCATTCGCTCTGTAAGTAGAATGAACAACAGAAAAATTATTTGTTCCTAAAACTTCCCGGAAAGCCTTGGTTTCTCCTGGCCATTCCGGAGTATTTATCTCATCAAACCCAATTACAGCACCCTTAGAAAGATAGGGCAATATTGCCTCCAAACAATCATGCGTAGGTTTGTAAATGTCAAAATCGAAATATGCCAAAGAAATTATTGTCTCCTGATGATTTGCCAGATACTCCTTTATAGTTTTTGTAGCATCGCCTTTTACCAATGTGAATTTTTGGATGTGATCAATAGGCGCCATTTTTTCATGTTGAAGCAAGACATTGGTTAAAAACTTCTCATACCCCTCAGGAACACCAAAATCACCTTTTTTCCATTTCTCTTTATCGTTAGAGTGAACAGCAGGGAATCCCTCCCAAGTATCAAAACCAACAATTCGTCTATTATAATTGTATGGCTCATAAATACCTCGCAAAGAGGTAAACAATGAAAGGTTTTGACCATAACGAACTCCAAACTCAAAAATATTTCCGTGGAGATGCATCATCTTTTGGTACAATTCATTCACAAATAAAAACCGTGACAATATCCGTCTATCCAGAAACAAACCAATATTGTTCATCAGCTCTAAGTCCGGAACAGCACCGGCTTTCATCAATTCCAACAACCCTAAGCGGTTATTGAAATCACTAGGATTGTAGAAAGTAGAAATATCTGCTTCACTAGTTACATTAATTTTCTTAGCCATATTAAATTTCTTTAGTTAATTCATTCCATTTCATAAACCCCAATTCTTCCCAGGGCATGCCACGCTTAAAGTTGTTTGGCCATGGGTAATGAAAAGGAGTACTACTGTTTTTGTCTTTGGATTTTATGCTTCTTACATCCATTTTGAACTTTGCAGGATTTCCAATAACCAAAGAATAATCTGCCACAACTCCACCAACAACCGAATTTGCTCCTATCAATACATGTTCACCAATTCGCGAATCAGGAAGCAAAACACTTGAAACAGCAATTTGAGTATAAGCCCCTACATGTGGTCCACTGCAAATATTTGATGGAGGATGAGGATCGTTTGTTAAAACCACAAATGGATAAATAAAAACAAAATTATCAATTTGTGCTCCCTGACAAATATGAACATTGCTATGCAACCATACGTAGCTTCCAATAGTACAATATCCTTGAATATCTGTTAAAGTACCTAATTTACAATGATCGCCAAATATTGAATTTTCTCGTATAGTTACCCTATGTCCGGTTGAGAAATTTTCACCAATTGTAACATTACAATAAATAATGGTGTGACTCCTTATCAATGAATTCGCCCCTATCGAGCATGGAGGATTCTCGTAATTCTCATTGAAATAATAATCCTGAATCGGCTCGCCAATAACACAATCATTACAGATAATAGTATTATCTCCAATTGAAACATTGTCATAAATAATTGTCCCGTCACCGATCTTAACATTCTGACCGATTTTTATATTCGAACCAATTAATTTAAAGTTACCGGAAAATTTCAAGGCTTCAACGTTTTAAAATCTGAATAGTCCCTAATATAGTCACTTTCATCATAATTCGTTGATGCTAGTGCTAATTGAACAGCATTATGAGAATACTCCATTGTGTGCCAAGCATTAGGAGGCAAATACAATCCCTTTGAAGGACTGTCTAACAAGTATTCAAGCTTTTCTGCCCCGGGAATTTCCACCGATACTTTGATGGTTCCTGCAACTGCAATTAAGACTTGCTCTGTAACATAATGAGCGTGTCTCCCTCTTGTTACGTTTTGGGGAGTATAATATGTCCAAAATACTCTTTTAATTTCAAACGGTACTTTTCTCTGGGACTCAGCAACGCTAATGAATCCAATTGCAGAATCGCCAATTTGATTAAAGTCAATAATGTGAGGCATCATGATTTTACAAAATTTTTCCAACTATTGAAATCTCTTCCGGTTAACAATCTTAATTTCTCAACTTCATTTTCCAGCAACGCTGATAATTCAGCTTTGTCTTCTTCACCTAATTCAGGAAATGGTATTGAAATTGTGTATTTTTTTTCAAGCCAACGATTAAAATTTGAATTATCACGAAAAAATTTCGGTCCTCTGAATTTTACTATTTTCCAAATCGATGGTAACTCCAATTTTCTACTCACCAAGGGAGTTACGTTTTCGGTAACCGCGTTAATTTTATCAAGG
>ERZ761607.3282-NODE-3282-length-15914-cov-4.687118_pt1 | contig 15914 bp, 11 predicted proteins | sample MGYA00511164_ERZ761607 | MGnify/ENA primary metagenome ERZ761607 (study PRJEB28899, sample SAMN02445080) | bioreactor sludge metagenome | biome: EBPR sludge | place: Australia: Brisbane, Thorneside Wastewater Treatment Plant | collected 2011-06-22 ...
GTCCCGCCCCTGCCCGCCGGAACCCGCATCGCGGTAATCGAGGACAATCCGGTGACCAGCAAACTGCTCTGCGATTTCCTGAACGGGAACGGCTGCCGCTGCGAAGCATTGCTCGACAGCCCGAAGGCGCTGGAGACCTGCCGCACCTTCCAGCCCCACCTTGTGCTGATGGATATCCAGATGCCGGTGATCGACGGGTTCGAACTGACCGGCCTGTTCCGGGCCTCCGGCGACCCGACCCTCGCCACCGTCCCGATCATCGCCCTCACGGCGCTCGCCATGCCCGGCGACCGCGAACGCTGCCTCGCCACCGGCATGAACGACTACCTGCCCAAACCCTTCCGCCTGCACGAGGTCTACGCCGCCCTCGCCCGCGCACGGGCCGCGCAGGCCTGAACCCGGCATGGCAGGATCTTCTTAACCCGAATCCGGACGTTGAAACCACGGATACACACGGATCAACACGGATGTACAAGGGGGTGCGCGGTGTTTGCCAGTGCACGGAAAAGCTCGGTTTTATCGCGGTAGAAATCATCTTCGGAATCCCACATCCGTGTGCATCCGTGTCGATCCGCGGTGAAATCAATATCGGTTTTCGGGCTTAACGCCCTTTCCATCCGAGCTGTCCGCGTAACCTACACGTTCTAATAATCGACCCGAAAACATTTCATTGCTTCCGATTGTGTCGTTTTGGGAATAAAAAAGCCCCCGGGACGAACCCGGGGGCAGGTTGCTCAGCGAGCAATTCCTTACGAACTAAAGTTCTTGCTTGTGATTAGCAAATCCAATAGCCGCTCAGATACATTATTTGTACTATGGAATGTGGAGGCCGTTTAGACAAGGAGATTCGTATGAGCAAGAGCGTATCCACCATTCTCGGGCTTGATATTGGTTTGGCATCCGTTGGATGGAGCCTGATCGAGACACACGCCGACATTCCCACGAAGATCATTCAAGCCGGAGTCCGGGTGTTTCCGATGGGCATGGAGTTGGATGACCGCGGCAAGGGAACCTCACGCAGCGTCGAACGGCGCGAGGCGCGGTTGCGCCGGAGGCAACTGGATCGCCGGGCGATGCGCAAAGCGCATATTCGCAAGCTGTTGTTTGTCAACAACCTCGCGCCGGACCGCAAGGCGGATGCGCAGGCGTGGCGCGCCTTCGAGGGGTTGCAACCGTATGAATTGCGGGCCAAGGGCCTCGATCAACCACTTACCACCCACGAATTTGGCCGGGTGATCTACCACATGGCGCAACGCCGCGGATTCTTGTCCAACCGCAAGGCCCCCGAACGCGAAGACGACAAACCCGGCGAAGTGAAACAGGCCACCCAGGCGCTGGAGACGGAAATGAAGGCCGCCGGGTGCCGCACCTTGGGCGAGTTTTTCAGTAAACTGGATCCACACCAGCAAAGGATCAGAAAAAACTATACCCTCCGGCGCTGGTACATCGAGGAATTCGATGCGTTGTGGGCTGTCCAGACAAAGGCAGCCCCGGATCGCTTCCACGAGGCGTTGGGCAAACAGCTTCGCCAAGCCCTGTTTTATCAGCGCCCCCTCAAAATCAAGGAGGGCTCGGTCGGAACGTGTGAACTGGAAGCAGGGAAGAAGCGATCCCGCATCGCCCTCCTGGACGCACAGCGGTTTCGCCTGTTGCAGCAGGTGAACAACCTGCGGCTGGAAACCGGACCGGGCAAGGAGCGGGCTTTGACCCCGGAAGAACGCGCGAAGATCATGGAGATGCTGGCTACCAAGGCATCGGTTAAATTTGGCACGATCCGAAAGGCCCTCAAGATTCGTGGCGATTTCAACCTGGAACGCGGCGGCTCGGAAGCCTTGGTCGGGGATGCGACTACCGCGATCATCACCGCGAAAATCGGTTCGGCCTGGGACGATCTTGATCGCGCGGAACGGGATCAATTCGTGAACGACATGCTCAGCATCGATCATGCCGAGGTGCTGAAGCGACGCTTGATGACGCGTTGGGCGCTTGACGAGGCGGCTGCCGACGCCCTCTCCGAAGTCGCACTGGAGGACGGTCATAGCGCCTTGTCCATGGCCGCGATCAGCAAGCTGCTGCCCCACATGGAGGCTGGCGACCCGTACATGACGGCCGTCATGAAGGCGTATCCCGACAACGCCAACTGGAAACCGGCGGACGAAGTGCCGCCCTTTCCAAACTTGCGCAATCCGCTTGTGCAGCGCTCGCTGGCCGAAACCCGTCGGGTGGTGAATGCCATCGTGCAACGTCACGGGAAACCAGGACGCATCCGGGTGGAACTGGCGCGCGACCTGAAGAAGGCGGCCAAGGAACGCGAATCCGAATGGTCGCGCATGCGTGTGCGCGAGAAGGAACGGGCCGAAGCACGCGAGGCCTTGCAGCGCCTGAAGGAATACCACATCGCCAACCCGAAAGCGTCGGACATCGAGAAGTGGCTGCTGTTCAAGGAGTGTGGCGGGATGTGTCCGTACACCGGCAAAGCGATCACCCATGCCGGCCTGTTCGGGGAACATCCGCAGTTCGATGTTGAACATATCATTCCGTTCAGCCGATCCCTGGATGACTCGTTCGGAAACAAGACGCTGTGTTGCGTCGATTACAACCGGAACACCAAGAAGAACAAGACGCCGTATGAAACCTCGGGAGGCACACCTCAATGGGAGGAGATCATCGCGCGGGTAAAGAAGTTTAACGGGGTCTATGCCGAGGCCAAGCTGCGGCGTTTTGTGTTGGAGAATGTCGCCGAGGGTGGCGCGTTCCTGGAGAATTTCTCGCAGCGAGACCTGGCCATTACCCGGTATGCAACCAAGGCGGCTTATCAGGCCTTGTCGCGTTTGTATGCGCCGGGCGAAGCGAAGTCGCGGGTGGAGGCCACTCAAGGCGTGGCCACGTCATACCTACGTCGCGCTTGGCGACTCAACAACGTGCTTGGGTTGGCCAATGAAAAAACCCGCGACGATCACCGCCAGCATGCGATTGATGCCACCGTGGTGGCCCTGACCAACCGTAGCACCGTCAAAGCCCTGGCCGATGCCGCAGTCATGGGCCGCGCCGGTGCATTCACCCCGATCCCCGAGCCGTGGGAAGGGTTCAAGGAAGACCTGGCCAGCACGATCCAAGGGATCGTCACCTCCCATCGCGTCAGCAAGAAAACCAACGGACCGCTGCACAAGGAAACCTATTACGGCATCATTACCGATCCTTCAGACCTCAAGACCAACCGGGCCGTCGTTCGGAAGGACGTGGCCTCGTTGTCGGACAAGGATGTGGCCGGCGAGGTCATTGTGGACCCGGCCGTGCGCGATGCCGTTCGCGCCCGGCTATCGGAGCTGGGCGAAAGCGATCCCAGAAAGGCGTTCAAGGATCGGGCGCAGCATCCGTACCTGACCGCAAAAGATGGCCGCAAAATCCCGATTCACAAGGTTCGGGCATTTCAGAAGTGCGATCCTCTCGCCCTTGAAACAGCACCGGGAAGCCGGCATGTCGTGCTCGGCAACAACCACCATGTCGAGTTTTTCCTGGTGAATGACAGCAAGGGAAATCCGACCCTGAAAAGCGCGGTCATTTCCCAGCTCGACGTCCGTCGTTTGGTCGCCAAAGCCCGGAAGGAGAACGTCGCTCCGGTCATCGTTCGCAAGGCCGACGAGGAAGGCAACCCGCTGGCGTTTTCTTTGGCCATCGGCGAGGTTGTTGTTCTTGACGACGAAGGAACACTAAACAAGTTCGTCGTTCAGAAGTTGTCCTCAAGGGATTATGTATTCAAGTCTCTTAATGATGCACGCATATTCAAAGACGTCCCAAAAAGTGAATTGGTACGCATAACCAGCGACAGTGGGCTTATGCAGAAGTTCAAAGGCAAGCTTATCTGCGATCCCCTGGGCCACACCTACCGAACGCGTGATTAACCGCATCATCGAGATATCCGAAGGCGGATATTTCCTTCGGGTCGAGGATCGCCAGCTCGTGCTGGAAAAAAAAGGCGAGGCGGCGAAACGAATCCCCCTGTGCGATATCGCCGTCCTGGTGCTGGGCACAACGTGGGCAACGTATTCGCACACGGTTCTGTCGGGATTGGCGGAAGAAGGCGGCGTGGTGGTGGTTGCGGACGGGCGCGGCATGCCGGTTTCGTTGCTGTTGCCGATGTACCACCGAAGCTTGCAAGCCCAGCGGCTAGCCCAGCAGATCGCGGCAAGCGAGCCCCTGCGCAAGCGTCTTTGGCAGCAGGTGGTCGAACTCAAGATCGAAAACCAAGGCCGGTTGTTACAACACCTGCATGGTGATGATTTCGGCCTTCTGGCCAAGGCGAAGCAGGTCAAGTCGGGCGACAAGGAAAACCTCGAGGCACAGGCGGCGCGTATTTATTGGTCCCGGTTGTTTGGCGATCCCGGATTCCGGAGAACCCCCGGAGAGGGTGAGCGGCCCAATCATTTTCTCGATTACGGGTATGCGGTACTGCGAGGGATTGTCGCGCGGGCCATCTGCGCCTCCGGGCTGCACCCCACGCTGGGATTGCACCATCACCACCGCGACAACTCGTTTTGCCTTGCGGATGACGTGATGGAGCCGTTTCGGCCCTTGGTGGACCACGCGGTATGTCACCTGGTTCGCGAAGGAATGGCGAAAGCCGACCTGAACCGGGATACCAAGTCGATCCTCCTTTCGCCGATGATGGGCAGACTGGTGTGGGAGGGCAACAACCTGACCTTGTTTGATGGCCTGTCGATGCTTACTGCGTCCCTGGGTCAACGATTCGCTGGCGAGGATGTGGAATTGAGCCTTCCCGCGCCCCTTTCCTTCGACTGAGTTCCTCGTGATCCCGGAGTACAAAGGCATGTGGCTTATTGCCATGTTCGATTTGCCGGTCGATACCCAAGCTCGTCGCCGCGCCTATACGCGCTTCCGCAAGACCTTGCTCAAGGATGGCTTCAACAAACTCCAGTTTTCCGTCTATGCCCGGTTCTGCGTCAGCGAGGACGCAAGCAAGGTTCACCGCAAGCTCATCCGGGACGAATTACCGGAGGAAGGGGAAGTCCGGGTGGTCACCCTGACCGACCATCAATTTGGAAAAATGGAGGTGTACTTCGGGAAAAAACGAACTCCAACCGAAGAAAAGCCGCTCCAATTGGAGTTTTTCTAACGCGGAAGGCCGCAAAAAGGCCCTGTTTTTATTGCTAAAAACAGGGCCAGTAATGTATCTGAGCGGCCATTGGCTGCCAACCACAGCGAAGCGTTAACATTGGTGAGCGCGTTGTCGAATGTATCTGAGCGGCCATTGGCTGCCAACCACAGCATACGGTCCTGTCCTTGTACCGCAACATCAATGTATCTGAGCGGCCATTGGCTGCCAACCACAGCCCTTTGTGAGGCTCATAGACCGCTTCCAGTAATGTATCTGAGCGGCCATTGGCTGCCAACCACAGCCCGACCCGAACGCCATCACCAACAACCAGAATGTATCTGAGCGGCCATTGGCTGCCAACCACAGCGCCCCCCCGCTTCACGCCCGGCATCCGGGAAATGTATCTGAGCGGCCATTGGCTGCCAACCACAGCAACAACCTCAAGCGGTTTCAGTCCAGCCTTAATGTATCTGAGCGGCCATTGGCTGCCAACCACAGCCGGCGGGGCGATGCGGCGGATGATGGGAAAATGTATCTGAGCGGCCATTGGCTGCCAACCACAGCGAGATAGGTCTTGTAGAGATTCTTGTGGCAATGTATCTGAGCGGCCATTGGCTGCCAACCACAGCGAAGCCGGTGTTGGTGGCGGCGAAGGTCGTAATGTATCTGAGCGGCCATTGGCTGCCAACCACAGCGGAAACTCGGTTGGGTACAAGCGCGAAAGCAATGTATCTGAGCGGCCATTGGCTGCCAACCACAGCTCCCGGTTCCGGCGTTCCTCGAGCTCCTCGAATGTATCTGAGCGGCCATTGGCTGCCAACCACAGCGCGATGCACACGGCAAATATGTGGACGATTAATGTATCTGAGCGGCCATTGGCTGCCAACCACAGCTCAGCATCGGTGTCGAAGATCCGCATTCGGAATGTATCTGAGCGGCCATTGGCTGCCAACCACAGCATCCTTGAATCAACGCATGGCGTCTATGGAATGTATCTGAGCGGCCATTGGCTGCCAACCACAGCCAGGAGGTGCTCGCCTACGTCAACCACCGGAATGTATCTGAGCGGCCATTGGCTGCCAACCACAGCCGGCGTGGCAATGCGGCGGATGCGGGGGTGAATGTATCTGAGCGGCCATTGGCTGCCAACCACAGCGTCGACTTCGCGGGGGAGGGGAGCTTCCTCAATGTATCTGAGCGGCCATTGGCTGCCAACCACAGCGAGAAGTCGAGGGACTATCAAAAGCTGTTCAATGTATCTGAGCGGCCATTGGCTGCCAACCACAGCACGTTTGCGTATCGAGCGTTTGTCCGACCAATGTATCTGAGCGGCCATTGGCTGCCAACCACAGCGTTCTTCGAGTCCACCTATCCGCTGCCGTAATGTATCTGAGCGGCCATTGGCTGCCAACCACAGCCGAGGGCTTCGCCTCCGGTGCGCGGTTTTTAATGTATCTGAGCGGCCATTGGCTGCCAACCACAGCCCGTCAACCGACACGAAGAACAAGACGTGAATGTATCTGAGCGGCCATTGGCTGCCAACCACAGCGTAATGACGAACCCGCTGGCCGGGGTAACCAATGTATCTGAGCGGCCATTGGCTGCCAACCACAGCAGACAGGCCAGGTCGATCTCGTCAAACACCAATGTATCTGAGCGGCCATTGGCTGCCAACCACAGCTCCACTCCGTGATAGCCCACGTCGTAGGCGAATGTATCTGAGCGGCCATTGGCTGCCAACCACAGCAATCGGGATGGGTGGCATCCGTAAGGCGAATGAACGAGTGCAGCTTGCGCTATCGGTCCTGATCCCGTTACTGGAGTAGCCTTTGTGTTCTTCCTTCGTTTGAAATTGAAGTTCAATAAGATCAGGGTAAATAGAAACACCATGAACCTGACGGAAAAACAGAAGGAAAACCTGGCGAAGTCTCACCAGGCTGCACACCGCGCACTGGCCGAAGCGGCCCGCAAGCACAGGGAAAAGGTCGCCAAGAAAAAGCCGCAGCAATCACCGTCGACGATGATGACGCTCAGCAAACGAACCGCGACCTGATGTCAGGGCGGCGGGACGGCTGACGACGAACGGCCGGATCAAACGACCCGCTAGCGCGCTTCCAGCCAGGCCTGGTCGGCGGTGCTGAGCCGGTCGACCGGGATCCGCACCGTGGTTCCGTCGCGGCGTTCGAGCACGACCACCTGCGCCTCGCGACCGGCCAGCCGCGCCTCCAGCGTCTTGCCGCGCTGGTCGGTCCAGGTGCGGAACGGATCCGCATCCGCCGCCGGCGCGGGCGGCGGCTCCGGGGCCCGCTCGACGGTGAATGCCAGGGTCTCCTCGTTGAACCGGAAGCGGTACCAGCCCGCGAGCGGTTCCGCGCTCGCGACCTTGCCGCCGAGACGCTTGAGCGTCGCGGGTTTCCCCGGCTCGACTTCGTGCCCGTCGTAGGCCGCACCCCAGAAGATCACCCCGTCCTCGTTGGCCGACACGGTGAACTGCGGCGTCGCCCCGCCAGCCACCTCGACTTCGCCCTCCCATACATGATCCGCGACCAGGCGCAGCGGCCACGCCGTCTTGCTCCATCCGTTGGCGTCGCTGGAAATGTGCATCGCCGCATACATGGAAAACGGCGGGCGCGCCGGGGCGGTCTCGGCCACCGGTGCCGCCGGTGCACGCCCCGCCCGCGGCCGCTCGACCAGCCCGTAGATCCGCGCACTCCACGGCGGCAGGGTGGTGCGCGCCATCGCCGATTCCCCGCGCAGGGTGAACGGCTTGGGCGCGGCGTTCCGCGTCGCACCGCCGTAGTTCGCATCGTCGGTGTCGAGCCGCAGCACCCACGGACCGGCGGCCGGGAACGGCACGACGACCTCGGTCGGCGTCGAGGCGAGGTTGGCCGCGATCACGACGACGTCATCCGGTGCGGCGGCCGACCAGCGCCAGTACACGATGGACTTCGCCTCGTGGTCGATCTCCGGGATGCGCACCTCGCGGCCGGTCAGCGCCACCGTCGCGCCGCCGCGGTTGCGGCGCAGCGCGATCAGGTCGCGGTGCAGGGCGAGCAGGCCGGCGTGGCGGGTGGTCTTGCCCCAGTCGAGCGGGACATCGTCGTGGAACGTGCCGGCCTCCTGGAATTCGTTGCCCATGAAGAGCAGCGGGATGCCCGGTGCGGTGAAGGTGAACAACGCGCCGAGGCCGCTGAGCGCGCGCGCCTTGGCGCCACCCGGATTGGCCGGGTCGATGTCCGAGGCGATGCGCTGCATGCCGTTGATCTTGCCGGCCTCGTCGTGGTTGTCGACGTAGATGACGCGGGGCATGCCGCCGCTCCGGCCGATCGCGTTGGCGAGCTTGCGCAGGTCGCGCTCGTCGTCGGTGCGCGCGGACAGGGCGGGCATGACCTGGTGGTGGAAGTCGTAGTCCCACGAGGCGTGGAACGCACCGATGTCGAGCGAGTCCTCGGCAATGCTCCAGCGACCGGGGAAACGTTCGCGGATCTCGCGGTTGATGTCGTCGAGCATGGCCGCGCCGGCCGGGATCGGCTGTGCGCCGAAGCTGTGGGCGCGGATGTTGATGGTCGAGTCCCAGCGGAATCCGTCGGCCCGGTACTCCTCGAGCCACATCATCGCATTGTCGCGCACATACCGGCGGACCATCGGCTCGTCGTAGCGCAGACGCGGACCCCACGGGGTCATGCCGATGCCCTCGCCCTCGTAGAAGTAGATGCCGCCGTTGAGCCCGTTGCCGGTGCCGTCGAACTGGAGCAGGTCGAGGTTCTGCGGACCGTAGTGGTTGTGCACGATGTCGAGGTGCACGGTGAGACCGCGGGCGTGGCATTGGCGGATGAACGCCTTGAGCGCGTCGGGGCCGCCGTAGGCCTGTTCGACGGCGAACGGGTCGCTCGGGTTGTAGCCCCAGCTATGCCGCCCGCTGAACTCGTGCACGGGCAGCAGGCAGAGGGTGGTGACGCCGAGGTCGACGAGGTAGTCGAGGCGACGCGCGGCGTCGGCAAAGGTGGCGGGCTGGCCGTCGGCGGGCTTCGGATCGTGGAACGCCCCGATGTGCAGTTCGTAGATGACCATGTCGTCGAGCGTCTGCGGCGGGGCGCGGTGGCCGGTCCAGTCGAAGGCGGCCGGATCGTAGAACACCCCGTGGCGGCCGTCCGGGGTGACCGCGCGGGCATACGGGTCGCGCTTGACCGAGGTGCCGTTGATCAGGAACGCGTAGCCACCGCGTGGGCGGCTGCGCTTGATGGTCAACGACCAGATGCCGGTGGCCGCGTCCTTGACCAACTGGTCGCCCTGCATCGCCTTCCAGTTGTTGAAGTCGCCGATGACCGCGACCGACTGCGCGTTCGGCGCCCAGACGCGGAAGGTGGTTGTGCCGTCGCCGCCGCTCACCCCGAGCGGTTCCTGTGCGCGCGACGGGGCGCTCGTCACGGCCAGCAGCATCAGCAGCAACAGCACGCGAAACATGGCGGGTTACTCCGTTTTGACCAGGTCGGCATAGACCGCAGCGAGGCGGCGGCGGTATTCGTCGAAGTTGTAGCGCTCGTCGATCAGCCGGCGGCCGGCCGCGCCGAACCGTAATCGCGTATCCTCGTCGGCGATGAGCCAGTTGATGCCGGCGGCGAAGGCGGGCGGCGTGGCCTCGACGAGCATTGCGAAGGAGTCGTCGAGGATCAGCCGGTTCGATTCGTTGTTGGTGGCGACGATCGGGCGCGCGGCCTTCAGGTAGTCGAGCAGCTTCAGCGGCGTGTTGATGCCGGCGCGGCGGGGCGACAGCAGGATGTCGGCGGCGGCCATGGTGTGCGGAAGCTCGTCGGGCGGGAAATGCCCGAGGAAGGTCACGCGGTCCTCGATGCCGTGGTTGCGCAGCCAGGTGCGACGCGCCTCGATCTCCGGTTCGGAGCCGCCGATGATCACGAACCGCGCCTGGGGATGCTGCTGCACCACGTAGGGCATGCTGTCAAACAGCAGGTCGAGGCCCTGGTACACCGCGAACGAGCCGACGTACATGACGAGCACTTCGTCGGGCTTCTGGCGCATGCGGGCACCCAGCGCGGCGGCGCGTTTCGCGTCGGGTTCGACCAGCGAGGACGGGATGTCGAAGATATGGTGGACCGGACGTCCCGGCGCGGCGGCGCGCGCCTGCTCGGCGAGGCCTTCGCCGGTGGCGATGATCGCATCGGACCGGCGCATGACCCAGTGTTCGACGGCGCGGTAGCCGGCCATGACGAGGTTGCGCAACCAGGATTTCTTGTACGAGGCGGGGTCGGAATGTTTCTCGAACACCAACCGGGCCCCGCAGCACCGCGCGGCCGCCCAGGCGACCATCCCGGTGTCCTCGATACCGTGGACCACATCGTAACGGTTACGACGGGCCATGCCGATCGCGGCGAACAGCAACTGCAGGTCGAAGACCAGCTTGGGCAGGGATGGACCAATCGGATAGCGCTCGAACCGCATCGGATTGCCGACCCGGTGGATGGTCGCGCCTTCGATTTCCCGGTCTTCGCCGATCGGCACGGTGAGCACATCGACCTCGAACCCGCAAGCGACCAGGGCCTGGATGTCGAAACCCAGCCGGATGGGCGAGCCGCGCCATTGGAAAAACGGCAGCGAGGTGACGAGCAACACGCGGGGGCGGCGACCGGTCATGCCGGGCCTCCCTTGCGCATCCGTTGGTTGGCCAGCCAGCGGCGGACCATGCGCACCGGGGTGTCACGGCGGCCGGTCACGGTAAACAAGCGGGCCCCGAGGGCGGCGCGCAGCGACAGCACCGGACAGGCGGGATCAAAGGAGGGAACGAGGACCGCGTACCGGCCGACCGAAACAGCGTCGTCGGCAAAGGGCAGCGGATCGGAACCGGCGAGCACGGGCAGCTTGCGGCGGCGGCCACGGCGGATCAGCGGGGAGGCGGGCAGTCCGCACGGGCGCAACGTGGTGTCGCCGAGCGCGAGCGGCGCGGACGAGGCGGCCTCGATCAATCCGCGCACCACCGCACCGCGGCGACCAAGCCATTTGCCAGGTGACCACGGCAAGACCGGCAACCCGCCAGCGCGGCGGATCGCCGCGACGATGGCGTCCGCAGGCTCGCGGTCGGGGAAGAGGTCCGGGGTCAGCAACGCCAGCACCTCGACGCCTTCGCGGGTCACCACCTGGCGGCCGGCGAACAACCATATCCGGTCGGCCGGATCGGCGGCGCGGCACACGGCCACGACACCGGGTTCGGGGCCGCGCTCCCACGAGTAACCGGACGGGAGCGTGGAACGGCGGGCGGCGAGGTCGGCGAAAAAGGAACAGTCGTGGCGCTCGGTCAGGAGCAGGCCGAGTTCGGCGGAGGCGCCGGACGGAACCAGGGCACGCAGGTTGGTGAAGGCGCTGGCCCACCACATGTCCATGGCGTACCCGGGGTACGCATGAACGTGGGTGTCGGCGATCAACATGCGCGTGATGCCGTTTCGATTAGAACGGCAGGCGCAGGGCGGTCGAGACGATAAACGCCTCCATCACCAGGTCGCGGGCGGGGCCGAGCGAGGTGGAGATATCCGCCTTCTCGAGATCGCCCTGGTAGGCAAGGCCGGCGGACCAGATGAAGTCCGGGCTGATGGCGTAGTCGGCATTGACGCCGAAGCGGTACACAATGCCGTCATCGGCGTCGATATCGAAACGCTGGTCGGGCGAGGAGTCGCTGTTGCGCGCGGTGATCTTCGACACCGTGCTCAGGTAGCGGATGCCGGCGTCGAGGATGACGTTCCACTCGTCCGACTGGTAGGCCTGGAAGAGGACCGAACCGCCGAAGGGGATGACTTCCATATTGCCGTCGAAATCGTACAGGTTCGAGCCGGGGCTGTTCGCGCCACTGTCCGAGGCCCACTCGCCATAGCCGATGGCCAACAGGTACCCCCACGGGGCGCTGACCATGTCGCGAAATTGCAGCTCGGCGGTCAATCCATACTCGAACAGGTCGTAGTCACCGACACCGGGGATACCGAACTGAAGCTCCACGCCCAGATCGGGAGAGACTTCCTCGTAGGTCGGCAACTGTGCCGACGCGGACACCACACCAACACCCATCGCCACCAGAATCGCCATCCATGATTTCATAAGAAAACTCCTTCTGTTGCCGGATATGGACACTTGTTGTGCAAACACGGTGAAACACTACGAAATGGAATGGCGGTTAGCAACCACAACCGGGCGGTGGTCAAACCGCGGATGGAGGACGGGAAGAACACGATGTCCATGATTTCTACGTGATAACCAGCCCGGTCCTGTTCGTGTCGATTCGTGGTTGATCCAGACCAACCACGAATGAACACCAAGCAACACGAAGGCATACGCTCAACGCACACCCTCCCATCCGCGTACATCCGCGCCATCCGCGGTTCCTCCCTTCGGTCATTTTCGGTATGAAAAGAATCTCCCCATTCGTGCTCATTCGCGTCCATTCGTGGTTGATCCGAACCAACCATGAATGAACACCAAGCAACACGAATGACGCGCTTGCCGCAGGCGTCCCCATCCGCGCACATCCGCGCCATCTGCGGTTCTTCCTTCGGTTATTTCGGGATAAACACGCCGTTCGCGGTGGGGTCACCGCGGCTCCAACAGAACAAATTCCCCATCCGTGTTCATTCGTGTCCATCCGTGGTTAGTTGTTACGAACCACGAATGAACACCAAGCAACACGAATGACGCGCTTGCCGCAGGCGTCCCCATCCGTGGTTCCTCCCTTCGGTCATTTTCGGTATGAAAAGAATCTCCTCATTCGTGCTCATTCGTGTCCATTCGTGGTTGTTTATTCCGGCGGGCAAAACAAAACGGGCGCACCGTTTCCGGTGCGCCCGTGGCGAACGAGGTTGTCGCGTTGCGGCTTAGCCCTTCATCGCGGCCTGGGCGGCGGCGAGGCGGGCGATCGGCACGCGGAACGGCGAGCAGCTGACGTAGTCGAGGCCGACCTTGGCGCAGAACTTCACGGAGGCGGGGTCGCCACCGTGTTCGCCGCAGATACCGCACTTCAGCCCGGGGCGGGTGGTGCGGCCCTTCTTCACGGCCATATCCACGAGCTGGCCGACGCCGCTGGCGTCGAGGCTCTGGAACGGATCGACCGGCAGGATCTTCTGCTCGAGGTAGTCGGGCAGGAACGAGCCGATGTCATCGCGGCTGAAGCCGAAGGTCATCTGGGTCAGGTCGTTGGTGCCGAAGCTGAAGAACTCGGCGGACTCGGCGATCTGGTCCGCGGTCAGGGCGGCGCGCGGGATCTCGATCATCGTGCCGACCATGTACTTCACCTTGGACTTGCGGGTCTTGATGATCGTGTCGGCGGTCTCGCGGATGATCTTCTCGCAGAAGTCCAGCTCGGCCTTGGTGCCCACGAGGGGAACCATGATTTCCGGCAGCACCTTGATCTTGAGGCGTTCGACGTTGCAGGCGGCCTCGATGATGGCCGTGGCCTGCATGACGATCAGCTCGGGATAGGTGACCGACAGGCGGCAGCCGCGGTGGCCCAGCATCGGATTCATCTCGTGGAGCTGCTTCACGCGCTGCTTCACGCGCTCAACCGGCACGTTCAGACGGCGGGCCATTTCGTTCTGGCCGGCGTCGTCGTGCGGGAGGAACTCATGCAGCGGCGGATCGAGCAGGCGCACCGTCACCGGCAGGCCGTTCATCTCCTTGAAGATGCCCTCGAAATCCGAGCGCTGGTACGGCAGCAGCTTGGTCAGCGCCTTCTCGCGGGCTTCCTTGGTGTCGGCGAGGATGAACTCGCGCTTGGCCCAGATGCGCTCGCCTTCGAAGAACATGTGTTCGGTGCGGCAGAGGCCGATGCCTTCAGCGCCGAACGCACGGGCAATGCGCGAGTCGTTCGGGGTGTCGGCGTTGGTGCGGACCTTGATCTTGCGGTACTTGTCGGCCCATTCCGAGATCTGCTGGTACATCTTGTAGATCGGGTGCTTCTGGGCGTCCTTGCGGCCTTCGGCGACGGCGGCGATGACCGGGCTCGATTCGGTGGGAATCTGGCCGAGGTACACGATGCCGCGGGAGCCGTTCAGGCTGATCCAGTCGCCTTCCTTCAGGACCTTCTGGCCGCAGGTGACGGTCTTCTTGGCGTAGTCGATCTCGAGGGTGCCGGCGCCGGCGATGCAGCACTTGCCCCAGCCGCGGGCCACGACCGCCGCGTGGGAGGTCATGCCGCCGGTGGAGGTCAGGATGCCCTGGGCCGCCCACATGCCGCCGACGTCCTCGGGGCTGGTCTCGTGGCGGACGAGGATGAGCTGCTCACCCTTGTTCGCCTTGACCAGCGCTTCGGCCTCGTGGGCGGAGAAGACGATCTTGCCGACCGCCGCGCCCGGGCCGGCCGGGAGGCCGGTGGTGAGCTGTTCGGCCTTCTTCTCCACCGCGGTGTTGAAGATCGGGAACAGCAACTGTTCGAGGTCGCCGCCGGACAGGGTGTGCAACGCCTGTTCGGGGGTCAGGATCTTGTCCTGCTTCTTGCCGGTGTAGAAGTCCTTGCCGGTGGCCATTTCCACCGCCCAGCGGACGCCGGCCAGGCCGGTGCGCTTGGCGTTGCGGGTCTGGAGCATCCAGAGCTTGCCTTCCTGCACGGTGAACTCGACGTCCTGCGGGTACTTGTAGCGGCGCTCGAGCTTGTGCATGATCGCGCGGAGGTCCTTGTCGGCCTTCTTCCACGACGCTTCGCCCTCGGAAGCCATCTCGCCGAGCTGCTTCGGGGTGCGGATGCCCGCAACCACGTCCTCGCCCTGGGCATCGATCAGGTATTCGCCCATCGGCTCGTCTTCGCCGGTGGCGCCGTCACGCGTGAAGGCCACGCCGGTGCCCGAGGTCTTGCCCATGTTGCCGTACACCATCGAGCAGATGTTCACCGCAGTGCCGAGCAGGCCGGACACCTTGTTGATCTGCAGGTACTTCTTGGCGCGCTCGGAGTTCCAGGAGCCGAACACGGCGTTGATGGAGAGCTCGAGCTGCTTCAGCGGGTCCTGCGGGAAGGGCTTGCCGACCTTCTCGAAGTACACGCGCTTGTAGATCTCGCACAGCTCCTTGAGCTGGTCGGCGGTGAGGTCGGTGTCCTCCTTCGCGCCGTACTTGGCCTTGAGCTTGACGATCTCGACCTCGAAGTCGTGGTGGGTCAGGCCGGTAGTCGGGCCCATGACCACGTCGCCGAACATGTCGAGGAAGCGGCGGTAGCAGTCCCAACCGGCGCGCGGGTTCTTGGTCTTCTCGATGAAGCCGAGGACCGACTTGTCGTTCATGCCGAGGTTCAGCACGGTGTCCATCATGCCCGGCATCGAGATCGCCGCGCCCGAACGGACGGAGACGAGAAGAGGATCCTTGGCGTCGCCCAGCTTCTTGCCCATCAGCTTCTCGAGCTTGTTGAGCTGCATGACGACCTGGTCCCACATGCCCGGCGGATACTTGAAGCCGTTCTTGCTGTAGTAGGCACAGGCTTCGGTGGTGACGGTGAAGCCCGGAGGAACCGGGAGGTCGGCCAGCGCCATGTCGGCCAGGTTCGCACCCTTGCCGCCGAGGATCGGCTTCATGCTCGCATCGCCTTCGGTGTACTTTTTACCGAAGCCGTAGAAGTAGACGTACTGCTTGCTGGCTTTCTTGCCAGAGGACTTTTTGGCTGCCATGACGGGACTTTCTCCTGATGTTGATTACCCCGGAAACGCCCGGGAAAAAGTAGCCGGAGAGTAGCAAACAGGGGGGGTTAGTCAAGCGCGAGAAGCGGGAAGCAACGGGTCGGGTGGGACCGGGGCGGATTCGTCGGGCAGCGGCTCGTCCGACC
>ERZ761607.3285-NODE-3285-length-15902-cov-4.504701_pt1 | contig 15902 bp, 14 predicted proteins | sample MGYA00511164_ERZ761607 | MGnify/ENA primary metagenome ERZ761607 (study PRJEB28899, sample SAMN02445080) | bioreactor sludge metagenome | biome: EBPR sludge | place: Australia: Brisbane, Thorneside Wastewater Treatment Plant | collected 2011-06-22 ...
GGCATGCAGGTCGGTGAAATCCTCGGCCTCGCCGGAGGGGCCGTCGAGCGATTCCACATCGGGCTTCAATTGAACGAGGTAACCGGAGACAAAACGCGCGGCGAGACCGAGGTGCCGCAGCACCTGGACCAGCAGCCAGGCCGAATCGCGGCACGAGCCGGAGCGGCGCTCGAGGGTTTCCTCGCAGGTCTGGATGCCCGGCTCGAGGCGGATGGTGTAGGAGACCAGCCGGTTCACGCGCTGGTTCAGGTCCACGAGGAACGACACGGTGCGGGTGCGGTCGCGGGGGATCCCGGCGAGCAGCGCGGACAGGCGCGGCCCGTTCTCGCCGCACTCGACATACGGGGTCAGCTCCTTCTGCAACTGCGTGGGATACGCGAAGGGAACGTGTTCGGCGTAGTCCTCGACGAAGAAGTCGAACGGGTTGATGACCACCAGATCGGCGATCACATCCACCTCGATCTTCAGCTCCTGTGCCGGTTCGGGGAAGACCACGCGGGCGAGGAAGTTGCCGAAGGGGTCCTGTTGCCAGTTGATGAAGTGGTTCGCCGGGGTGATCTTCAGGCCGTACGAGAGGATGGGCGTGCGGCTGTGCGGGGCGGGTTTGAGGCGGATGGTGTGGGGGGCGATGCCGACCGGCCGGTCATAGCGGTAGGTGGTCTGGTGGTAGATGGCGGCGCGGATGCTCATTCCGACCCATCGTGGAAGTGCGCCTGCGGGAATGCACGAGGCGAATGGTTAGTATTGTATTGGCAGCGTGTAGATTGTTAGGGCTTTGTTTGTCCAGCCACGCGCCGCAGGGTGGGTTCGAGGAAGGTCCACATCTGTTCGGCGATGATGCGCTGGCCTTCGGCGGTGGGGTGGATGCCGTCGGGCATGTTCAGGTCGGGGTTGCCGGCAACACCCTCGAGCAGGAAGGGCAGCAGGGGCAGGTCGTGGGCGGCGGCGAGCTCGGGGAAGATCGCCTCGAAGGCACTGACGTACTCGTCGCCCATGTTGCGGGGGAGCTTCATGCCGGCGAGCAGGATGGCGCAGTGGGGTTGGCGTTCGCGGGTGGTCTCGATGATCGCGGTGAGGTTGCGGCGGGGCACGGCGGGATCGAAGGCGCGCAGGCCGTCGTTGGCGCCGAGGGCGACGACGAGCACGTCGACGCGTTGGCGCAGCAGCCAGTTGAGGCGGCTCAGGCCGCCGGCGGTGGTGTCGGCGCTGACCCCGGAATTGAGCACGGTGAAGGGCAGGCCGGCGGCGTCGATCCGGTTCTGGATCAGCGCGGGGTAGGCGAGGTCGGCGTCGAGGGTGTAGCCGGACGTCAGGCTGTCGCCGAGGAAAACAAGGCGCAGGCGTTCGGGCGATTCGGCCCGGGCGGTGAACGCCAGCAGGGCGAGGGCGATCCAAGCGGAGCAGATGGTTTTTTGACGCATGGGGGATTTGCCGTTAGGTTGTACGCATGATGCTGGAACATATACTCGTTTTTGATGGGGTGTCCAAACGCTTTCCCTCGGCCGACGGGATCGTGAGCGCGGTGGAGGGCGTGTCCTTCGCGCTGGCCCGCGGCTCGACCTGCGCGTTGCTGGGGCCTTCGGGCAGCGGCAAGACCACGTTGCTCAGCCTGGCGGCGGGGCTGGATGATCCGACGGAGGGCCGCGTCGCATTGGCCGGGAATTCGTGGCAGGGGCTGGACGAGGACCAGCGGGCGGCGCGTCGCCTGGCCGAAACGGGCTTTATCTTCCAGTCGTTCCAGTTGCTCAGCACCCTCACCGCGATCGAGAACGTGCAGGTCCCGCTGGAGTTGCTGAACCGGCGCGATGCCGCCGCGGTGGCGCGCGACGTGCTGGAGCGGGTGGGGCTGGGTCACCGGCTGCACCACTATCCGTCGCAGCTATCCGGGGGCGAACAGCAGCGGGTGGCCATCGCCCGCGCCTTCGCGAACCGTCCGTCGATCCTGTTCGCGGATGAACCGACCGGCAACCTCGACCACGCGACGGCGGCGCAGATCGTCGATCTGTTGTTCGCGATGAACCGCGAGCACGGCACGACCCTGCTGCTGGTCACCCACGACCGCGAACTCGCCGCGCGTTGTGCGCAGACGTTGCGGCTGAAGGGTGGCCGGTTGCTGGCGGAGGCGGGGGCATGAGGTTCGCGCTGCTGATGGCCTGGCGCGACTTCCGGGCCAAACCGTCGCGCTTTATCCTTTACGCGCTGGCCATCGCGGTCGGGGTGGGTTCGATCGCGGCGATCGACTCGCTGCGCATTCAACTTGTCGAGGCGATCCACGGGCAGGGCCGCAACCTGCTCGGGGCCGACCTGCAACTGCGCAGCCGAACGCCATTCACGGCGGAGCAGGAGGTCTTGCTGGCCTCGTGGCGTGGCCCGTCGGTTCGCTCGATCAACTACCGCACCGTGCTGCTCGACCCGCGCGGCGGCGGCACGCGGCTGGTCGAGGTCGAGGCGACGATGGAGGGCTATCCGTTCTACGGCGCGCTGGACACCGATCCGCCGGAAGCGGGTACGCGCTACCACGCGGACGGTCAGGTGGTGATCGACCGCACGGTGTTGCTGCAACTGGGCCTGTCCCCGGGCGACGAGGTCCGGGTAGGTGGCCAGCCGTTCACCATCGCCGGCGCGGTGCTGCAATCGCCGGGCGAGGTGCCGGCCCGTTCGATGATCGCACCGAAGGTGTATGTCCCTTACCGGCTGGTCGATGAGGCGCGCTTGCGGAGTCCGGGCACGATGGCCGGCTTCGAATGGTTCGGGGCCCTGCCGGCGGGAGCGTCCGAGGCGCAGGTGGTCGGTTTTGCCGAGCGGGCGCGCCGCGCCGGGTTCAGCATCGAGACGGTCGCCTCGCGCCGCGAGCAACTGCTCGGCCGCACCGACCGCATGGGACGTTACCTCGGCCTGATGGGGTTCACCGCGTTGATGATCGGCTGCCTCGGCGTGGCCGGCGCGGTGTACACGTTCATCGCCTCCAAGCGGATGGCGGTGGCCCAGCTCCGCTGCCTCGGGGCGAGCCTGTCGGCGGCGGCCACGATGTTCGTGGTGCAACTGGTGGTGATGGGGGTGATCGGTGCGGTGGCCGGGCTCGGCCTGGGGTGGATCGCCGCTGCGCTGCTGCCGGGTGTGCTCGCGGCGTTCCTGCCGATCCCGGTCGCGGGTGGTCTCGATCCCGGGGCGGCCCTGTGGGCGTGGGTGATGGGCGTGGTCTTCACCGTGCTGGCCGGGTTGCTGCCGGTCACGCGTTTGCGGCAGATCCATCCGCTCGATTCCCTGCGGGTGCATGCCGTTCCTTCGCTGCGCACCTGGGATGCGGCGGGCGTCGCCGTGATGGCGGTGTTGGTGGGATTGCTCGCGGTGTTCGCCCGGTACCAGCTCGCCTCGTGGCGCATGGCCGGCATGTACCTCGGCGGGATGGCGGTGGTGCTCGCGCTGCTGGTGCTGACCGGATTGCTGGTGCGGGCGATCAGCCGGCGTGTGGTGCGGCCGGGATGGCCCTACACGCTGCGGCTCGCGGTGTCGGGCCTGTACCGCCCGCAGAACCAGACCGGCCTGCTGGTGGCGAGCCTCGGGCTCGGCTGTTTCCTGCTCAATGCGGTCGATGTCCTCGAGCAGCATGTCGTGCGCGACTTCGAGGTGACCGGGCAGTCGCGGCCGAACCTCGCGATGATCGACATCCAACCGGACCAGCGGGCGCCGTTGCTCGGCGTGCTCGGCCGCTACGACTCCGCGGCGACGTATGTCGAGCCGATGGTCACGATGCGGCTGGTCGGGCTCAACGGGGTGCCGGTGCGGGCCATCGAGGCCGATCCGGCGCAGGCGCGTCCGAACTGGGCCTTGAAGCGCGAATACCGGACCACCTACCGCGCGCACCAGAAACCCGAGATCGAGCGGGTCGTCGCCGGGACGTGGATCGACCAGCCGTTCACCGGTGCGGCGACCTCGGCGGTGCCGATCTCGCTCGAGGAGGGGATCGCCGAGACCTTGCGGGTCGGCCTCGGCGACACGCTCACCTTCGATGTGCACGGTGTCGAGGTGGTCACCCGGGTGGCCAACCTGCGCGAGGTCGACTGGAAGAGCATGCAGCCGAATTTCTTCCTGCTCTTCCCGCCCGGGGTGCTCGAGGATGCGCCGCAGACCTTTCTCGTGTTCAGCCAGATGGACGATGTCACGCAGCGCGCCGACTTCCAGCGCGAACTGGCCGGGGCGTTCCCGAACGTCACGGTCATCGACGTCTCGCTGATGCTCGATACGGTGGCGCGGATGACCCGGCAGCTCGCCGCGGCGATCCGCGGCATCGCCTGGTTCACCATCGGCGCGGGTTTCCTGGTGCTGCTGGCCATCCTGCGTGCCGGGTCGATCCAGCGCCAGCGCGAGAGCGTGCTGTTGCGCACGCTCGGGGCCTCGCGCAGGGTCATCGCCGGCCGCCAGATCGCCGAGTTCGCCGTGCTCGCCTTCGCCGCCATGGTCAGCGGCCTCGCGCTCTCCTGGGCCTTGATGGCCCCGGTGGTCACGGTGGCGATGAAGCTGCCGTATGCGCCGGACTGGCGTTCGCCGTGGGGCACGATGGCGGTCTTGCTGGCGGTGGTCCTGGCGGCCGGCTGGCTCAACGCCCGCTCGGCGCTGCGACAGCGACCGGCCGATGCCTGGCGCGCCTTGTCCGTCTCGGCCTCCTAGAATGGTCCGGACGGGCGAAAAAAGGCTGGCGGAGGGTGGTGCAACCGGCTAGTGTCTGGCGGTATAGCACAAGTTGAACCAGCAGGAGACCAACCGATGTTTACCCGTGCCCTGACCGTCGCCCTATGCGGCCTGACCCTTGTCGGAACCGCGTACGCCCAGCCTCCCCGCACCTTTTCCGCCGGCAAGAACGACATTCGTCCGTTGTACCTCAACGACAACACCGGACCGCAGCGCACGCTGCTGACCCGTGAAAACAAATTCCCGAAGGTCGGCCATGCCGAAGTCGGTGGCTTCTTCGAGCACGACGAGCAGTTCAACAACGACCGCGATAGCCTCGGCGTTTACGGGCGTTATGGTTTCTGGGAAAACATGGGCTTCGAGGCCGCGGTGCCGTTCGTGGACTCCGATTTCGACGGTGACAGCAACACCGGCATCGGCGATGTGGAGCTCAAGCTCGACCTGCTCGCCTTTCAGGACATCTTCCGCTACCCGTTCATCATCCCGCACGCCGATGTCTCGCTGCCCACCGGCGACGAGGACAAGGGCCTCGGCACGGGCGAGACGGTCTTCACCTTCGGCATATCGGTCGGCACCAAGATGTATGAGCAGCTCACCTACGTGATCGATGCGAGCTATGCCTTCAACGGCCGCACCATCGGCGACGAGGAGGAGAACATCTACATGATCTCCGGTTCGATCGTCTGGGACATCAGCGACCGTTTCGCGGTGCTGGCCGAAGGCCGCATCTTCGAGAAGAACGACTTCGACGACACCCCGTACCAGGCGCAGGCTGGTCTGGCCTACCGGATCACCGAGGATGTGCAGATCGCCGGGTATGGCGGCACCTACCGCGAGGAAACGGACATCGAGAACAAGTTTGATCTCGCTTCGGTCCGTCTCTCCGTGCAGTTCTGATCGGCGCCCTGCGCAGCCAAGAAACCCCGGCCCGCATGCCGGGGTTTTTTGTTGTGTATGGCTTGGCGGGTTGATCGATCAAGGAGGGTTGCATGAAGAATCGCCCCAAAGGCTGGTTGTACATCGTGTTGGGCATCGCGATCCTGCCGCTCTTTCTGGCGGGGGGCGGATTTCTCCATGATGCGAGGGGACAATCCTTGGCGGTGGTATGCCTGGGGGCATGGATCGCCGGCTTGTTGGTGCTCGGTCCGCTGGTGGTGCGCTCGATGGTGCGGTCCCGGGAGGCTGCGGCAGCAGCATCGGTGAAACCATCACTGGCGTGTTACCTGGTGGCCGGGCTGCTGTCGTTTTTCGTGATGGCCGGTTCGGTGTTGCTCCTTCCGGCCATGATGGCGTCCGAAGCGGGTCGGCATGGGTTTGTCATCGTGATCGGCGTTTGCCTGTCGATCTTTGTCGCGCAAGGTGTCGGATTCCTCCGGATGCGGGACTGAAGCGGAGCGCCGTTATCCGCCCGGTTGATCCGGATGTCCCGGCGTGGTGGATGGGGGATTCCAATCCCTGGACAACCGTGCGCCCCGGGTGTCCAAGGATTGGAACCTTTCAGGACTCGGTCGCGTCCTTCTTCTTGCGGCGGCGGGTCTTGAAAGGCGCGACCACGACATTCGAGAGGATCATGTCCTCGGGCAGGCCGAGCATGAGTTCGATGACGTGTGCGACGCGATCGGGTTGAAGTGATCCGGCAGGTGCACCGGCGATGTTGGTGTCCCAGAGCGGCGTGGCCACGGCGTCGGGCAGCAGCAGGTGGACACGGACGCCGAACGGCCGCACCTCCTCGGCCAGTGACTCGGTCAGGCCGACCACGCCGAATTTCGACGCGCAATACACCGCGTCAAAGGCGATGCCCTTGAGTCCGGAGGTCGATGCGATATTCAGGATCTGGCCGGAGCGCTGGGCCATCATGAACTGCAGCACGGCGCGGTCGCAAAGGAAGGTTCCCTTCAGGTTGATGTCGATGAGGGCATCGCAATCGGCTGTTTCCATTTGCGGCAGGATGCGCGGGCTGGAGCCCGGCGGCCGCAGCACCCCGGCGGAGTGGATGAGGATATCGATGCGGCCGAAGGCCTCGTTCACCTGCGCGGCCATCGCATCGACCTGGTCGGGGAAACGGACGTCGGTTCGGATGCCGAGGGTGGTGGTGCCGGGGCAGGTGTGCTCGATCTCGGCCAGGATGGACTGGATGTTCGCCTCGTTGATGTCCACCACGGCGACCTTCGCGCCGGCTTTGGCCATCCGCAACGCCGAGGCGCGACCGATACCACTGGCCCCGCCGGTAATGATGACGGACTGGTCCTTGAATGGGCTGGCAGATTCGTTCATGGGAAATTCTCCGGCCAGCACCGTAGCGACTCGGTGCGGTGGGTGTCAATGCGGAGGCACGCAGGAAGGGCGATCAAACGAGTCAGGGAACAGGATCCGCCGCCGCCCCGAGGGCGGCCAGCGGCACCCGGTAATCCGCGGGATTGATCAACACCCCGATCAGGATCATGACCGGATCGTACACGATCTGGGCGTCGATCCGGTGGAAGGTCACTTCGTCGCGACCCTCGACCTTCTGGAAGTACCACGGGGTATTCGCGGCGTTGTTCTCGTAGGCTACGCCTTTGGCACGGATCACTTCGGGCGGCAATCCGGTGAGGAAGGTACGCAGGTCCTCGAGGTCCACGCGTGGCGGCAGGCGCAGTTCGCAGGAGGAGAAGTGGTGTTGCGCGGCATGGCGGTGACGGGGATGGTGCGCGGGTGGCATGGCGGTCCCGGCGGAAAACCGCCGGGCGGGCAGGTGGTGGGCCGAGAGAGTCAATTCGGTCATCAGGTCGGCCAGCGTGTCCGGGGTTTGCCGGGTGGCCCGCGGGGCGATCGCGGCCAGTTCGTCGGTGACCTGCTGGAGGCGAAAGGCTGGTACCTCGGTCGCACGGGTCAGCACGAGGTAGCCGGCGGTCGGAACCTGGGAACGCTCCAGCTTGTTATGGAAATACCGTTTCTGCCAGCGCTGGACGTCCACCACGGCCACCTGCACCGGCAGGGTATAGCGGGCCACGCCGGGATCGGCGGAGAGCAATTCGATCAGTTCCGGGGCGTCCGCCGTCCCGTTCGCCTCGAGCAGCATCACCGAACGGTCGGTCAGGGTTGCGGAGGACAAGGCCTCCATCAACGGATACCGCGAGTCGCAACACACGCAGGTACCGCCGATCGGCACGATCTGGTCGGTCAGGTTGCGCAAGGTCTCCGCTTCGAGGTGGGCATTCCGGTAATCGTTGAGGATGACGCACGGGGCCAGGTTGCGCGCGGCCAGGAGCGGAATCAACTGCCGCAACAAGGTGGTTTTACCGGAACCGAGAAAGCCGGTGAGCAGGATGAGCGGGGTCATGGGAGGTTTCCGTGGGGGCTTGGTTGGGAGGGTGCTTCCGGCTGAATCAAGCGGCGCAAGGTGGTCAGGCAGGTTTTCCACACATTGCCAGGCATCGCCTCGTAACGCACCGTGTCCTCGTTCACCCGCGTGGTATAGAGCACGTTGCTCGGTTCGCCCAGCCATTCATCGTACAGCGTGCAGCGCAGGTATTCGTGCATCGGGTCGGTGGCCTTGAGCCACGGACGCGGGTCGTTGCGGTCGGCTTCGGCGAGCAGGGCATCGATCACCGCGACCGCATCGGCGCGGGAGAAATCCGTCTTGAGCCGCACGGCCTGCTCCTGGTGCTCATCCAGCAAGGCGAGCAGCCGTTTCACCACACGACGGACTTCGTCGGTCTGGTCTTCCAGGACCCGGGGTTCCGGTGCACCGGGCAGGATTCCCGGAAACCAACGATGGCTTGAGTGGAATCGCATGGACGTTCGGGATCAGTGGCAACCGGGGCAACAGGCTGCATGGGACGAGGCGTGGGCTGGCGGACGCGATGCAGTGCGTACGGTCACGACGCCCAGACCACCGGTGATAACCCGCCGCACCGGTTTTCCGGAGAGCGGGTGATGGGTCAACGCCGGGTCCTGCATGCCCTGCCGCACTTCAAACCGTTCACGCTGGCCCGCGCGCGCATGGATCGTTTCGTACACATACACCGGCATGAGGAACCGTCCCTTTCCATCTATCCAGGGGGTAGACAAACCCGTTAAATGATAATACAATATCGATAAAGAGGGTTCTGTCAATGCTTGAGCTTGAACAATCGGTGGATGCGGTGGTCGTGGGTGATGCCGGCGGGTTGTCGCGCATTCTGGATGCGGGAAGGGATGTGGTGGTGTGGGAGCGTGCCCTGGATCGGGAGATTATTGAATCACTATCCACATGGATCCATGAGCGTGACCTGTCCATTGATTTCCCTGGGATACCTGACCACCGTATGACCGCGCGCCTGCTGGGTGAGTTGCTGGATGCCGGTTGCGAACCGGGGAGGGCGTTGCGGGCGTTTGCGGTGGATGTCACCTTCCTCGCCGGGGTATTCGCCCGGATCGACGGTCGGGACGAGGTCCGGGTGCGGCTGGAGACACTACGCGACGATGGTTGCACCAAGTTCCATGTCGATTTCCTGCGGCTGCGGTTGTTGTGCACCTATGCCGGGCCGGGGACGGAGTGGGTTCCGGGTGCGCACGTGAACCGGGCGGCGCTGGGTCAACCGGCATCCTCCATCGAGGAGGCCAACCGCCGCATCGTGCCGGATCCGGGCATGGTGCGTGTTGCGCCCACCGGCTCGGTCATGGTCTTCAAGGGGGCCGACTACACGGGAAAACGCGGCGAGGGCCTGGTCCACCGCTCCCATCCGGTCCGTCACGCCGGGGAAACCCGCCTGCGCCTGTGCATCGACGCCCCGGATTCCGGGTACTGACCGTCACGCCGCACGCGTACCGGGCGGATTTGGCTTTACATACTTAAACAACTGTTGAAGTGTTGAAGCATGGCAGGCAAACCCCGATCCCCTGAGCGGCTGCGGACGGTCCGCATGGCCCGCATGTTCCGCCTGCTCGGCGATCCGACCCGCCTGTCGCTGGTGCTGGGTTGCCTGGCCAAACCCCGGACGGTCACCGAGCTGGCCACCCAGTCCGGGTTGTCCCTTCCGCTGACCAGCCATCACCTGCGCTTGTTGCGCACCGCCGGGTTGGTCGAGGCGGAGCGCGATGGCCGCCGGGTGTACTACCAGCCTGCCGACCGGCACATCCGCCACATGCTGGCCGACATCACCCACCACGCCGATCAATGCCTTTCCCCGTCATCGAAAAGGAAGACACCATGAAGACCAAATGCGCCTGTCCCGCCTGCGTGTGCAAGGTGGACGAGAAGAACGCCATCAAAAAAGGCGGCAAGCTCTATTGCAGTCCGCACTGCGCCGACGGCCACAAGACCAAGAAGGGCTGCGGCCACGCCGGCTGTTCGTGCTGAAACGCCGCGGTGATCCGGAAGCCGGCCGGTGTGATGCACCTGCCTGATCGTCGCATGACGACGTGCAGGGCGCGTACCATGCGCACGGCCGGTGTTCGTTGCTAATCGTGGATGCCGAGCGGGTCATGCACCGGAAGGCCCGGGACGGTTCGGAAATTCCGGTCGTGTGACCAGAGGGCGGTTGCTCCCGTTTCAACCCGAAAACCGGAGTTGAAGGAACCACGCCCGCCATAGGCGGATCCGCCTTCGGCGGGGATTAACACCCATTCATACGGATGAAGGCACTAGTCTCCTGTCCCGGAAATTCCTGATCACAGTTATCATACCATGTGACCGTGTTCTGATCTGGAGGGACGCGCTCCCGCGCGTCCGCACGGCGTATATCGCGACTGCGGGCACGCGGAAGCGTGCCCCTCCATGTGCATAGCTATTTCCGGGACAGGAGGCTAGAACGGGTTCGTCATAGGAAGGAGCCCTGACTTTTCAGTCCCGTGGTATGAAGGGCACCCCCGTGAATCTGTGTCCATCCGTGTTCATCCGTGGTTTCAATTTCTTTTTCGGGTTCAACGGCGATCATGCCCGACGGCCGAATCGCCGGCTCATCTGTTTGCGGTCGGCCAGGTCGATGCCGGCCGGGAGGTAGCCGGCCACGGTCACCCAACGGAGGCCTTTGGTCAGGCGGGCAGTTGCGCGAGGAAGTCGAGGGTGTGGTGGGAGATCAGGTTCGGTTCGGTGACCGGGAAGAAGTGGCCGCGGTCGGCGAAGATGTGGGCCTTGGCGGCGGGGAGGGCTTGGGTGAGTGCTTCGCAGGTACCCATGAAGTTGGAGCGCGAGCCGTACATCAGCAGGCAGGGATGGGGAATGGCGGTGATCTTGTCGGCGGTGAGGCCGGCGGTCTCCTGCAGGTCGCCGGGGAAGGTGGTCTCGGTGATCAGCTTGACCCAGCGTTGGCCGGCGCGGCTCTTCGCGTCGAGCGGTCCGCCGGAAAGGCCGGGAATCGCGTTCGGGTTGACGAAGCCCTTGTCGGCGAGCGGGGTGAGTTCCTGGATCAGCGCGTAGAACACCTTTGGGGTGTTTTTCGGGATGGTGATGCCGCGGGCTTCGAGTTCGGGTCCGTGTTTGGCCCAGAATCCCTCGTTGTCGCGGTTGAGCAGCGGTTGGAAGGCGTGCAGGCGGCACTCGACGAGGGTCAGGCTGGCCACGCGTTCGGGGAACCGCCGATGCTGTGGCCGACCAGGTGGGCCTTCTCAATCCCGCGTTCATCGAGCAGGGCGATCAGGTCCTCGGCCAGGTCGCGGGTGGTGTAACCGGTGGGCGGCATCTCGGAGCGGCCGTGGCCGCGCAGGTCGTAGGCGGTCACCCGGTAGTGCGGCGTGAAGTGGGGGACGATCTTGAGGTACCAGAAGGCGAGGTTGGCGGCGAGGCCGTGGACCATGACCACATCCGGGCCGATGCCGGATTGCTGATAGGAGATGGCGAGTCGCTGGGTCTGGGCAATGGGCATGTCTATTCGATCCGTTTCAACGCAAAGGTGCGGACGGTAACCGCATGCGTGAAGGGATGCAACTTCAAGATGGTGTTCAGGGGGAGGTTGTCGGGAACCTCGAAGGCCAGGACCAGCGGGGTGCCGGCGATCAAGGTGGCGGATGCCAGCGGACGGTCCGGACGCAGCAGGACCTCCCAGGTGCCGAGTGGCGTGGTGTCGGGCGCGGTCGTGGCGAAATCAACGCGGAGTTCGTAGCGGCCGGCCGGCAGCGGCAGGTTCGGGCCGTAGAGTTGTTCGCCGGCCGGTTCGCGGGCCGGGTCGAACACGACCTCGGACAAGGCGGGGGTGCTGTAGCCGGCGCGGAACAGGTGGGCCGGGGCGAAGGCCAGTTCGTTGCCGGGCTCCAGTGAGGGCAGGGTTCCGCCGACCAGCATGGCGAGGTCGAGGTCGATCGCGCCTTCGGTGAGGGTCAGCACGGTGTCGGCATTACGCCGGGTTTCCGGCTGCGGCATCGGGACCTGCACCCAGGTCCAGGTGTCGCTGTCCACCGGCAGGGTGATGGTGCCGGTGGACTGTCCAGCCACCAGCCGGTCGAACACGAGGTTTCCCTGGCCGCGCACGCGGAAAGCGATGTGGTTGACGATGCCGGGGCCGAGATCCCAGCGCAGTCCGTTGAGGGTCGTGCCGGGCGTGGTCAGGGCCACGAACCGGCCGCCCGAGGCGGCGGGGTCGTCGCGCAGGAAGTCCCGGGAGGCGCGCAGCCGTTCCATCTCGACAAAACGGTCGGTCGGCCAGACCACCGGCGGTGCGGGTGGCGTTGCGGCACGGGGTCGTTCGCGCAGGCGGAACGACCAGACCGCGCCGTCCTGGGCCAGCGGTTCAACGCGCGGATGGCTCAGCAACCGATGCAACGCGTAGCCGACCGGATAAGGGCTGACCTTGTTCGGGTAGATGTTCTCGTGGACCAGCAGGTAATGGAAGCCGCGTTCGAGCAGCCAGTCGAGCTGCGTGTCGTCGAGGGCCCCGATGTTCGCGCTTTGCAGGCGCTGGAAGACGTTGGTGACATACGATTGAGGGACGAAGGGGAAGTACCCGTTGATCATCCGGATGTGGTATTCCGAGGACCAGTGCTGGTACACCGAGGCGAAGTGCGATTCACCGGGCCAGAGGGTGACGACCAGGGCGCGGGGGATGCGGTTGTTCGCGCGGGCGTCGTCGGCCACGGCGGCATAGGCTCCCTGCGCTTCGGGGATCAGGCCGATGCGAGGGGTGATCCGCACATACATTTCCAGCACCCCGGCGGCGGCCAGGGCGATCCACAGGACGGTGGCCGGTTTCCACGGGGCAAGTCGGATCAGGCGGAAGCTGACCGCGGCGAACACCGCGATCAGCGAAGGCAGCAGGCAGTACACCTTCGCAGTCTGGCGGATCATCTTGTACGGCGGGATCAGCTCGCGCGCCCAGAGGAACACGCGGCCCTCGAAGGGGCCGTTCGCGCCGAGGGCGAGGGCGATGACCAGGCCGATGCCGAAGGCGGTCAGGCCCAGGGCGACCACTGCGGTGCGGGTGGCCGGGCGGTCGGAGGCGCGGCGGAGGGCGCGCACGGCGACGACGAGGCCGAGCAGCAGCAGGGCGATCAGCGTGAAACCGACATAGATGTGTTCCGACACGCCGTGCACGGTCCACGAGAGCAGGCCGTCCGGCCACGGGGTGAACAGGGCGACTTCCTGCAGGGTGCGTCCGGTGGAGGCCTCGGACTTCTCGATGGTCGCGGTCATCAGCTTCTGCGCGAAATACGCGAAACCGGCAAGCAGGGCGATCAGCGCGCCGCCGCCGAAGGTCGCCTTGGCGTCGTCGCGGGTAATGGTGAAGCCGGAGCCGGCACTGCGCACCGCCCAGGCGAACAGGAACCAGGCGGGAGTGGCGATGACGGAGAAGAAGAAGCAGTGGGCGTCGGCGAAGCTGGCCAGCGCGATGGTCAGGCCGGCGAGGGCGCCGCCGGCGACGGAGCGTTCATGGACCATGCGGTCGAGGCCGATGAACAGCAGCGGGATCCAGGCCATGGTGAAGCCGGTCGGACTGCCGCCACCGAGGGAGAGCCAGCGGTAGGGCAGGGCCATGGCCAGCAGGGCGCAGGCCCAGGCCGCAGCGGGGTGGCCGGTGTAGCGGCGCGCCAGCAGGAAGGTCAGCCACAGGGTGAGGGCGATCGAAAGAAAACTCGCGAGGTTCCAGCCGGCGGCGTGGCCGTCGATCCAGAAGCCGATCGCGAAGAACAGCGAGAACGGGAAATAGTAGGTGGAGGGTTCGTAGCGGCCGGCATCGTCGCCAGTGTTGAATTCGTAGATGTTGTGGAACCACGGGGTGTGGCCGGACAGCATGTCGGTGAATTTCCAGAAGTGGTACATCAACTGGAGCGGGTCGCCGGGGCTGACCGGTTGGATCAGCGCCGGGTGGCCGGGTGGCTGGGTGTTCTCGACGATGCCGTCGCGCAGGTGCCGCGGCAACGGCCAGAAGAACGTGGCCAGGAACAACGCGGCGAGGGCGAGGGCGATGAGGGGAGGCGCCACGAGGTCGCGGAGGCGCGACGGGGCAGAACTGGGAGGTGGCCCGTTCATCGGCGCGGCTACTCGACGGTTTCCATCAGAATGGTGTCGATCAGCTGGCCGCCGATGTTGATCTCGGTGACGGCCACGACGTGGCTGCCCGGCTTGACCAGGCCCTGCTGCTTCAAGGTCACGATGGCGCGTTCGAAGTTCTTCGCGGGGTCCTGCTCGAAGGCCATCATGTAGGGTCGGATGCCCCAGTTCAGGGTGAGCTGGTTCAGCAGTTTCGGGTTGTCGGTGAAGGCATACAGCGGGGTGTGGATCGGGCGCAGCCACGCTGCGTTTCGGGCCATGTTGCCGGAACGGGTGAAGACGACCAGCGCTTCCGCGCCGACTTCCTGGGCCATGACGTTCGCGGCCTTCACCATCTTCGCCCCGAGGCTGTCCATCCGGGCCATTTCGGCGTAGTTCGCGCCGCCGCTGCGTTCGACGCGCTGGGCGATGCGGTCCATGATCTCGATGCACTTCACCGGGTACTTGCCGACCGAGGTTTCGCCGGAGAGCATGATCGCGTCGGCCTGTTCGAAGACCGCGTTCGACACGTCGGTGATCTCGGCACGGGTCGGGGACGGGTTCTCGATCATCGATTCGAGCATGTGGGTGGCCACGATCACCGGCTTGCCGCGGATGATGCAGCTCTTGACGATGCGGCGCTGGATGATCGGGAGTTCCTCGTAGGGGACCTCGATGCCGAGGTCGCCGCGGGCGACCATGATGCCGTCGGCCTCGTCGATGATGGAGATCAGGTTGCGCACGCCCTCCTGGTCCTCGAGCTTGGCGATGACCTTCTGGTGGGCGCGGCGGTAGTCGAGGATTGCCTTCAGCTTCATCACGTCCTCGGCCTCGCGGCAGAAGGACATGGCGATGAAGTCCACCCCGATCTCGATGCCGAGCTCGACGTCGGTGATGTCCTTCTCGGTCAGGGCGGGCAGGTTGACCCGGACCCCCGGCAGGTTGATGTGGCGGCGGCTGCCCAGCGTGCCCTGGGTCAGGACCTCGCACTTGAGCTGGTTGCGTTTCTTCTCGAGCACCTTCAGCTGGATGGTGCCGTTGTCGACGAGGACGACGTCGCCGACCTTGATGTCATCGACCAGGTCGTCGTAGTTCACGTCGACGGAGTGCTGTTCCTCCGACACTTCGCCACGCACGGTCAGGGCGATGGTTTCGCCGGGCTTGAGGTCGAGGGCGACCTTCACTTCGCCGGTGCGGATGGCCGGACCCTGCAGGTCCATCAGCACGCCGACGCGTCGGCCGACCTTGTCGGCGACCGCGCGGACGCGCTGGCAGGTTTCCCGGGCTTGGTCGGCCGAGGCATGGCTCATGTTGATGCGGGCGATGTCCATGCCGGCGGAAACCAGTTTCTCGAGGTTTTCCGGCGACCAGGTGGCCGGCCCGATGGTCGCGATGATTTTGGTGCGTCGTGCGTGCATAAGCGTTTTTCCCGCACGTACTCATAAACGCACCCGGCCCGGAATACAAATCCCGAATTGGCAGGAAATGGTTAGCCCGGCCGGCCGGGATTGGCGGGTCGGGCGGGGGGCGCGGTGGTTCGGCGGGCCTAGCCGCGCTGGGCGATGGCGTCGAGCAGGCGGGGGCCGTCGAGGATGGCGATGTAGGGGATCAGACTGTCCTGGGTGGCGAGCACGTAGTCGGTCAATTCCTTGCGCACCACGGCTTGGAGGTCGGCGGGTTGCCAGGGTTTGGCGATGTAGTGGTTCAGGCGGGCCTGGTTCACGGCGCGCACGGTGTCGTCGAGGCCGGCCTGGCCACGCCGCCGGCCGAGGGCGACGTCGTCTGGGTC
>ERZ761607.3286-NODE-3286-length-15898-cov-4.213975_pt1 | contig 15898 bp, 24 predicted proteins | sample MGYA00511164_ERZ761607 | MGnify/ENA primary metagenome ERZ761607 (study PRJEB28899, sample SAMN02445080) | bioreactor sludge metagenome | biome: EBPR sludge | place: Australia: Brisbane, Thorneside Wastewater Treatment Plant | collected 2011-06-22 ...
GATGGTGAGCAGGTCGAGCAGAGTGAAATAGTCAAAACCCAGCATATCGATCAACTGGGCGGGCGTGCGAACGTCATCGTCCATATCCAGCCAGCGGTTGAATTGTTTTTGGGCCCGTTGCGTGGTGGCTGTGATGTTGTTGATGCCGTGATCGGCCAACGCCATGTCGTTGCCTTCGGTGGCGAAGGCAATCTGGTTGCGGAGATCGGCCATGCGGTTATTGACCGGGGTGGCCGAGAGCATCAGGACGCGGGTCTTCACGCCCTCCTTGATGATCTTGCGCATCAAGCGATCGTAGCGCGTTTCGCCGCCCTGCTTGGGGGTCCGTTTGTTGCGGAAGTTGTGCGACTCATCGATGACCACGAGGTCGTAGTTGCCCCAATTCACGTGAGCCAGATCCATATCGCCGGAGAGGCCGCCATCGCGCGAGAGATCCGTATGGTTGAGCACGTCATAGTTGAACCGGTCGCCGGCCAGGATATTCCGCCGGTCGTTCGACTTGTAGAGCGTCCAGTTATCACGAAGCCGCTTCGGGCAAAGAACCAGCACGCGGTCGTTGCGCAACTCGGCATACTTGATGATGGCCAAGGCCTCGAAGGTTTTTCCGAGGCCTACGCTGTCGGCAATGATGCACCCGCCAAAACGATCCAGCTTATCCAGCGCACCGATCACTCCGTCACGCTGGAACCGGTACAGCTTTTTCCACACTACGGTATCGCGTATGCCCGTCGCAGACTTGACGATTTTATCCTCATCAAGCGCGTCTTCCTGACGTTGAAAGATATGCGTAAGGATCGCGGTATAAATGATCATCGGATCATGGAATCGCGCCCATGGTTCCAGCGAGTTCAGCAGATCCGTCTTGTCCTGATTCGTGACGGGCAAGGCAGACCATAAGGTGTTAAACCATTCGGCCACCATTGCCGCCTCGTGATCCGACTCTGATACTTGAACCAGGGACATCGGATTGCCAGGCGTGACGCCCATACCCTCCGTCGTAAAACTAACCGTTCCACTCAAACTCAAGCGGGCCTGATCGTGGGCGTCGTTGATCACAAACAGACCTTGAGGGATTATCTGATCCGAAAGCCGAACCTCGGCAGCGTTCTTTAGCCATGCGGCGGCTTCACCAGCCAACCATCGGGAACGAAGCATGTTTCGCGAAGGCCGATCCGCCTCTCCGCCGGTAAGCTCGAGTTGGTCGGCATCGCGTGGGAGAATCAATCGGGCATGCTTCAACTGGTGCAAGTAAGGCAACACGCTGGCGAATGCATACATTGAGAATCGTGCAGAGAGCAGATCCAGCTTGGTGCCCGGTGTTACATGCGACGCGACCAGGTCTATAACCCGATCATTGCCCAGGTTTTTCGAAATCCTCATTCGTTTCAGCCGCCTCCCCCGACCGCAACACGCTACCGTTACCACTGTTGCATCATTTCACCGAAGCGTCCATGCCAAATCATGACATCGACCCACATCTTGCAGCCACGAGGATTTGATGCGATTCATGCAAATTCTTTTGACACGCCAACACGCTGCGGTATGTTGCTTGCCGCCGCACGTAATATGCGGTGCGTATCGCAACGATGCGGGTTGTTCATTGATAAGGATTGAGAAATGCTCAAATCCATCGGTATCGCCGGTTTTGGCGGTGCTGTGGGGGTCCCCGTCTGGGGAATTGCCCTTGCGGTCATCGCGATTGCCGGTACATCCGTAGCCATTGGCTACGCGTTGGGAAATGCCGCGGGTGCTTGTGTAGCTGCGACCGTAGCCGCTGCTTAAAGTGCCCGTTCGGCCGTCGTTGCAGCTCTAGGTAGCTGTTGTCTTTGTTAATTCCGGATCATTCCGGAGTTTGGCTTATCAGTAATGCTCTGGATTTCCAGATGCTGGCTTGTAGTAAGTGCTGCGAAGCACGTAATGTCTGATTTAGCAGCGTATGGTTTGTGCTGCTGTTTGGCTCCCGCCTGTATGGGAGTTTTGTTGTCGGTTAGGCTCTGGTCAACCAGATGCTGGCGTGAAGGTGCCATCATGGCACCATGGTTTTGTCGCTGATTTTATGGCGATTGTCGTGTTTGGTTCCTGATTTCATCAGGGACCCTAGGCGTATGGCTTCCGAATGACCTGAAGCCGTCGTGAAGAATGCCTTACTGGCATTCGTGTTCTTGCGACTTGGTTCGCATGTCGAAAACCTAGATGCGGCGGGAGGACAACCCTCCCGCCGACTTATTCACGACACGTATCATGCATAAGTTACACTGCCCCGAAGATTCCATCCCTGTTTCAGCGGATTGTTTACCGATAATTGTTGCCAGTATTGATAAAACCGCTCGCGTACACCTGCCACGAAAGTGTCGGCGGAAGAAAAAACTGGTGCACCAAAGACACAAGCAGGCGGCGAAGAAACAACCATACCGCCGAATCCTTGAAGAGCTGGTCGCTATACGACGGAGTCTCGACTTGATCCCTTCACTGACCGAAAAGGTAGACAGGACGCCGCAGAATACGGTGGCCTTGCTGAGTGGTGCTACCAAGAAGCGTATGCGAGCTGCCGGTGCGGTAGTGGAGAAAACCTTTACCGCGAGCCACCATTACCGAAGCATCAACTGGCAGGGCCGCACATACACCTTGGAAATCAATGCGGCGAAGATCGTCGAGGCACTGCACGATGCCCACAGCTCGTTGGGCCAGGCCAGTTTGCATCAGAAAGAAATCATCTCTCGAGCCTACGGCTCGTACCTGAATAAGTGGCCATCCCGGTCATCAAGGGTACAGAATTTCTTTCGCACGGGCGACGCCAAACGGCTTTGGGATGATGGCTTTATCGACCATGACTGCAAAGGGAATTTCTGGCTGGCTTCCATGATGGACTAAGGAACCTATTGAGACTGCCCGGGATGTCCAACGCCTTTGGACATCCCGACCTTCTACACGGCTTTCCTTGGTATCAAACTTGAACCATCCCTTTTCATCCATACTTGCCGGCGCAACTCCACTCCTAACCCATATACCGCTAACATGTATTTGCTTTGGCAGGCACGAAATTACGCACCAGCAAGCGTATCCTGCCGAACATACACACTTGTACACACCCAACACACACGTGCCGCACCCGCCCTTTGCGACGTTCTCCTGCGTCGGGCGATCGTGTGCGCGAGTGCGACACGATGAGGCCCGGCCCCCGAAAGGGGTCGGGCTTTTTTGTTGCCCGGAAACAACCGCGATCAGGAGATCCGCATGAAGCCGTGTTTGAGTCCGAACGACCGGATGATGAAAGTGCTGCAGGCCCTGCCGGAGGTTCAGGCCCGCATTGACGCCTTGCTTGAAAACCGTGAAGCCCCGCCCTCCTCCACCGGTCCCCTGCTGCTGGGCATGGATGCCGGCGCGAAGTTCATCGGGATCTCGCGCAGCAGCCTCTGGCGGCTCATCAAAAGCGGCCGCATCACTCCGGTCGAGTTCCGGCCGGGCTCGTACAAGGTCCGGCGCGCCGACCTGGAACAACTGGCGAGGGCGGGCCTGTGAGCGCAACCGCCCTTTCGTTTTTCATCCCATGGTCGGCTTTGTGCTCGGATAACCGCAAGTTCCTGTCCCGGCATTTCGTCCTCTCCAACCAGTACCGCACCGCGAAGTCGCTGGTCGGCCTGCTGGCCAGGGCCGCGGCGAACAATCAGCGGTGGGATCGCTCCACCGATGCCCTGGAACTGGACGTGGTGATCACCGCGCCCGACCGTCGCTACCGGGATCTCAACTTCTCGAAGTGCCTGAAGGACGGCATCACCGCCACCGACCGGGTGTGGGTCGATGACTGCCAGGTGCGCCGCGAGTCGTGGGAGTTCCTCCCCCAGCCCAACAAATCCCACCCCGGCGCCCTCGTGACCATCCGCGCCTACGCACCGACCAACCCCACGGAGGCCGGACATGCGTAAGGAACTGATGACCGCGTCGCGGATGAACACGCTGTTGTCCTGCCCGCGCAAACACTACTGGCGCTACGAAGTGGGCCTCGCCCGGGTGACCGATGCGGCGGCGTTGCGCTTCGGCACCGCCTGGCATGCCGCGATGGAAGCGCGGTGGCAGGGTCGCTCGCTCGACGACGCCCTCGCCGAGGCGCTCGACACCGCCAGGGACTTCGATGAGGCGACCGTGGTCACCTTGTCCGGCCTGCTGTCCGGTTACTTCACCCACTGGTCGGACGACCCGGTGAAGGAGCTGCATCCGGAGATCGAGTTCCGTCATCCGCTCTCCGGCTCCCGCTCGTTCGACGTGGCCGGGAAGATCGACGGTCTCGGCGTGCTGCACGACGGGCGCTTGGCCCTGGTCGAGCACAAGACGACCAGCAGCGATGTGTCGCCGGATTCCAACTACTGGATCCGGTTGCGCGCCAACCCGCAGGTGATGCAGTACATCCTCGCCGCCCGCGCCTTGGGCTGGGACGTCTCGGTCGTCCTCTACGACGTGACCCGAAAACCGTCGATCCGCGTGAAGCAGAACGAGACGCCGGAGGCCTTCGCCCAACGCCTGGCCGAGGACACGCAGGCGCGTCCGGAGTTCTACTTTGCCCGGCGCGAGGTGCCGATCCTCGAGGACGACATCGAGGAGTTCACCATCCAGCGGCTGGAACTCTCGCGCCTGATCCTCAACTTCCGCGCGGCATCGCGCAAGGCCCGCCGGCCCGAACAGGCCTGGCCGCGCCATCTCACTGAACTTCAATGCAGGACCTGCGACTTCGCTTCGTTCTGCCTGCAAAACATCGTCCCTGACCCGGCGCTTCCGCCCGCCGGATTCAGGGTCGGTCCGGTCAACCCGGAATTAACCCCGGCGGAAGAAGGAGCAGCATCATGACCACCACCACCCCGCGTCCGCCCGTGCGGACACCCAACCGCGCCAACCCGCCACCGCCGCCCGCGCCGCCGCGCGCGTCAGTGCAGTTCAGCGCGATCACCACCAACTTGGGCCATCGGATCCTGTTGTTTGGACCCGGCGGTGTCGGCAAGACCACCATCACGACCAAAATGCCCGGCCCCGTCGCGATCATCGATCTCGACGACTCGCTGGCCCGACTGGCCTCGCAACTCGATACCCGCAACATCATGCCGGTGAGCGGCGTGACCGACTGGCCGAGCTTGCGTGCGGTCCTGCAGGCCGACGGCTGGGACGACATCAAGACGATCGTCATCGACACCGGCACCCGCGCCGAGGAAATGGCCATCGCCCATACGCTGGCCACCGTCCCCCATGAGAAGGGCCACCTCTGCACCCGGCTCGAGGACTACGGCTTCGGCAAGGGTTTTCAGCACGTGTATGACACGTTCCTGCCGCTGTTGGCCGACCTCGACCGGCACAGCCGGGCCGGTCGCCATGTGGCCATCCTCTGCCACGACTGCACCAGCACGGTGCCGAATCCGGCCGGCGAGGATTGGCTGCGCTACGAGCCCCGGTTGCAGTCGCCGAACAGCGGCAAGGCGTCGATCCGCCTGCGCGTCCGGGAGTGGGCCGACCACGTCCTGTTCCTCGGCTACGACGTCGATGTCGGCAAGGACGGCAAGGGCCGCGGTGCGGGCACCCGCACCGTGTATCCGGCTGAACTGCCGCACTGCATGGCCAAGTCCCGCACCATTCAAACCCCGATTCCCCTTGTCCACGGCGAGGCCGCCGCGCTGTGGGCCCAGATCCTCATCTAACCCGAAAGGAGTACGCAGAACATGAATGAACGCATCCAACCCGGCCGGTATCCGGCCCGAGCCACCGGCGTGGCATCCGTCTACGAAAACGCCAAGGGCAGCCTCGTGCTGGTCATGGAATTCCACGTGGAGGGCCAGGTCCTCAAATGGTTGACCACCCTCGCCACCGAGGACAACGGCATCAACACCCGCACCATCGACCGGCTGAAGCAGTGTTTCGGCTGGGACGGGCTCGACTTCTTCTGGTTCGTCGAACACCCAGAAGACTACATCGAGCGCGACGTGGAGGTGACGGTGGTACACCGCCAGGGCGACAAGGCGACCTTCGTGAACATCGCCTTCGTCGATCCGCCGGGCGGCAATGTCCACCTGCCGGTTTCCGGCAACAAGGCATCGCTGCTGGCCAAGTACGGCAGCAAGCTCCGCGCAATCTCGGGCGGCACCCCGGCCAAGCCGGCGGCCCCGGCGGCCAAACCGCCGAAGGCGCCGCCCGCCGCGCCGGTCAAGGCGGTACCGCCTTCGCCGGTTCCCGCCAGCACACCGAGCAACCAGATGGCGGTGTGGGGCCGGTTCACGGAAGCCCATGCCGGCAAGAGCGAGGACGACATCTCGTCGCTCTGGTTCGAGCTGATCGAGCAGCACTTCCCCGGTGTGGACCAGGGTGACCTGACCCCGGCGCAGTGGGGTCAGTTGTTCGACGCGATCGACCACATCCCGTTCTAGGCACATCCCCGAGGTGGGGCGCGGCACCGATACCAACGCGCAGGAGGTTTCATGAAAATCCAACTGTCCAAGATCGATATCGAACAAAGCGTGCAGGTCCGCGCCGCCATCCACGGCGAGACCGTGGACCGCTACGCCGAACACCTGCAGACGCCCGGTGCGGTCCCCTTGCCGCCCATCGTGGTGTTCGGTCCCGATTCGCGCGGCTTCTTTTTCCTGTCCGAGGGCTGGCACCGCTACGAGGCCTACAAGAAGGCCAAACGCTCGGCCATGCTCGCCACCGTGAAGGAAGGCGGCTGGAAGGAGGCGCTGGAACATGCGCTGGGGTCCAACGCAGCCCACGGCCTGCCCCGGAGCAACAAGGATAAGCGGCGGGTGGTCGAGCTGGCGCTGATGCACTGGCCGACCTGGTCTTCACGCCTGATTGCCGAAAAATGCCAGGTTTCACACACGTTGGTGGATCAGGTTCGGGACGATCAACTGGCAACCGTTGCCAGTTCAACGACCGGTCAACCGGCGGTCACACCACCGGGTGATGAAGCCCCGACACCGCCATCGCAGGCACTTACATCTACCCCTCCAACCCGCGCGGTGTTGGGCAAGGACGGGAAAGTCCGGTCCGTTCCCTCCCGCCCTCCGCCGATGAAACGTCCCGCGACGGCACCGGTTGCGCCGCCGAACAACGTTCCAATGCCTGGACCGGCTGAAGCGGAGGATGTCCAACCGTTGGACACCTGCCGCGATGAGTTGCCGGTGGACCAGCGCGGCAAGACCGTGCTCCCGCACTTGGTTTCGCTCTGGCAGGGCGGCGAGCGTTTGCGCGGCATGGCGGCGTCCATCCGCGAGGTCCGTCTCGCCATCGAGCAGGCCGTGGCGAACCGGGACCCGCTGTTCTGCGGCAACAACCAGGGCGTGTCGCCGGTCCCGAATCAGTCTCTGGTCGCCGCGTTGAAACGGGCCGAGAACGAGCTGAAGGCCGGCATCCCCTTCGCCGTGTGCGGTACCTGCAACGGCGTGGGCTGCCGGGGCTGCTCGGGCAACGGCTTGGTGACCGAACTGCAGTACGAACGCCTCGCTCCGGAGTTCCGCCGATGAAGCTGCGCCCCTACCAGACTGCTGCGTGCCATGCCGTGCTGGAGGCATGGAAGCAGCACAACGCGGCGTTGGTCGTCCTCCCGACCGGAACCGGCAAGACGATCCTTTTCTCCGACCTGACCCGCCGCATCTTCCCCCGCAAGGCGTTGGTGCTGGCCCACCGCGCGGAACTGATCCATCAGGCCCGCGATAAGATCCAGCGGGTGACCGGATTCCGGGTGGAAGTGGAGATGGCCGACCTTCGCGCCGACCTGGGCGGTTTGTTCGGCGGTCCGCAGGTGATCGTCTCGTCGATCCAGACCCAGACCGCCGGCGGCGATGGCGGTGGCCGCATGAGCAAGTTTGATCCGGCGATGTTCGGCGCGCTGATCATCGACGAGGCGCACCATGCGACATCCAAGACGTACCGCCGGGTGATCGATTACTACCGGCAAAACCCGTTGCTGAAGGTGTTGGGCGTAACCGCCACGCCGGACCGCGCCGACGAGGAGGCGCTGGGCCAGGTGTTCGATCACGTGGCCTATGACTACGAGATCCTCGATGCCATCCACGACGGCTGGCTGGTCCCGATCGAACAGCAGTCGGTGGAGATCGAAGGCTTGGACTTTTCCGGCATCCGCACCACCGCGGGCGACCTGAACGGGGCCGACCTCGCGGCGGTCATGGAGGCGGAGAAACCGCTGCACGGCATCGCCGATGCGGCCCTGCGCATCGCCGGTCAACGCCGCACCCTCGTGTTCGCCGCCTCGGTGCACCAAGCACAACTGCTGGCCGATATCTTTAATCGGCACCGCCCCGGCTGCGCCGGCTGGGTGTGCGGCAAGACCGACAAGGCCGAGCGGGCGCGGACCCTGTCCGACCTCGCCCAGGGACAGTTGCAGTTCGTGGTGAATGTCGGGGTGCTGACCGAAGGCTTCGATGATCCTGGCGTGGAGGTGATCGTCATGGGCCGCCCGACCAAGAGCCGCAGCCTGTATGCCCAGATGTGCGGGCGGGCGTTGCGGCCCCTGCCCGGCGTGGTGGACGAGGCCGACGACGCGGCGGACCATCGCCGTGCCGCCATCGCGGCGAGCGCAAAGCCGTCCTGCCTGATCGTGGATTTCGTCGGCAATGCCGGCCGCCACAAGCTGGTCAGCACCGCCGACATTCTGGGTGGCAATGTGTCCGATGAAGCGGTCGCCCGGGCCGCCGCGCGGGCCCGACAGGCCGGCAAACCCGTGCGCATGGACGAACTGCTCGACGAAGCCGAGGAAGAGCAGTTGCGCGAACGCGAGGAGCAGAAGCGACTCGCCGCCGCGCGCAAGGCGAACCTGGTGGCCAAGGCGTCGTTCACCACCCAGTCGATCAATCCGTTCGACCTGCTCGACCTCCGGCCCGCCGTGGAGCGCGGATGGGACCGCGGCCGGGAGATTTCCGCGAGGACGCGGGCACTGATCGAGAAGCATTACCCGGATGTGAATGTGGACCAGCTCACCTTCGCCCAGGCCCGGCAGTTGTCGAAGGAGTTGTTCCGCCGTTGGGAGAACAAGCTCGCCACCTACAAGCAGGTGAAACTGCTGGCCAAACACGGGATCGATGCCGGGACCATGACCATGGACGAGGCCTCGGCGGCGATCGATGTGTTGGCCAAGAATCGCTGGAGGAAGGTGGCATGATCCGCGTGTCACGCCAACATCCCTGTCCGGTGTGCGGTCGGCCGGACTGGTGCGGCCTCTCGGAGGATGGCGCCGTGGCCATTTGCATGCGGGTGGGCTCCCCCCGTCCCGCCCGGAACGGCGGCTGGGTGCATGGGGTCGGCCACGCCCGGCCGGTGCTGGTGCGATCGGCACGGCCACCTGCGGTCAAACCGCCGCTGGCCATGGCCGCTACGTTGCTCGCCGCCTGGACGGCGGAAACGAGTTTATCCGCGCTGTACGACCTCGCGGAGTCCTTGGGTGTGTCCGCCTCGTCGCTGGCCGCTCTCGGGGCGTGCCGGGCCGCACCGCACGACGCCTGGGCCTTTCCCATGCGCGACGGTGCGGGAGCGATCGTCGGCATCCGGTTGCGCAACGATCAGGGCCGCAAGTGGGCGGTGCCCGGTTCGCGCGAAGGGCTGTTTTATCCCGAGGCGGGTTTCGAGGACCCGGTGTTGGTGGTATGCGAAGGCCCGACCGACACCGCCGCCGCGTGGTCGATCGGACTGCCCGCCATCGGCCGACCGTCCTGCCTGGGGGCGGTCGACCCGTTCAAGGTCTTCGCGCGGCGGCAGCGTGTCCGCCAGTTGATCCTTATCGGCGACAACGATAAGCCCCGTAAAAGTCCGGATGGCCGTTGGTGGCAACCGGGCCTCGAGGGTGCCATGAAGCTGGCCCGGCAGTGCGCGCTGCCCTTCAAGCTGGTCGTCCCGCCGGTGAAGGATCTGCGTGAGTGGGTCCGTGCCGGGCTGACCACGGAGCAGTTTCACCGCATCGCCGCCCAACAAACCTGGAGGCACCATGGCCGGTGATTGGATCAAGATCGAGAAGTGCCTGTCCCAGAAGCCGGAGGTGTACCAGATCGCCCAGCAGACCAGTTTGGACCCCTGGTCGGTGGTCGGCCGGCTGATCGAGGTCTGGGCCTGGGCGGATGCCCAGACCGACGACGGCCGCATCGACGGCATCGTGCCCGCCTTCATCGACCGCATCGCCGGGTGTGACGGCTTTGCGGCGGCCATGGCGGCGACCCGACCGGCCGCGTGGCTGCTGGTCGACGAACACGGCATCACCTTGCCGGCCTATGAACGGCACAACGGCAAGAGTGCCAAGAAACGCGCCACGAACACCCGTCGCCAACAGGATTGGCGGGCTACCCGTGGCATCACCCCGCCACCGCAAGCGGCATGGAGACACGACCAGCACTAACCCTGTCACGCTTTTGTCACGCTGGCGGTGTGACAACCGCGTCTACCAGAGAAGAGAAGAGCTAATATCATGATAAGCTATAAGCAAAGAGCGAAGAGCCAAGAGCTGAAAGCCCAAAGCCAAGAGCCAAGAGCTCGCGCGCGCGAGGGCTGGCAAAACCTGCTGGGCCGGCTGGCCGATTTGCCGGTGGGTCCGGCGCGGCCGAAACTGACCGAGCCGCAGATCGACCGGATCGCCGAGGCGTTCGCCGTCTATCCGGTCGAGGTGTTCAACGCGGTGATGGCCCGGGCCGACCGGTACGGCGATGATCCCGCCGCCCAGTTGGCCGCCGCGCTGGACCTAGAGGTCCTGCGCTGGCCGCGGACCACCGCCGGCATGACCCGGACGCGGGCGTGGCAGGTGGTGACCGACCTGCTGGCGGCCGGAGGGATCGGCCGATGAACGTGCCCATGGTTTCATCGGCCGAATACGCCGGGGCGATCTCCCGGTGGTGCGACCTGCACGGCCGCACCCCGGTCGTCCGGCCCGACCAAGCAAAGATCCTCGCCGAGTTCGAAGCCTTCAACGCCCACCTGTCCGAGCTCGCCGCCCGCCAACGCGCCAACCCCGGCTTGTCCAGACCACCCACCAAACCCCCGACGAGGAGAACGCCATGACCGACTTCGATACCCTGCTGTTCGTGTACTGGTGCCCGCAATGCCGCCGGCACTATGGCCGGTCGCTGGCCGAGCCGCAGACCTGTGGTTGCGGGCGGATGGAGGCCGAACACCTGGCCACCCTCGATCCGAGAACGTTTCTGATCGAACAACTCAACCGCAACGAATCGCTGGACGCGATCCGGCACGGCACCTGCCGGACCGCCCGCACGGAGGTATTCCATCATGACAACTAGAGCGAAACCCGAGAACCGCCACCGTTTGGCCCTGCGCAAGGTAAAGACCCGCCTGAACCGCAGGAAGCCCGAGGAATGGCGATCGGCCATCGATGCGATTCCCGACCCGGTCTTGCGGACGCAGGCCGCCTGCATCGTGTGGTGGGACTATTTCGGCAAACGCGAAGTGCCCGACCGCTGGCCGCATCTTGACGTGTTCCGCCAGGCCTGGCGGCCGTCATGGAAGATCAATCAGTCGGCGCTGGAAGCAGCACTGCTGAAACTTGGCTACCACCCGGACATCGCCCGCCTTCGGTCGACGTTGCCGACGACCATGCGGAAAGGTGCGGGTTAAGGCGATGGTGCCTACACAAGCGGCACCATGGGTCATGAGAATCGGCGCGCGGCCAGCTTAGCTCGCAGATTCCTCGACTCCTGGAGCAACTCAAAGTCCTCTCGCATCTCTCGCTCTTCATCGCTTTCGGGTTCGTCGTCCGCCGTTTCATCGGGCAGAAAAATTGCCTGCCCGCGGGCTTCCTCCCAAGCCTCCCACGGACGCATCCCCGACTTCACCATCGCAGCCATCATCTCCCTGGTCGCGTCCACCGCCTCGTTGATCCGCTTATCCAGCGTCCCGGCCTTGGTCATCTCCGCGACCATCGTTGGCCTATGTAATTCCCAGTGGGTCTTGGTTACCATTTCCAAGTTCTTCGGCACACCATCCTGGTCAATATCTCCAAGCAATGCCTCCATTTTTTTGCGCAATTGCTTTATCCTTTTCATCCCGCGTCCCCCTTGGCTGCGTTTGACTTCCCACTGGTGTCTTCGTCCCGCATCGATACACTATCACGCATGACGGATAGTCTGCCAGATTCGCTTTTCCCCGCAGGTTCAAGGTTCTTCGAGGCCGGTTCCGACGGTTGGCTCAACGTGGTCAAGTTGCCGGATGGGCGGGTGTTCGCTGTTTCTTCACTGATTGATCGGTCGTCCTGGAGCGAAATGCTGCCTTCGGTTCTTGAAGTCGGCATGGTGCGCGAAGTATCCAAGGAAGACTTGATACGCTTTGTCAAAGCCGCATCCGCCGATCGAGGCGATTCGAGTGAGGCTTAAATCCTTTTGTCTCTTCGTACGGATTTCTGACTACCCTGCATCGGCAGCCCTCACATGGTGGAGGCGGGCCGCCCGCCTCCGCGTCGAGCTTCCACGATCGCACAACGGATCGGGGTGATCTCGCCGCTCTCTCCCCCGGCGAGGACACCGTGCTTTATCACATCAATATTACCAAAATTTTAGATCTCGAAGTCAATCCATGTTTATCCAAAGCGTTTCGCGATCTTTCTCATCATACTGCTCGTAAATATCGTAGTAACCGTCATCTGGTTCGAATTGGACTTCGAATTCACTGTCGGCATCATTGATATTTACGTCGGCTACTTTTTCGCATGTAAAGTCACCATCTTCAACTAATGCACAAGAAGCAAATATCTCCTCTTGCACTATTCCCCTTTGATCAAACCACTTGCACACGAGCATATCATTGTAATCGTGCACAATAGATACAGTCATTGGAGGCCCACCAGATTTCAGCCTGACAACCGAACCCTCTTGAAATTCAGCCATTATTTGTTCCTGATTTTTCAGAATGGGACTTCGTTATCATATTCTCGTTCGTAAGGTAGGGGATTTGTCGACTCCCCAATCGGTCCAGTCCCATTTGGATGTCCACCTTTACGAGTCATGTTGCCGTCTTCATGTTCATCGTCGATACACAAGGAATTGATTGGAAACAGGTGCTCATTAAATACAAATTCACCTGCCGTAAACCAAACACATTTGGCGTCACCATCCTCTAAATACACCGCATTTACGGTCATTTTTGGACCGCCTGATTTCAGTCTGACAATACTTCCAACTTTCATAACGTTACTTTCTAACGCAACCACTATTCTTTCAAGCTTTTTGCTGGTCAGACATCCTCAAGAATTTATTTTTTCGCACTCGTTGTTCCATCGCAATTCCCTCGGGCGCAGGGGGGCGCCCTCGGCCGAGCCTTCTGGACGGCGGCCCGGTCGCGATCCTTCGCCCCGTTTGGATGCGTCGCACCGCATCCATCACGGGACTGGTCGTCGCCGGGGGTGGCGGGCCCGCTAAGGCCGGGCCTTCCCCCGGTCTCCATCCGCATGGCCGGTAGGCCGGCCATCCCCTCGCAGCGCTCGGGCTTCCGCTCCTGAACGTCGCTGGATCTTGCCCGGTACACCGGACCGGGAACGCAAAAGGTCGGGTGACGACCGGCCCTGATTATACCGCACGCGGTGGGCCTCGCTCCGAAGACTCCGCGCCGTCATCGAAGACGGCCCTGGAAAGCCGTTGCCGTCGGTCCGTTTTCCGGTTCGGGCCGCCCTCCCAATCGCTTGCTTCCGTCCGCAGGCGGCTCCGTCGCTCACCGAACGGGTGGAACCCCCCGGCCCCCGTTCGGGTCGCTCCATCACCGCCCGCGGACGGGCATCCGGTTCGATCCGGTGAAAAAGATCCGGTCGGCGATGGGCCGGACGGGGCCGGCCCTTCCCCTGATTCGCCATGGAGTGTGCGAGTGCGATGCGTGGTGCAAAGCACAACAACACAGGAGAAAAGACCATGACGACCGAAACCAAAACCCCGACCTTCGACATCCCCGCCGAGATCATCAGCGAGAACCACCGCAAAGCCTATGCGATGGCCTTTGTGGCCGGATGGCATGGCCGCAAGCTGGCCTTCATCGCCCCGATCGTCCGCAATTCGATCGTGCGCGGATACCTGACCGGCGAGCGCGAACGCGCCCTTGCCGACGCCATGACCACCACCGCCCTGATGGTGGACAAGTACACCGGCGAGAAGTTCCACCCCGTCCACGCGTAAGGAGTCCCCGCCATGACCCGCGAACAGTACCAACGCCAGATGCGCACCGCCCGCGTGATTGCCCGCCATACCGCCAAGAGCGAATCCGAACGCCGTCGGATGCTCAACGGACTGCGCCTTTCCGTGGCCCTCTTTGGTGGCCATATCACCCGCTTCATTATCGAAGGTGGAAAATGAGACGCCAACGCCACCCCATCCCCTCCGTGAGCGTGAATCTGGCCTTGCCGATCCTGCGCGAGACCCCGAACCAACCCGCCGAGGTGCGAACCCCGGCCGATTGCTACCGCGAGATTTCCCCGCTGGCCGCACCGCTGGCCCAGGAAGCCTTTTTTGTGATCACCCTGACCACGAAATACCGCGTGATTGACCGGCACTTGGTAAGTCTGGGCATCCTCGATGCCTGTCTGGTGCATCCCCGCGAAGTGTTCCGGCGCGCCGTCATGGACTGCGCCGCCGCCGTGCTGCTGGCCCACAACCACCCGAGCGGCGACCCGAGCCCCAGCCGCGAGGACTTGAAACTTACCCGCCAACTGATCGAGGCCGGCCGTATCATGGACATTGAAATCCTTGATCACGTCATCATCGGCCAGCCCGCCCCCCACAACCCGGCCGGATTCACCAGCCTGCGCGAATCCGGACTGGTCAGCTTTGCCAGCCCTTAACCCACGAGGATCCCCATGACCTTTACCGACTACTTGCATCAACTTGCCGCCGACTTGACCGAAAGCGGATTCACCGAAACCGGCCGCGACCTTTGCGATGCCGCGAACCGTTTGGAGGCGGCCCATGCCGCCCTTGTCCGCGTGGCCGCGATTGCCGAGGAATACGGCAACCCCAGCCACCGCCACGTGGCCCGCATCATCGACACCGCCCAAACCGCCGCCGAGCAGATTACCCACCACGGAGTACGCTGATGCAAAAACCCATGATTCACTTGAACGGCGACACCGCCGAAACGCTTGCCGATTTGAACTTTGACGCCTTGCAACGCGTTACGGATGCCATGGAAGCGATCATGAAGGCCACCCCCAACGCTCGAAACTTCTACCCCATCGGACCCGATGCCTACCCAACAGCCCGAGCCGAACACGTGGCCCGTCTCGAATCGCTGGCCAAGGTAGCCGCGGACTTGTCCGCGATTGCGGAACATTGCGTTGATCACATCCGAAATAAAACCGCCTAACCCCAAGGAGCCCCCACCCCATGACCACCCACCGCACCCGCGCCGTGTTCTTTTCCGGACCTGAGCCGTACCAGAACCGCGACGGCGACGAATGCCCCGAATGGGCCGTGTACATCGGTGACGAGCACGGAGACCCCACCGGTCCCGTGTACCGCGTGCATGAATTCCAGCGCGGCCTGGACCTGGCCCAACGCATGGCCAGCGACCGCCGCCTTGAACTGGTCGCGGACGCCGTCCGCGCCTGATCGTTCGCCGGGCTTGACCGCCCGGCGAATTTTTCCCGCGCTCGCCTTCGTGCCTCGGCTCGCGCGGGTCCCCGGCCGGTCCTGCAGGGGTTCGTACCGGCCATGCGGTCAACGGGTCCGTTGCCAGTGATGGTGTCAGGCGCCGGTGATCCGGCTTAGCGGCCTGTCGGCCTGGTGGATGAAGACCTGGTCGTTGGTTTCGCTGAGGGCTGGGTGACGTGGCGTTGCCGTTCGCCTGCGGCCCGGTCGCTTTTCCTTGGGTGCGGCTTCGTTGTCGATCCGGTCAACCCTGTTCGCTTCCCCCGCGTCGGCCGGCCTGCGGCCGGAAG
>ERZ761607.3289-NODE-3289-length-15879-cov-7.788296_pt1 | contig 15879 bp, 13 predicted proteins | sample MGYA00511164_ERZ761607 | MGnify/ENA primary metagenome ERZ761607 (study PRJEB28899, sample SAMN02445080) | bioreactor sludge metagenome | biome: EBPR sludge | place: Australia: Brisbane, Thorneside Wastewater Treatment Plant | collected 2011-06-22 ...
GAGATCAAGGCGCGCGGCGTCGACATGGTCGCCTGCCTCTCGGTCAACGACGCCTGGGTCATGAAGGCGTGGGCCGAGCAGCACGGCGCGCTGGGCAAGATCGTGATGCTCGCCGACGGTAACGCCGCCTTCTCCAGGGCGCTCGGCATCGAGCTCGATCTCTCCGGTCCGCACATGGGCGTCCGCTGCCGCCGCGGCCTCATCACGATCGAGGACGGCGAGATCAAGACCGTCGCCATGGAGGCTGCCGGCAAGTTCGAGGTCTCGGGCGCCGAAGCGTGCATGGTCTCGCTCGGCTGATCGCGGCCGCGACCACCGCGTGGGCGTGCGCCGCGTGCGAGGTGCGCCAGCCCGGCCCGGTCCAGCGCCCCGGGGTCGACGGCCTGGTCGCGTTCCTCGCGCCACGCGCGACGTACGCGATCTGGTACGGCGGCTGCTTCCCGTACCTCGGTGAGGCCGCCACCCTCGCGAACGCCGGCTACGGCGATCTCCTCACCATCGACTCCGGCGCCATGGAGCGCGTGTGGACACGCCCCGGCGCGGTGCACGCGCGCGTCCTCTTCGCCGACGACGCGGAGGTGCCGGCGAACCTTCGGCGCAGCCGGCTCGCGTTTCCCGTCGGGGAGCCGCCGCTGGTCGCCTCGATCGACGGCGCGTGGATCCCCGTCCTCTTCGTGTTCCGCCGCCGCTGGGTGTGCCTGGGGACGATCGACGCACGCGTCGCGGCCGCCGTACCCGAGCCGTGCGGCGCCGCGTACCTCGGCGGCGCGAGCGGCCGCTGCCTCGACTTCGCCGGCGCGCTCGCCGCGGCCGTGGTCGAGGCCGACGCGCGTGCGCGCGAGCGGCTCTGTGCGCTCTTGGTCGAGCACGGCTGTGGTAGCGTGCCCGCCGAAGCGCCGCCGCCGACCGAGCCCGCACCGACGCAATGAGCCCACCGACGTTCCATCGCATCCTCATCGCCAACCGCGGCGAGGTCGCGGTGCGGGTCGCGCGCACCTGCGACCTGCTCGGCATCACGCCGGTCTTCGCCGTGTCCGAGGCCGATCGCGCGGCGCCGTACACGCGCGGGCGCGAGGTCGTCGTCCTGGGCCCGGCGCGCAGCACGCAGAGCTACCTCGATCCGGTGCGCGTGGTGCAGGCCGCGGTGCAGACGCGCTCGACGGCGCTCCACCCCGGCTGGGGCTTCCTCTCGGAGAACGCGCTGCTCGCGTCCCTGTGCGCGCAGCACGGCGTGACGTTCATCGGGCCCCCGCCGCACGTCATGGCGCTCATGGGCACCAAGTCACCGGCCAAGCGCGCGATGCGCGCCGCCGGGCTCGACGTCATCCCCGGCAGCGACGGCCCGGTGCCGTCGGCGGCCGAGGCGCGCGCGGTCGCCGACGCGGTCGGCTATCCGGTGCTGCTCAAGGCCGAGAGCGGCGGCGGCGGGCGCGGGATGCGCATCGCGCGCGCCGCGGCGGAGGTCGAGGCCGCGTTCGGCGAGGCGCAGGCCGAGGCCCGGGCGGCGTTCGGCGACGAGCGCGTCTACCTCGAGAAGCTCATCGAGGGCGGGCGCCATGTCGAGATCCAGGTCTTCTGCGACCGCTACGGCCGCGGCATCCACGTCGGCGAGCGCGACTGCACGGTGCAGCGCAACCACCAGAAGCTGATCGAGGAGAGCCCGTCGCCGGTCCTCGACGAGGCGCTGCGCGCGCGCACGCTCGAGCGCGCGGTCGCCGCGGCGTGCGCGATCGGCTACGTCGGCGCCGGCACGATGGAGCTCCTGCTCGATGGCCCCGTGCTGCGCTTCATGGAGATGAACACGCGGCTCCAGGTCGAGCACACGGTGAGCGAGGAGCGCTCCGGGCTCGACCTCGTGAAGCTACAGATCGAGGCCGCCGCCGGCCACCCGCTGCGGCTCACCCAGGCCGACGTGCCCCTCGCCGGCCACGCGATCGAGTGCCGCATCAACGCCGAGGACCCACGCGACGGCTTCAGGCCCTCGCCGGGGACGATCACGCGCTGGCGGCTGCCGGATCGCCAGGACGGCGCCGTGCGCGTCGACACCCACGTCGAGGAGGGCTACGTCGTGCCGCCGCACTACGACAGCCTCATCTGCAAGGTGATCGCGCGCGGCCCGACGCGCGCCGCCGCGATCGATCGCATGCTGCGCGCGCTGGGCGAGCTGGTGTGCGAGGGCGTCGCGACGACCGTGCCGCTGCACCAGCAGGTGCTGGCCTCGGAGGCCTTCCGCTCGAATCGCTACGACACGCGTACCCTCCCCGGATGGCCGTGAGCCCAGAGTCGTCATGAGCATCGTTCCTCTCGTCCCGATCGGAGACACGCTCGCCCACCTCGCCGACGAGCGCACCGCGACCGAGCACCGGGAGGCGCTCGCCGTGCTCGAGGATCGCCTGCGCGCCGCGCGCGCCGAGGTCGAGGCCGGCTGGGGCCCGGCCTACGTCGAGCGCGTGCACAAGAAGGGCAAGCTGACGGCGCGCGAGCGCCTGGCGCGCCTCGTCGATCCCGGCACCACGCCGCGCGAGGTCGGCACCTTCGTCAACCACGGCGACGTCTTCCCCGGCGACCAGCGCTCGCCGGCGGCGGGCGTGGTGACGGCGTTCGCCCGCGTCGAGGGACGCTGGTGCATGGTCATCGCCAACGACAACACCGTCGCCTCCGGGGCGTGGTGGCCGCGCACGCCGGAGAAGATCCAGCGCGCGCAGGAGATGGCGCTGCGCCTGCGCCTGCCGACGATCTACCTGGTCGACTGCTCGGGCCTGTTCTTGCCCGAGCAGAGCAAGAGCTTCCCGGGCGCGCGCGGCGCCGGCCACATCTTCAAGATGAACAGCCTGCTGTCGGCGCACGGCGTGCCCCAGCTCGCCGGCGTGTTCGGCGACTGCATCGCGGGCGGCGGCTACATGCCGATCATCAGCGACCGGGTCTACATGACCGAGCAGGCGTACATGGTCATCGCCGGCGCCGCGCTCATCAAGGGCGCCAAGAGCGCCAAGATCAGCTCGCTCGACATCGGCGGCCCCGAGGTCCACGTCCACCAGTCGGGCTGCGCCGATGTCCGGGTTCCGGACGACGAGACCCTGATCGCGTGCCTGCGCCGCGAGGTGCAGCGCCTCCCCTCGTCGGGCGCGCCCTTCTACCGTGGCGACGCCGGACCCATGGCGCCCCGCTTCGCGGCGCACGAGCTCACCGGCCTCCTGCCCACTGACCACCGCGAGGTCTACGACGCGCGCCAGGTGCTGGCGCGGCTCGTCGATCAATCCCTCTTCTGGGAGGTGATGCCCGAGGTCGGCGAGGAGATGATCGTCGGCGTCGGGCGACTGGGCGGGCTCTACGCCGGCTTCGTGATCAACCGGCAGGGCCTCGTCGGCGATCCCGAGCACCCCGGCAACCAGCGCCCGGGCGGCATCCTCTACCGCGGCGGCATCGCCAAGCTCGCGGCGTTCTCGCGCGCGTGCAACGACGACGGCATCCCGCTGTTCTGGCTGCACGACATCTCGGGCTTCGACATCGGGCGCGAGGCCGAGGCCCATGGCCTGCTCGCCTACGGCTCGAGCCTCATCTACACCAACTCGACCAACGCGGTGCCGATGTTCTCGGTGCTCCTGCGCAAGGCGTCGGGCGCCGGCTACTACGCGATGGCCGGCATGCCGTACGACCCGGTCGTGCAGCTGTCGACGTGCCTCGCCCGCCTCTCCGTGATGGAGGGCCGCACGCTGGCGATCGCGGCGTACAACACCAAGCTCGACGACGACTTCCAGATCATGGCGACCGATCCCGCGGAGCGCGCGAAGATCGAGGCCGGCATGAAGGAGGTCGAGCAGCGGATCGAGCGCGACATGGACCCGTTCGTCGCCGCCCGCCAGATGGACACCGACGAGATCATCGAGCTCGCCGCGCTGCGCGACTGGCTCACCGACCTGACCGAGATGGCGTACCAGGGCACGGGCTACCGCCGGGTGAAGAACCCGCGCATCTGGTCGATGCACGACCTGCGTGTCCTGGTGGGAGGGCCGCGGTGATCCCGGTGATCACCGCGACGCCGGTCGCGCACGAGGGCGAGCTGCAGGTGCTGCACGTGCCGGCGGTCGGCTTCTGGCGGCCGCTCGTCGCCGCCGGCCAGCTGGTCCAGACCGGCGACACGCTCGGCGAGCTCGCGGTGCTCGGCCTCGTCCACCGCGTGGTCGCGGGGCCGGGCGTGCGCGGCGCCCTGAGGGACACCGACGCGCGCGGGCCACGGCCCGTCGATGTCGCGACCGCGCTCTTCGTCGTCGATCCGGCGGCGCTCGGCCAGGCCGCCGCCGCCGCGGACGCGCGCGCGAAGACGACGCCGGCGACGAGCGGCCTCGCCGTGCGGGCGCCGTCGAGCGGCCGCTTCTACGGGCGCCCGGGGCCCGGCAAGGCGGCGTTCGTGAACCCGGGCGACGTCATCCAGGAGGGCCACACGGTGTGCCTCCTCGAGGTGATGAAGACCTTCCACCGCGTCACGTACGGCGGCGCGGGGCTTCCGCCCGAGGCGCGCGTCGTCGCCGTCGCCGTCGCCGACGAGGCCGACGTCAACACCGGCGACGTGCTCGTCCACGTCGAACCGACCTGACCCGCGCGAGGCTGACATGACCGCCACTGATCTCAAGTTCGATCTCCTCGTCCGCGGCGGCACCCTGGTCACGCCCGGCGGCCGTGTCACCGCCGACGTCGGCGCGCGCGCCGGCCGCATCGCCGCGATCGGCGACCTGGGCGCCGCCTCGGCGGCGCACACGATCGACGCGACGGGCCTGCACGTGCTCCCCGGCGTGATCGACGCGCAGGTGCACTTCCGCGAGCCCGGGAACACGCACAAGGAGGACCTCGCGTCGGGCACCACCGGCGCCGTCCTCGGCGGCGTGACCTCGGTGCTCGAGATGCCCAACACCGATCCCCCGACGACGACCGCCGCCGCGCTCGCCGACAAGTTCGCGCGCCTGCGCGGCCGCGCGCGCTGCGACGTCGGCTTCTTCGTCGGCGCCACCGCCGAGAACGCCGGCGAGCTGGGCGAGCTCGAGAGCGTGCCCGGCTGCGCCGGCGTCAAGGTCTTCATGGGCAGCTCGACCGGCAGCCTGCTGGTCTCCGACGACGAGACGCTCGCCGAGATCTTCGCCGGCGGCCGGCGCCGCGTCGCGCTGCACGCCGAGGACGAGGATCGCCTGCGCGAGCGCAAGCACCTCGCCGTCGAGGCCGCGCACCCGCGGGCGCACCCCGAGTGGCGCGACGCCGAGACCGCGCAGCGCGCGACCTGGCGCGCGCTCGCCCTCGCCCGCCGCTTCGGCCGCCGCGTCCACCTCCTGCACGTGTCGACCGCCGAGGAGCTCGACATCCTGGCCGAGTGCAAGGACCTGGCGACGTTCGAGATCCTGCCCCAGTACCTCACGCTGGTCGCCCCCGACTGCTACGAGCGGCTCGGCACCCGCGCGCAGATGAACCCGCCGATCCGCGACGCGCGCCACCGCGACGCGCTGTGGGCCGCGGTGACCAGCGGCCTCTGCGACATGCTCGCGACCGACCACGCGCCGCACACGCTCGAGGAGAAGGCGAAGCCGTACCCGCAGAGCCCGTCGGGCATGCCCGGCGTGCAGACGCTCGTGCCGATCATGCTCGATCACGTCGCCGCCGGCCGCCTCACGCTCGAGCGCCTCGTCGATCTGCTCTGCCACGGGCCGGCGCGGGTCTGGGGCATCGCCGGCAAGGGCCGCCTCGCCGTCGGCTTCGACTGCGACCTCACCCTCGTCGACCTCGCGGCGCGCCGCACGATCCGCGACGCCGACATGGCCAACAAGGCCGGGTGGACGCCGTTCGACGGCATGGACGTGACCGGCTGGCCGGTCGCCACCGTCGTGCGCGGCCACGTCGTCATGCGCGACGGCCAGCTCCTCGGCGACGCCTGCGGCCGGCCCCTGTCGTTCGTCGAGACCGTGGCGCCGGTGGTGCCGGCGTAGACGGGCGGCAGCGCACGCGATGATCCTCGTGACCACTCCCCGGGGCGGCGTCGGACGTGAGGTCGTGCGCGAGCTGCGCGCGCGCGGCGTCGAGCCGCGGCTGGCCGAGCGACTCGACTTCCGCGACCCGAGGACGTTCGACGACGCGGTCCGCGGCTGCACCGGGCTGTTCCTCCTCCGTCCACCCGCGATCGCGAACACCCGGACCACGCTGAACGTGCTCGTCGAGCGAGCGCGCGCGGCGGGGGTCTCGACGATCGTGTTCCTCTCGGTCGCCGGTGCCGACACCAACCCGATCGTGCCGCACCACCAGGTCGAGCGCGCCCTCCGCGCCGGACCGGCGGACTGGACGATCCTGCGACCGGGGTTCTTCGCGCAGAACTTCGAGACCGCGTACGTGCGCGACATCCGCGAGGACGACCGCGTCTACGTGCCCGCCGGACGCGGCCAGGTCGCGTTCGTCGACGTGCGGGACCTCGCCGCGGTCGCGGCGGCCGTGCTGGTCGCGCCCGCGGCGCACCACGCGCGCGGCTACACGCTGACCGGCGGCCAGGCGATCACGTTCGACGAGGCCGCGGCCCAGCTCTCCGCCGCGATCGGACGTCCGGTTCGATATCAGGCGGCGTCGATCCCGGGCTACGCACGGCACCTGCACCGGCGCGGGCTCCCCGCCGCGCAGATCGCCGTCCAGACCATCCTGCACGTCGGGCTCCGGTTCGGCCAGGCTGCCGGGATCGACCCGACGCTCGGAGAGCTGCTCGGCCGCCCACCCCGCACCTTCGCACAGTACGTGCGCGACAGCGCCGACCTCTTCGCCCGGGTCCGAGCGTATCCTCGCGGGCGATGCGAACCATCCTCCTGACGCTCGCGATCGCTCTCCTCTTCGGCTGTGGCGGCAAGTCCCAGCCGGCCTCGAAGGACGCCATGACCGCCGACGCCACGAACCCCGATGGCCCCACGACCGACGCCGCCGGCGTCGACGCCGCGACGGCCGGTGACCTCGGCACGAGCGGTTATCCCGGCCTCGACTGGGGCGCCAGCATGGACGACCTGAAGGCGAAGTTCCCGCGCGCGGCGCCCGGGACCGACAACCTGTCGATCACCGGGAATCATGCGGGCAAGCCGGGCGTCACCACGTTCGAGCTTCGCGACGGCAAGCTCCACCGCATCTCGGTCACCTTCGAGGACGAGTACCCGTCGATGGAGGCGTGCGCGACGGTGTGGAAGGAGATGCGCGCCACGCTCGATGGCAAGCTCGGGGCGAGCAAGAGCGACAATCTTGCGGCGTACTGGGACGCGCCGACGTACAACATCATCCTCACGTGCGATCCAGGGGACGAAGACGCGGGCGTGCTCAGCATGGCCTACTCGCCGCCGCAGCCGTAGGCTGGAGCGGGCTCGCGGGGTGCAGCGCCACGGGCGCACGGGCGCCGGCGCCGGGAGCCGACGAGGGCGCGGTGGCGCCTGCGATCATGGGCGACCCGGACGTGCTGGCCGCGGAGCCGCAGCGCGCCGGCGACGCGGCGCGCGGCTGGGAGGCGCTCGTCAACGAGGGCTACGTCGGTTGCGGCGCGCCGCGCGCGCTCTACGATCGCTTCGCCGGCGGGACGCCCGCGGGCTGGCGCCTGCCGGGCCGCACGGGCCGGAGCGCCGACCTGCCCTACTTCGCCAACGCGTACACCACACCCAGCGGCGTCGAGGTCGTCACCGCCAACTGCCTCGGCTGCCACGCATCGTTCCTGCGCGGCGAGCTGGTGATCGGGCTCGGCGACGCGAGCGCCGACTTCACCATGGACGTGACGCCGATGATCGCGGCCGGCGCGTTCCTGCCCGCCGACCCGGCGCAGAAGGCGGAGCTCGACAAGCTCCTGGGCCGCGTGAAGGCGCTGGCGCCGCACATCCGCACGCGCACCGTCGGCGCGAACCCGGCCGATCACATCGCCGCGGTGCTCTTCGCCCACCGGGATCGGGAGACGCTCGCGTGGTCGGACGCGCCGCTCATCGAGCTACCGACGGAGGAGCCGATCCCGGTCGACGTGCCGGCGTGGTGGCTCCTGAAGAAGAAGGCGGCGATGTTCCACACCGGCGCGGGCCGCGGCGACCAGGCGCGCATCATGATGACCGCGTCGGTCCTGTGCGTCGACGACGTGGCGAGCGCGCGCGCCGTCGACGCGTACTTCCCCGACATCCGCGCGTTCATCCTGACGCTCGAGCCGCCGCCGTTTCCGGCGCCGATCGACGCGACCGTCGCAGCGCGCGGCAAGGTCGTCTTCGAGCGCCGCTGCAGCCGGTGCCACGGCACCTACGGCGAGGACGGCCACTACGAGACGCGCGTGGTCCCGCTGGCCAAGGTCGGCACCGATCCGCTGCTCGCCGAGCACGCCGGGCAGTTCTCGGCGCCGTTTCGCACGTGGTTCAACGGATCGTTCTACGGCGAGGTCGCGCGCCTCGAGCCACACGACGGCTACGTCGCGCCGCCGCTCGACGGCGTGTGGGCGACGGCGCCGTACTTCCACAACGGCTCGGTGCCCACGCTCGCCGCATTGCTCGACAGCTCGCTGCGGCGCGCGAGATATGTCATCGGGCGCGGCCGCGACGCGTACGACCTCGACGCCGTCGGCTGGCAGACGTGGGACGCGGACGCCAGCCCCGGCATCGACCCGCGCTGGGTCTACGACGCGAGCGCGCCGGGCTACTCGAACGCCGGGCACACGTTCGGCGACACGCTTTCCGCCGAAGATCGGCGCGCCCTGCTCGAGTATTTGAAGGGGATCTGAGGGGCGCGGGGAGGGGCTTGGGCCTGGGCCTGGGCTTGGGCCTGGGCCTGGGCCTGGGTTTCGGTGAGGGTTTCGGTGACGCCGACGAGCCGAAAGCGACAAGGCCCCAGGCTGATGCCCGAGGCCTTCTGTGTCTTCCCGAGGCCCGAGGCCCGAGGCCCGAGGCCGGCCGTGAGGCGAAGCCTCACGGCCTCACGGTGCCACCCAGCTCACGTTGATCGTGTAGGTCGCCGAGGTGTAGCCGTAGACGCTGATGTACGCGCTCGACTGGCCGGCCGGCACCGTGATCGTGCAGCGCTCGGTGGCGGTCGCGCTCCAGGAGCGGCAGTGGAACGTCGTGAGCGTCGGGCGCGAGCCGAAGCGCACGTAGAGGTCCGGATCGCCGGTGCCCGTCATCTGCACGTCGAAGGTCGAGCCGGCCAGCACCGTGATGGGCTGGTAGTTCCCCCACGCGCGCGTGCCCACGCTGCCGCTGGCCGAGCCGCTCTGCGGCGTGCCCTCGCTCGGGGGCGGGGGAGGAGGAGGCGGCGGGGGCGGCGGCCGAGATCTTCCCGGACGACGCATTGCCCGTGAGCGCGGCCGCCACCTGCGACGGCGTCGCGTTCGGGTTGGCGGAGAGATAGAGCGCCGCGGCGCCCGCGACGTGCGGGCTCGCCATCGACGTGCCCGACATCGTCGTCGAACCGCTCGCGCTCGAGTAGTTGGCCGAGGTGATGCTCGACCCGGGCGCGAAGATGTCGACGCAGGAGCCATGGTTGGAGAAGCTCGAGCGCGCGTCCGACGACGTCGATGACGCGACGGTGATCGCCTCGGGCGCGCGGGCCGGCGAGACGTTGCACGCGTTCTGGTTCTCGTTGCCGGCGGCCACCACCATGGTGACGCCGGAGTTGTGGGCGTTGCGGATCGCGGTGTCGGTGGCGGCCGACGCGCCGCCGCCGAGGCTCATGTTGGCGACCGACGGGCCCTGGCGGTTCTGCGCCACCCAGTTGATGCCCGAGATGACGCCCGAGTCCGTGCCCGAGCCGTTGCAGCCGAGCACGCGCACGGCCACGAGCTGCACGTTCTTGGCGACGCCCCACGTCGAGCTGCCCACGGTGCCGGCGACGTGCGTGCCGTGGCCCTGACAGTCGTCGGAGCCACGGCCGTCGTTGATCGCCGAGTAGCCGGCGCGCGCGCGGCCGCCGAAGCTCTGGTGCGACACACGGATACCCGTGTCGATGATGTAGGCGGTGACGCCCGAACCCTCGTTCGGATAGACGTACGAGCCCGAGAGCGGCCGGTTCGCCTGATCGATGCGATCGAGGCCCCAGGTCGCGCCGTTCTGCGTCCCGCTGGCGTGGACGACGCCGTCCTCCTGCACGAAGGCGATCCGCGGATCCTCGGCCATGCGCTCGGCGTCCGACTCGTCCATCTCGGCGGCGAAGCCGTGGAGCGCGTGCTCCCACGTCTCGTGCACGTTCGCCGAGAACGACGTCGCGAGCTGGGTCGCGTCGGCGTTGACGTCCACGGCGCCGCGCGCGAGCGCGTCCTTCGGCTCCTCGAACACGACGATGTAGCGGCGCGGGACGGGCTCGTCCACGCGGATGAACTTGCCTTCGGCGGCGGGCGTCTCGTCGACATCGAGGGTCGACTCCACCGTCGTGTCGACGGTGCAAGCTCCGAGCATCAGTAGCGCGGGGAGCCATGTCGGGAAGCGGGTCATGGGTTCCTCCTGGTTTCGAACCGGCGCGGAACCCCTTTGCCGATTGCGTGCCACGACGATCGTGACGCGCAGAGACCCGGACCCCCACCTGGAACGAACCAAAGCGCGGTCCGCTCGTGACCGCCTGTCACGCGCGGTCTGCACCTCCGAGGCGTCGCGCCTCGGCGAGAACGTGTCCGCTCACCGGACAGTGTGTGATGACCGGCGCTCGCCGCTCATCGCCACCCGCGCCAGCTCCTGTCCGGACCTGGCGTCAGTCGACGAGCGGCTGGCCCAGGCTGTCCGCGAGGCTCGCTCGCAGGGACGCGATCGTGCCGGCCGCGAGCCCGCGCGCGATGAAGACCAGTCGCGTGCGGCGGTCGTCGTCGGGCCACGCCGCCAGCTGCCGGACCGGATGGACCACGTGCTGGACACAATCGATCACGATCGGGGCGCTTTCCCCTTCGGCGTCGACCAACCCTTTGACCCGCAACAGCGCGCCCGCATGCATCTGCGTGATGAGCGTGAGCCAGAGCCCCAGCGGCCCCATGCGCACCGGCCGGGCGAACGCGACCGTGAAGGTGGAGATGAAGCCGTGACCGACGGGGCGACGCGCCGCGGCGTCGATCCAGGCGGTGTCAGGCGCCGGCGCGAGCAGGACCTCGGGATCCAGCTCACCCCGCGCGGCCCTCACGATCGCCGCCCCGGGGTTCTTCTCACGCACCGCCGTCTCGAGCGCGTCGAGGTGCCCGGGCTGATCGAGGTCCGCAAGATCCGTCTTGGTGATCACGATCCGATCGGCGAGCGCCACCTGCGCGACCGCCTCCGGCTGGCGCGCGAGCGTCGTGAGGCCGAGCTGGCCATCGATCGCCGTCACCACGGCGCCGGCCTGGTAGTGACGCGCGATCAGCGGGTGGTTGACGAGCGCCGCCAGCACGCCGGTCGGATCGGCGAGGCCGGTCGTCTCCACCAGCGCGCGGGAGAACGGCGGGACCTCGCCGCGCGCCACCTGCGCCGCCAGCTCGAGCAGCGCCCGCACCAGGTCGCCGGCGACGGTGCAGCACACGCAGCCCGATCCCAGCACGACCGCGTCACCCTTCACGTCACGGACGAGGTGATGATCGATCGCGATCGCCCCGACCTCGTTGATGAACACGGCCGTACCGGCGAGCTCCGGCCGGCGCAAGAGCGCCGACAGGAGCGTGGTCTTGCCGGCGCCGAGGAAGCCGGTGAGGATGGTGACGGGCGCCGGCGTCACCACGTGAAGCGCCGTTTCTCGTCGACGAGGCGGCGATCGACCTCGGCCAGCACCTTGCGGATGCGCTCCGCGATCGTCTCGAGCTCGGTGAGCTCCGAGGCCTCGCCGAGCTTGCGCGCCGTGTTCATGCAGCGCACGAGGTACGAGAAGAGGTTGCCCTCCTCGTGGGCGAGGCCCTCCTTGTCGACGAACTCGATGAAGCCGACGTTCTGCTCCTCCATCGTCGCCCACAGCCGCTTCTGCTTCTTGCCGCCGTGGATCTCCGGGTGCGGCACCAGCGCCTGGAACTCGGCCAGGTGCTGCTCGCAGGTCGACGGCACGTACGGGTGGTCGCGGTCCCACTCGGCCTCGACGTCCTCCCACGTCACCTGGCCGTTCTCCATGCGCATCTCGCGCAGGCGGGCGCGGCACCACTCGCGCTTCACGTCCTCCGCGCGGCGGTCGAAGATGCGCTGGACCGCGTCGTGATCGACCAGGAGCTCGACCAGCTCGCGCAGCTCCTCGTAGCCGAGCTGGTGGGTGAAGAGCTCGTGATAGACGAAGAGGCCGTCCATCCCCTGCAGCTCCTTGATCATCTGGCCCTTCACCTGCTGGCCGTGCTCGTCGATGACGCCCACCGCCTTCATGTTGTCGACCAGCATGGCGAGCATCTTGTGCAGGTTGCGCCGCTCCTTCTCGTCGATGAGCAGGTGATCGATCACGGTGACCACGTTCAGGCGCATCGATGGCGGCAAGGACGCCTCGATCTCGTCGAGCGGCGCGGCGCCCGGCGCCGACGTCCCCGAGCCCGGCAGGGTCGTCGTCGTCAGATCCGGCAGCCCGATGGCGAGCACCTGCTCGGCGGTGATCTTGGTCTTCGACCGCAGCTCCGCCGGCTCGCCGCGCACCAGCTCGCCGTGGCTCTCGGGCGTCCACAGGAGCTCGCCCTTGCGCTGCGCGTCGTTGCGCGCGCGCCCGTACACGGTCTTCCGGATCTTGACCTCGTCCACGCCTCCCGCCCCGCGCTTGCCGGCGTCCTTCAGCTCCTTGCGCAGGTCGACCGTGATGTCCTCGGGCGCGAGCGTGATCGCGAGCCCCTTGTCGTCGAACTGCGGCCGCCCCGCGCGACCCGCCATCTGGTGGTACTCGGCCGGTGTCACCAGCCGCGGCTCCTTCTTGATGAACTTGCGCAGCGCCGGGAAGATGACGGTCTTGGCCGGCAGGTTGATGCCGGCGGCGATGGTCTCGGTCGAGACCACGAACTTGATCATGCGCTCGAGCGCGAGCTCCTCGACCAGCTGCTTGTAGCGGGGGAGGATGCCGGCGTGGTGGATGCCGATGCCGTGGGTGAGGAGCGGCCGCAGCTCCTTGGCCACGCCGCCGGGCAGGAAGACCTCGTCGCAGCGCTTCTCGATCTCGGCCTTCTCCTCGTCGGAGGTGAAGCGGCGGCAGCTCTTGAGCAGGCGCGCCACCTCGAAGCAGAGCTCGCGCCCGAAGCAGAAGATGATCGCCGGGACGTCGCCCTTCCACGACAGGTCCTTGACCGTGTCGAGGAGCAGCTCCTCGCGGAACTGGTGCTCGAGCGGCACCTTGCGCTCGCGCGAGTCGACGAGGTGCATCTCGACCTTGCGCGTCAGGTGCACCCAGTGACAGAAGCGCTCCGGGTGCCCGACCGTCGCCGATAGCACCACGAGCTGGGCGCGGGGATCGAGCCCGATGATCGACTGCTCCCAGACGTAGCCGCGCTCGGGGTCGTTGAAGTAGTGCCCCTCGTCCATGATGACGATGTCGGCGGGTGCGACGTTCTTCTCGCCGACGATCCGGTTCCACAGGATCTCGGCGACCTCGACCTGGATGGGCGCGTCGCGGTTGACCTTGTAGTCGCCGGTCGCGAAGCCGACGTTCTCGGGCCCGAAGTCGTCCGACAGCTCGCGGAACTTCTCCTCGGTCAGCGCGCGCAGCGGCGTCGTGTAGATCGCCTTCTGCCCGCGGGCGAGCGCGGCGAAGATCCCGGCCTTGGCCATGAGCGTCTTGCCGGTGCCGGTCGGCACCGTCACGAGCACGCTCTTGCCGGCGATGATCGACGAGATCGCCTGCTCCTGGACCGGATAAGGCTCTCGGCCCTGCGACCAGAAGAACTTGTCGACGAACGCCAGCTCGAGATCGGCGGCGGACGGCGGTGCCATCCGCGCAGGTTGTCACAACCCTGGCGCCGGTGTCAGGTCTGCGCGGCGGCATCCTCGACGCAGGCACGGCAAGTCGCGGGAACCCGAGGCGGCCGCGCGGCACGCACCGTGCTGTACGCACGTGCATGCGATCACACGCCGTCAGTCTCGCCACGGTCCTCGTCGTGGTCGCAGCCGGTGCTGCGCGCGCCGAGATCGGTCTCTACGAGGAGGGCGGCATGGGCACGGCGCGCACCCGCGGCGGCCTCGACGCCTTCGAGGACGGCGCCTTCGCCGTGCGCGGCGCGCTCGGCTACCGCCGCGGCGCGCTCGGGGCCGAGCTGATGCTCGCCTCGAGCGAGCTCCGCCTGCGCCGCGACGACGGCGCGCTCGACGGCGTCTACACCGCGCTCACCGTCGGCCCCATGCTCACCGGCCGCCTGGTCTTCGCACACACCGTCATGGACCGTCCGTTCGCGCGCTGGTTCGAGCTCTACGGCCGCGTCGGGGCCACCCACACGTGGATGTACGGCGACCCCGGCGACGGCCCGCCCGACGGCACACGCGGCTTCGGCTTCGCCGCCGGCGGCGGCCTCCGCTGGGTCTTCGCCGCCATCGGCGTCTCGCTCGACGTCACGTACGTCCACGCGCGCCTGCACAAGGACCGCGTGCACGACCCGCGCGACGAGCTCGGCGTGCGCGACGAGCCCGCCGTCGACCTCGGCGGCGGCATCTTCGCCACGACGCTCGGGCTCGGCTTCGTCCTCTGATCTGATCCGAGCGACGCCGCTGCGATACTGTCGCGCCATGCGCGTCCTCCTCGCGATCGCGGCGGTGGTGGCGGCCACGACCGCCGCGTGTCTCCCCCGGGCCGGCGATCCGCTGCGCGCCCGCCTCGACGGCCCGGCCTGGGAAGCCGGTGATCCCGAGCCGCTGCGGTGGCACGTCACGACGTTGCCGGCGAACGGGCTGCGGATCGTCGTGCTCCCCGAGCCCTCGGCCCCGACCACGACGGTCGTCACGATGCTCCCGGTGGGCGGCAAGGACGACCCGGCGGGCAAGGCCGGGCTCGCCCACCTCGCCGAGCACGCGGTGTTCCTCAAGCGCGACGTCGACGGGCGCACGATCGCGCACGGACTCGACGCGGTCGCCGTGTGGAGCAACGCGACCACCTCCGCGATCGCGACCACCTTCTACACCTCCGTCTTGCCCGGCGACCTGGACGCCGCGCTCGCCCTCCACCGCCGCCTCGTCACCGATCCGTGCGAGCTGGATCCCGCCCGCTTCGCGGTCGAGCGCGAGGTCGTGCTGAACGAGCTGCGGGTCCGAGGCGTCGACGATCCCGCGTTCCGCCCATCGAGCATCCTGCCGGGGCTCACGGCCACCGCCGGCACCGAGGCCGAGGTCGCCGCGCTCTCGATCGCCGATGTCTGCGGCTTCCTCGACGCGCACTACGCCGTGAACGGCGCCGTGCTCGTGATCGCGGGCCCGGTCGAGGTCGACGCCGCCATCGCCGCCGCGACCGTGCGCCTCGGCGACGCGCCGGCGCGGGAGCTGACGCCACCCCGGCCGCCGCCGGGCCTGGGCGCCGACTTCAGTCGCATCGTCACGGTGCCGGGCGCCCACACGCGCGATCGGGTGCTCGCGCTCTACCGCGTCGAGCCCGAGACCGCGCCGTCTCCGCACCTCCTGCCGTTCCTCGCCGATCGCCTGCGGAAGAGCCTCTTGCGTCCCAGCGCGCCGCGGTGGATCGACGACCTCGAGGTGCTGACGAGCGACGCGTTCGGCGTGTCGCTCGTCGTCGTGCAGGTCGACGTCCGCGCGGGCGCGCGCCCCGACCCGGTCGAGCTCGCGCACTGGATCTCGCGCTCGGTCAACGCCGCCGCGAAGCGCGGCCGCGTCGCGCCGCCCGACGCGACGTGGCTGCGGAACCGCGAGGACGAGACGCAGCTCGAGCTCGAGTCGCTGATCCGGCGCGCCGATCATGTCGCCGCCGTCGTCGCGGCGACGCGCCCGGGAGCTCCTCAGCGCGCGAGCACGACGTTCGCCA
>ERZ761607.3290-NODE-3290-length-15876-cov-5.111877_pt1 | contig 15876 bp, 13 predicted proteins | sample MGYA00511164_ERZ761607 | MGnify/ENA primary metagenome ERZ761607 (study PRJEB28899, sample SAMN02445080) | bioreactor sludge metagenome | biome: EBPR sludge | place: Australia: Brisbane, Thorneside Wastewater Treatment Plant | collected 2011-06-22 ...
CGGCCACAACAGCTTCTTCAAGGGCAACTACCTGTTCCGCATGTGGACCGACGCGTCGTCGATCATCGACTATCTGGTCTACGCCAAGGACTACGTCGCCAAGTGCGAGGAGAAGCACGGCGTCGACACGGTCGAGGAATTCCTCGACAGCTGCCACGCGCTGGCCAACCACGGCGTGGACCGTTACCGCCGGCCCAGCCGCAAGAGCCTGGCCCAGGAACTGGCCGAACGCCGCGACCGCGAGGCCTATGCGCAGCAGCAGGTCAACGACCTGTGGCGCACGCTGCCGAGGAAGGCCGAGAAGGAAGCGGCCAGCGAGGCCCGGCGCTTCCCCGAGGAGCCGCAGGAGAACCTGCTGTACTTCATCGAGAAGAACGCGCCGCTGCTGGAGCCCTGGCAGCGCGAGATCGTGCGCATCGTGCGCAAGGTGGCGCAGTACTTCTACCCGCAGCGCCAGACCCAGGTCATGAACGAGGGCTGGGCCACCTTCTGGCACCACAAGCTGCTCAACACCATGTACGACGACGGCTACCTGACCGACGGCGTGATGATCGAGTGGCTGAAGAGCCACACCAACGTCATCTACCAGCCGCCGGTGGGGCACCGCGCCTACAGTGGCATCAACCCGTATGCGCTGGGCTTCGCGATGTACAGCGACATCAAGCGCATCTGCGAGCAGCCCACCGACGAGGACCGCGAGTGGTTTCCCGGCCTCGCCGGCCGGCCCTGGCTGCCGGCGCTGGACGAGGCGATGCGCAACTACAAGGACGAGAGCTTCGTCGGCCAGTTCCTGAGCCCGCGCCTGATGCGCGAGCTGCGCCTGTTCGCGATCACCGACGACGAGCGCGCCAGCGAACTCGAGGTCAGCGCGATCCACGACGAGGCCGGCTACCGCCGCGTGCGCGAGAGCCTGAGCCGCCAGTACGACCTCGGCTCGCGCGAGCCCAACATCCAGGTCTGGAACGTCAACCTGCGCGGCGACCGCTCGCTGACGCTGCGCCACTTCCAGCACAACGACCGCCCGCTGCACGAAGGCGCCGCCGAGGTGCTCAAGCATGTGGCGCGGCTGTGGGGCTTCGGCGTGCAGCTCGAGAGCGTCAACGGCGCCGGCGACGTGAGCAAGCGCTGGAGCGTGCCGGCGCCGGCGCAGGACTAGCGCGGCGCACGGCGCCGTCAGCGCATCGCGGCCACGGCACCGTAGGCTGCCGCCAGCAGCAGCGGGTGGCTCACCGCGGCGACCAGGGTCCAGGCGATCGCCGGGCGCAGCGCCTGCGGCGTGCGGCATCGCCGCACCAGCAGCAGCGCGGCCAGTGCAGCCGGTCCGGCGCTGAGCAGCGCCCAGCCGGCATGCGTCGGCAGCCAGTGCGCCTGCCACCAGGCCCAGACCCACGCGTGGGCCAGGACCAGGAGCGCGACGAAGCCCCAGGCCGCGGCGGGCGCGCCCAGCCGCACGACGAGCGTGCGTTTGCCGACCGCGGCATCGGCGCGCGCGTCGGGAAACTCGGCCACCCAGAGCACGGCGGCGATCAGCAGTGCCGGGCTGACGGCCGCGACCATCGGCGCGGTGTCGAAGTGCCGGCGCTGCACATGGTCGGCGCCGACGACGACCAGCCACCAGCCTGCCGCGACGGCCAGCTCGCCGAGGCCGCGGTTCATCAGCGCGATGCGCGGGCTGGAGTAGGCCCAGCCCAGCGCCAGCCCCGCGAGGCCGATCGCGAGCAGACCGGGCCCGGCCCGTGCGGCCAGCAGCAGGCCGCCGCCGACCACGAGCATGCCGAGCAGCAGCGCCGCGTCGTGCATCTGCCGGGCGCTCAACCGGCCGTCCTGGACCATGCGCGAGCCGCCGGTGAACGGGCCGATGCGGTCCACATTCGCCGCGTCGGAGCCGCCGACGGCGTCGCCATAGTCGTTGTAAAGATTGACCGCCGCGTGCGTCAGCAGCGCCAGCAGCAGCGTTGCCAGCGCGGCCGGTACATCCCGCGCCGGGCCGCAGGCCCAGGCCACCGCGATGCCCAGCGCCGCCGCGGCCAGCGTGACCACGAGGAAGCCCGGGCGCACCGCCGCCAGCCAGAGGGCGAAGCGCGGTCGGCCCAGCATGGCCGGCAGCATGCCCGCGCGCGCTGCGGCGGCGCTTGACGGCAGTCAAGCGGCCGCCCCGCGGCGGCGCGGCGCCGGTCAGAGCACGAAGATCTTGCCCGGGTTCAGGATGTTCTTCGGGTCCAGCGCGCGCTTGATGTCGCGCATCAGCGCCACGCTGCCGGCGCCGGCCTCGTCGAGCAGGAAGCCCATCTTGTGCAGGCCGATGCCATGCTCGCCGGTGCAGGTGCCCTCGAGCGCGATCGCGCGCTGCACCATCTGCATCGATAGCCGCTCGGCCACCGCGCGCTCGGCCGCATCGCCTTCCTTCACCAGGTAGGCGAGGTGGAAGTTGCCGTCGCCGACATGGCCGACGATGTAGTAGGGCAGGCCCGAGGCGTCGGCCTCGGCGACCGAGGCCTCGATGATCTCGGCCAGGCGCGAGATCGGCACGCAGGTGTCAGTGGTGACGCTGCGGCAGCCCGGGTTGCTCTGCATGCCGCTGAAGTAGGCCTTGTGGCGCGCGGTCCACAGCCGCGTGCGTTCCTCGGGCGTGGTCGCCCACTGGAAGTCGGCGCCGCCGAACTCGGCGGTGATGGCCTGCACCGTCTCGGCCTGCTCCTTGACGCCGGCTTCGCTGCCGTGGAATTCCATCAGCAGCATCGGCTGCTCGCGCAGGCCCAGCCTGCTCTGCGCGTTGACGTAGCGCACCGCGTTGGCGTCCAGCAGTTCGCAGCGCGCGATCGGCACGCCCATCTGGATGATCTGGATGGTGGCATTGACCGCCGCACCGACGTCCGGGAAGTGGCAGATCGCCGCGCTCACCGCCTCCGGCAGCGGGTAGAGCTTCAGCGTGACCTCGGTCATCACGCCCAGCGTGCCTTCGCTGCCGACGAACAGCCGGGTCAGGTCGTAGCCGGCGCTGCTCTTCCGGGCCCGCGTGCCGGTGTGCACCACCTCGCCGGCGGCGGTGACCACGGTCAGCCCGAGCACGTTCTCGCGCATCGTGCCGTAGCGCACCGCATTCGTGCCGCTGGCGCGCGTGGCCGCCATGCCGCCCAGCGTGGCATTGGCGCCGGGGTCGATGGGGAAGAACAGGCCCTGGTCGCGCACGGCCTGGTTCAGCTGCTCGCGGGTGACGCCGGCCTCCACGGTGACCGTCAGGTCCTCGGGGTTCAGGCGCACGAGGCGCGTCATGCGCGACAGGTCGATGCTGACGCCGCCCTGCACCGCCAGCAGATGGCCTTCGAGCGACGAGCCGACGCCGAACGGGATCACCGGCACCTCGTGCGCCGCGGCCTGCTGCACGACGAAGGCGACCTCGTCGGTGCTCTCGCAGAAGACCACGGCGTCGGGCGGCGTGACCGGGAACGGGCTCTCGTCGCGGCCATGCTGCTCGCGCACCGCGGCGGCGGTGCTGCAGCGCTCGCCGAAGCGTTCGCGCAGCGCGGCCAGCATCGCCGGCGGCACCGGCCGGCGCTCGTAGGTGGGCAGCACTTCGTTGGGCAGCGGGGCGTTCATCGCGGGGCTCCTGCAGTGACGGGCGGCCGCGCGGCCGCACGCAGCGGCGATTGTGCGCCGCCCTGGCCGCCCCGCGCCGATGCAGGGCCCGGCGGCGCGCCGGCAGCGCCCTCGGCGCCCGGCGTCCGACGTCCGGCGGGTGCCGCGCCCCTTGCCCGGCGCGCCGACCCGGTTCATGCTGTCGCCCCGGCCGGCCCAGCGGGGGTGCAGCGGATGGACCACGAGCCCGTGATCCCCGACCGCGGCGAGTTCGTCGACGTGCTCGCCGCGCTGCGGCGCGGCCACGTGCTGGTGCGCCTGAGCGACCAGCACGACGGCTGCTGGATCGCCGGGCGCAACGTCTTCTGGTCCTTCGAGCCGCTGAGCGCCTTCGGGCTGATCGACGAATTCGACAACCCCGACGGTTTCGCGCGCGTGCGCTACTTCCGGCTCAACGCGCGTGGCGAGGCCTTCGCGCTCGAGGCCTGCGCGGCCTGGAAGCGGCGGCCGCTGCTGGAGCGCTTCGTGGCCCGGCTCACGGGCTGAAGGCGGCCGGCCCCCGGTCCGCCGGCGGTATCCCTCGGTCTCCTGGACCGCACGCAGGCGCGGTGGCGCAATGGGCGCCACGGCCCAGGTGCCACGGAAGGAGTCCACGATGCCCCGCTCTCGTGTCTTCATCAGCTACCGCCGCGACGACGCGGCCGGCTTCTCGCACGCCATCCACGACCGGCTGGCCGACCACCTCGGCCGCGGCCAGGTCTTCATGGACGTCCACGGCATCGCGCCGGGGGCGGACTTCGTGCAGCGCCTGCAGGGCGTCGTGCAGGACTGCGACGTGCTGGTGGCCCTGATCGGCCGGCGCTGGGCCGGGGAGCGGGCCGGCGGCGGCGCGCGGCTGCACGACCCCGACGACTGGGTGCGCATCGAGATCGCCACCGCGCTGCAGCGCGGCATCCGGGTCATCCCGGTGCTGCTGGACGGCGCGAAGATGCCCGACGCCGCCGACCTGCCGGCGGACCTGCGGCCGCTGCTGCGCCTGAACGCCCTCGACGTGCGCGCGACGCGGCTGGACGCCGATGCGCGCGACCTCGTCGCGGCCACCGTGCGCGCGGCCGGGGGCACCTGGCCGCCGCCGGAGCCCGGCGCCCGGCTGCACGCCGCGATCGGCGGCGCCTACGCGCTGTTCGCCGGTGGCGCGCTGCTGCTGTCGATGCTGGCCAGCCTCTTCGTCGACAGCCTGCCCGACGCCACGCTGATCGGCCTGCTCGGCATGGTCGCCGCCGCGGTCGTCGTGCTGCGGCTGCCGCTGCATCCGCGGCTGCAGGCGCTGTCGCGCGAGCAGGCGCTGAAGGCGGCCGCCGTCCTGCACGCCGCCGCCGCGCTGGCGCTGGTCGCCGGCAGCGGCGATGTCGAAGGCGGCGCCGTCTTCCTGCTCGGCGTCGTCCCGGCCGGCGCGCTGTATCTCGCGTCGTACGGCATGCGGCGCGTGGCGCGCGTCTGAACGCGCCCGCGCCATGCCCCGCCGGGCCGCGCGGGGACTGGTCAGTACTCCAGCGCGCGCGGCAGCGTCTTCGCGTGCTCGATCCAGCCGGCGACCTCGGTCTCGGCCGGCACGCGGCGCACGAGCTTCTTCTGCTCGTTCAGCTGCGCCATCGCCGCGGCCAGGTTGACCGCGGCGCGGCGCGCCAGCTCGGGCACCGAGTCCACGCCGGCGGCTTCCAGCAGCTGCGCAAACTCCGAGCCGATGCCCTTGACGCGGTACAGGTCGGCCATGTTGGCGAACTTCAGGACCTGGGCCTCGGTCAGCCCGGTGGCCTCGGCCAGCACCTTGCGCGCCGCGCGCGTGGTGGCGCGTGCCAGCAGGGTGTCGGTGTCGGTGATGCCGGCGGCGCGCAGCTTGTCGCCGGTGACGGGCCCGATGCCTTCGATGTCCTGGATCTTCTGGTTCGCCATGCCTGGTGCTCCTCTTGAGTGGATCGACAGGGGTACGGTGCGTGCTGACCGTGCATGCATTCTGCACGTCATGCCCGGGCGCGGCGCGCCGGGCGGGTACGATGCCCGCATGAGCAACCGCCTGACCCAGATCGCCACCCGCACCGGCGACGACGGCAGCACCGGCCTGGGCGACGGCACGCGCATACGCAAGGACGCGCTGCGCGTGCAGGCCATGGGCGACGTCGACGAGCTGAACTCGGTGCTCGGGCTGCTGCTCACCGAGCCGCTGCCCGAGCCGGTGCGTGCGCTGCTGGTGCAGGTGCAGCACGAGCTGTTCAACCTGGGCGGCGAGCTGTCGATCCCCGGCTTCGCGCTGCTCAAGCCCGAGGCGGTGGCCGCGCTGGACGAAGCGCTCGCCACCCACAACGCGGCGCTGCCGCGGCTGAAGGAATTCATCCTGCCCGGCGGCACGCGCAGCGCCGCGATCGCGCATGTCGCGCGCACGGTGGCGCGCCGCGCCGAGCGCGCCGTCGTCGCGCTGGCCGCCGCCGAGGCGGTCAACGAGGCGCCGCGCCAGTACCTGAACCGGCTGTCGGACCTGCTGTTCGTGCTGGCGCGCGTGCTCAACCGCGCCAACCTCGACGGGCTGGGCGGCGACGACGTCTACTGGCGTTCGCAGAAGCTGGCGCGCAGCGAGGACGGCGCCGCGGGCTGAACGGCCCGGCGGACGGTGTTCGCCGCGCCTAGAAGGTCACCGCCAGCGCGTCCACGTCCACCCGCACCAGCGGCCGGCCCAGTGCCGCGGTGACGGCGCGGGCATAGTCGCCGCGCAGGGCCTCGTCGGCCTCGAGCCGTTCGCGGCCCAGCGCCGCCGCCACCGCCAGCACCTTGTCGGCATTGAGCAGCTTGCCGCTGGCGCGCAGCGGCTCGCATTCCAGCTCGACGAAGCGCTCGTCGAGCCAGCGCCGGGCCTGGTCGGCCGGCCAGTCGGCCTCGCCGGCCGGCAGCGCCGCGACCACCGTGCCTGCCGGCCCGAAGGCCACCGTGACTTCCTTGCGCATGGTGCCGTGCCTCCTTGCTCCAGCCCGGAGTCTACGCAGCCGCGCGCGGCGGCGGATCGGGCAACATCCGCCGGCGCGCCGCCGCCGCGGCGCGCGGGAGGAGGCCGACCTTGACGCACGACCCTCGCCGCCGCCGCCCGGCCCTGCCGGCCCGGCCGGCCGCGCTCGCGGTGCTGCTGCTCGCCGCCTGGCTGCTGGCCTGGGCCGGCGTCGCGCGGGCGCAGATGGCCGACCCGCGCGTGCCCTGGTCCAGCGCCGACAGCGCGCACTTCCGCGTGCACTACCGCGACGGCCAGCGCGCGCAGGCCGAGGCGGTGGCGCGCGCCGCCGAGCGGGCCTGGGGCCGCGTCACCGAGGCGCTGCAGTGGCAGCCGCGCGGCCGCACCGAGATCGTGCTGTACAGCGAGACCGACCTCGCCAACGGCTTCGCGACGCCGCTGCCGGCCAACCGCGTCGGCATCCACCTCGCGCCGCCGGACGACGGCGAGCTGCTGGACAACAGCGCCTGGCTGGACCTGCTGCTGGTGCACGAGCTCACGCACACCGTGCACCTGGACAAGGTGCGTGGCGCGCCGCGGGTGCTGCAGGCGATCTTCGGCCGTGTGTTCTGGTTCATGCCCAACCTGTTCCAGCCGGCCTGGATGCTCGAGGGCCTGGCCGTTCTGCACGAGAGCGACCCGGCCAGCGGCCGCGGCCGCCTGCGCGGCCCCTGGTTCGAGGCCTGGCTGCGCGCCGAGCGCACGCGCGGCTTCGTCTCGCTGGCCGAGATCAACGCCGACGGCCGCCGCATGCCGGTGGCGCAGCAGTACCTGTACGGCGCCTACTTCTTCGACTTCCTGCAGCGCCGCCACGGCGTGGCGGCGGCGGGCGCGATCGTCGAGCGCTACAGCGGCAACCTGGTGCCGCGCCTGCACAGCGCGCCCTGGGCCGCCACCGGCCGCACGATGGACGCGCTGTGGGCCGAGTTCCTGCAGGACCTGGCCCGGCAGGTCGACGAACGCGCGGCGGCGCTGCGCGTGCAGCCGCAGGTCGTCGGCGAGGCGCTGCCCGGCGGCCCTTGGTTCGCCGCCGCGTCGCTGGCCGCGCTGCCGGCGCAGGCCGGCGGCGGCTGGCTCGCGGTGCTGGACGACGGTGTGCATGCGGCGCAGCTGGTGCGCATCGCGCCCGACGGTTCGCGGCGCGCGATCACCCGCGTGCAGCGCGGCGCGCGGCTGGACGTGGCGGCCGACGGCCGCGTGCTGGTCGCGCAGCCCGAGCGCTGCGACACCCACTACCTGTCCTACGACCTGTTCCGGCTGGAGGGCACGCGGCTGCAGGCGCTCACCGACTGCGCGCACCTGCGCCGCGCCGTGCAGGCGGGCGGGCAGCTGTTCGCGCTGCAGCTCGACGCCGGCCGCACGCGGCTGGTCCGGCTGGACGGCGCCGGCGGGGTGCCGGCGGTGCTGCTGGCGCCGGCCGACGGCGGCGAACTCGTCGACCTGGCGGCGCTGGACGACGGCGCGGTCGCCGTCGTGACGCGGCGACCGCACGACGCGGGTGCCGACTGGCGCGTGCTGCGCGTGGACCCGGCGCAGCCGCAGGCGGCGAGCGTGCTGCTGGCGCGCGGGACGCCGATCACCGGCCTGCGCCGCGGCGCCACCGGGCTGGAGATGATCCTGGTCGAGGACGGGGTACCCAACGTCTGGCGCCTGGCCGGCGGGCCCGGGGCGCCGCGCCTGCAGCGGCTGACGCACAGCCACACCGCGGTCGTCGCGCATGCCGGCACGGCGGCCGACGGCGCGCTGCTCAGCGCCGTCATCGCGCCCGGCGGCTATGCGCTGCACCGGCTGGCGGCGGCGCAGCCGCTGCAGGAGATCGTGGTCGACGCCGGGCCGCCGGCGCCGCCTGCGGCCGCGGCCGCCGACCCGGCGCCGGCTGCGACGACGGCTGTGCTCGGCGATGGCGTGCCCTATGCCGGCTGGCGTTCGATGGCGCCGCACAGCTGGCTGCCGGCGGCGTTGTCCGACCGCGGACTGACGGCGCTGGGCGCCAGCACCTTCGGCGAGGACGCCCTGGGCTGGCACCGCTGGACGGCGACCGCCCTGTGGGAGACCTCGCAGCGCGAGCCGCTGGGCAGCGTCGAGTACCTCTGGCGCGGCGCGCATGGCGTCGCGCTGACGCGCACGCTGAGCGCACGCGCCTGGACCGGCGACCGCGGCGACGAGACGACCACGGTCTACGACCGGCGCACGCAGGCGCAGTGGCTCAGCCTGCTGCCGGTGGTGCCGCGGCTGGAGCGCCGGGTGCTGCTGGGCCTGGGCGCGGCGCTGGACCGCATCGAGCGTATCGATGTCGCGGCCGCACGCAGCGCGCGGCCGCGCGACGAACGTCTGCTCGCGGTGCTGGCCGACTTCGACACCGGCGGCGGCAACTGGGCCAGCGAGGGCCGCAACCGCGGCCTGCGCGCGACGCTGCTGGTGGAGAGCTACGAGCCCTTCGCCGGCGACGCCCGCGCCTACGACGGCCAGGTGACGCGCGCCGACCTGCGCGGCTGGCTGCCGCTGGGCCGCAGCGTGCTGGCGCTGCGCTGGACGGAGGCGCGCGCCAGGGGCCGCACCGAGCCTTTCCAGCTCGGTGGCGCCAGCGACGAGTGGCTGCAGATCGGCTTCGTGCTCAACCAGCGCGACATCGCGCTGCGCGGCTACCGCGGCGACGAGCAGGTCCTGCGCGGCCGCCACGGGCGCGTGGCCAGCGCCGAATGGCGCTTCACGCTGGCCGACATCGACCGCCACGGCATGGTGCCGCCGCTGGGCATCAACCGCCTCTCGGGCGCGGTCTTCGTGGACGCAGGCGGGGCCTGGGACGCGGGCAGCCGGCCGGACCGCTGGCGGCGCGGCGCCGGCTTCGAGCTGCTGGCCGAGACGCGGCTGCTGTATGCGATGACACTGCAGCTGCGGCTGGGCTATGCGCGGGCGCTGGACGCCCCCGAGGGCGGGCGTGGCTACCTGGCGCTGGGGCGCGCGTTCTAGGGTTTCGACCCTGTCGGGATAACTGACATTCTGGGGGTGCCGCAGGCGGGTCCTCCCCCTAAGTTGCTGGCAGCCGGGAAAAAACGCGGGCCTGGCACGGATCCCGCTGGCGTCTAGGAGTCCGCCTCCCACTTCAACAATTCCACGAGGATTCGCCATGAAGAAGTTCCGTTCCCTGCTCGCGTCGGCCGCGGTGGCCGTCGGCGCCCTGTTCGGCGCCAGCCAGGCGCAGGCCGCGCCGGTCGACCTGGCGCTGTCGCTGGTCATCGACGTCTCCGGCAGCGTCAGCACCGCCGAATACAACCTGCAGATGGACGGCTACGCGAACGCCTTCCGCGATGCGGCGATCCAGACCAACATGCTGGGCGGCACCTACGGCGCGACGGCGGTCAACGTGGTCTTCTTCGCGTCGAACTTCTACACGACCTCGCTCGACAGCTTCGCGGTGCTGTCCAGCGCCGCCGAGATCGACGCCTTCGCCGACGTGCTGGACAACTTCGCGCGCCCGGGCAGCGGCGGTACCGCGATCTACACCGGCACCAACCGCGCGATCGACCTGATGCTGGCCGCCATCGGCGCCGGCGGCCTGCTGGAGGGCACCGACAACCTGGTGATCGACGTCTCCGGCGACGGCACCAGCAGCACGACGGCCGACCAGGCCGCGCGCGACCGCGCAGCGGCGAACAACATGACGATCAACGGTCTGCCGATCGGCGGCACCAGCATCAACAACTACTACCTGAACAACGTCATCACGGCCGACGGCTTCATCGAGCCGGCCGCCGACTTCGCCGACTTCCAGGCCGCGGTGCGCCGCAAGATCTTCGTCGAGACCGGCGGCGACGTGCCGGAGCCCTCGACGCTGGCCCTGGTCGGGCTGGCGCTGGCCGGTCTGGCCCGCGTGAGCCGCCGCAAGGCCTGACCGCGCGCAACGCGCCAAGCCGACAAGGCCGGGCTCGCCCGGCCTTTCCCTTTTCTTGGCCGGGCTCGCCCGGCCTTTTCGTTTTCATCGCCGGGCTCGCCCGGTCTTTGCGCTTTCATGGCCGGGCAAGACCGGCCGGCGTTCCCGTGCTGCCCCGCCCTCGGCGCCCTGGTCTTTCGCCATGTGAGACGTCCCGGGAAACCACGTCTTAATTTGTCCGACAAACGGGGCTAGCCTGCACCCATGCAGACCCACCCGGGCCCGGGAGCCACGCGTTCGCGCAGCCAGCTGGCCGAGCAGCAGCTGCGCCAGGCCATCGCCGACGGCACCTGGCCGGCCGGCGCGCGGCTGCCGACCGAGACCGAGCTGGCAGCGCGCTTCGGCATGAGCCGCTCCACGCTGCGCGAGGCAGTCAGCCGGCTGCGCGCCGACGGGCTGGTCGACAGCCGGCCCGGCCGCGGCGCGGTCGTGCGCGGCGCGCCCTCGCTGGCGCTGCGCCTGCCGCAGGCCGGCGCCGACGCGTCGGTCGGGCACCTGTTCGAGCTGCGCCGGCTGCTCGAGGTCGAGGCCGCCGTGCTGGCCGCCGAGCGCCGGGACGCCGAGGCGCTGCAGGCGCTGGAACAGGCGCACGAGACGATGGCGCAGGCCGCCGCCGGCGGCCTGCACGCACCGCAAGCCGACCTGGCCTTCCACCGCGCGGTTGCCGCGGCCAGCGCCAACCCGATGCTGCTGACGCTGCTGGACTTCGTCGGCCAGCACCTGGAGCGCCTGATCGCACGCGCCTGGGAAAACTCGGCGCGTGTCGCCGGAGGCGCGCATGCGGCGCAGCGCGAGCACGAGGCGGTGCTGGCCGCGATCCGCGACCGCGACCCGGGCGCGGCGCGCCAGGCCGCGGCGCGCCACCTGCAGGCGGCGCAGGAGCGGCTGGCCGGGCTGGCCGCCGCAGGCGCGGCCCCCGTGCCGGCCGGCGCCCTGCCGGCGGCGCACTGAAGCGGCGGCCGGGCGAGGCATGGACCGCATCGACGTGCTCGTGATCGGCGCCGGCGTCGTCGGCCTGGCCGTCGCGCGCGCGCTGGCACGCCAGGGCCGCGAGGTCTGGATCGCCGAACGCGAGGGCGGCATCGGGGCCGGCGTGTCGTCGCGCAACAGCGAGGTCGTGCACGCCGGGCTCTACTACCCGGCCGGCAGCCTGAAGGCACGCCTGTGCGTGCGCGGCAAGCAGCTGCTCTATGCCTACTGCGCCGAGCGCGGCGTGCCGGCGCGGCGCTGCGGCAAGCTGGTCGTGGCGGTCACGGCGGCCGAGCTGCCCAGGCTGCGCGCGCTGCAGGCCCAGGCCCTGGCCAACGGCGTCGCCGACCTGCAGTGGCTGGACGGCGACGCCGCACGTGCGCTCGAGCCGGCGCTGCGCTGCGAGGCCGCGCTGTGGTCGCCGTCCAGCGGCATCGTCGACAGCCACGCGCTGATGCTGGCGCTGCTGGGCGACGCGGAAGCGTCCGGCGCGACGCTGGCGCTGCACAGCCGCTTCGCCGGCGCGACGCCGGTGGCCGGCGGCTGGCGCGTGCGCGTGGTGGCCGAAGGCGGCGCCGGCGACGCGGCCGAGTTCGAGACGCGCTGCATCGTCAATGCCGCCGGCCTGGGCGCGCAGGCGGTGGCCGCGGCGATGGACGGCTTCCCGGCCGACGCGGTGCCGCGCCGGCACCTGGCCAAGGGCCACTATTTCTCGCTCGCCGGGCGCGCGCCGTTCTCGCGCCTGATCTATCCACTGCCCACCGACGGCGGGCTGGGCGTGCACCTGACGCTGGACCTCGGCGGCCAGGCCAAGTTCGGCCCCGACGTGCAATGGCTGGCCGCCGGCGACGAGGTCGACGACCGCCTGCTCGACTACCGCGTCGACGAGCAACGCGCGGCCGCCTTCGCCGACGCCGTCCGCACCTGGTGGCCGGCGCTGCCGGCCGATGCGCTGCAGCCGGCCTATGCCGGCATCCGGCCCAAGCTCTCCGGCCCCGGCGAGGCGGCGGCGGACTTCCACATCGCCGGCCCGGCGCAGCATGGCTGCGCCGGCGTCGTGCACCTGTTCGGCATCGAGTCGCCGGGGCTGACCTCCGCGCTGGCGATCGCCGAAACCGTGTCCGCGCTGGTCGACGCCGACCGGCCGGCGCGGCCCACCGACGGCGGCCTGGCCGCCGCGAACTCCGCAGCCGCCGCCGGTGCGGCGATGTCCCCCTTCGTTCCCCCCAACCCCTCAGGAGACAGACGATGAAATTCCTCCGACACCTCGCGCTGGGCTGCGCCGTCGTGGCCGCCGCCGTCACCGGCGTGGCCCATGCGCAGCAGCAGTTCGTGACCGTGCTCACCGGCGGCCAGGCCGGCATCTACTACCCGCTGGGGGTGGCGCTGGCCAACATCATCGGCAAGGACGTGCCCAACGTGCGCTCCACCGCGCAGGTCACGCGCGCCAGCGCCGAGAACCTCAACCTGCTGCAGGCTGGCCGCGGCGAGCTGGCGCTGACGCTGGCCGACGCGCTGTCCGACGCCTGGAAGGGCAACGCCGACGCCGGCTTCCCGAACAAGCTGGACAAGCTGCGCACGGTCTCGGCGACCTACAACAACTACGTGCAGATCGTCGCCAGCGCCGACAGCGGCATCCGCACGCTGGCCGACCTGAAGGGCAAGCGCGTCTCGGTCGGCGCCGCGCGTTCGGGCACCGAGCTCAATGCACGCGCCGTCTTCCGCGCCGCCGGGCTGACCTACCAGGACCTGGCCAAGGTGGAATACCTGCCCTTCGGCGAGTCGGTCGAGCTGATCAAGAACCGCCAGCTCGACGCCACGCTGCAGTCCGCCGGCCTGGGCGTGGCCTCGATCCGCGACCTCGCCACCGCGGTCAAGATCGTCGTCATCCCGGTGCCCGCCGACGTGGTGGCCAAGGTCGGCGACGCGGCCTACCAGCCGGCGGTGATCCCGGCCGGCACCTACGAGGGCCAGACCGCCGACGTGCCGACCGCCGCGATCGCCAACTTCCTGGTCACGCACAGCGGCGTCAGCGACGACCTCGTCTACCGCATGACCAAGGCCATGTACGAGAACCTGGACACGCTGTATGCCGCGCACAACGCGGCGCGCGTGATCAAGCGCGAGAACGCCGCCAAGGGCGTGCCGGTGCCGCTGCATCCGGGCGCCGAGCGCTACTACCGCGAGGTCGGCGTCATCCGCTGACCCTCCCCCGGCCGTCACCGCCGGCCCGCCGTCGCCGACCCCCACCGCCGCCGCACCCATGAACGCTCCCACCGCCGCCGCCCCGCAGTCCCTGGTGCCCGAGCCGCCGGTGCACGGCGAGATGACCCGCGCCGTCTTCTGGGTCGCGGTGCTGTTCTCCTGCTACCAGATCATCGCGGCGTCGTTCCACCCGATGTCCAGCCAGGTGATCCGCGCCATCCACGTCGGCTTCGTGCTGTGGATGGTCTTCATCCTGTTCCCGCCGGGCTGGGGGCAGCGCCGCAGCCACCTGCTGGGCTGGCTGCTCGGGCTGACCGGCTTCGTCTTCGGGCTCTACCACTGGGTCTTCGAGGCCGACCTCACCTGGCGCGCCGGCGAGCTGACGCGCTGGGACGCGGTGATCGGCGTCACCACGCTGGTGCTGCTGTTCGAGGCCTCGCGCCGCGTGATGGGCATCGCGCTGCCGCTGATCTGTGCCGCCTTCCTGGCCTACGCGCTGTTCGGGCAGTACATGCCCGGCTTCCTGGCGCACCGCGGCTACGGCTGGGAGCTCGTCGTCAGTACGCTGGCCTTCGGCACCGAGGGCATCTACGGCGTGCCGACCTATGTCAGCTCGACCTTCATCTTCCTGTTCATCCTGTTCGGCGCCTTCCTCGAGCAGGCCGGCATGATCCGGCTGTTCACCGACTTCGCGCTCGGCACCGTGGGCCACACGCGCGGCGGGCCGGCCAAGGTGAGCGTCATCACCTCCGGGCTGATGGGCACGATCAACGGCTCGGGCGTGGCCAACGTGGTGACCACCGGGCAGTTCACGATCCCGCTGATGAAGCGCTTCGGCTATTCGCCGGCCTTCGCCGGCGGCGTGGAGGCCACCAGCAGCATGGGCGGGCAGATCATGCCGCCGGTGATGGGCGCGGTGGCCTTCATCATGGCCGAGACCATCGGCGTGCCCTACGTCGAGATCGTCAAGGCCGCGATCATCCCGGCCATCCTGTATTTCGTCACCGCCTTCTGGATGGTGCACCTGGAGGCCGGGCGCAAGCACCTGATCGGCCTCGACAAGAAGGACTGCCCCGACCCCTGGGCGGCGGTCAAGACGCACTGGTACCTGCTGCTGCCGCTGATCGGGCTGGTGGCGCTGCTGTTCAGCGGCTACACGCCCCTCTTCAGCGGCACCATCGGGCTGGCGCTGACGGTGATCCTGATCTTCGGCGCCGCGGTCATCAGCGGCGTCAAGGGCACGGCGCTGCGGGTGATCTTCTGGGTGCTGCTGGGCATCGCGTGCGCCGGCTTCCTGCAGTTCGGCGTGACCACCTTCTTCGTCATCAGCTTCGTGCTGATCGGCACGCTGATCGTCGCGCGCCGGGGCCAGGAGACGCGCCGCATCGCGCTGCAGGCGCTGGCCGAGGGGGCGCGCCAGGCGGTGCCGGTGGCGGTGGCCTGCGCGCTGGTCGGCGTGATCATCGGCGTGCTCAACCTCACCGGCGTGGCGGCCGAATTCGGCGGCCAGATCATCGCGATCGGCCGCGACAACCTGTTCCTGGCGCTGTTGCTGACCATGCTGACCTGCCTGGTGCTGGGCATGGGCATCCCGACCATCCCCAACTACATCATCACCAGCTCGCTGGCCGCGCCGGTGCTGCTGGAGCTGGGAGTGCCGCTGATCGTCAGCCACATGTTCGTCTTCTACTTCGGCATCATGGCCGACCTGACGCCGCCGGTGGCGCTGGCCTGCTTCGCGGCCAGCCCGATCGCCAAGGAGCGCGGGCTGAAGATCAGCTTCCAGGCCCTGCGCGTGGCGATCGCCGGCTTCGTCGTGCCCTACATGGCCGTCTACGCGCCGGCGCTGATGCTGCAGACCGACAGCTGGCTGGCGGTGGTCTACATCGTCTTCAAGGCGCTGATCGCCATTGGCCTGTGGGGCGCCGGCGCGATCGGCTACCTGTTCGGGCCGCTGAACTGGGCCGAGCGGATCTTCGGCGTCGTCGCCGCGTCCTTCCTGGTGCTGGCGCTGCCGCTGACCGACGAGATCGGCCTCGCCGGCGCGGCGGCACTGGTGGCCTGGCACCTGTGGCGCCAGCGCCGGCAGGCGCGGCGCGCACCGGCCTAGGAGTCTGCGCGGCAGAAGCTAAGCGCTCGTGCGCTTGAGCTGTTCGATCGA
>ERZ761607.3291-NODE-3291-length-15866-cov-4.541775_pt1 | contig 15866 bp, 9 predicted proteins | sample MGYA00511164_ERZ761607 | MGnify/ENA primary metagenome ERZ761607 (study PRJEB28899, sample SAMN02445080) | bioreactor sludge metagenome | biome: EBPR sludge | place: Australia: Brisbane, Thorneside Wastewater Treatment Plant | collected 2011-06-22 ...
GCCCAGCGTCACCGCGCCGGGCGTGCGCACGACCAGCCCCGCGGCCTTCGTGCGGCTTGCGTCGATCTCGCCGGCCTCGCCGGCCACCCCGCCCAGCGTGACGGCGCCGGCACTGTAGGCCGTCACGGTGCCCGCGCTGAGCAGCGCCGCGGTGCTCACCGTCGTTCCCTGCAGGGTGATGTCGCCGCGGCTGTCCAGCGTCGCGGCGCTCGTCGTGACGGCACCACCGGTGGAAGCAAGCGCGGTGGTGCCGGCCACGCGCGCGCCGCCGCGAAGCGTGACGCCGTCGCGTCCGGCGACCTGAAGCGAGGCCACGCGCGCATCGCCGGCGCCGCCGATCGCGCCGCCGATGTCGACGGCCCCCTGCGTGCTCTGCAGCGTCACCGCGCCGGCTGCCAGCAGCGTGCCGGTCGCCAGTTCGCCGACCACGTTGATCCCCAGGTTGCCGCCGCCGGCATCGATGCTGCGCGTGGCGCCCTGTGAGAAGGCAGTGCCAGCGGTGGCGGTGAAGGCTCCGGCGGCGACGTTGGCATCCAGCGTGATGCCCCGGACCGCCGTCAAGGTCATGGCACCTGCACTGCCCAGGGCACCAGGCAAGCCCTGCGCCCCGGCCACCGAGATCGCGTCGCCGCTCAGGCTCAGCGTGGAACCGGTCGACCGCGCACCACCGCTGCCGACACTCAGGTCGCCGCCGGCGCTCAGCGCCACGGCAGCAGCGCCCCGAACCTCGCCCGTGCCGGTCGTCAACGCACCACTGGCGTCCAGCGTCAGCGCGCCGCCGCCGGCGATGCCCGCCGCGGCCAGCGCGATCGATGCGGCGTCGACGCGCACGTCACCCGTGCTGAAGACGCTGCCGTCGCCCAAGGCCACCGCAGCGGCGCGATCGCCCGGGTTGCTGCCGCGCACCGTCAGGCCACCGCTGCCCAGCGCCGCGCCGGCCAGCGTCACCGCGCCGGGCGTAGTCACCCGCAGGCCACGCGCCCTTGCCCGCGTGTCGTCGATGGTGCCGGCCTCGCCGGCCACGCCACCCAGCGTCACCGTACCGCCGCTCGTCACGGCCACGTCACCGCCGCTCAGCAGCGCCATCGTCGTGACGGTGCCGCCCTGCAGCGTGATACCCCCGCTGCTGTCCAGCGTCGCGCCCAGGCTGACGGCGCCAGCGCCGGAGGTCAGCGTCGTGATGCCGCCAACGAGCGCACCCTTGGCCAGTGTCACGCCGTCGCGCCCTTCCACGTGCAGCGAACCGGCACGCGTGCCGCCGACAGCGGACAGGGCCTCGGCAACGACGACCGTGCCGGCGCTGCTGCCCAGGGTCACCGCACCGCCGCTGAGCAGGTTGCTGGCGACGATGCCGCCTGCGGCCGACATGTCGATGGCGCCGGCGGCGACCGTGCCGTTGGCGGCCTGCACGAAGCGCGCCCCGGCCGTGGCGTCCAGGCTGGCTGCGACGACGTCGCCGTCGAGCCGCAGGTCCTGAAGCGCGCTCAGCGTCACCGCGCCGGCACTGCTCAGGTCACCGGTGATCGTCAGCGCGTTGCCGTTGATCGCCAGGAAACCCGCCGTGGTCTCGGCGCCGCCGGCACCGATGGTGGCGCCGCTGCCGCCGTTGATCGTCATGGCTCCGGCGGACTGCAGCTTGCCGTCGCCGCTGACGATGGCACCGCTCGCATCCAGTGTCAGCGCCGCGCCGCCGGACACGCCCGTATCGCCCGCCAGCATGATCGCGGCCGCGCGCACCATGACATCGCCGTCGCTGAAGACGCTGGCCGCGCCAAAGTCCACCGCGCCGGCACGGTCGCCGGCCGTCGCACCGCGCACCGTGAGGCCGCCCGGGCCCAGCGCCGCGCCGGCCAGCGTCACCGCACCGGGTGTGGCCACCGTCAGGCCCTGAGACTTGGCGGTCTGATCGTTCACCGAGCCGGCCGCGCCGGCCACCGCGCCCAGGCTGACCGCACCGGCGCTCGTCACCATCACGGCCGCCGGCGTGACCAGCGCGCCCGTGGCCACGCTGGCGCCGTCGATCGTCACCGCGCCGAGGCTGTCGATCGTCGCGCCCGTCGTCGTCACCACGCCCTGCGCCGCGCTCAGCGTCGTCGTGCCGGCCACCAGCGCCCCGGCGCCGAGCGTGACGCCGTCGCGCCCGCTGGCCTGCAGCGAGCCGATGCGCGCCGTGCGGTCGGCGCCGCTGGCCAGTGCGCCGCTCACGTTGACCGCGCCCTGGCTGCTGGCCAGGCTGACCGCACCGGTGGCGATCAGGTTGCTCGCGGCGAGGGTGCCGGTGCTGGCGATCGTCACGTCGCCGGCGGCGACCGCGCTGTCCGCGTGCTGCGTGAAGCCGGCGCCGGCGGTGGCGGCCAGGCTGGCCGCATTGACCTTGCCGTTCAGCGCGATGCCCTGCGCCGCCTGCAACTGCAGGGCGGCCGCGCTGCGCAGGTCGCCGTCGAGCTGCAGCGCATCGCCGCTGATCGCCAGCGCCGCGCCGGACTCCGCACCGCCGCTGCCCAGCGTCGCGGTACTGCCGGCGGCCAGCGTCATCGGTCCCGTGGACTGCAGCTTGCCGCCGCCGGTGGTCAGCGCTGTTCCAGCGTCCAGCGTCAGCGCGCCGCCGCCGGCAATGCCCGCCGCGGCCAGCGTGATCGACGAAGCGCGCACGGACACCGCGCCATCGCTGAAGACACTGGCCGCACCCAGGCCAACGGCGCCGGCGCGCTCGCCGGCCGTTGCGCCATGCAGCGCCAACCCGCTAGCGCCGAGCGCCGCGCCATGCAGCGTCACCGCGCCGGGCGTGGCGATCGTCAGGCCCTGCGCCTTGGCCGTCTGCGCATTCACCTCGCCGGCGGCGCCCGCCACCGCGCCCAGGCTCACCGCCCCGGCGCTGGTCACCGAGACCGCCGCCGGCGTGATCAGCGCACCGGCATTCACGCTCGCGCCGGTGAGCGCGATCGCGCCGCCGGCGTCCAGCGTCGCCGCGCCCGTATTCACCGCACCCTGGGCCGATGTCAGCGTGGCGGCACCGACCAGCGCGCCGGCCGCGAGCGTGACACCGTCGCGGCCCTCGATGGTGAGCGCGCCGCCGCGCCCGGCCAGGCCGGAGACCGCGCGCGAGACATCGACGCTGCCGGCCGTGCTGCGCAGCGTGAGCGCGCCGCTGGTCAGCAGGTTGCTCGCCGCGAGATCGCCCGCGGCAGTGACGCCGATGGCACCGCTGCCGGTGGCCACCGCGCTGTCTGCCGCCTGCGTGAAGCGCCCGCCGGCGGTGGCCATGAAGGCGCCGTCGGTCAGGATGACCAGCCCGTTGAGCGCAATGTCGCGCCCGGCCGTCAACGTGAGCCCGGCGCCGGGCGTGGCGCCGCTAGTGGCGCGTGCATCGACCACCGTGCCGGCGGTCAGCGTGAGGTCCTGCGTCGCCTGCAGCGTGACCGAGGTGCCGTTGACGAGCTGGCGGTTGAGCGCCGAGGCGCGCACCGTGTAGTCGCCCGGCGTGTCGGCGCCGGGCAGCGTGGTGCTGCCGCTGGCACCGTCGATGACGAGGTTCTGCGGGTCCAGCAGCAGCATGCCGGCACGGCCGCCCGCGGCCCCGGCGGCGGCGGCCGCGTCGCCGTCGAAGCCCAGGCGCCTTCGAAGCGCGTATCGCCGTCGGACCAGACGACCACCGTGCCGCCTCGCCCTGGCGGCGCGCGCTGGCGTCCAGCCGTGCCCCCTGCGCCACGTCGACCTGCTTCGCATGCGGCAGCTCGCCGCCGCCCTGCCACTCGCCGCCGACCGCGATGCGGCCCCCGCCCAGGTCGCCGCCGGCGTCCAGGTGCGCGGTCGATGCCAGGTTCCCCCGGCCCGCCATAGACGCCCGAGACATCCACGCTGCCGGCCAGGTACAGCTTGGTGCCCTGGTCGCCACGCAGCACGATGCGTCCGGGCTGCTCCTCGAAGCTGGTCGCGCGCACGGTGCCGCCGACGTTGACCAGGCTGTCGACCAGCCGCGACACGGTGGCCGCCGAGAGCTGCACCACGCCGCCGTCGGCGTGGATGCGGCCCTGCTGGTCCACGCGCGCGGCCAGCGGCCGGCCCTGCGCGTCGGTCAGCGTGGCCAGCGCCTCGGGGTCGACGACCAGGTTGACGAGGCGGTCGCCGTACAGGTCCAGCACGAAGGCATCACCGCCGGCCAAGGCCACGGTGCCCAGCCGCGCCTCGATGACGCCCCGGTTGGCCACCGTGCGGCCGACCAGCGCCGCCAGGCCGCCTTCGGCCACCGTGATGCGGCCTTCGTTGACGACCGCCGCACCCGGCCTGCCGGGCTGCGTGAAATTCAGCCGCCCGGCCATGAAGTCGGCGTTGCCCACGTTGGCGGTGGAGGCGACGAGCCCGCCGACGTCGACCTGCGCGCTGCGCCCGAAGAGGATGCCGTTGGGGTTGATCAGCAGCACCTGGCCATTGGCCGTGATGCGGCCGAAGATGGCCGAGGGATTCGGACCGACGACGCGGTTGAGCACCACCGCCGCCGCGCTGGGCTGCTGGAAGCGCACCGTCTCGTGGGCGCCGACGCTGAAGCTCTGCCAGTCGATCGCGGCGCGGGCGCTCGTCTGCTGCACGGTGGTCGTCGCGCCCTGGACCTGGATGCTGGCCTGCCCGGCGCTGACCTGGCCGCCCTGCGGGCCGGCGAAAGCCGGCATCGGCGGGACCAGGCCCAGGGCCAGCGCGGCGCCGGCCGGCGCCAGCAACTCGCGCGCGGCACGCGCGACCGGATGCGGCGCGGGGCGCCGGGCAGCGCGCAGCGCTGCGGTGGGGGCGTGGCGGGTGGACTTCATGCGCGGCACTCCGGCAGGAGGATCAGGTGATGGTGCGGTGATCGGGTCCCCGATCAGAGGTCGATGCCCAGCCCGGCGAAGACGCGGGCCTTGCGGTTGCCCTCGCTGGCGACGTCGCGCTTCAGCGGCTTGGCCACTTCCAGGTAGCCGCGTGTGCCGGCCGGGCCGCTGAAGCGCAGCCCCAGTCCGGTGGCGGCCAGTGTCACGCGCAGGTCGGGCCCGCTGGCCTGCTTGCGGTCGACGCGCCCGGCGTCGTAGTACGCGTACAGCGTGCCGGCGCCGGGCCCGATGCCGAAGCTCCAGCGCAGCTCCAGCTTGGCGGCGGCACCGTTCTCGCCGATGGCCTCCGACGGGTCGAAGGCACGCACGAAGGTGTCGCCGCCCAGGCCCAGCTGCTCGGCCGTGGGCAGGCGGTCGCCCGAGGCCTGCGCGGTGGCCGCGACGAGCAACGAAAAATTGCCGCCCAGCGACTGCAGCCGCGCCAGGTAGACGCTGGTGCGCGCAAACTCGGGGTCGGCGCCGTTGAGCAGCGGGTCGCCGCGCTCGGAGGCGCCGAGCCCGCCCAGCCCCTTGACGAACTCCAGGTCGACGAGCGAGATGCCGCCCAGCGCATCGGAATAGTCGGCGGCCAGGCCCACGCGCGCGCTGCGGATGCGGTCACGCGAGGTGAGCCCGCCACCGGACTGGTTGTCGTAGCCGCCGAGCGCGGTGCGCAACGCGACGTTGGTCGCGCGCGAGCGCAGCACCGGGTAGCTGACCCCCAGCGAGAGGTTGTTGCTCTCGGTGTCGACATTGGGCAGCGGCGACTCGGGCTCCGAGCGCGAGGCCGAGGCGGTCCACTGCAGCTTCAGCCCGCTGGCGCCGACCGGTGCCTCGCCGGCATAGGCCAGCAGGTTGAGGCGGTCGTCGCCGGAACTGATCAGCCGCAGGCCGTGGCGGTCGAAGCTGCCGAGCAGGCCGCGCAGTTCGGCGCCGGCCTCGATGCGCACGCGGCCCTGCGCCGGCGTCGAGCGGTTGTGCACCGCCAGCGAGCCCCCGGCGCGGTCGCGCGCCACCGCCAGCTCCAGCACTGAGGCGCCGGCGCCGGTGCCGGCGCGCAGGCTGGCCTGCGCGGCCACACCCGCCAGCTCGTTGACCAGCAGCAGCGCCCGCTCCAGCGTCGCCAGGCGCAGCGGGCGCTCGGCGAGCACCGGCGCCAGGTGCGGCTGCAGCACCGCCGACAACTCGCCGCCGACCAGCACCTGCTCGACATAGCCCTCCAGCACCTGGATCTGCAGCGTCGCCGGCGCGCCGGTGGGCAGGTCCTGCGCCGGCACGATGGCCTGCGACAGCACGTAGCCGGCCTCGCGGTAGCGCGCGCTGACGGCCGCGGCGATCGCGAAGGCGTCCGCCAGGCTGATGCGCTGGCCCAGCCGCGCCTGCCACAGCGGCGCCAGCGCCTCGGTGGCGATGGTGCGGTTGCCGTCCAGCCGCACCGCGCCCAGCGTGAAGGCCACCGCCGCGGCGCCCGCGGGCACCTGTTCGGCGTAGCGCGCCGCGTCCAGGCGGATCGCATCGCGTGGCGCCGGCCGCGGCTCGGGCCGCGTGTCCTGCTCGACGCGACCCGGCGCCGTGCTCGTCTGCGCCGACGCGGCGGCCGCGCACGCGACCACCAGCCCCACCAGGCACCCGCGCGCCCAGCGGCCCTCGAAAGCTCCGCCCATGCACCCTCCTGTGCGGCGAGCCGGCCGCTGCCGGCGACACCACCGCCCTCGTTGTCCCTGCCCACGTCGCGCCGACCACGGCCGCACGTCGACTCGGCCGCCCCAGCGGCGATCCGTGAACCAGTCTAGGGACCACGGCGCCGGCGCGGCATCGTCCAAACGGCTGAGGCGCTGCTGCACGCGACGTGCATCCGGCTGCCGCGTTGCAGCGTCGCGAACCGGGCGCCGCGTTCCGGGCGCCGCGATCCGCCGCTCAGCCGCGCAGCGCCGGAACTCGCCGGCTCGCCGGCCGCTTTTCGGCGCTTGCCGGACCCCCCCGATGCCTACAGTCGACGCCAAGCCCGCCGACGTGCCGACCCCGGCCACGCGGCCCACCCACCGTCGCCGCCGCAGGCTCCCGCGGCAGCGCAGCCGAGCAGCCCTGATGACCGACACCCCACCGCGTGCGCTGATCTTCATGACCGGCCGCAACTGCGCCGCCTACGTGACCGCGGCGCTGGAGAGCCTGGCCTGGCAGACGCACGGTGCACTGCACGTGCTCTTCGTCGACGACGGCTCGGACGACGGCACCGGCGAGATCGCGCGCCAGGTGCTGGCGCAACACTTCGATGGCAGCCACACGCTGGTGCGCAACGGCGAGCGCTGGGGCAAGGCGCGCAACGCGCACGTGCACCTGCGCGCCGTGCTGCACGAAGGCGACTTCGTCGCCGTGCTCGACGCCGACGACCAGCTGATCCGCGCCACCGCGGTCGCCGAGCTGGCGGCCGAATATGCCGCCGGCTTCGACGTCGTGTGGACGACCTACGAGACCGACACCGGCCTCGTCGGCGGCAACGGCCCGCTGGACCCGCTGCGTGCACCGCGCGGCCAGGGCTGGCGCAGCAGCCACTTCTTCAGCTTCCGTGCCGACCTGCTGAGGGCGGTGTCCGAGGACTATTTCCAGGACGAGCGCGGCGACTGGCTGCAGGCCGCCTGCGACCTGGCGATCGCCTACCCGGTGCTGGACCAGACCCGTCGCTGGCGCTACCTGCCGCTGCGCAGCTACCGCTACACGGCGAGCAACCCGGCCTCGCACCACAACCAGGACCCGCAGTCGCGCGGCTTCAACTCGCGCGCGCAGCAGCGCGCCGCCGAGATCGTGCTGGCCAAGCCGGCGCTGCCCTGCCGGCGCTGGCTGCTCGCCGAACATGGGGCCGCCGACCACGCCCTGGCGCTCGCGCTGCAGCGTGCCGCAGCGCTGCCGGCGACGCCCGCCGCCGCGGTCGCGCCAGCGCCGGCACCGGCGCCGGCAGCGACCGACGCCTGGACGCAGACCGCCGCGGCGACGCTGGCCGCACGCTGCCCGGCGTTGCTGAACCTGGTGCTCGACGGCCAGGACGCCGCGCCCGACGCGGCGCTGCTGTGGCGCTGGTGGCAGTGGCTGCAGCGGGGCCGCGGCGCATCGGCCCGCGCCCGCGCGCCGCAGGTGCTGGAGATCGGTGCCGGACCGCTGACCGCGCCGCTGCACGCGCTGGTGCACGGGCTGGGCGGCCGCATCACCAGTGTCTGCGCCGACCGCGACGCCGCGCTGGCGCTGTACGCGCGGCTGCACAGTGCCGGCCTGGATGCCGAGGTGCTGCATGCGCCGCTGGCCGAGGCCGAGTTCGACGGCGTGCACGCCCGATTTCCCGACCTCGCGACCTTGCCCGACGACGCCGCCGGCTACGACGTGGCCATCGTCGGCAGCGGCTGCTCGCCCGACGGTGCGCGCGCCGCACTGCTGGCCCTGCCGATGCTGGCGCCGCGGCTGTCCGGCGACGGCTTCCGCGTCTGCCTGTGGTCGCCGGACGACCCGGCGCCGCTGCGCGACGCGCAGGCCTCGTGGGAGCGCGCCGCACCGGAACTCGTCTACAGCGCGCAGGCGCTGGCCGGCGCCGGCCTGGTCGTGCACTCGGCGCACGACGAGGCCGCGGACGCGCTGCGATGAGCCCGCGCCGCATCGTCCATCTCGTCGTCGACGACAAGTTCATCGACGCCGCGATCCGCGAGTTCGAGGCCGTCGCGCCGGGCCGGCACGACTACCTGGTCCTCGGCAGCGGTACGTCGTGGCGGCACCTGCGCAGCACGCGGGTGCAGCCGCTTCAGCCGGCGCAGTGGTCCGCTCGCGTGCGGCAGCCGGATGTCGCCGCGGTCGTGCTGCACGGCCTGATGCCGCAGCACTACGCGCTGCTGGCCGAGGTGCCGCCCGGGCCCACCGTGGTCTGGCTGGGCTGGGGCTACGACTACTACGGCCTGCTCGCCGATGCCTTCCCGCAGGGCCTGCTGCTGCCGGCCACGGCGGCGCTGATGTCCGCCCTGCAGCCGCGGTCGCCGCGCCCGGTCGACGGGATGATGCGGGCCAGCGAACTGTCGGTCGCGCGCCCCTACGCCAAGCCGTCGGCGGCACAGCGCGCTGCACTGCGGCGCGTGGACATCTTCAGCCCCGTGCTGGACGACGAAGTGGCGCTGGTGCGCCGCCACCAGCCCTGGTTCACGGCGCGCCACCTGCCCTGGAACTACCTCACGCTGGAGGACGACCTGGAGGTCGGCCCACCGAACGCGACGCCGCCGGGGCCGAACCTGCTGGTCGGCAACAGCGCCACCGCGACCAACAACCACCTCGAGGCCTTCGAGCAGGTGCGCCGGTGCGTGGACCTCGCCGGCCGCCAGGTCGTGGTGCCGCTGAGCTACGGCGACCCGGCCTATGCGCGCGAGATCGTGAAGGCCGGCCGCCGCCTGTTCGGCGACGCCTTCGTGCCGCTGCTGGAGTTCCTGCCGCGCGAGCGCTACATCGAACTGCTGGACTCCTGCGGCATCGTCGTGATGAACCACCTGCGCCAGCAGGCGCTGGGCAACGTGGTCATCGCCGGGCTGCGCGGCGCCCGGCTGTTCCTGAACCCGGCCAACCCGATGACACGCTGGCTGCACCGCCAGGGCGTGCCGGTGGACGATATCGGCAACCTGACCGTCGAACCCCTGGCACCGGCGCAGCGCCGCCGCCAGCGCGAGGCCATCGTCGCCTTCACCTGCCGCGCACACCGGCGCGCGCATACGGCGGCGCTGGTCGCCACGCTGCTCGATTCCGGTCCTGGGCAGGCGAAGGCGGCCTGAAGCGCGGGGTCCGCGCCGTCGCGCGGCACGCCACGGACCGGACGACGGCGCGCAACGCGGCGCGCCGCCTTCAGCCCGGCGCCGGGCCCGGCGTGGCGACGCGCGGCGACGACCGGCGCAGCTCGGTCTCGAGCTCGAGCAGCCGGCGCGAGCGTTCCCTGAGCCGCCGCGCCGGCGCGCCGAAATACATGCCCCAGGGCGCGAGGTCCTTGTTGACCAGCGACAGCGCGCCGACCGAGCAGCCCTCGCCCAGCGTCAGCCCGGGCAGGATGACGCTGCCCGAGCCGACGATGACGTGCCGCTGCAGGTGCACCGTGCCGGCGCTGACGCCCAGGTAGCGGGCGGGCACCGTCGGGTTGGTCAGGTGCTCACCGGAGTAGTCGTCACTGCGGCTGTAGATGCGAACGCCCTGCGACAGGCCGCTGAAGTCCTCCAGCACCACGCCCGCACCGGCCGCGATGTAGCAATGCGCGCCGATGTGGATGTACGAGCCCAGGGTCAGCGAACCCGCGCCCTCGGCGACGATCACGGTGCCGCCGTCGATGCGCACGTGGTCGCCGAATGCGATGTTGTGCAGGCCGATCAGCGTCGCATTGCGCGCCACGCGCACGTCGCGGCCGACGGCACGGAAGCCCAGCGTCGCCAGCTCGTGCTCGTCGCAGTAGCCGGGATCGAAGGGGTTCAAGGGCTGGGCGGTCATCGAGGCGCTCCCGTTGCGCGCGACGCGCGGCAGGCTCATGCCGCCAGCGACAGCGCCGTGGCGCCGGCCGGGACGGCCACACGCGGCCGCGCGCCGGCCGCCTGGGCACGCACGGCCTGCGCGACGCGGCGCACGTCGTCGTCGTCCATCGCCGGAAAGATGGGCAGGCACAGCACCTGCGATGCCACGCGGCGGGCCACCGGCAGGCGGTCCGGCGCCGCCGAGGGCAGGCCGCGGTACATCGGGAAGTCCGAGATCAGCGGGTAGAAATAGCGCCGCGCCAGGATGTCCTGCGCCCGCAGCGCGCGGTAGACCTCGTCGCGCGACGTGCCGAAGCCTTCGTCGACCAGCACCGCGAAATACGAGTGGTTGGGCGTGGCGTCCGCCGGCCGCGGCAGCAGGCGCAGCCCGGGCAGGTCGGCCAGCAGCGTGCGGTACAGCGCGTCGATCTCGCCGCGGCGGCGGATCGCCGCATCGACACGGCCCAGCTGCAGCAGCCCCAGCGCGGCGTTGAACTCGCTCATCTTGCCGTTGATCCCGGTGGCCACCACGGTGGTCTCGTCGACGAAGCCGAAATTCTTCAGGTGGTCGATGCGCTGCTTGGTGCGCGCGTCGGGGCTGATGATCGCGCCGCCCTCGAAGGTATTGAAGACCTTGGTGGCGTGGAAGCTCAGCACCGACAGGTCGCCGTGGTTCAGCACGCTGCGCGGCACGCCCTGCTCCAGGCGCTGCACGCCGAAGGCATGCGCCGCGTCGTAGATGACCTTCAGGTCGTAGTTGTCGGCGATGCGGCGGATGCCGTCCACGTCGCAGGGCGTGCCGTAGCAGTGGATGGGCATGATCGCCGTCGTCTGCGGCGTGATCGCCGCCTCGACCTGCGCCGGGTCCAGGTTCAGCGTCTGCGGGTCGATGTCCACGAAGACCGGCCGGATGCCGTTCCACATCAGCGAGTGGGCGGTGGCGACGAAGGAGTACGGCGTCGTGATGACCTCGCCGCCGACGCGCAAGGCCTGCAGCGCCGTCACCAGCGCCAGTGTCGCGTTGGCGAACAGGCTGACCTGCGGCACGCCCAGGTGCGCGCACAGCGCGCGCTCCAGCCGCTGGTGGAAGGGCCCGCCGTTGGAGAGCACGCGGCTGTCCCAGATCTCCTGCAGGTAGGGCAGGAAGTCCTCCAGCGGCGGCAGGTCCGGCCGGGTGACGGTCAGCGCGCGGGGCTTGGTCATGGGCAGTCCGATCGGTCGACGCGGGCAGTCACGACCCGCGCGGGGTAGGTCGGGCCGGAAGGCCCGTGGCGACGATGATCCGCGGCGCCCTTCCCTGCCGCTCGGTGGAAATGGGCGGCGGCAGCCGCTCAGTTCGCGCCGATCGGCGCCCGGTGCCTGCTGCGCAGCGCGGCGGCCGCGGCCCCGCGGCCTGTGCCTTCGTAGACCAGCGCCAGGTTGTGCGCCGCCAGCCAGCTGCCGCGCCCGGCCACCGCGCCGGCCAGCGCCGGCTGCTCGCCGATCGCCAGGCAGCGGGTCCAGGCCTGCTCGATCATCGGCAGCAGTTCGCCGGCGCGCGCGGGCTCCTCCGCCGCCCAGTCCAGCAGCAGGTCGCCGAGCGCGAAGAAGAAGTCCGGCGACGCGCCGCAGCGCTGCAGCTCGCCGGCCGCGACGTCCAACCCCTGCGCATGGCGGCGCAGCCGCTTGAGCGCGAACAGCCGCCGCGCCACGAGGTCGGTCCACCAGGCTGGGCGCGGCCCGCCGGCCGGCAGCAGCGCGGCGCACCGCGCGAAGGCGGCCTCGGCCTCGGCGTGATCGTCGTAGACCGCCGCGTCCTTGCCGCTCTGGAACCACAGGTAGGCGTCGTCCGGCGCCGCCTCCAGCGCCTGCGCGAGCAGGCGGCGGTTGCGGCCGCGCTTGGCCTGCAGGCGTTCCGGCAGGTAGCCGTCGTGGCCGACCTGCAGTGCCAGCGGCCGCACCGGCAGGCGGTGCTGGGGCTGCTCGTGCACGCGGCCGGCATAGCGCACGGGACCGGGCAGCACGCGCGTCAGCCGCAGGTGGGCACTGCGCGGCCGCCCATCGTCGAAGTGGTCGACGAGGGCTATGCTGCCCGCGAACGCGGGCGCCGTGCGGCGCAGCTGTTGCAGCAGCGGCCCGCCGGCGACCAGCCACTCGTCGGCGTCCAGCACCAGGTGCCAGTCGGCGCCGGCGAGGTCCAGCGCCGCGTTGCGCGCGGCGGCGAAGTCGTCGCACCACGCGAAGTGGCCGACGCGCGCGCCCTGCGCCGCGGCGACGGCCACCGTCTCGTCCTGCGAGCCGGTGTCCAGCACGACCATCTCGTCGACCCAGGGCGCGACGCTGGCCAGCAGCCGACCGATGCGCGGAGCCTCGTCGCGCGCGATGACGACCAGCGCAACGCGCCAGCGGGTGTCGTTCATGCGGCGGCCGGCAGGTGCTCGGGCGGCAGGCCGGCCAGCGCGCGCGCCCACATGCGCTCGTACAGGGCCTCGAGCTGCGGCGCGATCGTCGCGCCGCTGAACAGCGGCGACGTGCGCCGCGCCGCCTCGAGCTTCGCCCGCAGGGCCAGGCGGCGCGACGCATCGCGGGCCAGATCCAGCGCCAGCGCCTCGTAGGCCGCGACATCGTCGCAGACCAGCTCGGGCGCCCCCACCGCATGCAGCAGGCTGCCGGCCACGCGCGAGGCGAAGGTGCGGCCGCTGAAGGTCACCAGCGGCACGCCGGCCCACAGCATGTCGCTGGCGGTGGTGTGCCCGTTGCAGGGCCAGGTGTCCAGGAACAGGTCGGCGCAGGCGACGCGGTCCAGGTGCGCGGCCTGATCCACGGTGGCGGCGAAGACCAGCCGGCGCGGATCGATGCCGCGCCGGGCGGCCTCCGCGCGCAGCGTCTCGGGCGCCTGCGGCGTCCACGCCAGCAGCCACAGCACGGCCTGCGGCAACTGACGCAGCAACCGGCACCAGACATCGAACACGGCCGGCGAGATCTTGTACGGCTGGTTGAAGCCGCACAGCACCAGCGCACCTTCGGGCAGGCCCTGGCTGGCGCGCGATGGCGCCACCGGCAGCGGCCGCGTGCCGTCGTTGCACTGGTAGCAGCCGGGCAGCTGGGCGATCTTCTCGCTGTAGTGCGCGGCGTGGGCCAGCGGCGTGACCTGCGGGTCGCCGACGATGTAGTCGATGAAGTCGGCGCCGCTGGTGCCCGGGAAGCCCAGGTAGGCCACCTGCACCGGCGCCGGCCGGCAGGCGAAGACGGCGGGCCGTGCGTCCAGCGTGTAGCCCTTCAGGTCGACCAGGATGTCGATGCCGTCGGCGCGGATGCGCTCGGCCAGCGCGCGCGAGCCGAGGCCTTGCACGTCGACGAAGTGGTCGCCGGCGGCGGCGAGGCGTCGGCGCGTCGCGCTGCCGTCGTCGCGGCCCAGGCTGTACAGGAAGCTCTCGAAGCGGCCGCGGTCGTGGCGCTCGAACAGCTCGGCCATCAGGTAGGCCGTGGCATGGCGCTGGAAGTCGGCCGAGACATAGCCGATGCGCAACCGCTCGCGCGCCACCGGGCGCCGCGGCTGCAGCGGCATGGCCAGGCCCTGCACGTGCCGCGCGCACGCGCGCGCGGCGCGCAGCTGCTCCATCGGGTCGTCGAGCAGCGTGACATGGGCGAACGGGTTGGTCTCGACCGCGGCGTCGTCGGGCAGCTGCGCGATCGACGAGCGCAGCGCCTGCACCTGGGTGTCGCCGCCGCGCCAGTCGCAGACCTCGCGCTCGTAGAAGGCCAGCAGGTCGTGCACCGCGACCTGGCGCGGACCCAGGCCGAGCAGCAGCGCGGTGCGCAGGCACTCGGCGGCCTCGCGCTTCATGGCCAGCGCGTTGAAGGCCTGGCCCAGCTTGAAGTGCAGGTTCGCGTCGGCCGGCCGCGCGGCCAAGGCCTGCAGGTAGCTAGCGATCGCGGCACGCGGCTCGCCGGCCTGCACCTGCGCCGCGGCCAGCATCGTGCGCAGCTCGGGGCTCATCAGCGCGGCGGGCGCGGCCTGCAGCACCTCGGCCAGCGTCTCGTGGCGGTTCAGGCGCAGCAGCGCATTGGCCTGCAGCGCCAGCGCCAGCGCATTGCCCGGCTCGGCGCGGCGTGCAGCGACGGCGGCGGCAAGCGCGTCCTCGGCCTGGCCAGCCTTCAGGTGGGCGTCGGACAGGTTCAGGAAATACAGCACGTCGCGCGGCTGCAGCTTCGTGGCCTGGTCGAAGCGGCGCGCGGCGTCGCGCCAGCGTCCCTGGCGGGCATAGGCCTGGCCTTGGATCCAGGCCTGCTGGGCGCGGTGGGCGGCGGCGGAGGTGGCTTGCGGCATGGGCGGGAGCAGGACGTGCACACAGGGCACGGGTCCGGCCGAGCGTAGTGCGCGACCCCGGCGAGGAAGTCACGAACAGGCCGGTCGGTCGCGGCCATTTCGCCGAGCACGAGCCCGCTTGCCGTGCTTGGCCTTGAACGAATGCGCTCAAGTTGCTGAAAACCGTGTCCGATAAGCAACCCATCGGCCGGGGCGACCGTCCCGTCCGAGGTCCGGAAACAGCCGGCCGCCGGCGCCATGGGGGGCGACACACCCCCCGGACGCACCGATGCGGATGACTGGCCGGGCGCAGCCCGCCGCGAGGCGGGCACGGCAAAGCCGGCGTCTGCCGGGAGTCTCAGCATCAGAAAGGAACGCCCATCATGGCCATGACGATCAATACCAACGTGGTGTCACTGAACGCCCAACGCAACCTGAGCGGCAGCCAGAACTCGCTGGCCGTCTCCATGCAGCGCCTGTCCAGCGGCCTGCGTGTCAACTCGGCGCGCGACGACGCCGCCGGCCTCGCGATCGCCGAGCGCATGAACGCCCAGGTGCGTGGCGGCGCGGTCGCGATCCGCAACGCGAACGACGCGATCTCGCTGGCCCAGACGGCCGAAGGCGCGATCGGCAAGGTCGGCGACATGCTGCAGCGCATGCGCGAACTCGCGGTGCAGGCGGCCAACGCGACCAACGGCACCGACGACCGCGCCAACCTGGACGCCGAATACCAGCAGCTCGGCGCGGAGATCACGCGCACGCTGGGCAACACCCGCTTCAACGGGCTGAACATCCTGGGCGCCAACGCCGGCACGCAGGTCTTCCAGGTCGGCGCCAACAACACCGACACCGTCGACGTGGTGACCACCGACCTGGCCGGCGCCTCGACGATCGGCAGCGTGACCGGCGGCGACATCACGTCCGCCGCGAATGCCAGCTCGGCGATGGCCAACATCGACGCCGCGCTGACGACGATCAACACCGAGCGCGCGCTGTACGGTGCCGTGCAGAACCGCTTCGACGCCATCATCAGCACCCTGAAGGTGGCCAACGAGAACGAGGCCGCCGCCCGCGGCCGCATCATGGACGCCGACTTCGCGGCCGAGACGGCCAACCTCTCGCGCTCCCAGATCATGCAGCAGGCCGGCGCGGCGATGGTCGCCCAGGCCAACCAGCTGCCGCAGATGGTGCTCAGCCTGATCCGCTGAACACGACCGGCATCGC
>ERZ761607.3295-NODE-3295-length-15863-cov-5.185096_pt1 | contig 15863 bp, 12 predicted proteins | sample MGYA00511164_ERZ761607 | MGnify/ENA primary metagenome ERZ761607 (study PRJEB28899, sample SAMN02445080) | bioreactor sludge metagenome | biome: EBPR sludge | place: Australia: Brisbane, Thorneside Wastewater Treatment Plant | collected 2011-06-22 ...
GTCGTGTTCGACGCGTTTCAGGATGGCTTCCGGGGTGGCGTGCAGGCAGAAGACGCGGCCGGTGCGGGCGAAGTCGCGGACGTTGTCGGGATTCAGCACGATGCCGCCGCCGGTGGAGACGACATAACCGGTCTGGCCGGCCAGTTCGACCACGAGGGCGCGTTCGAGGGCGCGGAAGGCGGGTTCGCCGCTGTCGCGGAAGATGTCGGGGATCGAGCGGCCTTCGCGGCGGACGATTTCGTCGTCCATGTCGAGGAAGGTCATGCCGAGGCGTTCGGCGAGGATGCGGCCGGCGCTGCTCTTGCCAGTGCCCATGAAGCCGACGAGGACGAGGTTGGGGTGGTTGCTCATGTCAGGTTCCCGTGATGAAGGCGATGTACCAGTTCCAGAGTTGGTCGCCGCCGAGCACCCAGGAGACGGCGGCGGCGGCGAGGTACGGTCCGTAGGGCAGGCGGCTGCGCCAGCGGTGGCCGCCGACGGCAATCAGGCCGAGGCCGATGATGGTGCCGGCGAGGGAGGACATCAGGATGGTGTAGAGCACGGCGGGGGCGCCGAGCAGCGCGCCGATCGCGCCGAGCAGCTTCACATCGCCCATGCCCATGGCGTCCTTCTTGAATACCCAGCGCCCGACGATGGCGACGGCCCACAACGAGCCCGCTCCGGCGGCGAGGCCGATCATCGAGCGGATCAGCGCGGCGCTCCAGGTTTCCATGCCGTGCAGCGCGGGCACGAGGGCGCTGGCGGCGAGACCGAAGGCCATGCCGCCGATCGACACGCCGTCGGGGATGATCATGTGGTCGAAATCGACAAAGGTCGCGACGATCAGGCCGCCCATCATCGCCCAGAACACCAGGGTCATCGGATCGAGGCCGAACCGGTTCCAGACCGCCACGAACAGGGCGCCGGTGAGCAGTTCGACCAGCGGGTAGCGCGGTGAGATGGCGGTGCGGCAGTGGCGGCATTTCCCGCCGAGCAGCAGGTAGCTCAACACCGGCAGGTTGTCGTACCAGGCGATCGGGGTGCGGCAGGCCGGGCAGAACGAGCGCGGTGCGACGATCGAGAGGTCGAGCGGGCTGCGGTAGATGCAGACGTTCAGGAAGCTGCCGATGCACAGGCCGATCAGCAGCGCGAAGACCGTTCCGAACAGGGCGAGGAATTCCGCGTTCATGCCTTGTACACGGCGGCTTGCAGGGCGGCGCGCATGGCCGCGACGTCCGGCTCGCGGCCGGTCCAGATGGTGAAGGCGCGGGCGCCCTGGTGGAGCAGCATGCCGAGGCCGTTCGCGCATCGGGCGCCGCCGAGGCGGGCCTGTTCCATGAACACGGTTTCGGGGGTCATGTAGATCAGGTCGAAGGCGCGCTGGCCGGCGCGGAAGGCGTCGGGGCCGAGCAGCGGCCGGTCGGTCGGCTTCATGCCGACGGGCGTGCATTGCACGACCACGTCGGCGGCGCGGCAGGCGGCGGCCTGGTCGGCGGGGGTGGCGGCATGCTGCACGGGCAGGCCGGGATGGAGCTTGGCGAGTTCGGCGGCGACGGCGTCGCGTTTGGCCTGGTCCACGTCGGCGAGGGCGAGGCGCGCGGCACCGGCCCCGGCGGCCATCAGCGCGACGGCGCGGCCGGCTCCGCCGCACCCGAGCACGAACACCGAGGCGCCGGCGACGCCGTCGCCGAACGCCTCCTCCATCGCCTTCAGGAAGCCGAAGCCGTCGGTGTTGTGGCCGACGAGGTCGCCGTTCGCGGCGAATTCCACCGTGTTCACCGCGCCGAGCAGGCGGGCCGAGGCGTCGAGGTGCTTCAGGCCGCGGAAGGCGACCTCCTTCAGCGGGATGGTCAGGTTCACGCCGCCGAAGCCCATCGCCTGCATCGCGGGCAGCACCTCGAGCAGCCGGTCGGGGGCGACGTCGAACGCGAGGTAGATCGCGTCGAGGCCGAGCGACCGGATCGACGCGTTGTGCATCACCGGCGACAGGGTGTGGCCGATCGGGTGGCCCAGCACGGCGTACGGTTTGGTGTGTCCGGAAAGGTGTGTCATCGTTTTGTCCAGGGTTTGGAAATCAACCGCGCGCAGTTTTCCAAGGATTGGACCATTAGGGAAGCAGGAAATCGGGTGGCGAAGCGGGTGTCGGGCGAGAGGGGTGTCGGGTGTCAGGTTTCGGGTGTCGGTTTCAGGGAAGATAAGGTGTCAGGTTTCAGTGTTCAGGGAAGTGGGAGTCCAAGCCGAAGCATTGTAAATCCTATATGCCTGAACACTGAACACCGAACACTGAAACCCCTCTTCTCCGACACCCGAAACCCGACACCCCTCTTCTTCGGTTACCGTCCGCACAGGCCGGGGAAGGCGATGAGCAGGGCGAGCATCAGGAGTTGGAGGGCGATGAAGGGGAGGACGCCGCGGTAGATGTCGGTGGTTTTCAGTTCGGGCGGGGCGACGCCGCGCAGGTAGAAGAGGGCGAAGCCGAAGGGCGGGGTCAGGAAGGAGGTCTGGAGGTTCAGGCCGATCATGATGCCGAACCAGGTGAGGTCGATGCCGAGCAGTTTGGCGGCGGGCACGAGCAGGGGGAGGATGATGAAGGCGATCTCGAAGAAGTCGATGAAGAAGCCGAGCACGAAGATGACCAGGTTCGCGACGATCAGGAAGCCGATCACGCCGCCGGGCAGGTTGGTCAGCATGTCCTCCATGAAGATGTCGCCGTTCAGGCCGCGGAAGACGAGGGAGAAGGCGGCCGAGCCGATCAGCAGCATCATGATCATCGCGGTCAGGCGCAGGGTGCCTTCGGCGGTTTCGCGCACGGCCGTGACGGTCAGCCGCTTGTTCATCGCGGCGAGCAGCATCGCCCCGACCGAACCGATCGCGCCGGCTTCGGTCGCGGTGGCCACGCCGAGGAAGATGCTGCCGAGCACGAGCAGGATCAGCACCAGCGGCGGCAGCAAGACCTTGAACACCGGGCCCCACATCCGGTGCGACACGGCGAGGTGCTCTTCCTTGGGCAGCGCGGGGGCGAGGTGCGGTTTGAACCAGGCCGCGCCGAGCATCAGCACGGCGTAGAGGCCGGCGAGCAGCAGGCCGGGGATCAGCGCGCCGAGGAACAGGTCGCCGACCGACACGCCGAGCTGGTCGCCGAGCACGACCAGCACGATGCTGGGCGGGATGATCTGGCCGAGCGTGCCCGACGCGGCGATCACGCCGGCGGCCAGCGGCTTGGAGTAGCCGTAGCGCAGCATCACCGGCAGCGAGATCATGCCCATCGCCACCACCGAGGCCCCGACCACGCCGGTGGCCGCGGCGAGCAGCGTGCCGACGAAGACCACCGCGAGGGCGAGGCCGCCGCGCACCGGGCCGAACAGCGCGCCGATCGTTTTCAGCAGGTCCTCGGCCAGCCGCGATTTCTCCAGCATCGTGCCCATGAAGATGAAGAAGGGCACCGAGAGCAGGGTGTAGTTCGACATGAACCCGAAGATGCGTTCGGGCATGGCGAGCAGGAAGTGCCAGTCGAGGATGCCCATCGCGATGGCGATCACCGCGAAGACCAGCGACACGCCGCCGAGCGAGAACGCCACCGGGTAGCCGGTGAAGATCAGCGCCAGCACCACCGCGAACATCAGCGGTCCCATCCACTCGTAGGGCACGGTCATCGCGAGCCGCCTTCGGCGTCTCGCTGAGTTGCGATGTGCGATGTTGGATTTGCGATTGAAGGAGGACGAGTCGCCTCTTCCTTGCTGGATGTTGGAGGTTGGACGTTGGACGTTGCGTATTCCATCCCCATCCCCATTTCCATTCCCGTCCCCATCCCCTTCATCACCCGCCAGCGCTTGATCAATTGCGACACCGCCTGCAGCAGCACCAGGGCGAACGCGATCGGGATCAGGGTCTTGATCGGGTAGCGGGGCAGGCCGCCGGGGTCGGGCGACATTTCGCGGATGGCCCAGGCGTTGCGCACCGGGAACCACGAGGTGATCAGGATGAACACGCAGAACGGGATCAGGAACACCAGCGTGCCGGCCACGTCGATGCGGGCCCGGATGCGCGGCGACCAGCGCTGGTACAGAACGTCGACGCGGACATGTTCATCGCGTTTCAGCGTGTAGGCCCCGCCGAGCAGGAAGATCATGCTGAACAGGTACCACTGGAGTTCGAGGTAGGCGTTCGAGCTGATGTTCAGCTCGGTGAAGCGGCTGATGTAGCGGGCGAGGGCGTTCCATGCGCCGAGCAGGATCACGACGACCACCAGCCACGCGGCGAGGCGGCCGATGCGCTCGTTCAGGCGGTCGATCCAGTTGTCGGCTCCGGGTTTCACGTGGGGCGCAGTGTAGTAGCGCCTCCGCGAGGCGCACAAGCTTGGAAACGGTGGTGTCGGCGCGGCTCGACGGGAGTCTCGCCCTCCCGAAGATGTCCCGGTGTAACTGCGTGGTGCTAGTCTCCTGTCCCGGAAATAGCTATGCACATGGAGGGGCACGCTTCCGCGTGCCCGCAGTCGCGATATACGCCGTGCGGACGCGCGGGAGCGCGTCCCTCCAGATCAGAGCACGGTCACATGGTATGACAACTGTGATCCGGAATTTCCGGGCTAGGCCTGGTGGATGGTGAGTTGCGGGAAGGGGATTTCCCAGCCGTGGTCGCGGCAGGCGGTGACGAGCAGGCGCTGCAGGGCGAAGCGCAGGTCGCGTTCGCGTTCGGCGGCGGGGCCGTGCAGGTCGACGGTGGCGACGAGGTTGAGCGAGGAGGATCCGGCGGCGGCGAAGTCCACGCGTACGGCGGCGACCTGGTCGGCCGGGAGCAGCGCGGCGAGGCCGGTGCGCAGGTGTCCGGTCAGCAGGGCGGGGATGGTGTCGGTCGCTTCGCCGAGGTGGCGGTAGGCGAGGCCGATGGTGGATTCGAGGCGGAAGCCGCGGGAGAGGTTCACCGGGCGGCGGGCGAGGAAATCGGCGGTGGGGTAGACGGCCTGGGCGCCGCCGGGCTGGATGACGGTGACGTGGCCGGGGGTCTGGGTGGCGACGCGGCCGGTCACGCCGTCGGGCAGCGACACCCAGTCGCCGGTGCGGCAGGGGAACCAGGCTTCGTCGGTGCCGGGGGCGCGCGAGTGCTGGCCGACCAGGTACTTCACCGGCAGGATGCGGGTGCCGCCGTCGAGCAGCGGGTTCACCAGTTTCGCGGCGAAGCCGAGCGACTCCACGCGGTAGGGCAGGCCTTCCACCACCAGCGCCTCGCCTTCCTTCACCGCGCCGATGTTCAGCATCAGCTTGATGGTCTCGATCTGCTGCGGCAGCGTGTTCACGCCCGCCCAGGCCACGCCGATCAGGAAGATCACGATGATGCCGAGCATGAACCAGTCGCCGACCAGGTTGAACACCGCCATCATGGCCAGCAGGCCGCCGAGCACGCTGAACAGGTGGAACAGCAGCGCGCTCAGCCGCGAGCTGAAGCTCTTTTTTGTCGATGCGGCGCGGGCGCGGTGGAGCAGGCGCTCGACCAGCCGGAAGGCGAAGAACACCGCGCAGAAGGCGAGCACACCGAGCAGCAGGTTCAGGCCGCGGGTCTGGAAGAACCGCCGCGCGTACTTCGTGCTCTGGTCGAGCACCGACTCGCGGGTGGCCAGGCGGCTCTGGAGCTGGAGGTCGAGGGCGGTGAATTCGTTGTTCGCGTCCTCGAGGGTGCGGGCCCAGGCGGCGCGGCGGGTGGTCAGGCGGGAGGTCAGTTCCGGCGAGGCGGGTTGCTGGAGCAGGGTGTCGAGGTTCGCCACGGCCTCGGCGGCGAGGTCGCGGCGTTTGCCGACCTCGTTCAGCTGGCCGCGCAGCTCGCCGATCGCGCGCGACTCGGCGGTCGCGCTCTCGATCTCGGCCATGATCGGCTCGAGCAGCTCGTTCACCTTCTCCTGCCAGTCGAACTTCTGCGGCTCGGTCGCGGGGATGAACGGGGCGAGGTCGATGTCCACCGCGAACCGCTCGAACTGGCGGCGCTGGTCATCGAGGTCCTTGCGCAACGCGACGACCTGGGCGCGCAGCTCCTCGCGCGACAGGTCGTCCGTGGCGGCGGCCAGGCGGTTCTGCAGCGCGGCGAGTTCCTGTTCCTTCGCGGCGAGCGACCGCTCCAGTGCCTCCAGCGACTGGATGGTGCTCTGGTCCACGGCAATGGGCGTTTCCGGCGGGATGGGGTCGGGCGGATTCGCGTCGGCTGGGTGGTGTGTCGCGGCGGAAAGGATAAGGCACAGCAGGCCAGCGCGGAAGAAAATGGTGGTCATGGCGAAAACGTAGCAAACCATGCCGTTTTACAAGCAACCCTCCGATCGTGCATTGCCACCGTCCGGGGTGCGTGTTAGGGTGCGTGTATGGATAAAACCCGGATTCATGTGGGTAAAATCACCGACCGGAAAGACGATGACTACGTTACCGGCACCAAGGCGGAACGGTTGGCCATGGTCTGGGCATTGACCCGGGATACGGCCTCGCTGAACAAGAACTTCGATGTTGAACGAAGATTACAACGACATGTTGCGGTGCTTGGCCGCAGAGAACGTTAAGTTCATGCTGGTGGGAGCCTTTGCCCTCGCGGTCCATGGTTATCCGCGGGCAACCATGGACATGGATGTATGGGTGATGCCGTCTCCGGAAAATGCCGAGGCGGTCATCCGGGCCCTGGGACGGTTTGGTGTGCCACTCCACAGCATTAGCAACGCCGACCTTCAACGCGATGACACGCTTTTCCAGATCGGCGTCGCGCCTCGCCGCATTGACATCATCACGGGGGCGACGGGTCTGGTCTTTGAGGAAACCTATGCCCGATCCGAGTCGGTCGATGTGGATGGTTTGACGATCCGCGTCCCTTCGGTGGATGACCTGATCATCAACAAGACGGCGTCCGGACGATTGAAGGATCTGGCCGACGTCGAGGTTCTCAAGCAACGGAGACCGAAGGGTTGAGCATGGAGCATGGCATAGCATGACGGAAACAGCCCATGCGCGTCCCGCGCTGTACGATCTCACCCCGGCGGAACTGGCGGCGTTGCTGGCCTCGTGGGGCGAGCCCGGGTTCCGGGCGAAGCAGATCTACCGGCACCTGCACGTCAACGTGGTCGGTTCGGTCGAGGAGATGACCGACCTGCCCAAGGCGTTGCGCGAGCGGCTGGTTCGCGATGCGGACCTGTTCACGCTGAAGCATGTCGGCCAGCAGCACGGCGACGACGGCCTGACCCGCAAGGCCTTGTTCCAGATGGCCGACGGGTCACCGGTCGAGTCGGTGCTGATGGTGTACCGCGACCGGGCGACGGTCTGCGTGTCCTCGCAGTCGGGGTGTCCGATGGCCTGCACCTTCTGCGCCACCGGCAAGCTCGGTTTCCTGCACGACCTCACCAGCGGGCAGATCGTCGAGCAGGTGTACTGGGCGGTGCGCGAGCTGCGCACGATCCGCGCCGAGAAGGCGGCGATCGCGGACGACCTGCCCAAGGCGCTCGGCAACGTCGTGTTCATGGGCATGGGCGAGCCGTTCAACAACTACGCGAACTGGTGGGCGGCGGTGGAGCGGCTGCACGATCCGAACGGGTTCAACATGGGCGCGCGCAGTTTCACCGTCTCCACGGTCGGCCTGGTGCCCGGCATCCTCAAGCTCGCCGAGGAGAAGCTGCAGGTCAACCTCGCGATCTCGCTGCATTCGCCCGACGACGACCTGCGCGCCGACATGATGCCGGTCAACAAGCGGTATCCGATCCGCGACCTGATCGATGCGGTGCGCACCTACGTCGAGAAGACCAACCGCCGCGTCTCGTTCGAGTACGTGCTGCTGCAGGAGAAGAACGACCTGCCCGAGCACGCCGAGCGGCTGGCGAAACTGCTGCGCGGTCCGAACCCCCTGTTGTGCCACGTCAACCTGATCCCGTGGAACCCGGTGCCGGGCACGCCGCTCAGCCGGTCCGGCCGCCAGCGCGTCAACGCGTTCGAGCAGGTCCTGCTCGACCGCGGGGTGCCCTGCACGGTCCGCGTCGAACGCGGCGGCGACATCGCCGCAGCCTGCGGGCAGCTGGCGGGTTCGGCCACCACCTGACCGTGTGGTTCAACCAACCTTGACGGTCGTGTCCACCCTGTGAAAGGGTTGCAGGCATCATGCGAAAATTCCTGCTCAACTTCACCCCGAACGGCATGATTCCCTCGCGGGAGATGAACCCGCATGTGCCGATCACGCCGGACGAAATCCTGCGCGATGTGCGGGACGCCGTCGCGCTGGGTGCGAACATGGTGCATGTGCATGCGCGCGATCCGGAAACCGGACACCCCACCCACCGCAAGGAGGTGTACGGGTCGATCATCCGGTCCATCCGCTCCGCATTTCCCGACCTGGTCATCGGCGTGTCCACCAGCGGGCGCCATTGGCCGGAGTTCGAGAAGCGGGCCGAGGTCCTTGATCTCGAGGGCATCGAGAAGCCCGATATGGCGAGCCTGACCCTGGGCTCGCTGAACTTCAACACCGGGGCCAGCGTCAACAGCCCCGACATGATCCAATCCCTCGCTCGGCGCATGCACGAGCGCGGCATCACGCCGGAGCTGGAGGTGTTTGATGCCGGCATGATCAACTACGCGAAATACCTCGAGCGCAAAGGCATCCTGAAGCCTCCATTCTACTTCAACCTTATCTTGGGGAACATCGCGTGCGCCCAGGCCGATCCGCTCCACCTCGGCGTGATGATCCGGGATCTTCCGTCCGGATCGCTGTGGTCGGCGGGCGGCGTGGGACGGGCGCAACTCCCGATGAATGTGATGGCCCTGGCCTCCGGCGGCGGGGTGCGCATCGGCCTGGAGGACAACCTGTGGATCGATGACGCGCGGTCGCAGCCGGCCTCCAACCGCGAGCTGCTCGTGCGCATCCTTGAAATCGCCTCGCGCATGGGTCTGGCCCCCTGCACGCATCGGGAGGCCCGTGCGCTGCTGGGGTTGCCGTCGTGACGAGCCGGCGCCCAACGTCCGTTGTGCGGTTCCCGGTTTCCTTGGCAAGGTACAAGGTTTTCCGGGAGGATGTGCAGGCCGGGGATGCCGCGGCTCCAGGCGAAGCACCTTCCGGTTTCGAGTTCGCCTACATCGGCGAGGAGCGGACGGATGAGCTGTTGTGCCTGCCGGGCCGCGCCACCAGCGCCGAGGATCTTCGCGCGCGATTCCTCTGCCGCAATATCTGCCTGGCGGCCTTGAAGAACCGCCGCGTTGTCGCCTTCTCGTGGGCCTCGTTCGGGCTCTTCCAGTTTGAAACCTACTGTTTCCCCCTGCTGGAAAGCGAGGCGTACCTGTTCGACGCCTACACCCTTCCGGAATACCGGGGGCTGGGTCTCGCCGGCAGGATTCGCCGCCGTCTCCACCGGGACCTCGCGGCAAAGGGCCGCACACGATGCTACAGCGTCACGCTGAACGACAACCAATCCGCCTTGCGCTTCAAGGATAAAATGAACGGACGCGAGGTGGACCGGGGGTTCACCCTGCGCGTGCTGGGTCGCTGGACCGTTGGCTCGCGCGCCCGTCCGGAACGTTTGCGTGCGGTACCGGAGCGGTCGGCATGACGACGTGCTGGCCGATGGTAAACGCCCTGGCGCGCGGAGTTGTTTCCCGTCATCCGCTGCCGCCCGGCAGGCTGATCGCCCTCGATGCGGAGGAGAGGAAGAACCAGCGCCTGTTGCTGGAGCTGGCGGCGCGGCATGGTCCGGTGTTCAAGGCGGTGGCGTGGGGTCAGTTGTGGGTATGCGTGGTCGGACTCGACCGGTGTACGCGGTTCATCCACGAGCACAAGGGGCGGATCCGCCCGGCGACCATCGACGTGACCCGCCTGTATCCGGAGGGCTTTCTGCGCCAGATGCGCGGCGAGGCGCACCGGCGCTCACGCAAGGCCCTGGTGCTTGCGTTGCGGGACGAGGCGGTTGCGCAGCAAACCGATGCCCTGGCCGGCATCGCCGCGACGCGGCTGGCCGGTTATGCGCGGCGTTTTCCTGCGGGATCGGCTCTGTCGGTGGAGGCGTTGATCGCCACCCTGAGCGAGATCGCGAGCGTGCAGTTGATCCGCGTGTTCTTCGGTGAGCCGGACGGCTCGCCCTTGGCCGAGCGTCTGCTTGCGGGGTTCCGCGCGTTGGGGCCGCACGGGCTCGTGTGGAACCAGGGACCGCGCCAGGAGGCCGCGTTCCATGCGCTCCGGACGATGATCCGCGACGACCTGCGCGAGCGGCCTGCGGCCGTTGGCGGGGTGGTGCGGCGCCTGCATGCGGCGGGGGCGCTGGACGAGGCGATGCTCGGCCATGCGATCATGATGGTCGAGATGGGCCGGTACGACATGAAGGGTTTCTACCGCTGGCTGCTCCGGTATGCGGGGCAGCACCCGGCAACCATCGACCGCATCGCCGACGAGCCGGATGCCGAACCGGCCGCGGGCAATTCACGGGCCCGCGCCTTCGTACTCGAGACCTTCCGCATGGACCAGGGCGAGCGGTTGATCCGGAGGGCGGAGCAGGATCTCGTGTTTGACGGGTTCATCATTCCCCGGCATGCCATGATTCGGCTGTGCCTGTGGGAGTCGCACAAGAGCGAGGTGTACTTTCCCGAGCCCTTCGTGTTCAATCCCGAGCGTTTCCGCGACGGCGATCTTCCGGCGGACCGGTTCGCGCCGTTCGGCCTGGATGAGCATTACTGTCCGCTGGCTGACGTGGCGATCCGGTTGGGGGTGCTGCTGGTGCGCGAGGTGGCGCGCCGGTACCGGATCGAATCCGTGGGTGATGGCGCGCCGATTCGCGGGGCGTACGGCTGGGAGCCCGCGCCGACCTTCACCGTGCGCTTGTATCCGAGGGAGGAGCCCGCATGATCGACGAGAACCTGTATGCCTTGTTTGCCGCAGTGGCGCGCGTCCGGCCGGATGCGGTGGCGGTGGTGGTCGACGAGGGCCATGTGTGCCGGTACGGGGCGTTGGCGGAACGCGCCGCGCAGGTGGCGGCGTTTCTGGCAGCGCACGGGGTGCGGGCGGAGGAGCCGGTCGGGGTGATGATGGCGCGCACGCCGGACATGATCGCGGTGTTGCTGGGCATCCTGAAGCACGGTGCGGCGTATGTGCCGGTCGATCCGGATGATCCGCCGGCGCGCCAGCGGGTGATCCTCGATCAGTCGGGCTGCCGCCTGGTGATCGCGCACCGTGCCCGGATCGCCACGTTGAACCCGGAGGCATCCGGTGGTGATGCGTGGGCGGCGAAACACCTCGTTGATGTCGATCACATCCCGCATGCCGCGGTCGATCCGTATGCCGGGGTGGCCTCCGGCGGCGATCGCCTGGCCTACATCCTGTTCACGTCGGGCAGTACCGGGCGGCCGAAAGGGGTGGGGATCGAGCACCGCAGCGTGGTGAACCTGTTGCAGGCCAGTCGCAGCCTGTTCGGATTCCAGCCGGACGATTGTTACCTCGCGGTCTCGACGATCGGGTTTGATATCTCGGTCGTGGAGATCTTCCTGCCGCTGGTGTCCGGGGGGCGGTTGTTGTTGCGGGGTCGGACCGACTTGCTGGATCCGGCGCGGCTCGCCGCGGAGATCGGCCGGTATGGCGTGACCTGCATGCAGACCGGCCCGTCGATGTGGTCGGTGTTGCTGGCCCGGGTCCCGGACTTTCCGCGCTTGCGTGTGCTGGTCAGCACGGCGGAGGCGATCTCGGTGCCGCTGGCCCGTGTGCTGGCGGGTCGGGCCGATCAGGTGTGGAACCTGTACGGGCCGACCGAGACGACGATCTGGTCCACCGGCTACCGGATCACCGCCGAAGGGCTCGCCCACGATGCGGCGTCGGCGATATCGGTGCCGATCGGTCAGCCGCTCCTCAACACCGAGGTGTTGATCCTTGATGCGGAGGGCCGGCGCGTGCCCGAGGGTGTGGAGGGTGAGTTGTACCTGGGCGGGCTCGGGGTGGCGCGCGGGTATCACGGCGACGAGGCGCTGACGCGCGAGCGGTTCGTGGTGTTCGACGGGGTGCGGGTGTACCGCACGGGCGACACGGTGTCGTGGTCGCGCGAAGGGTTGTTGTTGTACCACGGGCGGAACGACGACCAGATGAAGATCCGCGGTGTGCGCATCGATCCGGCCGAGATCGAGTCGGTGCTGGTGGAGCACCCCGCGGTGGCGCAGGCGTCGGCAACCTGGTACGCGACGCCGGAGGGCATGCGCTCGATCGTCGCGGCCATCGTGCCGAAAGGCGGCGGGGCCCCGGATTCGGCCGCATTGCACACCTGGTTGCAGGAGCGGTTGCCCGACCCGATGTTGCCCTCGCGGTATGTGTTCCTTGCCGTCTTGCCGTTGTCGCCCAGCGGCAAAGTGGATCGCGGGGCGATTCGGGCCATGCCGGCCGAGGTTGTGCCGGCGGTGGGCGGGATGTCGTTCACGCCGACCGAGCGGGCGCTGGCGGAGATATGGATGCGGGTGTTGCGGGTGGATCGACTCCGGCCGGACAGCCATTTCTTCACGGCGGGTGGTGATTCGCTGGCCGCGGTGCGTCTGCTGGCGCAGGTGGAATCGGTCTTTGGCGTTGTGCTTCCGGTGCAGGAGGTCTTTCGGTATCCGGTGCTGGCGGATTTCGCTGCGGAACTTGATCGGCGCGGCGAGCGGAGGGCGGGGGGTGGTTGGCGCGGGCGCATCGCGGCCTGGTGGTCGCGTCGTCGCGGAGCTGAACCGCCCGCCGCGTCCGGGATGATCGCGCCGCTTGCCGGTGCGGTGCCGGTGGCGGAGACGCACGTACCGGTTACCGATCCGGCGATGATCCTCCCGCGGCAGCACGACTTCGTGGATACCTGGGTCGGGCACCGGTGGCGCGACGATGCCCTGGTGGTGACCCTGCACGCCGGCGGGGCATCGCCCGGTTTGTTCTGGTGCCTGCAGGGTTACCGCGAGTTCACGCAACTGGCGGGTCATCTCGGGGCGGACATCCCGGTGCACGGGATGCGATCGGGGTACCTGATCATCACCTACGACGACGCAACGCACATCGAGACCCTGGCCCGCCGGTACGCCGCCGAGATCAACGCCATCCAACCAGAAGGTCCGCTTATCCTCGGCGGCAATTGCCAGGGCGGGATGATCATGCGTGCCGTCGCGGATGTCCTGCAGGCGGAGGGGCGGGAGATCGGCTTGTTGATCCTGATGGAGCTGCGGGACGTCCGTCCGTACGCAGGCCGGGTTGCGCTGGTCTTCGGCCGGGAGAGCCACCTCAACCCGTATACCGTGCCCGGGGCGGATCCCGATACGGATTTCCGTGCGGCCTATCCCGGAGGGTACGAGGTCGGTTTGATCGACGGCGCGCACGGTCAGTTCTTCGAGTCGCCCAACATCGAAAGCCTCGCCGCGATGATCCGGCCCATGGTCACCGGAGTTTCCGGGCATGCCGGGCGGTTGCGGGTGCGCAACCCGCTGGTTTGACGCATCCCCGCGGGCGGGTCGGTGCTGGTCGATCAAGGATCGACGCGGAGCATCGAATTGGTGACGCCATCGACCTCCAGGGTATCCGGATTTGCGGGGTCGAGTATCCATCGGCCGTCCACGACCAGCTTGTATGCGTAGTCCCCTGGCTTCAACGGGATGGTGCCGCGCCACGTGTCGTCTGAAACCGGGGTAAGTCGCAGGGCCTGGGTGTTCCACCCGTTGAAGGTGCCGGCCACCGATGCGCTGCGGATGGCGTTGGTTACAAGTTCAAAGGTGATTTCCTTGAATGTGTCGGGTCGGGAGACCGGCCTGTCCGGTCGTTGGTCCGGTGTGCGTTCCGTGGCGACGAAGGTCGAGTCGGTGTAGCCGGCGTTGCCGTCCTTAGTTTCGTTGTCATTGAGCGGATCCAGGATCCAATCGCCGTCCACGACGAACTTGTATTTGTACTCGAGCGGAAAGACCTCGACCTCGGTGTACCACCATCCGTCATCCTCCCGTTTCCGCATCGGGTGGGTTTCGCTGTTCCACTCGCTGAAGAACCCGGCCACGGAAACCTGGCTGGCCTGGGGGGCATCGAGATCGAAGTACACCATGATGCGGTTGGTGGGCATGCGTTGTTCGGGGGTGGTCAGTGCCGCCAGCGTTTCCGCCAGCCCGGTCATTTGCCGGTCGACGGCATAATGCCATGCCGTGAACCCGAGCGCCCGCTTGGCCGGATTCGCGCCTCGCTGAAGCAGGGTATGGACGAGGGCGGTGTGTCCGCGGCGCAGCGCGACCATCAGGATGGTCTGTCCGGTGTAATCGGCGGTGTTGATGTCGACACCGTGATCAAGCAGCAGGTTGACCACGTCCTCCCGGCCGCGCCAGGCGGCGGTTAGCACGACCGGCCACTTTTCCGGATGGGCACGAACCGACGGATCGACGCCGTGCGCGAGCAGGCACTCCATGTTCTTCGTGCTCGTTTGCTCCAGCGCAAAATCAAAGATTCCGTGGCCACGCTGGGTGAATCCGGTTGCGGAGGCACCCGCCGCAAAAAGCAGGTCCAGGGTTTGGCAGTTTGCTGCGTAGGCGGCCAGCATGACCGGGGTCTGGCCGTCGGGGAGGGGGGTGTTCGGATCTGCGCCGGCCTTGAGAAGCGGGCGGACAAGGCTAAGGCCGCGAGCGTCGATGGCCAGCATCAGGGGGGAGTACCCCGCGTTGTTCAGGCGATTCACATCGGACCCTTTCTGGATGAGCAGGCGGGCAAGGTCGCCGTGCTTCATGCTGATGGCCCTGGCCAGCGGCGTATAGCCCTCGGCGTCTTGCGCATCCCGGTCCGTGTGATCAGCCAGCCAGGCCACGGAATTGGTTGCCTGCACGCGCACGGCGTGGTGAAGGAGGGTTTGCTGTTGATCGTCGCGGACAGTGAAGTCCGCGCCCGCCTCGAGCAGCAGGGTGAGCACGTCGCGGCGTCCAAACGTGACCGCCGTCATCAGGGGCGACCGGCCCTCGTGGTCCGCAATCCCCAGGAATTCTGGTTGAGCCAGCAGTGCGCGCAGGGCATCGAGCCGGGCCAGTCGCACGGCCAGCCATACGGGGGTGCGTCCATCGCGGTCCGGCAATCCCTGGTCGGCCTGGTTGTCGAGCAGCAGGGTGACGACATGGCCGTGGTTCCCGATGGCGGCATAATGCAGCGGGGTCAACCCCTGCGGGTCCCGGGCATGGACGTCGGCTCCCTGGGCCATCAGCCAGGCCGCGGTGTCGTACTGTCCGGCTTTGGCGGCACATGCGAGCGGCGTCATACCTCCGGGGTCGGGCTGGTTGACTGAAATGCCTGCGGCGAGCATCCGGGCGAGGATCGGGTTGTGGCCGAACATGGCGGCCAGGGATAACGTTGACCGGCCCCGTCCGATGCCCGTGTCCATCGCCGCTCCGTGATCCAGCAGGAGGGTTGCGGTGTCATTATCGCCGGTCATGAGGGCGAGGTGCAGCGGGGTTGGCATCCGGTGGTCTGCCCGGTCGTCGGGATCGGCTCCCAGTCCGATCAACCGTTCGATGGTGTCGCGATCACCGAACAGGGCGGCCAGTTGCAGGACTCCGAGTCCGCCCAACGAATAGCCGGCAGCCAAGGCTTCGCGGCCTGCCTCGATCGACTCGGTGAGGTTGGTCGATCGGATGGTTGTAAACAGGCGGTTGCTTTGGATATCCGGCGCGAGTCCAACGACGGCGAGGATATCCCGTCGCGTCGGATCGCCCGGTTCATCGGCGAAAACAGAATGGACCGGAGCGGTGAGCATCGCCACGAGAGTGGCTCCGAGGACGAGGCGGGCGTGCCGTGTCGGCGGGCGGGTTGTGGCGGGTCTAATGCGTCGGTTCATGGCCGGAATAGGTTTTCCAGAGGTTTCGGCAGGGTTCGCAAAGCCGGTTTTCGCTGCGATCCTGCTCCTGCAGATTATGGACATACGAACGCATGCAGTACGGGGT
>ERZ761607.3298-NODE-3298-length-15862-cov-4.941229_pt1 | contig 15862 bp, 13 predicted proteins | sample MGYA00511164_ERZ761607 | MGnify/ENA primary metagenome ERZ761607 (study PRJEB28899, sample SAMN02445080) | bioreactor sludge metagenome | biome: EBPR sludge | place: Australia: Brisbane, Thorneside Wastewater Treatment Plant | collected 2011-06-22 ...
GGGCTGGCTGACGCTCGGCTTGGTGACGTTCGTCTCGGGGTGCGACTCCAAGGTCACGCGCGAGGCCGCCCTCTCCGACGCGAGTGGCCTCGCCGTCGGTGCGCCGGTCACCTCGCACGGCGTGACGATCGGACAGGTCGTGGAGGTCTCGCTCGGCACCGGCTCCGCGCCGGTGCGGGTGCGCTTCGAGATCGAGCCGGAGCCGCCGCTCGCGGCGGGCGTGTGTGCATCGGTCGTTTCGGGGCCTGCGCCTCGCCTCGCGCTCGAGGCAGGCTCCGCGGCCGCGGGGAGCTACGCGGACGTGCCACCCTGCGCGCTCGATCTCGGCGGACTGCTCGACGGACTCACGTCTCTCCCGACGCTTCCGGAGCTCGACCTGCCGTCGCTCGGCGAGGCGGCGGAGCGTGCGGGCGCGGCGACGCGCGAAGCGGCGGAGGGCTTCGTGCGCGGCGCGGCAGGCGACGACGGCGCGCGAGACGTCGGGCGCGCGCTCGGCGAGACCTTGCGCGAGCTGGAGCAGGGTGTGCGCGAGGGCAGCGAGGCGCCGCCTTCGACCACGACCACGCCGTGACGACGACGGTTGCTCAGTGACGACGACGATGCGCACGCCGCCGATCACGCGCGTGGCCACGAGCACGCCCGCGACGCCGATCCTCCCCGAGTCGTTCTACGCGCGTGACGTCGTCGAGGTCGCGCGCGATCTGCTCGGGCGTGAGCTCGTGCGTGACGGCGTTCGGCTGCGCATCACCGAGGTCGAGGCGTACGCGGAGCACGACACCGCGTGTCATGCGCACCGCGGCCGCACCCCGCGCAACGCCGTGATGTTCGGGCCCGGAGGCCGCGCGTACGTGTACCTCTGCTACGGCCTGCACGTGATGCTCAACGTCGTCACCGGCGAGGACGGCTCGGCGGCGGCGGTGTTGGTGCGCAGCGCGGAGCCGATCGTGGGGCTCGACGTCGTGCGCGCGAGGCGCGGTGACCGCGACGGTCCCGTGCTGCTCACGGGCCCCGGCAAGCTCGGCGCGGCGCTCGCGCTCGACGTCGCGTGGTCGGGGCATCGACTCTTCGAGCCCGGCGGGCTCGAGCTCCACGCGGGCGAGCCGCCGCGTCGCATCCTGACCGGACCGCGGGTCGGGATCGACTACGCGAGCGCGAGAGATCGTCGACGCGCGTGGCGCTTCGCGATCGCGGACACGCGCTGGATCTCGGTGCCGAAGTCGCTGCGTCCGGTGCCGTCGCGAGCGCGCACACACTGACGCTCGTGCGCCGCGCGAGGTCGAGCGCGCCGCGTTTTGGGTTACAACGCGACCCATGAGCGACGACACCCGCAGCGAGGCCGTGACGGATGGGATCCGGGTCGTGGTGCAGAGCCAGTACCTGCCCCAACATTCGCAGCCGACGGCCGGGCGCTTCGCGTTCGCGTATCGCGTGCGCATCGAGAACGTTGCGCACCCCGGCACGGTGCAGCTCCGGACGCGGCATTGGGTGATCACGAACCAACTCGGCAAGGTCGAGGAAGTGCGTGGCCCCGGCGTCGTCGGCGAGCACCCGGTGCTGCGGCCGGGCGACGCGTTCGAGTATTCGAGCGGCGCCATCCTCGAGACCCCGCGCGGCACGATGCACGGCAGCTATCAGATGCAGCTCCCGAGCGGCGACGAGCTCGACGTGCAGATCGCCCCCTTCGCGCTGGCCGTCCCGCACAGCTTGAATTGAAGCGGAATCGTGCGGGGCGCGCAGGAGCGCACTCCGCGAATCTGCACGATTCCGCGAAACGATCGGGCCCGCGTGAGCGTGGAGTCGCGCGAGAGCGCGGAGCCGAGGAACGCGGCGGGCTGGGCATGGCGGCGCTCGTGGCCGTACAAACCACGCATGAGCACGCGTGAAGAACGAGACTCGCTCGGGGTGGTGTCGGTGCCGATGGATCGTCTGTGGGGCGCGCAGACGCAGCGCTCGCTGGAGGCGTTCCCCTTCGGCGCGACCGAGCGCATGCCGATCGCGATCGTGCGTGCGCTCGCGCTGGTGAAGATCGCGGCCGCGCGCGCGAACGCGTCGCTCGGGGTGATCGACGCGCAGCGCGCGGAGTGGATCGAGGCGGCGGCGCGCGAGGTGGCGGACGGCGAGCTCGACGAGCACTTCCCGCTCGTGATCTGGCAGACCGGCTCGGGCACCCAGACGAACATGAACGTGAACGAGGTCGTCGCGAACCGCGCGATCCAGCTCGCGGGCGGCGTGCTCGGGAGCAAGGATCCGATTCACCCGAACGATCACGTCAACGCGTCGCAGTCGTCGAACGACGTCTTCCCGACCGCGATGCACGTCGCGATCGTGCGCGCGCTGCGCGAGCTGGATCCGGCGATCGCGCGCTTGCGCGACACTCTCGACGAGAAGGCACGTGCGTACGCGGACGTGATCAAGATCGGGCGTACGCACCTGCAAGACGCGACGCCGCTCACGCTCGGTCAGGCGATCTCCGCTTGGGTCGCGCAGCTCGATCACGCGCGCGCGGCGATCGACGCGACGACGCCCCGTCTCTTCGAGCTCGCGCTCGGCGGCACCGCGGTGGGCACGGGCTTGAACGCGCCCGCAGGCTTCGCGGAAGAAGCCGCGCGGCAGCTCTCCGCGCTGACGGGCGAGCTCTTCGTGAGCGCGCCCAACAAGTTCGCCGCGCTCGCCGCGCACGACGCGCTCGTGGCGACCAGCGGCGCGCTTTGTCAGCTCGCGGCGGCGGCCACGAAGATCGCCAACGACGTGCGCTGGCTCGCGTCGGGGCCGCGCGCGGGCCTCGGGGAGCTCGCGATCCCGGCGAACGAGCCGGGGAGCTCGATCATGCCGGGCAAGGTGAACCCGACCCAGAGCGAGTCGCTCACGATGGTGGCCGCGCAGGTGCTCGGAAACGACGCCGCGATCAAGCTCGCCGCCACGCAAGGTCATTTCGAGCTCAACGTCTACAAGCCGCTTCTCGCCGACAACCTGCTGCGCTCGATTCGGCTGCTGACGGTGGGGCTCGCGAGCTTCGAGGAGCGCTGCGCGCGTGGGATCGAGCCTCGCCTCGACGTGATCGCGGCCCACCTCTCGCGCTCGCTCATGCTCGTCACCGCGCTCGCGCCTCACGTGGGCTACGACGCGGCGGCGAAGATCGCCAAGCACGCGCACGAGACGGGAGCGACCCTCCGCGACTCGGCCATCGCGCTCGGCTTGGTGCACGGCGACGACTTCGACCGATGGGTGCGACCGGAGCAGATGCTCGGCACGCGCTGAGCGCATGAGCGCTCCAACCGGGGGGCGCTCCAACCGGGGGACCGTCCGACCCTCCGCGAGTACCGCGGCGATCCGCGGTGACGTGGGAACGCTGCCGAGGTCGGTTCGGCGGTGCGTTCAGCGCGGCACCGGGCGCAGCTCCACCCGTACGTTCGTCTCGCCCGACGGCAGATCGAGATCGAGATCGTGCGGGAAGTAGCCCGGCGCTTCGATGGTGAGCCGATGGCGTCCCGGGGGGAGCTCCTTCGGCTGCGCGGCGGTGCGACGGGCGCGGCCGACGAAGGTGTCGTCGATCAACACGCGCGCGTCGTCGGGGACGACCTCGACGCGGAGGACCGCGGGGGTCGGGCGGATGTTGCCGTAGCAGGCGCTCAGCGAGAGGGACGCGAAGAGCGCGAACGTCGTGAGGAACGATCGGCGAGTCACGGAGAGTCGCTCGGTGGGGCGAGTCGCCCGCCGAGTGAGGGCAGCGCGGATCACGGCGAAGCGAATCACAGCGGGGATCTCCCTTCTTCGAACACCGCGCGCAGTCGCGCGAGCTCGACGCGCATCACGACCACCGCAGCGCCGTCGGCGAGGGGGCGCACGCGATCGACGGTCAGCGCTTCGCGTGCGACGGCCTGCGCGCGCGCGGCGACGCTCGGGCTCTGGTTGCGCACGCGCTCGTCGAGCCAAGCCGCGAAGCTCGCGCGGGCTCGCTCTTCACCCCGCCGTCGGGCGCTCGCGCGGCGTGCGGGCCAGCTCCCGATGCGCGCGTCGACGAGCCCGAGCGCGGCGACCTCCACGTGCTCGCCGACCACGCGGGGCGCGACGTCGCCCCAGGGGAGCTCCTGCGCGTGCGTGGTGCCGGCGGCGCCGGAGAGCGTTGCGAGCGTGAGCAGCACCCAGGGGGTCCATGCGCGGCAGCTCGTCCTCGCGCACGCTCGGACCGCACGCGAGCCCGCGTGTGTGTCGATCGTCGCGTCGCTCGTCCCGCCGCGCATCACTCCCACTCGATGGTCGCGGGCGGCTTGCTGGAGATGTCGTAGACGACGCGGTTGCAGCCGCGGACCTCGTTGATGATGCGGGCGCTGGCCTTGGCGAGGAGCTCGTGCGGGAGGCGCGCCCAGTCCGCGGTCATGCCGTCGCGCGACTCGACGCAGCGGATCGCGATCACCCACTCGTAGGTGCGGCCGTCGCCCATCACGCCGACCGTCTTCACCGGCACGAGCACGCAGAAGCTCTGCCAGAGCTTCTCGTAGTAGCCGGCGGCGCGGATCTCTTCGTCGAGGATCGCGTCCGCTTCACGCAGCACGTCGAGCTTCTCGGCGTCGATCGCACCCGGACAACGCACGGCGAGACCAGGGCCCGGGAAGGGCTGTCGCCAGAGCACGTCGCGCGGCATGTCCATCGCCGCGCCGACCTCGCGGACCTCGTCCTTGAAGAGCAGGCGCAGCGGCTCGACGAGCTCGAGGGCCATGCGCTCCGGCAGACCGCCGACGTTGTGGTGGCTTTTGATCACCACGCTCGGGCCCTTGAAGGAGACGCTCTCGATCACGTCCGGATAGAGCGTGCCCTGCACGAGGTACTTCACGCCCGCGATGCGCTTGGCCTCGCGCTCGAAGACGTCGATGAAGACCTTGCCGATGATCTTCCGCTTCTGTTCGGGATCGCTCACGCCCGCGAGCGCGGAGAGGAACTCGTCGCGCGCGTCGACGTGCACGATGTCGAGGTTCAAGCGGCCGTGGAACATCTCCATCACGCGCTTGCCCTCGTCTTTGCGGAGCAAACCGTTGTCGACGAACACGCACGTGAGGCGCTCGCCGATCGCTTTGCTCACGAGCACCGCGGCGACCGAGGAGTCCACGCCGCCAGAGAGTCCGCACACCGCCTTGCCTTCACCGACCTGCGCGCGAATCGCGGCCACGGACTGCTCGACGAAGGAGCCCGGCGTCCAGTCGGCCTTCACGCCCGCGACGTCGAAGAGGAACGCGCGCAGCATCTCGTCGCCGCGCGGGGTGTGGACGACCTCGGGGTGGAACTGCACGCCGAAGATGCGGCGCTGCAGGTGCGCGACCGCGGCGTAGGGGCTGTTCTTCGAGTGCGCGAGCACCTCGAAGCCTTCGGGGAGCTTCTCGACGCGATCGCCGTGGCTCATCCAGACGTGCACGTCGTCGCCCGCGGAGAACGACGCGAGCAGGCCCTCGGGTTTGTCGACCCGCACGTGCGCGGGGCCGTACTCGCGCTCGTTCGCGGCCACGACCTTGCCGCCGAGCAGGTGCGAGGTGAGCTGCATGCCGTAGCAGATGCCGAGCACGGGGACGCCGAGCTCGAAGACGCCACGGTCGACGGTCGGCGCGCCCTCTTCGAAGACGCTCGCGGGGCCGCCGGAGAGGATCACGGCCGGGGCGTCGAAGGCGCGGATCTCGTCGATCGAGAGCGTACAGGGGTGGATCTCGCAGTAGACGTGCTGTTCGCGGATCCGGCGCGCGATGAGCTGCGTGTACTGGCTGCCGAAGTCGAGGACCAAGACGGGGCGCGGCATGGCGCCGCGTGTACCACGCCTCGGTGGGAGGCGCGACGACGGGGGTGCCCGCGCGGGGATCAAAGCGCACAGGGCGCCTCGGCAGGTCGTCGGTCGCCTGCTAGCCTCGGGTTTTCTCACGCCGCCCGGGCTCGCTCGGCGGCGTTTGACGCATCCGCGCCCACCCGCGCTCGTGGAGGCCCTCGTGCTCGAAGAACGTCTGAAGCTGGCCCTGACCTTCGACGACATCTTGCTCGTCCCCGCCTACTCGAGCTTCCTGCCGAAGGACGCGGATCTACGGACGCGGCTCACCCGCGAGCTCTCGCTCCACATCCCGTTCCTCTCCGCTGCGATGGACACCGTCACCGAGTGGCGGACCGCGGTGACGATGGCGCGCGAGGGCGGGCTCGGCGTGCTGCACAAGAACATGGACCCGGCCGATCAAGCCAAAGAGGTCCTGCGCGTGAAGCGTGCCGAGAGCGGCATGATCGTGGATCCGATCACGATCCCCGCGTCGCTGAAGCTCTCCGAGGCGCTCGAGATCATGCGCGAGCATCAGATCAGCGGTCTGCCGGTGGTCGAAGGCGATCGGCGCCCGGTGGGCATCCTCACGAGCCGCGACGTGCGCTTCGAGAAGAACCTCGATCAGCCGGTCTCGCAGCTCATGACGAAGGCGCTCGTGACCGCGCCGCCCGGCGTCTCACAGGAGCGCGCGCGCGAGCTTCTGCACCAGCACCGCATCGAGAAGCTGCTCGTGGTCGACGAGGACGGGAAGCTCGTCGGCCTCATCACCATCAAGGACCTCCTGCAGGCGGAGAAGCACCCGCACGCGGTGAAGGACTCGATGGGCCGTCTGCGCTGCGGCGCGGCGGTGGGCGTCGGTCCCGATCGTTCGGAGCGCGTGGCGGCGCTGGTGGATGCGGGGCTCGACGTGCTCGTGATCGACACCGCGCACGGCCACTCGCAGGGCGTCATCGACGCGGTGCGCGCGACCAAGAAGGAGCACCCGGATCTGCAGGTCGTGGCGGGCAACATCGCGACCGGCGAGGCCGCACAGGCGCTCATCGACGCGGGCGCGGACGCGCTCAAGGTCGGCATCGGGCCCGGCTCGATCTGCACCACGCGCGTGATCGCGGGCATCGGCGTGCCGCAGATCACCGCGATCGCGGACGTCGCGCGCGTGGCCAAGCCGCGCGGAGTCCCGATCATCGCGGACGGCGGCGTGAAGTTCAGCGGCGACGTCGTGAAGGCGATCGCGGTCGGCGCGGATTGCGTGATGATGGGCTCGCTCTTCGCGGGCACCGACGAGTCGCCGGGTCAGCTCGTGCTCTACCAGGGCCGCACCTACAAGAGCTACCGCGGCATGGGCAGCATCGGCGCGATGCGGCGCGGCAGCGCGGATCGCTACAGCCAGGGCGACGTCGACGCGCGCAAGCTGGTGCCCGAGGGCATCGAAGGTCGCGTGCCCTACCGCGGCCCGCTCAGCAGCGTCGTGCACCAGCTCGTCGGCGGTCTGCGCGCCGGCATGGGCTACACCGGCTGCCAGACCATCGCGTCGCTCCAGACCGACGCGAAGATGGTCCGCATGAGCAGCCAGGGCCTGCGCGAGAGCCACGTGCACGACGTGGTGGTGACGGAGGAGTCGCCGAACTACCGAGTCTGAGGTTCGGAGGGCTCTGGGGCTCGACTGGAGCTCGACGGCGAGCTCGAGCGGCCCCGCCGTGAGCGCGCCGTCCGGCGAGCGAACCACGAAAAATCGCTCGCCTCCGAGGCCCGCTGCGTTGCGGAAAAACCCGCGCGGCGCTAGCTCTCGCGATCCCATGACCTCGTCCCGCGAGCTTCGTCGAGCCTTCACGTCCTACTTCGCCGAGCGCGGCCACTCGCATCAGCCGAGCGGCCCGCTGGCCCCGAACGATCCGACGCTCATGTTCGCGAACGCGGGCATGGTGCAGTTCAAGGACGTCTTCACCGGCAAGGAGAAGCGCCCGTACACGCGCGCGACGACCTCGCAGAAGTGCATCCGCATCAGCGGCAAGCACAACGACCTCGAGAACGTCGGCGTGACCGCGCGGCACCACACGTTCTTCGAGATGCTCGGGAACTTCTCCTTCGGCGACTACTTCAAGCGCGAGGCCATCGCCTACGCGTGGGAGCTCTACACCGGCGTCTTCGGGCTCGATCCGAACCGCATCGTGGTGACGATCTTCGGCGGCGAAGAGGGCTACGGCCCCGAGGACACCGAGTCGGCCGCGATCTGGGCGGACGTCACGGGCTTCGGTCCCGAGCGCATCATTCGCTGCGGCGCGAAGGACAACTTCTGGCAGATGGGCGACACGGGGCCCTGCGGTCCCTGCACCGAGATCCACTACCAGCTCGGCGACGAGCTGCCGGACCCGCGGCGCTTCGGCGAAGAGCCGGACGAGAGCGGCAAGGGCTGGTTCGAGCTGTGGAACCTCGTGTTCATGCAGTTCGACAAGCAGGCCGATGGAACGCTTCTGAACCTGCCCGCGCCGAGCGTGGACACGGGCGCCGGCCTCGAGCGCCTCGCGGTCGTGAAGCAGGGCGTGCTCAGCAACTACGACACGGATCTGCTGCGCCCGATCGTGGACCTCGCGGCGGAGATCAGCGGCAAGAAGTACGGCGGCACGCAGCAGGACGACGATGTGTCGATGCGGGTGCTCGCGGACCACGCGCGCACGACCGCGTTCCTCATCAGCGAAGGCGTCTTCCCCGACAAGGGCGAGCGCGAGTACGTGCTGCGTCGCGTGATGCGCCGCGCGATCCGCCACGGGCACCGGCTCGGCATCGAAGAGAACTTCTTCCACCGCTGCGCGCTGAAGGTCGTGGAGCTGATGGGCGAGGACTACCCGCAGCTGCGCGAGCGCTCCGGGCTCATCGCCGACATCACGCAGGACGAAGAGTCTCGCTTCCGCAAGACGCTGCGGGACGGCATCGATCTGCTCGAGAAGAACCAGGAATGGATCTCGGTCGAAGGCCAGAAGACGCTGCCCGGCGCCGTCGCGTTCAAGCTCTACGACACCTTCGGCTTCCCCTACGATCTCCAGGAGGTCATCGGGCGCGAGAAGGGCTTCGGCATCGACGAGGCGGGCTACGAGGAGCACCTCGCCGAGGCGAAGGAGAAGAGCCGTGGCTCGCAGCTCAACAAGAGCGAAGCGACGCAGAAGGTCTTCTACGATCTGAAGGAAGAGCACGGCGAGACGCGCTTCGTCGGCTACGACCGCTTGAAGCTGAGCACCATGCTGGTGGGCCTCGTGCGTGAGGGCGCCCTCGTGGGGGCCGCGCGCGAGGGCGAAGAGATCCAGATCGTCACGAAGGAGAGCCCCTTCTACGGCGAGAAGGGTGGCCAGGTCGGCGACACGGGTTGGGTGCGTCTGAACCCGAAGGCCGACGGCACCGCAGACGCGATCGTGACGATCGAGGACGCGCAGTTCCCGGTCGAGGGGCTCGTCGTCCTGCGCGGCAAGGTCACCAAGGGCACGATCGAGGGCGGGGTCGAGGTCGAGCTCGAGGTCGACCGCTTCCGCCGCGACGCCACGCGCCGCAACCACAGCGCGACGCACCTACTTCATTGGGCGCTTCGCAAGGTGGTCGGCCCGACGGCCGCGCAGAAGGGCTCGCTGGTGGGACCCGACCGCCTGCGCTTCGACTACTCGGCCACCAAGCCGCTCGAAGCCCAGCAGATCCGGATGATCGAGGACATGGTCAACGCGGCCATTCTCGACAACACGCCCATCACCACCGACGTGCTCCCGATGGACGAGGCGAAGGAGCGCGGCGCGATCGGCATCTTCGAGGAGAAGTACGGCGACGTGGTGCGCGTGCTGACCATCGGCCCGAGCCTCGAGCTCTGCGGCGGCACGCACGCGTTCCGCACCGGCGACATCGGCCTCTTCACGATCCTCTCCGAGGGCGGCCTCGCGGCGGGCGTGCGGCGCATCGAGGCCTCGACGGGGCTCAACGCGCTGCGCCTCTTGCGCGACACGCGCGGCGAGCTCGAGCAGACGGCGGCGCTCCTCAAGGCGCCCGCGAGCGAGGCGCGCGACAAGGTCGCCAAGCTCGTCGACGCGCACAAGGGGCTGCAGAAAGAGATCGAGCGCCTCCAGAAAGAGCTCGTGAGCGGCGGCGGCGCGAAGGATCTCACCGCGGAGGCCAAGGAGAAGGACGGCGTGCGCTTCCTCGCCGCCACGGTGCCTTCGGTCGACGGCAAGGCGCTGCGCGAGATGGCCGACCAGCTCCGCGACAAGCTCGCGCCGGCGGTGATCCTGCTCGGCGCGGCGAGCAACGACGGCAAGGTCACGCTGGTGTGCAGCGTGTCGAGGGAAGCGACCGATCGTTTCAAGGCGGGCGACGTCGTGAAGGCGGCCGCGCAGATCGTGGGCGGCAACGGCGGCGGCAGGCCGGACTTCGCGCAAGCGGGCGGCACCGACGCGAGCAAGCTCGGCGAGGCGATGGCTTCACTCTACGCGCGCGCGGGCGTTTGAGCGCGCGGGCGACGACGACACACGAAGCCACGCACGCGAAGCGGTGCGCGAAGCTCACCCCACGAGCCTTCGGACGCTCGCGTGGGGCTGCGTGCGCGAGTGGCGCCGTCTCTCGCCCCCACGCGCTGCAGATGCGTGCGCAGCGCCACCCGACGCAGCGCTGTCGTCGGCCGCGCGCGCGGCGCGTCGTCGCGAGTCTCGCGCTTCGTCGCGGCCGACGTGCGCACGTGGTGACGCATCGCGCGTGGCGCTTCGGGCCGACCCGCCGTGCGGGTGCGCCGCGTGGCGGAGCGCCTCGACGTCGCGTCTACGCCACGTTCGCCGTTCGATTCGTGGCGCGCACGCATGCGGCACGTGCGGTGCACCACGACGCGCCATGCGTGCATCGATCCTCCTGTTGGCCGCGCTCGCGTGCGGCTCGATCCCTTCTCTCGCGCAAGCGCAGCTCGATCTCGCGCGGCTCTCGCTCTACGGCTCGGCGGGGTTCGGCGGTCGCGTCGATGCCAACGTCGACGACGCGCCCGATCTCGACGTCGGAGATCGTGAGCTGAACGCGAGCCTCGGTGGAGGTCTGCGCGTCGAAGCCTTCGTGATCGGCCCGCTCACGCTCGGCGGCGCGATCGAGCATCGCCGCGTCGAGGTCTCGCCGTATCAGTCGACGCTGGTCGGCAGCCGCGGTCGGGAAGGCGTGACGGACTTCGATCTCTGGGCTGCGCTCACGGCACGTCCGATCCGCGGTCCGGTCGGGCTCGACCTCTACCTCGGCGTGCCTTTCGGTCCGTCGTTGCTCACCGCGGACGAGTACCGCGCGCGCGGCCTGAACGCAGGTGTCACGGGCGGTGTGCGAGTCCTCTTCGGACCGGTCGGGCTCTTCGCGGAGGTCGGCTACCGACGCCACGTGTTCTTCGTCCGCGAGGACACGCCCGACTACCGGACGTACTGGCAGCAGGCGATCGTGAACCTGGGCGTCGCGTTTCGGATCTGATCGCGGAGCCGAGGAAGCGGGTGGGAGCGGATCGGCGCCGATGGATTCGGACCTTCGTCCTCGGCGGCCGAGCTATTCCTCGCGGCCGCCGAGTCCGTGCTTGTGCAGCTTCTCGTGCAGCGTCGCGCGTGAGATGCGGAGGCGTCGCGCGGCCTCGCTGCGGTTGCCATCGCACTCGCGCAGGGTCGACACGATCACGCCGCGCTCGAAGGCGTCGACGCGTTCGCGCAGGCCGGCCGTCTCGCTCGCTCCGGTCTCGCTCGTGCTCGGCAGCGCGCTCTCGTCGATCGCGCCGTCGATCGAGAGCGCGACGAGGCTCTCCACGAGGTTCTGCAGCTCGCGCACGTTGCCGGGCCACGCGTGCGCGACGAGGCGGGCTTCCACGGAAGGCGCGACGCGCAGCGGGCCCGTTCCGAAGCGGTCCGCGTAGCGGGAGAGGAAGTGACGGAAGACCGGCACGATGTCCTCCGGACGCTCGCGCAGCGGAGGCACCTCGAGCTGCACGACCTTGAGGCGGTAGTAGAGGTCCTCGCGGAAGTGACCGTCGGCGACGCGCGACGCGAGATCCCGATGCGTCGCCGCGACGATGCGCACGTCGATCGGAATCGGGCGCTCCTCGCCGACGGGCCGAACTTCGCCTTCCTGCAACACGCGCAGCAGCATCGCTTGAGTGCGCGCGTCGAGCTCGCCGACCTCGTCGAGCAGCAGCGTCCCGCCGTTCGCTTCGCGGAAGAGCCCCGGTCGCGCGCGATCCGCGCCCGTGAACGCGCCCTTCTTGTGTCCGAAGAGCTCGGCCTCCGCGAGCTCGGGCGTGAGCGCCGCGCAATTGAAGCGCACGAACGGACGATCGCGGCGGGCCGACGCGCTCACGATCGCCTCCGCCACGCGCTCTTTGCCGGTGCCGCTCTCGCCGACGATCAGCACCGTCACGTCGCGCGGACCGACGCGCTGGACGAGCGACGCGAGCCGACGCATCGCCGCGCTCTCGAAGACCATCGTGCGCGCCAGGTTCAGTTCGCCTTCCAAGCGCCGCTTGTCCGCGCGGAGCGTCTCGCGCTCGAGCGCGCGGTGGATCACGGCGAGCAGCTCGTCCGGCTCGAAGGGTTTGCGGAAGTAGTCGAAGGCGCCGAGCTTCATCGCCTCGACGGCGTCGCGCTCGGAGCCGTGCGCGGTGATCATCACGACCGTGGGGGCCGAGGGCAGGGCGCGCGCACGCCGCAGCAGCTCCATGCCGTCGATGCGCGGCATGCGCAGGTCCGTGATCACGAGCGCGACGTCGGAGTCACGCGACAAGATCGCGAACGCGTCGGCGCCGTCGTTCGCCTCGATCACCTCGTGACCGGCGTCCTCGAGGAAGCCGCGCAGCGTGTAGCGAATCGACGCGTCGTCGTCGACGACGAGCACGCGCGCCGAATCGTTCGGCTCGGACGCGCGATCGGACGAACGATCGGACGAACGGTTCGACGGGGAAGACGTGCGCATCACGTGGCCTCCGCGACGTCGCCCGTCGTGAGGGGCCGCTTCGTGTCGCGCGCCTCGCGGAGGGTGTCGATCGTCCGCGAGAGCGTGAAGCTCGCGCGACAGCCCCGCGGCTCGCGGCGCGCCAGCGTGAGCTCGCCGCCGTGCTGACGCACGAGACCCCGCGCGAGCGCGAGCCCGAGCCCGGAGCCCGTCTCCTTGGTCGTGAAGCCCACGTCGAAGGCGCGTGTGAGCTCGACCGAGCCGAGGCCCGTGCCCTCGTCGTCCACGTCGAGGCGCACTTCGGTTTCGCCGACGTGCAACGCGATCCGGATCGTCGAACGTGGCGCGCTCGCGTCGAGCGCGTTCTGCAACAGGTTCAGGAGCACCTGCCGCACCTTTCGTGGATCGCAGCGCAGCGGCACCGACGCGGGGCCTACACGCTCGAGCCGGACGTCGCGCTGCGCCGCCATCGCCTCGTGCAGCGCGAGCACGTCGTCGACCACCCGCGCGAGATCGACCTCTTCGGGAGCGAGCGGCACCAGCGGACGCGAGTGCGTGAGCAGCTCGTCGAGGATGCCCTGCATGCGATCGACCTCGCGACGCAGGACCTCCATGCGCTCGGCGGTCTTGCCGGAGAGATCGCGGTGCACGAGCGCGGCGAGGCCCTTGATCGACGCGAGCGGGTTCTTGAGCTCGTGCGCGATCTCGGCCGAGAGCTGGGTGAGCGTGCGGGTCGCTTCCGCATGCACCTCCAGCTCGACTTGTGCCTGTGCGAGGCGCTCGCGCGCGAGATCGAGGAGGGCGCCGCGGATCGTGCGACCCGCGACGATGGTGGTCGCGAGCATGGAGGAGAAGAACGCGGCGCCCAGGAAGGGCCCCGGGCCTTCGGTGCCGGGTGGCGCGTAGAGCCCGAGCCATGGCGTCGGGAACACTTCGGGCAGCCACCGCGCGTGGTGGATCCACGCGAAGATCCAGATCGCGGGGATCTGCACGGCGAGCACCATGACCGCGCCCATGCGACCGGGCGCGACGACGTTCACGACGAGCGCGTAGAGGACGAGCGCGGGCAGGGTGGGGCTCGCCACGCCGCCGAGCTCGAAGGTGAAGACGAGCTGCGCGAGCCCGGAGGCCCAGAGGGTGATGCGCACGCTGCGCGGCGAGTCCTCGCGGTGGCCGTGCATGATCGCGAACATCACCGCGCCGAGCGCGACGATCGTGAGCGCGTGTCGCCACGCTCCCGGATCGACCACGACCACCACGAGGGCGAGCACGAGCATCGTGGGGCCCATCTTGCGGCGCAGGCTGCGCATCTGATGGAGCAAGCGGAGGCTCGCGAGCTCGTCGAGGTCACGCGCGGGTAGATCGAGGGCCATCGGAGTGCCTTCGAGCAAAGCACGCGCCCACGTGGAAACGAAGGGGATCCGCGGTGGAAGCGACGCGAACCGCGGCGAGGCGTTCGGAGAGTCGGACGCCCTGTCGGATTTCCGGACACTCGCGGCCCTCGACGTCGTCGGGCTCGCGTCGGGATGTCCGCCTCCAGAGCGGCGGTGGACATGCTGTCGTCGGGGCTCGCGTCGGGATGCCCGCCTCTGGCGCGGAGGCTGTCGTCGGAGGAGGGCGCCGATGTCGAGGCGCCCGTCCTGCGTCACGGCGTCGCATGGGGCGGTGCGCGGAGGCTCGGGCGTCGCGTGGTGGGCACGTCCGTTGCTCAGAGTCTCCAGAACCGCACGCGCCGCTTCGACGGCCCATCCCACGCGCGCGCTGTCGCGCCCTGGAGAGCTCATGTCTTTCGATGATCCGACGTCCTGCGACTCCGTCGCTGCCACGCTCGATCCCACCTCGTGCGAGGTCGCGCCCGCGCTCGACGCCGCGACGATCGACACCACCACGCTCCGCGACGTGCACGCGAGCTTGCTTCGTCGCGCGCAACAGCTCGTGCCGCCGAGCGATGCGGCCGACCTCGTGCAAGACACGTGGCTCGCGGCCCTCGACGGGCTCGATCGCTTCGAGGGGCGCGCGTCGATGCTCACGTGGCTCACGTCGATCCTCCGTCACAAGGCGGCGGATCGGTATCGCAGCGCGCGCCATCGACGCGAGCGGCTCTCGGCGTTCGAGATCGAGCCTCCGATCGAGGCGCGCGTGCTCGAGATCCTCGGCGCGCGTGATGCGCTCGATCGCGTGACGCGCTCGCTCGCCGCGATGGAGCCGCGCGCACGCACGCTGGTGCTCGCGGAGGTCGACGGTGACGACGATCGCGAGCGACTCGCGCGTGAGCACGGCGTGACGCGCGAGACCTACCGCGTGCAGCTCTGCCGGGCGCGCGCGCAGCTTCGCGCGGATCTCGCCGCGTGAGCGGTCGTGCGGCCCGTGGCGTTCGCGTGAGCGCGCACGTCGGTGCGTACCTGCGCGTGAACCCGAAGCCACGTGGTGTGTCCGCGCGGCGCGGGCGAGCGCTGAGCGTGACTCGTACGACGACCACGTTCCGCCGTGGCTCGTGTGCAAGCTCGGGACGTCACGCTCGCGCAGGGACGTGCGACGATCGATGCGCATGATCCCCGTTCTCGAAGCGACGCCGGAGACCTTCGACGAGCTCGTCCTGAACCCGAAGGACGAGCTCGTCGTCGTGTACTTCTGGGGACCCGACTGCCCGAACTGCGAGTTCTTCGCCTCGCGCTTCTCGCACGTGCTCGAGAAGCTGGGCGACGTGCCCGCACGCATCGTGAAGGTGAACGCCTACGAGCACGACGCGCTCGGCACCCGCTTCGCGATCTTCGGCATCCCGCAGTTCCATCTCTTCCGCGACGGAAAGCGCCTCGGGAAGATGAGCGAGTTCCGCGGCGACGACTTCTTCGTCGGCGTGATCCGCGAGCACCTGCCGGGCACGTGCAAGTGCTGAGCGACGACGTCGTCGACGTCGAAGGACGTCGGACGTGGTCGTGGTCGTGGTCGGCGACGTGAACGTGCGCGAACGTCGAACGACGCTCGACGCTCGCGTACGACGAGCCGCACGATCGTGATCACGAGTCCGTCGCCTGGACGACCCTGCTACAAGAGAGCGTGTCCCACGATCCCGAGCGCATGAGCCGCTGGCTCGTCGAGGTGCAGGCGGGTCCCTATCGCGTGCGCGGCATCTCGCTCGGCGGGGTGTACGCC
>ERZ761607.3299-NODE-3299-length-15860-cov-4.769124_pt1 | contig 15860 bp, 14 predicted proteins | sample MGYA00511164_ERZ761607 | MGnify/ENA primary metagenome ERZ761607 (study PRJEB28899, sample SAMN02445080) | bioreactor sludge metagenome | biome: EBPR sludge | place: Australia: Brisbane, Thorneside Wastewater Treatment Plant | collected 2011-06-22 ...
CGCCGACTGGGTGCACTTCGACGTGATGGACAACCACTACGTGCCCAACCTGACCATCGGCCCGATGGTCTGCGCCGCGCTGCGCAAGCACGGCGTCACCGCGCCGATCGACGTGCATCTGATGGTGGAGCCGGTGGACCGCATCGTCCCGGACTTCGCCGAGGCCGGCGCCAGCATCATCAGCTTCCACCCGGAAGCCTCGAAGCACGTCCACCGCACCATCCAGTTGATCAAGTCGCACGGCTGCAAGGCCGGCCTGGTGCTCAACCCGGCCACGCCGGTGGACGCGCTGGACTGGGTGCTGGAGGAACTGGACCTGGTGCTGCTGATGTCGGTCAACCCGGGCTTCGGCGGCCAGGCTTTCATCCCCTCCGCGCTGCACAAGCTGCGCGCCGTGCGGCAGAAGATCGACGCCACCGGCAAGGACATCCGCCTGGAGATCGACGGCGGCGTGAAAGCGGACAACATCGGCCGCATCGCCGCGGCCGGCGCGGATGCGTTCGTGGCTGGATCGGCCATCTTCAACGCCCCCGGCGCCAGCCAGGCGGCCTACGCCGAGGTCATCGCCCGCATGCGCCAGGCCGTGGCCGACGCCTGCGGCTGATCCGTGGGTTGGGCGTGCGGTTCGATTTCCGGGATTCGATTTCCTGCGGATCGGACTGCGCTCGATGGCGGATTGCGCGTTCTGCGCGTTCGCTGGCAATGATTGGGATGACGGGTGCGTTCCGGGCGGCGCCGATGCACTGACCGCCCGGTTCATCCTGGAACCGCCGATCCGGCAGGAGTGGTGACTCGACTGTTGGACGACGCCCATTGCTGCACGACCCATGGTTGCGCGGTACAGAGTGAAACCGCATCGCCGCCGTGCACGCAGTACGCACGTACCCATTGAATCCGTGTTTTCAATCCGCGCATCCGGAATTGCCGGCGCGGAACAAGGTTGCCGGCAAGACAAACGCATCGCGCCCGGCAACCGGGCATGAAAAGGGCGATGGCCCACGCCACCGCCCGGAAGATTGGAGGCTGATCCCGCCTCCGTCCGTCGTCCCTGCTATGGCCTCCCACTCTAAGCAGCACAGATGACAGCCCGATGACGCTCTCTCCCACCACCGCCACTGTGGGAGCGACGTAAGTCGCGACCGTACCTCCGGCGTCCAGCCACTACCCGCCAGCACCACCTCACCGCCGCACCACTAGCCCTCAGCCACGAATTGCCACAGACCCGCACCAACAAAGTGGACCACACACAAGGCCACGCCGCGCATCCCTCCGCCTCGACCCGCATCTTCCCGCCTTCATAGCCCAGGACCGCCTGCGAGCATAGCGCCCTGCGCATGCAGCATCCCTTCGTGCTGTACCGCGCAGCATCCCCGAACGCGCAATCCCGACTCACGTCGCCCCTACAAGCGAGCCGCTATGCTCCGGCGATTCATCCAGGAGCATCCCATGGCCGCACCGCGCTGGCGCCTGATCCTCAACGGCAAGTCCGCGGGCGACGACGACCTGCGCGCCGCGGTGGGTGCGATCCGCGAGGCCGGCGTGGCGCTGGAGGTACGGGTCACCTGGGAGGGCGGCGACGCCGAACGACATGTGGACGAAGCCATCCGCGACGGCGTGGACGTGATCGTCGCCGGCGGCGGCGACGGCACCTTCAGCGAAGTCGCCACCGTGCTGGCGCACCGCGACGAGCCCGCCGACGCATTGCCCTCGCTGGGCCTGGTGCCGTTGGGCACCGCCAACGACTTCGCCAGCGCTGCCGGCATTCCGCTGGAACCCCTGCCCGCGCTGGAACGGGTGCGCGCCGCGGCAGCGATGCCCATCGACCTGCTGCGCATCGACGCCGGCGACGGCATGCATTGGTGCGCCAACCTGGCCAGCGGCGGCTTCGGCACCGAGGTCACCGTGGAGACGGACGAAGGATTGAAGAAGATGCTCGGCGGCCTAGCCTACCTGGTCACCGGCATCGCCAGGCTGGGCCGCATCGAACCGCTGCGCGCCCGCCTGCGCGGGCCGGACTTCGCCTGGGAGGGCGACCTGATCGCGCTGGGCCTGGGTAACGGGCGCCAGGCCGGCGGCGGGCAGGCGCTGTGCCCGGATGCCCTGATCGACGACGGCCTGCTCGACCTGACCGTGGTGCCGGAACTGTCCGGCGACGTGGCCGCCACCCTCCTCACCCTGGCGAAGGACGGCCGGCACGCCGCACTGGACCGGGTGGCGGTGCGCGCGCGGCTGCCCTGGGTGGAACTGGAGGCCGATGCGCCGCTGACCCTGAACCTGGACGGCGAGCCCGTGCAGGCGGCCCGCTTCCGCGTGCAATGCGTGCCGGCGCGCCTGCGCATGCACCTGCCGGCGGATTGCCCCTTGCTCGCGGCCCCCCGGCGCAGCCCGCCGCTGTAGCAGGGGCTTCAGCCCCGACCCCATACCGCCAGACGACAGAGCAAGCCAGAAGTCCCGACTGCTCCACCAAGGCGCGTACGGCGGCGCGCTTCATGATCGTTCCGCTTCTGGCCACCGGCCGATTCCGGTCGTATTTCCACCGTGCCATCGCGACCGGGGCTGAAGCCCCTCCAGCGGCGCCCAGGCTGGCCCATCCGCCCGCGCTTCGGGTAGAGTAGGCCCGTGTCCCACCTCGCAATCCCGCTTTCCGAACATTCCGCACGCCGTTGCTGGCGATGGTGGCCCGTTGCCGTCGTCCACTCCGCTACCGCGTCCCGGAAGGAAAGCCCGCTTGATCCCGCACGCCCAGTTCCAGCAGTACGCTGCTGAAGGCTTCAACCGCATCCCCGTCGTCCGCGAAGTGCTGTCCGACCTGGACACGCCGCTCTCGGTCTACCTGAAGCTCGCCGACGCGCCGCATACCTATCTGTTCGAGTCGGTGGAAGGCGGCGAACGCTTCGGCCGCTACTCCATCATCGGCCTGCCGGTGCGCCGCGTGGCCACCTTCCACGGCCACCGGCTGGAGATCCGCGAGCACGGCACGCTGGTCGAATCGCGCGAGGTCGCCGATCCCTTCGCCGAGGTCGAAGCGCTGCGCGCCGCCTATTCCGTCCCCAGGCTGGAAGGCCTGCCGGGCTTCACCGGCGGGCTGGTGGGCTGGTTCGGCTTCGAGTGCATCGGCTACATCGAGCCGCGGCTGGCGAGGGGCGAGAAGCCCGACGAACTGGGTACGCCGGACATCCTGCTGATGCTGTCCGAAGAGGTCGCCGTCTTCGACAATCTCAAGGGCCGGCTGTACCTGATCGTGCACGCCAACCCGCGCGAGGACGGCGCCTGGGAGCAGGCGCAGGCGCGGTTGGACGCGCTGACGGCCAAGCTGCGCCAGCCCGGCTCCTATCCCGCGCCGATCACCCGCGACGTGCTGGACGAGAGCCACTTCGTCTCCGGCTTCACCCACGACGGCTTCATCGACGCGGTGGAGAAGTCGAAGGAATACATCCGCGCCGGCGACATCTTCCAGGTGGTGCTGAGCCAGCGCCTGAGCGTGCCGTTCAACGCGCGCCCGGTGGACGTGTACCGCGCGCTGCGCGCGCTGAATCCCTCGCCGTACATGTACTTCCTCGACGTCGGCGACGTGCAGGTGGTCGGCTCCTCGCCGGAAATCCTGGTGCGCCTGCAGGACGGCGAAGTCACCGTGCGCCCGATCGCCGGTACCCGCCCGCGCGGCAGGACGCACGACGAGGACCTGGCGCTGGAAGCCGAACTGCTGGCCGACCCCAAGGAGCGCGCCGAGCACCTGATGCTGATCGACCTGGGCCGCAACGACACCGGCCGCGTGTCGGAGGCCGGCACCGTGCAGGTGGGCGAGCGCTTCGTGATCGAACGCTACAGCCACGTCATGCACATCGTCAGCGAGGTCACCGGCCGGCTGCTGCCCGGCCTGAGCTACGCCGACGTGCTGCGCGCCACCTTCCCGGCCGGCACCGTCAGCGGCGCGCCGAAGATCCGCGCGCTGGAAGTGATCCGCGAACTGGAACCGATCGAACGCAACGTCTACGCCGGCAGCATCGGCTACATCGGCTGGCACGGCGACGCCGACACCGCCATCGCCATCCGCACCGCCGTCATCAAGGACGGCCGCCTGCACGTGCAGGCCGGCGCCGGCATTGTCTACGACTCCGACCCGGAGAAGGAGTGGGACGAGACGATGAACAAGGGGCGCGCGCTGTTCCGCGCGGTGGCCGAAGCGGCGAAGGGACTGTAAGGAATCCATCCATGCTGTTGATGATCGACAACTACGACAGCTTCACCTACAACCTCGTGCAGTACCTGCAATCGCTGGGCGCCGAGGTGAAGGTGGTGCGCAACGACGCGATGACGGTGGATGCGATCGAGCGGCTCGCGCCGCAGCGCATCGTCATTTCCCCCGGGCCGTGCACGCCCAACGAGGCGGGCGTGTCGCTGGAGGTGATCGAGCGCCTCGGCCCGCGCACGCCGATCCTAGGCGTGTGCCTGGGCCACCAGAGCATCGGCCAGGCGTATGGTGGCAAGGTCGTCCGCGCCGGCCGGATCATGCACGGCAAGACCTCGCGCATCCGCCACGAGGGCGGGGGCGTGTTCGCCGGTCTGCCCGACGGCTACGAGGCCACGCGCTACCACTCGCTGGTGGTCGAGCGCGGCAGCCTGCCGGAGGCGCTGGACGTCACCGCCTGGACCGAGAACGACGACGGCAGCTTCGAGGAAATCATGGGCCTGCGCCACCGCGAATATCCGGTGGAGGGCGTGCAGTTCCATCCCGAGTCGATCCTGACCGAGCATGGGCATGCGTTGTTGAAGAATTTCCTGGAGAGATGAGGGGAGGCGGGGAGCGGCGAGCCGGGAACGGGGAATGAAACGCCCCTGGAACGGAAAATTTCCCGGTTCCCGCAATCCTGCATTCCCGGTTCCCCGTTCCCGCCTTCCGCCTTCCGCCTCCGATCCCGCCGCCATGCCCATCACCCCCCAAGAAGCCCTCCAGCGCACCATCGAGCACCGCGAGATCTTCCACGACGAGATGGTCGCGCTGATGCGGCAGATCATGCGCGGCGACGTGTCGCCGACGATGACCGCGGCCATCCTGACCGGCCTGCGGGTGAAGAAGGAAACCGTCGGCGAGATCGCCGGCGCGGCCACGGTGATGCGCGAGTTCTCGCGCATGGTGGACGTGGCCGACCGCAGCCGCCTGGTCGACATCGTCGGCACCGGCGGCGACGGTTCGCATACCTTCAACATCTCCACCTGCTCGATGTTCGTCGCGACCGCGGCGGGCGCCAAGATCGCCAAGCACGGCAACCGCAGCGTGTCGTCCAAGTCCGGCAGCGCCGACGTGCTGGAGGCGCTGGGCGTGAACATCGAACTGCAGCCGGAGCAGGTGGCGCGCTCCATCGAGGAGACCGGTATCGGTTTCATGTTCGCGCCGGTGCACCATCCGGCGATGAAGGTGGTGGCGCCGGTGCGGCGCGAGATGGGCGTGCGCACCATCTTCAACATCCTCGGACCGCTGACCAACCCGGCCGGCGCGCCGAGCATATTGATGGGCGTGTTCCATCCCGACCTGGTCGGCATCCAGGCGCGCGTGCTGCAGGAACTGGGCGCCGAGCGCGCGCTGGTGGTGTGGGGCCGCGACGGTATGGACGAACTCTCGCTGGGCGCCGGCACGCTGGTCGGCGAGCTGCGCGACGGCCAGGTGCGCGAATACGAACTGCACCCGGAGGATTTCGGCATCGCCATGGCCGCCAGCCGCAACCTGCGCGTGGCCGATGCCGCCGAGTCGAAAGCCATGCTGCTGGGCGTGCTGGACGACAGGCCCGGCCCGGCGCGCGAGATCGTGGTGCTGAACGCCGGCGCGGCGCTGTACGTGGCCGGCGTGGCGGAGAGCATCGAGGACGGCATCGCGCGCGCGCGCGAGGCCATCACCAGCGGCCGCGCGCTGGAGCGGCTGCACGGGTTCGTTGCCGCCACGCAGGCGCTGGGCCGGTCGGCGGGAGCGCACTGACGTGGCCGCCGACGGATTCGCCCGCCTGCCCGAGCCGCCTTACTACGTGGTGATCTTCTCTTCGCGCCGCAACGGTCGCGACGAGGAAGGCTACGGCGCCACCGCGCAGCGGATGGTGGAGCTGGCGGCGCTGCAGCCAGGCTTCCTGGGCGTGGAATCCGCGCGCGGCACTGACGGCTTCGGCATCACCACGGCCTACTGGGAGAGCGAAGAGGCCATCCTTGCCTGGCGCCGGCACGCCGAGCACGCGGCTGCGCGCGAGCAGGGACGCCGCGACTGGTACGACCATTTCGAGATCCGCGTGGCCAAGGTCGAACGTGCCTACGGTTGGGACCGCACCGGCTCTCTGTAGGAGGGGCTTCAGCCCGCGCCGCGATAGCCTTGACGCCCGCGTGGCGACGAACGCACCGCAGCGCGCCCGTAGCAGGAACAGCCGGATTCTGGAGCTTGCCCAGGCCTGAAAAAGTCCGGTCGGGGCCGAGCCCCTCCTACATCCCACTGCCCGGATGCGACAATACGGGCTCCACGCACCGCCGGCAGGCAGACCACAAGGCTTCGATGAGCGACATCCTGACCACCATCCTCGCCCGCAAGGCCGAGGAGATCGCCGAACGCAGCGCCCGCGTGACGCTGGCCGACCTGCGTGCGCGCGCCACCGATGCGCCGCCGGTGCGCGGCTTCGCCGATGCCCTGAACGCCGCGGTGGCCCATGGCGAACCGGCGGTGATCGCCGAGGTCAAGAAGGCCAGTCCGTCCAAGGGCGTGATCCGCCCGGACTTCCATCCGGCCGACATCGCGGTGAGCTACGAGTTCGGCGGCGCGGCCTGCCTGTCGGTGCTGACCGACGTGGATTTCTTCCAGGGCGCCGACGATTACCTGCGGCAGGCGCGCGAAGCCTGCACGCTGCCGGTGCTGCGCAAGGACTTCACCGTGGACCCGTACCAGGTGTACGAGGCGCGCGTGCTGGGCGCCGATTGCATCCTGCTGATCGTGGCCGCGCTGGACGACGCGCGGCTGGTGGAACTGTCCGGGCTGGCGATGCAACTGGGCATGGACGTGCTGGTGGAAGTGCACGACATCGACGAACTGGAGCGCGCGTTGCAGGTGCCGGTGCCGCTGGTGGGCATCAACAACCGCAACCTGCGCACGTTCGAGGTGTCGCTGGACACCACGCTGTCGATGAAGGACGCGGTGCCGAAGGACCGCCTGCTGGTCACCGAGAGTGGCATCCTGGCGCCGGACGACGTGGCGACGATGCGCAACGCTGGTGTCAATGCCTTCCTGGTCGGGGAGACCTTCATGCGCGCCGAGGAGCCGGGCGAAGCGCTGCGGCAGTTGTTCTTCGCCGCATGACGGACGCCCGCTACCCGACTCCGCGGCCGGAAGCGCCGGTGGTGGTCTTCGACTTCGACCACACGCTGTACGACGGCGACTCCGGCGGCCACTTGGTGATGTGGCTGATTCGGCGCAATCCGTTGCGCGCGGCGGCGGCACTGCTCGCCTCGGTGGTGCTGGGGCCGATGGTGGCGTTCCTGCCCACGCGGCGGCGCGGCATCTCCGGCTACATCTGGATCGGCACCCTGGGCCTGCACGGGCGGCGCGGCTTCGACGCGCTGATCGACCGGTACGTGGCCACGCACCGAGGGGAAGTGCAGCAACGGCTGCTGCCGCGGGCGCTGGAGGTGTTCCGCGAGCACCGCGCCAAGGGCGACTGCGTGGTCGTGGCCACCGGGGCGCCGCCGGAACTGGCGCGCGCCATCCTCGCCTTCGCCGCGCACGAGGACGTGCCGGTGATCGGCACGGCGGTGGGGCCGCGTTTCGGCGCCATCGTCGCCACGCGCCACTGCCACAACGAAGAGAAGATGCGCATGCTGCGCGAGCGCGGCTACGGCGAGATCGCCGCGGCTTATTCCGACAGCAGCGCCGACCTGCCCTTGCTCAAGGCCGCGCGCGCGCCGGTGGTGGTCAATCCCAAGCCCGGCCGCGTGGCGATGTTCCGCCGCGTGCTGCCCCCGGGCACTCCCATCCTCAACTGGGGTTGCAAGGAACGCGGCGGCGCCGCGGCGTAGGGTGCGCCCCGGCGCACCCTTGCCGTGCGCATGGATGCAAAGCGCATGGCGGAATGGCTCCGCCGGGCATCGTGGGAATGGATGGGTTGCGATGGGAGGCCGTGGCGCACCCTACTAAATGCCATCTCGAAGCGTTCCGGTCCGGTCACGGGGCCATCGCGGGCGCCTGCTGTGGCTGTTCGGCCCGCATCAACAGGGCTTCTTCCTGCATGTTCTGGTCGTGGACCTCGGCGCGACGCACGCTTTCCTGCGCGGGCGGCGATCCCCGGCCCATGTCCACGTCCGCGCGCGGCCAGCCCCACTGCGTCGAGAACGTGGCCCGCTCTCCCTCGACGTGGATCGACGCCAGCGAGCGCGCCGTGATGCCGGCCAGATGGCACTCGGCAGTGAACTGCGAAAGGCGGTTTTCGCTGGTGTAGTCGGGCAGATGCGTCTTGAGCGTGCGGTAGAGCGCGTGCTGCGGATGGTCAGGATCGCTGAAGGTCGCAGGTGCCGGAAGGCCCGGGTTTCTGTCCGGGAGATGGCCCGGTTCGCCTGTTCCGCGAAGCTCGCGGTCCGCGTGTCCAAGGTCGTTCTGCGGAGCAAGCGTGACGACATGCCCGACGTTTTCATTGTCCGTGCGCCGTGGCATCGATGACGGGCCGGCGTCGTGTTCCGGTGGCTGCCGGACGATGTCGTCCGGCGTGTGTTTCCGGCCGTCTTCAGTGTGCCGCAGGGTGATGAGCTGGTGCTCGTGGCCGGTATCGACCAGGCCCAGGTCCTTGCCGCCTAGGTTCAGGCCGGTACTTTCCAGTTGCGCCGGGTCCAGCCCCAGCCTGGCCATGTCTAGCTTGATGAGCGGCGGATTGACCCAGGCGGCCGTGTCCTGGCCGATCTGCTCGATCAGGTAGGCGCCGTAGTAGTTCCTGTAGTCGGCCTTGCCCTGCGCACCCAGGCTCCTGGGCGATTGGTCGAAGTGGCATTGGGCCACCGGCTCCACGTTGATCGCCCCGGCCTTGGGCAGGCGGGTGTCGGACATGTGCATGTTCTCGTCGAGGACAATGCCGGGGGCGAGTTGGGGGACATATTTGTCATCAAGCTTGACGCATTCGGTTGTAGGAATGGCCCGCCTCAGCATTTCCGTGCGGGAGATTTCGCCCCCATTGGTATGTTGGATGCGGCTGGCCAGTGCGTTCCAGCCCTCGATCTCGGCGATGGCCTCATCGCGCCGGGCCGCGCGCTGGTGCAGGGCGAAATAGGGTGTCACGTCGGCGCTGCCGCCGGGCCCGACGGTACGCATTTCCTCGGTGACCTGGGCAGTGACGAAGTAGAGGGTCTTCCGGGATTCCGCAGCGTTCAAGGCATGGCCAGTTTCGTGGCCCAATGTGCTGGTGATGACATCGATGCGGTCGCGGGGCTCTTCCAGTCCGGGTTTCGTGAAAGTATCCACGCTGATGTAGATGGCTTTTTCACGGCTGTCGTAATGTCCCCCCTCGTTCGCGCCGGGTGCGGTGAGGCGGATGTGCTCAAGCTGTGCGGTCTCGATGGCCTGGGTCATCCACTGTTGCAGGTAGGGCGATGTGGTGATGGCTTCTTCTATGTCAGCACGCTTGTCGGCAGGGAGTCCATCTGTCAGGCGCTGCAAGTGTGGAGATAACTCAGTCATTGCGCGGGCCTCCGGAAATCCGGAACCAGCTCGCGCAGGCCCGCTCTGACTCCGTGCCTTCGTCCAGATAGTAGAGGTAGACACCTACGCCGAATCCGGTGCGCTGGGTGGGCACACGCTTGCCGAAGCCCCAGGAGGGCTTGTTGCCGAAGGTGGAGCGCGTTGCGGCACGCTCATATCCCAAGGCCACGATGTCCTTGGCCAATTCCTCGAAATCCAACGTGCAGTAGGTAGGTTTCTGATCGGTCCAGGGCTCAACGCCATTGCTGAGCGCGATCACGATCGTCGGTGGGTCGCTCAACGCATGTAGTCGGACGACGTTTATGTAGTAGGTCCATCCTTCGGTTGTTTGGCCGAAGTATTCATAACCATCCCGGGCATCGGGTTCTTTGATCATGCGGACCTTGAAGATCGATCCCACCGGCTCGTGTTCCATGTCCTCCAGGTTTTGCAGGCTGTCCAGCAGAGCCAGTATCTGTTTACGCAGCACGGCGGCGGGAATGGCCGGACCGCGCTTGATTTCAGGCTTGGCGACATCGGCCACGGGTTCCGGAGCGGCGACGGGGGGCGGGTTGGGGGCCGGAGGGGGCGGGACTTCCGCCACCGACGCGGGCGCCGGTGCTGGTGCGTCTTCTGAAGGTTGCTCGGGGGGATGGGCTTTGCCGCAGGCGGCCAGTGTGCTTGCCGCCAGGGCGGTGGCAGCTGCGATCCGCTGGAGTGGGTTCATTTCATCCTCCTTGACGGCAAGGGATTTAGGTATGCGCGCGAGATTAGGCTTGCGCTTGTGGAGTACTGGCAGGCCGCCGGAAGGCAGTGGCCCCAGCTCGTGCACGGTGCGCTCGTTGATAACGGCCAGGTCTCGGAAAAGTTGCAGCGCATGGAGCGGGTCATTGTTATGGCGGAGCCTGTAGCCCTCCGACTCAGGGAGCATGCTCATCGAGAATCCGCCATTTTGTTTCCAGACATGACAACTCCTTCTTGTATCAATGTGTGCGGCACGTAGAGCTCTGGAGTGCCGGGTCGTGTGTCATTGGGTGTTACTGGTCTCGGTGATTCGTCATGCGTGAGCCGGACACGACCCTCAGTTCTGCAGCGCATTCTGTATGGCGTCGTCGCTGGCCATGCGTACCCTTATGCCGGACCCAGCGGGGCGCGCGACGTCGAGTGTCAGCGGCGGTACGTCCACCTTCGGCATCAGCCGCTTTTTGAAGTGGCTGTCCTTGTAGTAGCGCACCTTGCGGCACAGGATGGGATGAGCCAGTCCTTCGTACAGGACGATCTCCTTCTCCGGTCCCATCGCTTTGAGTTCCTGCGGCAGCATCAGGGCACGCTTTTCCAGCACTTCGTTGTCCGAAACGTTGCGGCTCTGGCCGTGGGAGTGGGTGCGCGACCGGCGTCGGATGGTGGTGTAGCCCAGCATCTCGGAATAATCGTTGGCGTCCTGTTGCTCGCGCGGGGCATAGATGATCTGCAGCGCGTGGTTGGTGATGATGGTGCGCGAGAGTTCCTTGCCGTAGACCGCGTCGAGCTGGGCCATCGACTGGATGATCGGCAGCAGGCGCAGGTTGTAGCCGGCCATGTAGGCGACCGCCTTGGAGATGATGTCCACGCGCCCGATGGAGGTGAATTCGTCCATCAGCAAAAGGCATTGATGTTTGAGCGACGCGTCGTTCTGAGGCAATACCTTGGTGTTGACGTTGATCAACTGGCTGAAGAACAGGTTCACGATGAGCCGGCTTTCCGCCAGCTTGTTGGGCTGGATGCCCACGTAGATCGTCATCCATCGCCGGCGCACGTCGTCCAGGCGGAAGTCGTCCCCGCTGGTGGCCGCATCGAGCACCGGATTGAGCCACGGGTTGAGCGGTTCCCGGAACGAACCGATGATCGACGCGAAGGTGACGTCCGCTTGCGAAAGCAGTCCGGCGAAGGCTGTGCGCGCCTGCGCGCTGAGGAACGGCGCCTCCACCAATTTCTGCAGGTACGGCTTGAGTTCGCCGCCGTCCCCGGAGGCGAGGCGGAGGACTGCGCCCAGCGTGGGCAGTTCCGCGGCCTGGTCCTGCTCGTGCTGTTCGAACAGGTACAGCGCGAAGGCGAGGAAGGCGTTGCGCGCCTGGCTCACCCAGAACTTGTCCTTGTCGTCGCCGTCCGGATACAGCATCGCAGCGATTGCTTGCAGGTCCGATACGCGGAACGCCGGATCGGCGGACACGTAGGTCATCGGGTTCCAGCGATGCGTGCGCCGGTCCTCGGCGAACGGATTGAACAGGTACACCTCATGGCCGATCGACCTGCGCCAGCCCGACGTCAGGTCAAAATTCTCCTGCTTGATATCGAGCACCACGGCCGACTCGCGATAGTCCAGCAGGTTGGGGATCACCACGCCGACGCCTTTGCCCGAGCGCGTGGGGGCGGCGAGGATGACGAACTGCTGGCCCTGCAGCCGCAGCAGCTTGCCGTTCATCCGGCCGACGATGATGCCGTCGTCCCTGTCGGAGAGAAATCCTTTGCTTGCCAGGTCGAGCATGCCGGCGAAGCGCGCCTGCCCATGCAGGTTGCGATGGCTGCGCAGCTTGAACAGCATCACCACCAGTGCCGACCACATCAGCAGCATCAGGCCGAACCCGACGCCGCCGGCCAACTTGATCCGCCAGGCAAAGGGCTGCACGCGCGGATGCTCCAGATGCCGGAGATAGTCGAAGTAGGTGCCGAATCCGGCCAGCTTGGCATCCAGGCCCAGCATCAGCAGCGCCAGATAGCCCGACAGGTACAGGCCTGCCAGTGCCGCCAGCGCGCCCAGCGCCAGCACAATCAAAAAACGGTAATAGGTCACGTGATTCCCTCTGTGGAGCGTGGAACTTTCAGGTATCCGGCAGTAGTGCGCATGTGTCGTGGGTCGCATCCGCTCGGCTTGCCGCAGTGAAGGTGCTATCTGGAAGAGGTTTCCGGATGTGGCGCGGTTTCGATCAGAACGTACTCGTCGTTCTTGGGCCAGCGCTGTAAACCTTCCTCCAGCTTGATGCAGGGCGTTCCGCTGCATGAGGTAATGGTGATCTTCTGCAGAGCTTCGAGCACTTCCGCATCCACCTTGACACGTTCGGCACGCTTCACGTTGTGCCAGGCGAAATAGCCGGTGATTGCGATCGTCAGCATGGAAGCGACGCAGAGCGAAGCGAGCAACTTCCAGCTCAATATCCGCATGCGGAGGCCGACCGACACCTGTTCCGAACGCAGGTAGTCCGCCATTGCCTTGAGGCGTTCGGAAGTTTCACTCAGCGACCGAGTGACGATGGGAATCTCATCGGCCAGCGTGTCGCGGATCACCGCCCGGATGTGCTGGGTCAGCTCCAATTGGCCGGCGGCCAAGGTCCGCCTGACTTCATTGGCCGACTGCCGGATGTCCTGCGCCGAGGCTTGCTGGTCCGCCATGGACTTCTCGCACTGTTGGGTCAGGTGCGCTGCCAGCAACGCGGCATTGGCGATGAAGTCTTCCATTTTCGACTGATCCATATCTTCTCCTGTCTTCCGCGACTGCTTTCCAAGTGCCCGGGCACATCATGCCTCTATGCAATTCGTGTCATGCACAGTCATCTGCCGCTGTTTTTTTGCGGGCTAATTTTTTGATTCCAAAGTTCGCACGGAAGGTGGGAAGGATCGCATGGACGTATCGATTCTGGATCTGCTCATGATGTTGGGATGGCATCAATGATCGGAAGACTCGGCGCGTCTGTGGCTACAGGAAATGTGACAAGCACGCCTCTTCATTTCACATTTTTCCAGGTACTTATGATGATCAACGACATGTTCATAGAATCAAATATGGCTTGTTTTTAGCCATATCCTGCTGTTTCAGGAAATGCGAATTCACTTTTATGGTGTACGCATAAAGGTGCGTTTATATGCGCTTCCGGGTTGACGTGAAAAAAAGCTGTCTATATGTTCACCACCCGCTGCGGCAGTGCGGCGTGATCTTCTCTTCATCTCACAGAGGGTCAGAAAGGAGCAAGAAGGTATGGAAGCTTTACAGGGGGCGGTTTGCAGGCACTTGGTCTGCTCATCCGTCGGAAGCCGGAAGCGATGTTTCCCGGCGTGTGTCGCTCAAAGCGATGCAATTCAAGGCAATGCGCGGGCTTGCATTCGTTCCTGACGCCAGGAGCGCGCAGGGTTTTCGTCGCCTAAAAAATGATCGATTGGTGAGTTCGTGAGCCGTACCGTGCATATTCGAAAGATCGTCTTCCTGTCCGTCCTGTGTATTCCACTGCTTCTGACGGCATGCGCCACACATGAGGCACCTGGTATCAATGGACGCTGGAGACCGGTCAACCGTTTCGCAGAAGCGCCGCAGGCCATACCGCTGCAGCAGGCCTACATCTATCAGGCGTCTCCTGCCGACGGCACGTTGAAGACGATGCTGAGCCGGTGGGCGAAGGATTCGCGGATGACCCTGGCTTACTTGCATCCGAACGACTACACGTTGCATGCACCGGTCGCGCAGGTCCGGACGAGCAGTCTTGAAGAAGCTGCCGCAGCACTGTCGTCGGCCTATGCGGCGCAAGGCGTCAAGGTTGCCATCGATCGTCCACGGATTGTCGTGAGTCAGGTACTGCCCGGCGACGGACAGGCCGGCGGATCTACGGTGCAGGGCGAATAAGGACCGGGGCCGGGGATGTTCGGAAAGAAGAAGACTTCGTCGCCCGAGATCGATCGGGCGGTTTCCCGGGGCGTCAGCTTCGAGTTGACCATGGCCGAGCACGCGCGCCGCAGCGAGCGCCGTGCCTGGATCGTCGCCTGGTGCGCGATCCTCATGTCGTTGATGCTGGCGGGCGGCTACTTCCTGTTCCTGCCGTTGAAGGAGAAGGTGCCGTACTTGGTGATGGCGGATCCGTACACGGGTACCGCGACCGTGGCGCGCCTCGTCGGGAATTTCCACGACCGGGACGTCACCACGGAGGAGGCGATCAACAAAAGCAATGTCGCTCAATTCGTGCAGTCGCGTGAGTCCTACGATTCGGGACTGATCGGCCAACGCAACTGGAGGACCACGCTCTCGATGGCGGGGCCGGCGGTGTCCCCGGCCTATATCGCGCTGCATTCGGAAAGCAATCCGGAACGTCCGTTCCGACTCTACGGCAGTTCCCGGGCGGTGCGGGTCAGGATCCTCAGCATCGTACTGATAGGGGGTGGCGAAGGCCGGCGTCCGAGCGGAGCCACCGTGCGCTTCCAGCGCAGCGTGTACGACAAGGCCCGCGGACGTTCGGATCCGCTGGACAGCAAGATCGCCACGCTGGAATTCTCCTACAACCCCACGCTGAAGCTGAGCGAGGAAGATCGCCTGCTCAATCCGCTCGGCTTCCGGGTCGTGAACTACCGCGTCGACAATGACTACGCCGCCGCGCCGCCGCTGGAACGGGAGTTTTCCGAGCCGGTCCCCGCCGCATCTTCCGATACCCCTGTGAATGCGGCTGGCCAGGATGGCATGCCGACTGCGGGCTCGCTGGATACCGGTGCGCGCCACGACGCTCCATCCGTACCGTTGCCCGCGGAGCAGTCGGAAGCAGACACCGAGAACGGAGCACGCCGTCGATGAGCCACGTAAAGCACATGTTCCTGCGTTCCGGTCTTGCCGTGCTGCTCCTGGGCAGCGTGCTTCCGGTGGCCGCCCAAGTGGTCGAAGAATACGAGTACGCCGCAGAACGGGTCTACCCGGTACGTACCGGGCTGGGCATCACCACGCAGATCGAGTTGAGTCCGCACGAGGAGATCCTGGACTACAGCACAGGGTTCAGCGGTGGCTGGGAGTTGAGCCGCAGGGAGAACGTGTTCTACCTGAAGCCCAAGAACATCGACGTGGACACCAATCTGCTGGTGCGGACGGCGATGCATTCGTACATCTTCGAGTTGAAGGTGGTGGCGACCGACTGGCGTGTGCTGGATCAGGCGAAGGCCGCCGGGGTCCACTATCGGATCAAGTTCGCCTATCCCAGCGACACGACCTTTGTCGCAGCGGCCCCGGCCGCCGAGGACGTTGCTGAGCTCAGCACCGACCTGCATCCGGACCGGAACTACTACTTCGGCTACGAATACGCATACAGCAAGCGTCATCCGAAGTGGCTTGTGCCGACGACGGTCTACGACGACAGGCGCTTCACCTACATCCGGATGGGGGACAGGACCCGCT
>ERZ761607.3304-NODE-3304-length-15849-cov-4.433456_pt1 | contig 15849 bp, 8 predicted proteins | sample MGYA00511164_ERZ761607 | MGnify/ENA primary metagenome ERZ761607 (study PRJEB28899, sample SAMN02445080) | bioreactor sludge metagenome | biome: EBPR sludge | place: Australia: Brisbane, Thorneside Wastewater Treatment Plant | collected 2011-06-22 ...
CGGGCTGAGCCTGGACCGAAGGCCGCACGGTGGTGTTGGGCGCGACGGTGGCGGGCTGAGCCTGGACCGAAGGCCGCACGGTGGTGTTGGGCGCGACGGTGGCGGGACGCGCTTGCACCGTCGGCGGCTGCGCGGGCTGCGCGGGGATCGTCGGACGCGGCTCCGGCTGCACCGTGACGGTGGTCGACGGTCGAACCGGCTGCGCGGGCTGCACGGTGACGGGGGTCGTCGGGCGGCTGGGCTGGACCACCGTCGGGCGCGGCTCGGGCTGCACGGTGACGGTGGTGGTCGGGCGGCTCGGCTGGACGGTGACCGTCGGCTGGCTCGGCTGAACCGTGACCGTGGTCGGACGGTTCGGCTGCACGACGACGGGCTGGCTCGGCTGCACCACGACCGTGGGCTGGCTCGGCTGCACCACGACGGTGGCGGGGCGCGGGCGCACCGTCACGTTCGCGCTCGGTCCGCGGTGCGCGCCCGGCGCGACGACGACCGTGGTGTGGTGGATCTCCGAGGGCGGCACCCGGCGCACGCGGCTCGGGCCGACGTGGACCTGCACGGTGCCTTCCGCGCGGTAGACGGGCGGGGGCGCGACGTCACGCGGGCGCCAATGACCCGGGTGGTACTGGTAGCCGCCGCCTTCGACGACCACGCACACGCCGTGCTCCCACTCGTACCCGGGGCGATCGGTCTCCCAATGACCTTCGATCCAGACCCAGCCGCTGCCCTGCCAATCCCAGTAGCCCTCGATCCAGATCGAGTCCGGGCTCGGCTTGAGGCCGGGCGAGACGGCCGCGACCAGGGGAGGAGGTGGCGCGGAGACCATCACGTAGCTCGGCGCCACGTAGTGATCCTGCACGTGCACGGTGGAGTGCCCGGTCGTGTGGATCACGCATCCGCTGCCGAGCGCGAGGACGAGGGCGAAGGGTAGGGCTCGAAGCATGGCTGTCTCCCGAGGTGCGCCGAGGGGGCGATCGTCGGTCCGCGATGCGGACGAGCGACGGGTCTGTGGACGAAGCGCGAACGCGAACGATTCGATGGGGGCGGGGGAACTTCTGTGAGATCTCGTGAAGATCATCCGAGCGCGCTCCACCGCTTGCGTGCGTTCGACACCAGCGCCGAGACCTCGGCTTGGGCGCGCTCGGCGAGCTCTTGGGTCTTGGCGGACTTCGCCGAGAACGCGGGCCCGACCTCGAGCGCGACGTCGGTGCGAGGGCGCGAGGCGACGTTGCGCAGGTGCGTGACGAAGTCGATGCCGACGTACTCGACGCCGTCGGGGTACGCGAGGCCGACCGGGACGACGTCGACGTCGAGCCCACGGGCGGCCGCGAAGGCGCCCATCTTGAAAGGCTGCACCTCGTCGCCGCGGAAGGTCGCGCCTTCGGGGAAGACCACGACGCTCTCGCCCGCCGCGAGGTGGCGACGGATCGCGCGGATCGCGTTGGCGCCGCTCGTCTCGGAGGCGCGATCGACGAAGACGGTGTTCGCGTGCCGCGCCATGCGGCCGAGCACGGGCCACTCCGCGAGATCCGCGCGGCTGAGGAAGGCCGCGTCGAGGCGCGTGAGGAGCACGCCGACGTCGAGCGCGGCGCGGTGGTTCGCGACCACGAGCATCGGGCGGTTCGTCGCGGGCTCGCCGGCCGCGTGCACGCGGACCGCGAGCGAATCGAGCAGTCGCGTGGCGACTCGTTTGCGGGCGCGCGCGAGGAGGGTGCGGCGCTCGTGCTCGGGCAAGCGGCGCAGGGTGAGCTCGTAGCGCGCGAGCTGCAGCGAGGCTTCGGCGCCGAAGCGTGCGGCGCGCAGCGCGGCGCGGACGTCGCGCGGGCGGACGTCGCGGGCACGAGGACGCGGCGGTTGGGCCATCGCGAGGGTTGTAGCAGGGTCGCGTGCGAGGTGAGGGAGGACGCGACCGTGGGGGTGACCCGAGCCGCGAGCCTGTGGCACGCTTCCCACGTGATGAGGGAGCTCGCCCCCGGATTGCTCGCGGCTGCGCCGAGCCTTCGGTGTCCCTTCTTCCATCACACCGTCGTGTTGCTCATCGATCACGGCGACGACGGCTCGTTCGGCTTCGTGCTGAACAAGGAGGCGCCGCTCGACTTTCGTGGCGTCGCCGAGGAGCTCGGGCTCGCGGTCGAGAACGATCGTGTGTTCGATGTGCCGGTGCTGCGCGGCGGGCCGGTGTCGCCGGAGACGGGCTGGATCGTCTTCGATCCGGATGGCGCGCCGAAGGTGCCCAAGGACGTGCTGCGCGTGTCCGGAGGGCTCGCGCTCACGGCGTCGGTCGACATGCTGCACGCGATGGCGAGCGGCGAGGTGCCGGAGCGCGCGCTGCTCACGCTCGGCTATTCGGGCTGGTCACCGGGGCAGCTCGAAGACGAGATGCGCGAGGGATCGTGGATCCCGATCGATCTGGATCCGGCGCTGATCTTCGAGCTGCCGATCGCGGACCGCTGGCGGATCGCGCTCGAGAGCCTCGGGATCGATCCGGGGCGCGTGACCTCGCGGATCGTCCCGCAGGCTTGAGCGTGCCGCGTCGAACCCCGCAGCTCAGAACTCGAAGCTGATCCCAACCGCGGCGTAGGGCAGGCCGAGGCGCGCGATGAAGCTCGCGGTGCGGCCGAACTTCCAGCGCACGCCGGCTGCGGCGACCACCCAATGGCCACGATCTTCGATGAAGTCGTCGCCGCGTCGGCCGCGCAGGACGCCGGGGTGCAAGAAGATGTTGGCGCCCGCCTCCGCGAAGACGCTGAACTTCTGGAAGAGGTAGAACTCCCAGTGTGCGACGACCGGGAAACCGAGGCCGAGGCCGTAGTCCCAACAATAGCCGCGTCCGCAGTCTCCGTCGTAGTCACGCCAGCGCACCACGTAGGTGTCGACCCCGAAGCTGAGGTAGAACGCGTCGTTGTGGCCGGAGAGAAACCCCTTCTTCGCGAGCGGGATGTTGAAGCGGACACCGCCCGCGAAGCCGCGGCCCCACCACGAGAAACCCGCGTGGAGATCGAGATGGAAGCCGTGGTCGGAAGAGTCTTGGTTCCAGATCTTGGGCCCTGGACCGGCGGCAGCCGGAGCGGGAGCCACCAAGAGGACCGAGGCGACGAGCAAAGCGGGAAGGACGAAGCGTTTCATCGTTTCTCCTCGAAGTCGTGGCGAAGCCGCGCGGCCCTGCGCACCGACGCGACCGACCTGGGGCCGAGCGACGGCCATGGCCAGCGCGAGCGAGGTGAGCGACACGGCAGACGTGCGGTTGGGATGGTTTCAGGTCCACTGCGAGCCCGACAGACGAGCTCGCGTGCGACGTGACGGGTACGGCGACGTCGAGATCAGAAGAACTCGGTGCAGCAGCCGGTGAGGCAGTAGAGGTCGGGCGGGCAGGGCGCGAGGCCTTCGATGCCGCAGGCTTGACGACCGTCGTCGCAGGTCGGCAGCGGAGGGGTGCCGCCGTCGATTGCGCCGCCGTCCGGCAGGGTGCCGGCGTCGACCGGGGGCGGGGGCGGGAAGCAGTCCTCGGGGATCGTCGCGGGGGCGCGGCCGAGGCAGAGCTCGCAACGACCGCAGGGGTTGTAGCAGGAGTTCTCGCCGTCCTCGCCGCCGACCGGGACACACGGGAAGCACTTCGTGGGATCTCCGATGTCCGCGAAGGTGCACGTGGGGACGCCGTCGACGTTGCTGCCGAGGAAGACGAAGGAGCCGGAGCCGGACGGGAGCTCGCAGCAGCCGAAGCAGTCGCAGCCGTTCGGGGTGATCGCCGCGCACGTGTTCTCGCAGAGCTCGGACTGCGTCGGGTTACACGCGCCGGCGCCACCGCCCATGCAGGCTTGGTTCTCGGCGAGCGTCTCGTCGCATTGGATGTTCCAGCCGCAGCCGTCGTTCCCAGGGCCCTGGTTGGTGTCGTAGTAGCAGTCGCGATCGCAGCGACCGACTTCACCGCCGGGGATGCCGAGGTCGTAGCCCGACTCGTTGTTGTCGCAGGCGCCGACGCAGTCGGGGTCTTCGCTGTCGACGAGGCCGTCGCCGTCGTCGTCGAGGCAGTTGCCGCAGAGGTAGGTCATGCCCGCGCACGACACGGGCCGGCATTCCTCGGGGCCGCCGTCGGGCACGACGACGTTGCCGTCTGGGAGGACGATCACTCCGCCGCCGTCGCCGCCGTCGAACGGATCGCCGCCGTCGGGGGTCGAGCCGTCGGGGGTGGAGCCGTCGAAGCCGCCACCACCGTCCTCGGGGTCGCCGCCACCGTCGACGTCGCCACCGTCGTCGTCGCCGCACGCGAGCGAGAGCGTGAGGAGGGTGCAGAGCGCGAGTCGGAAGGTTCGTCGGTGCATGGGAGGCTCCATCGTGACGGGTCCGAGGCCGCGCCTCTGTCCGGGGGCGTCCGGACATGGAGACGAACAAATGCTGATTCTACGGAAGGTTCCGCCGAGATCGGACGCGTTGGCGTCGATGTCGCTCGAAAGGCTACCCGGCTCTGCGTCGCGGCCTCAATCTTCGGCGTCTTCCCGACGACGGGTCACGTGCTCCGCGAAGGAGCCTCGGGTGTCCAGCTCTTCTTCCGGCGCCGCGTCTTCGGTCTCGTCGGGAACACGGTCGAGCTCGTCGAGGAACCGGCCGAGAAGGCCCTCCATCATCAATTCGCGATCGTCGGCGTTTCCTTCGCGCTTGGCGATGCCGTCGTATCGGGTTTCGAAGTCGTCGACGATCGCTCGGAAGCGGAGCACCTTCTTCCAGATCGTCTCTTGGTTCTTTCCGTAGATCGCGAGCAGGCTGATCGCGGAGGCGCCCGCGAGCACGAGACCGAGTGGGCCTCCGAGGAAGAGCCGGATGAGCACGCCCGCCGCTGCCACGCCGGCTGCGCCCGTGAGGGCCTTCTTGCCGGTCTCGGCGGAGAGCCCGCGCTCGGCGGCGACGCCCCAGGCTTGGCGGGTCGCGAACATCAACGCGAGGAAGGTGATCTTGCTCGAGCCCTTGCGATCCCAGTAGCGCTGCACGGCGGTGCGCAGGAAGTCTTGGTAGGTGTCGAAGGACGCTTCGTCGTCACGAGCCATCGCAGCAACATACACCGAGACCGGAGCACGCACGCTCTCGTGGATCGTGGAACTCGTGGATCGCGCGGAGCGCCTGGATCGAACGTGGGGAAGCGGGCACCGCTCGGCGATCGTATGATCTCCGCGATGCGACTTCCGCGAGCCCTCCCCGTCGTGCTGCTCCTCGCGCCGCTCTCCATCGGCGCGTCGTGCGGTGAGAGTCGACCGGTCGAGCCGAACACGACGACCGAGCCCACCACGAACGACCCCAACGGCACCACGAGCGGCACGAACGGCGCGAGCGGGCCGGCGGAGCCGAACGGGGATCCAAACCGCGCGGCTGCGATCCCGATGCCGGAGATGCCGGAGGCGCGACAGAGCGTGGCGGCGGCGGAGGCGCGCACGGCGCCGCGCATCACGAACGTCGACGAGGCGCGCGATGCGCTGCGGCTCGGGTTCTACCGCGAGGTGGAGGGCGCCCTCGGCTCGCTGCCGCGCGGTGACGCGACGACGTTGCTGCGGGCGAGCGTGCTGCTCGAGACCGGGCGTTACCGCGAGGCGGCGACGGCGGCGGCCTCGGTGCGGAGCGGCGCAGAGGCCACCCGCGCGCGCACGCTCGAAGGCGAAGCGCTGCTCGCGGCGGGCGCGCTCGACGAGGCGGAGCGGGTGCTCGCGCCGCTTGCCGCGAACGCCGACGCGCACCGCGCGCACGTGTTCCTCGGGCGCGTCCACCAGCGTCGCGGACGGCTCACGGAGGCCGAGAGCGCCTACATGAAGCTGATCGACGCGTACAACGACGAGCGCATCGGCGAGCGTGACGGCGCGGGGCTCGCGCTCGTGGGCATGGCGGCGTGGGGGCTCGGCAGCCCGAACGACGCGAACGACGCGTTCCGCGACGCGGTGCGCGAGGACGCGGGCAACGTCGAGACGAAGCTCGAGTGGGCGCGCCTCTTCTTCGCGAAGTACGACACCGGACACGCGGAGGAGCTCGTGCGGGAGGCGCTCGCGATCAACCCGGAGCATCCGGTCGCGCACGCGCTGATGGCGCGCATCGTCATCGAGCAGAGCTTCGACTTCTCGCGGGCGGAGGAGCACCTCGAGCGTGCGCTGCGCAGCAACCCGAACCTCGGGATGGCGCACGTGACGCGCGCGGGCATGGCGCTGCGTGATCTCGACGTGGCGGCCGCCGACGCGCACCTCGACACCGCGCTCGCGGTCGACGCGCACGATCTGGAGGCGCTCTCGACGCGCGCGGCGGTGCGCTTCCTGGCCGACGACGAGGAAGGGTTCCGGCGCGCGAAGCAGGAGGTTCTGCGGCGGCACCGGACCTACAGCGAGCTCTTCACGATCGTCGGCGAGTACGCGGAGTGGGAGCACCGCTACCCGGACATCGTCGGGATGATGCGCGAGGCGGTGACGCTGCGACCGGACGATTACGTCGCGCAGGCGAACCTCGGGCTCAACCTCCTGCGCATGGGCGACGAGGAGAACGGCGTGCGCGCGCTGAACGACGCGTGGCGGCGCGATCGGTTCAACGTGCGCGTCTACAACACGCTGAACCTCTACGACGAGATCCTTCCGCGCGAGTACGAGACCTTCGAGGCGCGGCCCTTCACGTTCCGCATGCAGAAGGACGAGCGCCGGCTGCTCGAGCGTTACGTGCCGCGCACGCTGCAGGCGGCGTGGGCGGACATGACGCGCCGCTACGGCTTCACGCCGGAGGGGCCGGTGCGGATCGAGATGTTCGCCAATCCGCAGCATTTCGCGGTGCGCACCACGGGCCTGCCGAACCTCGGCGTGCAGGGCGTGTGCTTCGGCAAGGTGGTGACGGCGATCTCGCCCGAGGGCGGCCCCTTCAACTGGGGCCAGATCACGTGGCACGAGCTCGCGCACGTCTTCCACATCCAGCTCTCGCGCAACCGCGTGCCGCGCTGGTTCACCGAGGGGCTCGCGGAGTACGAGACGTTGATCGCGCGCGCGGATTGGAAGCGCGAGATGGACCACTTCTTGTGGTCGGCGCTCGAGGACGGTCGTCTTCCGCCGCTGCGCCTGATGAACCGCGCCTTCACGCACGCGCGCTCGGCGATGGGGATGATGGTCGCGTACTACGCGAGCACGCGCATCGTGGTCTTCCTCGCGGAGCGCTTCGGGTTCGCGAAGATCCCGGAGATGTTGCGCGCGTGGGCGGCCGGCAAGCGCACCGAGCAGGTGATGACGGATGTGCTCGGCATGGACGTCGACGCAGTGGACGCGGCGTTCCGCGCGCACGAGCGGCAGCGGATGGCGGCGCGGGCGCGCGAGTTCGCGGTGGACTTCCAGCGCTACGAGGATCTCGACGCGTTCCGAGCGGCGGCGACGGCGGCTCCGAACGACGCGGCCAAGCAAGCACAGCTCGCGGCGGCGTTGCTCGCGCACGGCGAAGGCGAAGAAGCCAAGACGGTGGCGGAGCGCGTGATGACCTCGAGCCCGAACGAGCCGACCGCGCGCTTCGTGCTCGCGCGCATCGCGATGGCGACCGGCGATCACGCGGGCGCGGAGGTGCACCTGCGCGCGATCGTGGACGGCGGGCGCGACGGCTTCGATCTGCGGCTCTTGCTCGCGCGCACGGCGCTCGCGCGTGGCGCGCAGGCGGACGCGAAGACGGCGCTCGAAGCGGCGACGCGGCTCGACGCGGAGCGCGTGGAGGCGTGGCAGGGGCTCGCGGAGCTCGCGCGGCAAAGCAACGACGCGGACGGCCTGCTCGCGGCGTTGCGGCAGATGGCCCGCATCGACGAGCACGACCGCGCGAGCCACGAGGCGCTGGTGGCGGAGCTGGTGCGGCGCGAGCGCTGGGACGACGTGATCGCGGCGGCGGAGGCGGCGCTCTTCGTGGCGCCGGCGAGCGCGAACGTACACGTGGCGCTTTCCCGCGCGTACGCGTCGAAGGGGCGGCATGCGGACGCGCTCTACGAGGCGGACTCTGCGCTCGTGGTGGGTGCGCCGGCGGGGCCCGCGCAGGTGGTGCGGGCGCGCGCGCTCCAAGCGCTCGGTCGCCGCAACGAAGCACGCGAAGCGGCGCGCGCGGCGGTCGAAGCGGACGCGTCGCTCGGCGAGCAGGTCGCGCCGATCCTCGGGCGTTGAGCGGCGAAGGACGACTGGGTGCGAAGGTGCGCGTGTGAGTGAACCGAAGCCGAGCCACGGGGGAAGGCCGCGCTTCTCGATCCCGACGCGCATCTTCCTCGCGTTCGCGCTCACGCTCGCGAGCTTCACCGGCGTCGCGGTGACGAGCGTCGTGCAGCACGACGAGACCGCGCGCCGGATGCGGCTGCTCCACGACGGCTACCTCCCGCTCGCGCTGCGGCTCGGCGAGGCGCGCGGTCATCAGAACGTCTTCCGGCGACACGTCGAGCGCTTGCTCGAGTCACCGACCGAGCTGCGCTGGCTGCAGGCGGCGAGGCAGGTGCGTCCGTCGACGATGCGGCGGCTGGAGGGCGATCTCGATCGCGCGAAGCGGCTCGCGGAGTCGGCGGGCGAAGCTGCGGTGCTCGTGCCGGTCGAAGAGGCGCTGCGAGCGATCGCGGAGGACTACGCGAAGACGCAGGATCAGTACGAGGCGCTGGTCGCGACGCTCGGGGCGGGCGGCGACGCGCGCGCGGTGCACGAAGAGCTCGCGGCGACCGAGCTCGCGATCGAGCGCCGCTACCGTGACGCGTACGGGCAGCTCGTCGATCGCATCGACGGCCTGGCGAGCAGCTCGTCGGATCAAGCGCGCGGCGCGGCGGTGGTGCTCGGGGTGCTCGCGTTCCTCTCGCTCCTGCTCGGGCTCGGCGCGACCTTCTGGAGTCAGCGGCTCCTCGGCCCGCTGCCGCGCTTGCAGACGCGTGTCGCTGCGGTCGCGGAGGGCGATCTCTCGGTGCGCGAGCCGGAGGCGCGGCGCGACGACGAGATCGGTCGGTTGGCGCGAGGGTTCGAGGACATGGTGCTCGCGCTCGCGACCCGCGACGCCAGACTCGGGGAGCTGAGGCGGACTCAGGAGCAGATCGTCGCGGGGCTTCGCGCGGCGGTGGTGGTGCTCGATGGCGCCGACGACGTGCGCGCGTCGAACCCGGCGAGCTTGCGCATCCTCGGCACGGTGGTGGGCGACGCGTTCGATCCGGCTCGCATCGTGGGGCTCGATGCGGCGCTCGATCGCGCGCGGCGGGAAGGCGAGACCTCGGCGCTCGAGGCGTGTCCGCTGCAGGACCGTTTCGTCGACGTGCGCGTCGCGCCCTTCGGCGACGAGGCGGGCCAGGTGCTGCTCGTGGTGGACGACGTGACGGACGCGCTGCGCACGAAGGATCGGCTCATCCGCACGGAGCGGCTCGCGGCGATCGGGCGCATGGCCGCGCACGTGACGCACGAGGTGCGCAACCCGCTCAGCTCGATCGGGCTCAACGTGGAGATGCTCGCGGACGAGCTCGGCGAGGGCGACGCCGAGGCGCACGCGCTGCTGCGGGCGATCCAGAAGGAGATCGATCGGCTCACCGCGATCACGGAGGAGTACCTGCGGCTCGCGCGGCTGCCCGCGCCGCGGCTGGAGCCGGAGGACGTCGGCGATCTGCTGGAGGGCATCGCGAGCTTCGTGCGGCGCGAGATGGAGCACTCGAACGTGCGGCTGGAGGTCGAGGTCGATCCATCGTTGCCGATGATCGCGCTCGACGAAGGGCAGCTCCGTCAGGCGCTCGTGAACCTGTTGCGGAACGCGCGCGAGGCGATGGCCGGCGGCACCGAAGGGGGAACGGTGCGGGTGACCGCACATGTCGAGGGCGACGGAGTGCAGATCGCGGTGGAAGACGAAGGTCCGGGCATCTCGGAGGAGCTGCGGCCTCGCGTCTTCGATCTCTTCTTCACGACCAAGGAGCGTGGCAGCGGGCTCGGGCTGCCGCTGACGCAGCAGATCGTGGTCGCGCACGACGGCGTGATCCGCTGCACCGATGGGGTGGGCGGCAAGGGCACGCGCTTCGAGATCTGGCTGCCGGCCGCGCGCGAACGCGACGCGGCAGCGTGAGCTCGTTCAGTGCGTGGGACGCCCGAGGGCGCGGTCGAGGTGCGCGGCGGCGAGGTGCGCGTCGATCGCGACGTCGATTCGGCGCACACGCGCTTCGGTGAGCGCGGCCTCCGCGTCGAGGACGTCCGCCACGCCACCCACGCCGGCTTCCCATCGGTGACGCGCGGCTTCGTACGCGGCCTCCGCGGCGTCGACGGCCCGCGCCGCGATCGCGTGGGCCTCGCGGGTCGCGCCGAGTCGATGCCACGCGGCGCTCACCTCGATCGCGACCGCGTCCTCGAGCTGCGCGAGATCCGCGCGAGACACCTCGGCGTTCGCTTCGAGGCCTTCGACCTCCGCGCGACTGCGGAGCACCGCGGTGGGCGACCAACGCAGCACGACGCTCACGTCCCAGGTCGCGTCGAAGCGCGTGCGCTGGGGGACGAAGCGCGCGTTCGGGTTGGCCACGTCGAGGTTCGCCGCGAGCGCGAGCACCGGGTAGCGATCGTTGCGGGCGCCGCGTGCCAAGCCCTCGCGCGCGTCGATGGCCGCGCGGAGGCCGCGGAGCTCGGGTCGATTGCGCAGCGCTTCGGCGCGGAGCGCGTCGAGATCGGTCGGCCGATCGGGGAGCGCATCGAGTCCGTCACGCGGTGCGAAACGACAACCTCCAGTGCAGCGGAGATCGAGGAGTGTCGCGACGGCGTCCTGCCCGATCGCGACGCCCGCGTCTGCGCTCGCGACGGCGATCTCGGTGGAGGCGACGAGCGCTTCGAAACGACGAAGGTCGAGCTCCGGAGCCGCACCCGCGCGCACCGCGATCGTGAGACGGCGACGGTCGTCCTCCGCGACGGCGTGTCGATGCAGGGCGACGGCGCGCAGGGCTCGTGCACGCTGCAGCTCGTGCCACGTCTCGACCGCGCGCAACGCGACGTCGTGCAGGCGCGCTTGGGCGAACGCACGCTCCGCTTCGACCGCATGCTCGGCGCCCCGCAGACGCGGGAGCACGGACGCGAGGATCGCGCTCACCGGATAGACGACGCTCGCGGTGAACGCGCCTTGGTTCTCGGGGATCGCGATGCGTGCGTCGGCGAGCCCTTCGGTCGCGTCGAGGATGCCGCCGAGGAGCACACGCGCTTCGTCGTCCTCGACGCCGGGGAGGAGCGCGCGCGCGGCGGCGGCTTGGCTCGGGTCGAGGGAGACCAGCGGATCGTTGCGCGTCGGCGAGAGCCGCGTGTAGCGCGCGCCGAGGGTGAGCTCGGGGACGAGGGCGGCGCGCGCTTCGGCGACGCCGGCGTGGGCGCGACGGACGGACGCCTGCGCGCGCTCCTGCTCGGGGGAGACGTCGATCGCGAGCCGAGCGACCTCGGCCGCATCGAGTAGGCGTGCGCCGGGCTCGGGCGCCAAAGCGGCGTCCGCGTCGAAGCCCGTCGACGCGATCGCGCGCGCCGCGTCGGTGTCGCGGGCGGGAGTTCGCGGCGTCGTGTCTGCGGGCGCGACGTCCTGACCGAACGCGATCGACGGCACGAGCAGGAGCGCGAGGGCGAGAACCACCGGCGGCGCGTGGTGACGATCCGCCGGCGCACGACGCTCGCGGAAGAGCAGCACGTAGAGTGCGGGCACGACGGCGAGCGAGAGCACGGTCGCGATCACGAGGCCGCTGATCATCGCGGCCGCCATCGGGGGCCAGAGCGTCGAGGCGCTGAAGAGGAGCGGCGCGAGGCCCGCGACCGTGGTGGCGGTGGTCAGTACGATGGGGCGCGTGCGCAGACGGACCGCGTCGACCACCGCGTCGCGTACGCTCGCGCCTTCCCGGCGTCGCGCGTCGATCACGTCGATCAAGACGATCGCCGCGTTGACCGCGATGCCGATGAGCGCGATCGCGCCGAGCAGCGCCACGAAACCGAAGGGGAGATCGAGCGCGTAGAGGCCGGGCCAGATGCCGAGCGCGGCGAGCGGCGCGGTCGCGAGCACGATCGCGACGCGGCGGAACGAGTCGAACTGCGCGAGCAACACGGCGATCAGGAGCAGCGCCGCGATCGGCGCTTTGCTGCCGAGCGCCGCGTTGGCGGTGTCGGACTCCGCCTGCGCGCCGCCGATCGCGTAGCGAACGCCTTCCGGGAGCTCGAGCGCGTCGAGCGTGGGGCGCACCGATGCGATCACGCTCGCGTACGTGGTGTCGCCCTCGGTCTCCGCGAGCACACGCACGACCCGCGTTCGATCGCGTCGGTGGATGACCGCGGGGGACCAGTCGAGCTCGGCCTCGGCGATCTGCGGCAGCGGGAGCGGTGGTGCGGAGGGCCGAGGGACGTCGCTCGCGGAGAGCGCCGAAGGTGAGATCGCGTCGCCGCGCGTCACGCCGTCGACGGAGGTGCGCACCACGAGCGGGATCGGGTCGGCGTCGAGCGCGTCGCCCCGAAAGCTCCCTGCGGGAAGGCCTCGCGCGTGGCTCAGCAAGCCGAGCGCCACGAGCCGTCGATCCACGCCGTGCCGCGCGGAGGCCGCGTCGTCGATCGCGAAGCGGAGCGTAGGCGCGCCGAGGCCTTGATCGCGGCGCACCAGGCGCGTGCCTTCTGCGTCGCGGAGCAGCGCGTGCACCTGCGAGGCCGCGCGATCGAGGGCGTCGAGGTCGTGGCCTTCGAGACGGATCTCGATCGGCGCGAGGATCGGCGGACCTTGCTCGAGCGGGCGCGCTACGACGAGCGCGTCGGGATCGTCGACGAGCACGTCCTCCGCGAAGCGCGCGATCGTGGACACCGCGCGTGCGTCGCGTGCCCGCACCACGAGCTGCGCGAGGCTCGGGACGTCGGGGCGGCGCGGGAGGTTGTAGTAGAAGGGGGGCGTACCGCGCCCCACGAACGCGGTGACGCTCGCGACGTCGGGGGTCGCGAGCAGCGCGTGCTCGAGGCGTCGCGCGCTGGCGTCCGTGCGGGTGTGGTGCGTACCTTCGGGGAGCTCGATCTCCACCACGAGCTGATCGCGATCGGACGCGGGGAAGAACGCTTGGCGTACGCGGGGCGCGAAGCTGCCCGCGCCGAAGACGAGCGCCAACGCGACGACCAACGTCACCGCCGGTCGAGCGACCGCGAACCGAGCGATGCGTTGGCCGAGCTCGCCGGCGCGGTCGCGCACCACCCCGCGCGCGCGCCGCAGACTGAAACGCGCGACGAGCGGCGTGACGAGGAGCGCGTACACGTAGCTCACCGCGAGGGTGAGCATCACGACGATCGGGATCGCGCGCGTGAAGTCGCCGCTCGTGCCTTCGGAGAGCAGCATCGGCACGAAGCTCGCGAGCGTGGTCGCGGTGGCGGAGCCGAGCGGGATCGCGAGCTCGCGGACGGTGGCGATCATCGCGTCGCGGGTCGCCTCTCCGTCGTCGAGTCGCCGCTGCATCGTCTCCGCGACGACGATCGCGTTGTCGACGAGCAGGCCGAGCGCGACGACGAGCGCCGCGACCGCCATCTGGTGAAGGACGCCGCCGCTCACCGCGTACACCGCGACGGAAGCGAAGGTCACCAGAGGCACCACGCTCGCGACCACGAGGCCGACGCGGAGGCCCATGCCGAGGAGCACGACGAGGGCGACGATGCCGATGCCGATCAGCAACGACTGCGCGAGCTCGGACAGACGGGCCTCGACGTGCGCCGGTTGAAAGGCGATCTCGTCGACGACGAGCTCGGGGTGTGCGTCGGCGAAGCGGCCGAGCTCGGCGCGCACGGCCTCGCCGAACCGCTCGGCCTGAAGTCCTGGGCGTGGGATCACGCCGACCACGACTGCGGGCTCCCCGTCGTGACGCGCGCGCTCCGAGGAGGGCTCGTCGATCGTGCGCGCGACCGTCGCGAAGGTCTCGAGGGGGAGCGTGACGCCACGCGAGGTCGGGATGGGGAGCCTCGCGATCGCGTCCACGTCGTCGAGCGATCCCTCCGGGAGGATCGCGAGCGTGCGACCGTCGAGCGCGAGGGTCCCGCCCGGCGTGCTCACGTTGCGGGCGCGGAGCTGCTCGACGAGCGAAAGCGGGTCCACGCCGAGCTCGCGCGCGCGGACGTCGTCGACGTCGATCGTCACACGCGCGCCCGGATCGCCGGTGATCGCCACGCGCACGACGTCGGGGAGCGCGAGCAATCGCGCTTCGAGCGCGTCGGCGGCGTCCGCCAGCGCGAGCACGTCGCCGTTGCCGTCGGCGCTCGTGATGGCGACGAGCACGGACTCGGTGTCTTGGACGTCGTCGTCGAGCCGTGGCGCGAGGGCCTCGTCCGGCATCTCTGCGCGTGCGTCTTCGAGCGCGTCGCGCACCTCGCTCCACGCGCGATCGGTCTCGTCGCCGCTCACGTCGGGGCGGAGCTCGACGTTCAAGAGCGCGAGCCCCGTGCGGATCGTGGCTTGGACGCGGAGGATCTCCGGCACCTCCGCGAGGGCGTCTTCGATCGGGCGCACGACCAGGCGCTCGACCTCGGTGGCTTCCGCGCCGGGATAGGGCGCGACGACGAGCGCGACGCGGCGCGCGAGGCGCGGGTCTTCCTCGCGCGCCATGGTCGTCCACGCGACCGCGCCCGCGGAGGAGAGCAGCAGCGCGAGACCGAGCGTGATGCGCGGACGCGCGAGCAGACCTTCGAGGAAGCTCATCGCGCGACCTCCCCCGCGCGAACCACGGATCGTGAGCTCGTCGGCTCCACCGCGTCGCGCTCGACGTTCGTGTGCGCGGCCGGTTCGCTCGGTTCGCGCGTGGACACGTCGACGCGATCGCCGTCGAGCAGCCGGCGATGGCCCGCCACCACCACGCGCGCGCCTTCCGCGAGCGGGCTCGGCTCGAGCAGCACCACCTCCGCATGGGCGGCGCGGTCGGGTCGTGCGTCGCCTTGCGCATCGTCGCGCAGCGCGCCGATTCGGACCTCCACACGCGTCGCGACTCCGGTCGAGTCGACGCTCCACACGAACGGTCGGTCGCCGGAGGGATCGACGATCGCGCGCACGGGCACACGGAGCTCGTCGACCGGATCGTTCGAGGTCAGCCGCACGATCACGCCGCGTCCGCTCGCGAGCTCGACGTGGTCGGGGAGGGTGACTCGTGCAGGGAAGAGCCCGTTCGGACCGGCGGCGTCCGCGGCCGCCACGAGCGTTCCCGCGTAGCGCTCCTCGCTCGTCGGCAGACGCACGTCGACCGCGCTCCCGACCCGAGCCCAGCGCACGACGCGCTCGGGCAGGTCGAGGGTGATCTCGGTCGGGCCGTCGCCTGCGATCAGCAGCAGCGGCGCGCCTGGGCCGACCACCGCGCCTTCGTCGGCGAAGACGGCGCGCACCACACCGTCGAAGGGCGCGCGCAAGACGGCTTCGCCGCGCTGTCGACGCGCCTCTCGCGCCGCGACGCGCGCCGCGTCGAGGCTCTCGTCCACGCGGACGACGCCGGTGCGGACCTCTTCGAGCTGCGCCTCTCCCACGACGCCGCCCTCACGAAGCGTTACGACGCGGGCCTCGTCGCGCACGAGCTGTTCGCGGCGGGCTTCGAGCTCTCGCACGGTCGCCTCGGCGGCCGCGACGCCGTTGGTGTACCCGCTCGCGTCGAGCCGTGCGAGCGTTTGGCCTGCTCGCACACGATCGCCGACGTCGACGGCACGTTCTTGGAGGCGACCGCCCACCGCGAACGCGAGGGTGGCCCGCTCCGACGCGCGCGTCGTGCCGTGCAGCTCGATGGTGTCCGCGCTCGAGACGCGCCGGACCGCGGCGAGCTCCACGCGCACCTCGACGCGCGCGCTCGGCTCGTCGGCGCCCGCTGCCGACGTACACGCGCCTGCCAATCCCGCGAGCCCCGCCACGCGGACGCACGTCCCCGTCCAC
>ERZ761607.3310-NODE-3310-length-15833-cov-251.409938_pt1 | contig 15833 bp, 7 predicted proteins | sample MGYA00511164_ERZ761607 | MGnify/ENA primary metagenome ERZ761607 (study PRJEB28899, sample SAMN02445080) | bioreactor sludge metagenome | biome: EBPR sludge | place: Australia: Brisbane, Thorneside Wastewater Treatment Plant | collected 2011-06-22 ...
TCCGCCGTGCCGCTGATCGTCAGGGTGTTGTCGCCGGTGATGCCGTCGCCGGTGGCGGCGGTGTCGTCGCTGTAGCCGGTGATGACCGGGGCGGCCGGTGGGGTGGTATCGACTACCAGAATTCCCGTCGGGTCGTTGCTTGCCGCGCCACTCAGATCGGCGCTGTTGCCTTGCGCGTCCTTGATGGTGGCGCCGTTAAGGTCGAGGCTGTCGACGACCAGATCGGCGGTGTCTTGCCCGAGGGCAACGGTGTAGGTGAAGGTCAGGCTGTTGGCCGTAAAACCGGTCAGCGCGGCAGTGCCGCCGTTGTTGAGTTGGAGAATGGGCAACCCAGCCACGGTGACGTTCTCACTGAAGGTGACGATCAGATCAACCGAGTCGCCTACCTTCAAAGTGCCATCGTTCATGCCGTAGGCGACTGAAGTCACCGTGGGCAGGTCCACATCCAGCGTGACGCCCGCGATGAGTGTGCCGTCGGCAAACTGGAAGTTTTCGACGTTGGTCACGGTATCCGTGCCATCCGGCGTGGCAACGCGGTTGTCGATGACGGTGTAGGTCAACCCGTTCAGCGCGATGCTGTAGTCGGTACGGTTGCCGGTGAAGATCACCGTGTCCTGATCGGCGCCGCCGTCGATGCTGTCGTTCCCTGCGCCGCCAACGAGCGTGTCGTTATCCGCGCCACCCGAAAGTGTGTCGTGACCACCTTTGCCGACGAGATAGTCATTGCCGGCCAGCCCGCTGATGACATCGCTGTCGTTGTTCGCGTTGAGGTTGTTGCCGTCGATGAAATCGTTGCCGGCCGTACCCGTGAGGGTGTCGGCTCCGGGTCCGCCGAGGATGGCGAAGCTCTCGCCCGACGCCGCCGTATTGCCTGACGCGCCGGCGTTGAAGGTCTGTCCGTCGGTCAGATTCTTCATGTTGATGTCGGTGTCGACATTCGTGAACGTATTGTTCGCGATGGTGAGTCCGTTGCCATCGACGCCCACCGACAGGCCGGTGCCGTCGTTGATCAAGTCGTTGTTCGCGATGTTGGCGGTTGAACCTCCCGTCATGTCGGTATTGATCGCGGTACGGGAGTACTCGATGGTGTTGCCGGTGAGGATCAGGGCGACGCCTCCGCCGTCGAACCAGATGCCGCGGCCCCAGGAGGCCGTGCCGTAGAGACCGGTCGAGCTGCCGGTGATGTAGTTGCCGGAAATGGTGATGGTGCCCGAGCCCATGACCTCGGAGGAGATCGCCCGGTCGTCAACACCGTTGGCACCACCCGCAAGGGTCGAGTAGAAGACCGAGTTGGTGATCGTGTGATCGCCACCCGCCGCGCCCGCCAAGAGCTTGAGGGTGGGCGTCGCAGCACCGCCACCGGTGGTCGTTGCGTCGTTGACGAAGCGCAGGCCGTCGAGGGTGACATCGGCCGACGTGCTGATGAGGTGCTGGCCGATCAGGGTGGTCTCACCCGTCCCGCTTGCCACGCCGCGACCGCCGGTCGTGCCGTGGACGCCGTTTTGGGCGCCGAGGATCGTGACGCCTTCGTTGATGTTGACGTTCTCGTCAAACGTACCAGCACCCACCTCGATGGTGTCGCCGCTATCAGCCGCGTCAACCGCTGCCTGGATGGACATGCCTGCTTCCACAACCAGGATGCCATCGGGATCTTCCACTACGGAACGGGTGTTGCCGAGAGTCTGCAGGCCCAGCGCGAAGTTCACAGCATCTGTCTTGTTGGCGAAGAAGAAGGTGAAGTTTTCGCTATCGCCAAGACCGCCACGGAAGGCGTCGTTCGTGACTTTCCAGATGCCGTCGCCGTCATCTGTGAAGGACGGCGGGAAGGTTACTGCGCCCAGATCGTGCGTCGTCGAGACATCCTCGGCGTAGATGCCCACGGCTTCGTTATGCGTGTAGGTGCCGATAAACACGATGTCAGCGAGCTGCTGGTTGTTGTAGATGTTGGTCGAATAGAGCGCGACCGAGCCCCACGTGTTGTCCAGCGTCGCGACGTTAGTCAGAGTGACATCGGTGGAGTCGGTGATGGCGATGCCGACACCCGCGGTATTCAGGCCATTGGCGGTGATATCAGACAGGTTGGCACGCAGCACACCGTTCAGGTCGAACTCGGAGCCGCCGAAACCTTGCACCGTGACGTTCGAGATGCTGAGATCTTCCAGCCGCGAATCGAGCCCAGAGATACCGTCAGCGCTGGCCTTCAGGCCATAGGTATTGGCTCCCGTACCGACCAAAGTGAAGTTGGACAGGCTGGTGTCGTCGGCCGTGACGAGGATGCCGTAACCGCTGCTGCCGGCGTTGATCACTACGCCGTTTTCGCTCTCGCCGATTAGGGTGAGGGACTTGTCGATGTTCAGCGTAGAGGTCAGGGTGTAGGTGCCGTTGGCGATGAGGATGGTGTCGCCGGCGTCGGCCTCGTCTATCGCCGCCTTAATGGTGGTATAGCCGCCGTTGCCGACTAGCAGGAACTTGCCAGCTTCGGTGCCGTCGACGATTTCAACGCCATTGAGGGTGTCGGTGCCATCGGCACCCGCGGTTGCCACCTGCCAGCCGGCCTGGTTACCGACGGTGAAGGGATCCGAATCGGTCACCGTGGTGATCATCGACGCGCTGATCGACGCTGCGTAGCTCGCCGTGTCTGCTCCAGCGCCGCCCAGGAGAGCGTCCGCGCCCGCGCCACCGCTCAGGGCGTCATTGCCATCACTGCCCAGGAGGTAGTCTGCGCCATTACCGCCGGTCAGGATGTCGTTCCCACTGCCGCCAACGAGGAGGTCTACGCCCGTCCCCCCAGTCAGGTCAATGCCGGTTCCATCGCGCGACAGCATGTAGGTCTTGAGACCCTGCGTGTTCAGACCGAAGTCGGCGAGATCGAGGTCGCCGCCGAAGTTGGAGAACACCAGTTGGTTCCAGGACGGGCCGCCGGCGGTTGCTCCGGCCAGGCTGACGTTGGCCATCGTCAGGTCTTCCATCTCGATGAAGCGATGAATGACGACCACGTCGCGGGCGTAGGTTCCCGTCACGGTCACGTCATCGATGGAGATGTCGCCGATCGAGGCTTGCGGAACGCGTAAGAGTTCCGCGCCGCTTGCCGGAACCGTTGCACCCGAGATCTGGATCGCGTTCGCTCCGGTGCCGTCACCCGTGATGGTGAGATCCGTCAGGGTCGCATCGCCGTGGTAGCCGAACAGCACGATGTCGCCCGTTCCGCCAGCACCACCGTCGCCATTGCCGCTGAAGCTGGAGTTGGTGATCTCGACGTTCGCCGGCCCGTTCATCACTGTGCCGGACGGATTCGTCATGACGCCGGCCGTGCGGTTGTCGGTGAAGGTGCTGCCATCGATGGTGATGTCGAAGCCGTTCGTGTTGGAGGAAGGAACACGAATGCCGGTGCCGTTGTTGCTGATCGTGCTGTTGAGCACCTCGAGCGGCCCGACCACAGTGGTCGTGGTGCCGGGGTGTTGGAACGCGATGCCGTGACCGGAGTTGTCGTGAACGGTCACATCATCGAAACGGATGTAGCCGGTGGCGCTCTGAATGGTGACGCCCGAACCGCTGTTGCCGTTCATGGTGGCCGCGTCGGCACCGGTAATGCGCAGGCCCTGCAGCACGATGAAGTCCGTCGGCGTGCCACCCGTGGTGATGTCTACGAGGCCGCCGCTCGTCAGGTTGCCGAGCGTCGAGCCGTCGATGATCGTGCTGGTCGCCGGATCGGTGCCGTCGCCCTGACCGATGAGGGTCAGTTGCTTGTCGATCGTCAGTTTCTCGGCGTAGGTACCGGCTGCGACCATGATCGTGTCGCCGGCGGTCGCGGCATTGATGGCGGCCTGGATGGTGGTGTAGCCGCCATTGCCGACCAGCAGGAATTTGCCGGCTTCAGCGCCATCGACGATCTCGATATTCGAGAGGTTGTCGGTACCTTCGGCGCCAGTGCTAACGGCCCAGGCACTACCGATGTCAGTGATGTTCGAGGCGGCCACGGGTCCACTATAGGTCGCCGTATCGTTACCGGCACTGCCGTCGATGACATCGTTGCCGGCGTTACCTGTCAGCACGTTGTTGCTACTGTTGCCGGTGATGACGTTGTCCAGGGCGTTGCCGACGATGGCCACGTTGGCTCCGAGGGAAGACGCCGTGGCGCTATCTGCGGTGGGCACCTCATTCAGATCCAGGTCATGGGCCGAGGTTATGTCGACCCCGCCGCCCGAGAAGCCGGAGAAGTCGTTGTCGCCGGAGCTGATGTCGTTGCCCGCGCCGAAGATCTCCAGGCCTGCGTAGGCGCTGGAACCGGAGAAGGTGTTGCCCGACAGCGCACCGTTGGCACTCTCGAGACCCAGCAGCGGACCGCTGGCGGTGCCCGAGAAGGTGTTGCCGCTGAAGTCCACGTTTTCGGAGGCATTGCCACTGCCGAGGCTGGCCTCGCCGTTCACGTACACCAGTTGGCTGGCGGTGCCGGCGAAGGTGTTGCCTTCGACCGTGACGCCACTCATCTGGCCGCCGGTGAGCAGGCCGGTGTTGCCGGTGGCGTTGACGACGTTGCCTTTGATGGAGATGCCGCTGTTGCCGCTCACCAGGTAGATGCCGGCCAGGTCGCTGGCGCCGGGGTTCATCGTGAAGCCTTGGCCTGCCGCGCCCAAGGTGACGCCATCGACGCCAGACTCGATACGCACCGCCGCGCCCTGGCTCACATTGGGACCGGTGATGGAGGTGCTGGCAGCGCCGCCGGTGGATAGGATCGTGAGGTTGTCCACGTCCACGGTGAAGGCGGCATAGGTACCCGGGGCCACCAGGATGGTGTCGCCGCTGGATGCGGCATCCGCGGCGGCTTGAATGGTGGCGAAGCCGCCGTTTCCGACGAGCAGGAAGCGACCGGTTTCGGCGCCGTCGACGATTTCGATGCCGGACAGGGTATCTGTACCTTCGGCGCCTGCATTCACATCCCAGCCACCGCTGCCGTTGGTGGTGATGTTCGCCTGAGTCAGCGCGGCGGCGTAATGGGAGGTATCGCTGCCCGCGCCGCCACTGATGACGTCGTTGCCGGTGCCGCCAGTGAAGCTGTCGGGGGCATCGCCGCCAGAAAGCTCGTTCGCCGCCGCGTTGCCGGTGATGACGTTGGCGTTGGCGTTGCCGGTGACGTTGATCTCGGCCTCACCTGTGAGCGTGACGGTGGTGACCCCCGCGGCGAGTTGGAGGTCGATGCCGGTGGCACCGCTGCCGCCCCGCACAGTGAGGTTGTCATCCGTGACGCTTAGGTTGACCTCGCCGCTGTAGTCGCCGGCTGCGATGTCGATGACGTTGCCCGGCACCGCAGCCGCCAGTGCGTCGGCAATGTTGGCGTAGGAACCCTGGATGGTTGTTGCGCCGCCAAGGCCGGTGGCCGCGGTGCCCTTCAGCACTTGCACCGGGTTGGTGTCGAGCGTCTTGAGTGTGACCTGATCGACGGCAATGCCGCCGGAAACGTCGATGTTGGTGAACCAGAGGTAGCGATTGCCGCCGGCCACGGTGCCGACGTCGTCGCCTGGGTCGCTGCGCACCTCGGTGAACAGCCAGTCTCCGCCCTGGTTGTAGAGATTCATGGCGACCTCGAGGTCGCCCAGTTCGTTCTCGTAGAGGCGATGCTCAAAGGTATACCAGCCCGCGCCAGTGATCGCGACGTGGTTCTGGTTCTCGAGGTCTTCGCGGGGATTGAAGTTTGTCCCGTTGGAGGCGGCGACTTGGAGGAGGCCGGTCGAGGTGTCCTTGGTGACGTGGAAGATGTAGTCGCGCAGGTGATCGCCGTTGGTGCGGTTCGCTGCGACCGCCATGTCGAAGCCCTCGCCGGCTGTCAGCAGGCTTGGGTCAAGATAGATGGCAACCTGGGTGGCGATGCCATCGCCCAGATCAACGCGACGGCCATCGAAATTGCTGAAGGGGCCGGTCAGACCGCCAGTAGCGGTGGTCTGCTGGAAGACGGCGTAGCTGCCGCCATTGAGCGCCGAGATGCCGTTGGTACCCGTCGCCACGGTGGTGATGGAACCCGACCACCCGTTGTCCTGAGTCGAGAATCCCGTAAAACCAGTCTCCGAATCGGCGTCATAGCGGGTAACCGCTGTTGCGAAGTCGGGGCTGTTGGCATCGACCTCGAAGCCGTAGGTCTTGTCGGCGAACTTGACCGATTCGATGTTGGTGAGGCTATCCGTGCCATCGTCGCCGTCACCCAGGTTGGTATCGGTCACCTGGTAGATGCCTTCGGCAGTCTTGGTGATCGTGTAGCCGGCGCGGTTGCCCGCGTACACCGCCTGATCGCCAAGCCCAGCGCCACCGTCCAAGCTGTCGTTGCCACTCGCGCCGGTGAGGATGTTGTTGCCGGCGCCGCCGGTAATGGTTTGGGCGAATTCGTTTCCGGTCAGGCTGATGCCCGTGCCGGTAGCAGTGAGGTTCTCGACATGTGCGCCTGCGGTCAGGACGTAGTTGACACTGGCGTTAACGGTGTCGCTGCCGCCACCTCCCGTTTCGATCACGCTGTCGTCGGCGTTGTCGACCACATAGGTGTCGTTGCCGCCGCCACCGGACATGACATCCGCGCCGCCACGGCCGTTGAGCATATCGGCCCCGCTGGTGCCGGTCAGGGTGTCCGCTGTCGCAAGACCCTGAAGTGTGGCCAGCAGGCCGCTGCCTCCGCTATTGACGCCGGACAGCCCAGAGACATCGAGCGTGCCGCCAACCGAGTCAGCATTGAATACTGCCCAAGGCGCGCTGACATTGGCTACCACAGTGGTCATGGTGAAGTCAGCGAACCCGGCAATCCGGTAAATCGCGATGGCATCCTGTGCATAGCTGCCGCTGATGGTCAGGTCGGTCAGAGATACAGTGCCGGCCATATCATAGGGGCCGACGCCGACCACATCGCTGCCATCCTGGATGCCGCGCAACTGGATGGCCTTCTGCGCGCCGCTGCCATCGAAGTTGGACCCATCAACGGTCAGATCCTGATTGTATCCATACAGGAGCACGTCCCCTCTGCCGTTGGAACCGGTGTTGGTGGAACCGTTATTGGCGAAATCACTGCCCAGGATTTCGATGTTGCCGACCGTGTCACCCAGTGTCGGCGTCGAACCATTGCCGGCACGGATGTAGGCAAAGCCGTTCTGCACGGCGTTTTCCACATCGACGTTGTCGAGGACGATGGAACCGGCAAATGCGCCGGAATGGTTACTGGAAAACACGCCATACGACTTGCCTGTGGCGTCGATGCTCAGGTTGCTGAACTTCAGCTCATCATTGAGTTCACCGGTACTGGTGATCTGACCGTTGATGACGGTCGTGTCGCCCGCGCCGTCGATGGTGATTGCCAGGCCGTCTGCGATGGTCACGTCTTCCGTATACGTACCCGCCGCAACGTTGATGGTGTCGCCGCCGATCGCTTCGGCGACCGCCGCCTGGATGGTGGTGTAGACGGTGTTGCCAGCGGCGGCACTGATGTTGCCGGCGGCATCGGTGATGGTGATCGAGAACGCAACCTCTCCCACCATCCCGGTCAAATCGGCCACATAGGTGTTGGTCCCGGGAATCAATGGGACGGTGACCGTTACCGGGCTGGGGCTGCTACTGTCGGTGAAGGTCACGCTGCCGGTGGAGCTCAGTTCAAGGCCGCTTACGGTCAAGGAAACCAGGGCGTTGGCGACATTCAAACCTGTGGCGCTGCCGACGACCAGACCGGGGGTCGGCGCCAGGGTATCGACTTCGTAGTTGGCGCTCGTGGCGCCAGTGCCGGCGTTGCCCGCCACGTCGGTGAAGCTCGCCGCCACCGTCACCACGTTGCTGGTGTCCTCGATGCCGGCCGTCGGGGTGAAGGTCGCTGTCCAGGTGATGCCACCGTCTGAGGTGGTTAGGGTGTCGATGGCGCCGTTCTCGACGGTCACGTCGCTGTCGTCGAAGGCGGCTACCGCCTCGCTGAAGACGATCGTCACCGTCGACGTCTCGCCGATCTTCAGCGTCGAGTCGGTCATCGTCACCGAGGTTGTGGTCGGTGCCAGGGTATCGACTTCGTAGTTGGCACTCGAGCCCCCCGTGCCGGCGTTGCCGGCCACGTCTGTGAAGCTCGCCGCCACCGTTACCGCGTTGGTGGTGTCCTCGATGTCGGCCGTCGGGGTGAAGGTCGCGGTCCAAGTGATGCCACCGTCTGAGGTGGTTAGGGTGTCGATGGCGCCGTTCTCGACGGTCACGTCGCTGTTGTCGAAGGCGGCTACCGCCTCACTGAAGACGATCGTTACCGTCGCGGTCTCGCCGACTTTCAGCGCACTGTCGCTCACCGTCACCGACGCCGTGGTCGGCGCCAGGGTATCGACTTCGTAGTTGGCACTCGTAGCGCCCGTGCCGGCATTGTTGGCCAGGTCGGTGAAGTTCGCCGCCACAGTCACCACGTTGGTGGTGTCCTCGATGTCGGTGGTCGGGGTGAAGGTGGCGGTCCAGGTGATGCCACCGTCTGAGGTGGTTAGCGTATCGATGGCGCCGTTCTCGACGGTTACGTCGCCATTGCCAAAGTCGGTGACGGCTTCGCTGAAGGTGATGGTCAGGAGGGATGTGTCGCCGACCTTGAGCGCGCTGTCGCTCATGGCCACTGACACAACGGTTGGGGCGGTCTGGTCCAGCGTATAGATCTGACTCGTCCCCGCTTCGTCATTCCCCGCGGCATCGGTGACCTTCAGTTTGATCGAACTGGCACCGGCGAGGGTGACGCCGTCCCAACTGATTGCGGTGCCCGTGGCCTTGCTGGTGATGTTGGTCCAGGTCGATCCACCGTCCACGGAGCCGTAGAGGATCTCGCCGCCAACGAGGGCCGTACTCAGGGTGGCGGTGACGGTCTGACTCGCGACATTGGTGATGAAATCGGTGGTGCTGCCGCTGTCGTTGCTGATGTCGATGCCGGTGATGGTGGTGGTCGGCGCGGTCTTGTCGAGCTGATAGGTGAGCGATGTCGACAGGCTGGACTCGTTGCCGGCGATGTCGGTGACCGTGGCGGTCAGGGTCTTGTTGCCGTCAGCGCCCAGGGGTGTGGTGGCCGGGACGTCTGCATAGCCGTTAACAAAAATGTCCGTGGCGGTCAGAATGACGCTGCCCACCGCGACCCCACTGGATTTCAGGGTGACCACGTCACCCACGGCGGCGGTGGTGCCGTACAGGCTGACGCGGGCGGTGGGGGTGTCATTCTTGCTCAGGTTGTCGGTGCTGGAGGTGCCGGTGTCCGAGGCGTCGACGACATCCGGTGTGCCGGGGGCATACGGCGCCGTGGTGTCTACCGTGACGGTGATCGCTCCGGTGAAGCTTGAGTCGGAGTGATCGCGCGCCTTGATCTTGGTGTAGGTGCCCTCGGTCAACGACAGCGACGCGCCGAACGCGCCGGTTTCAGGATTGGTCAGGACAGTGGTCTGCGTCTCACCGTCGTCTGCGACGCCGTCATCGTCCAAATCCAGGAAGACGGTGACATAGGTGCCTTTGCCGGTCGAGGTACCGGAAAACGTGAGGCTGGTGAGTTTGGTCGTGCCGTCGCTGTTGGACGAGCCGGAATCCGAGCTGGCGGACAGGCGGAAACCTGAAATGGTCAGCACGTGCTGCCACGATGCCAGAGTCGATGCGTGGAAAGGGACCCGCATCGTGGGCCGCTGGTCGAAGTCGCTGGCGAGCAGCTCCCAATTCCCACCGAGCGCGGCCGCGCCGATCGGACCCGCGGATGCCAGAACCTCGGTGCCAACGAAGCGGGCGATCTCGCTGACGAAACGGCGACCCGGCTCGCCTGCGGCGACGTTGCACGAGTAGAGGTGGACGACGCCGTCGTCGGCGAGCGCAAGGCCGATGCTGAGCAGTTCGTCGGCGTACTGATCAAGGTTGCCCAGGGAAAGCGCGCCACCGGCAAACCGGATCTCCGCTTCGCCGCCATGCGCGATGACATGCACCGCAGCCAGGCCGAACACCCCTTCGAGCGCACCCGCCATCTGCTCTGCCGCGCTCCGGTCAGCCGTCAGGACGATCGGCTGCACCTCGCTGCGCAGCCCGGCGATGAGTTGCTCCAAGTCGGCAACGCTGGCATCGATAAAGGCGATTTCTTTTTTTTGGGTGCTCATGGCTCGGTCTCCGTGGTTCGGTTGTTGCCCCGGGGCCGAACACTGTCGGCGCCGCTGGCTGGGCGGATGGTGAAAAAGTGATTCTTTGCAGCCGGGCGCAGCCGGCTGGCTGGATGAATCGTTGTTCGCGGGCGCAGGCACCCGGCGCGGAAAGGGGTCCGGGATGCGCTGCTGCTGTTTGAGGTGGCGTTGCCTGTGGCGGCAAGGCCGCTGCGTCTGCGGGTGGGCACCGTTCGGGCTCGTGACGAAGTGCTCACGCAACCGTGCCCTCTGGCGCGACGAGCGCGTGGTACGTCATGGCCAATGCTGCTTCTCCCCATTTTTTTCTTGGTCAACTCCCCACCGGGCAGCCTATACTTGTGGCCTCGTCCTTGTCCATCCTACGGCAGTAGGATTCTGGGCACAGAGGCGGAAAAAAAAGAAACAACAAGAGCGATGGCGAGAAGGAGGGCGATGTCCGGCAGGCCCGATATGGAGGGTGTGCTGCTGCGGATGGTCGAGCTGGCGTACGCTGCGCCAGACGACGGCGCGATGATCGACGCGGTATTCGAGACCATGCGGCAGATCATCCCGTTCAGCAGCGGCATCTTCATGCCTGTGAATCAGGCGACAATGGAACTGCAGCCCGGGCCCTGCTTCGACTGCTGCCCGGCGGACATGGCGCGTTATCTCACCCACTACGCACCGCTGGATCCCTTTGTCCTCAGGCAGCCCGGGCCCACCGTGCTGAACCGGAGCCTGCTGCTCTCGGAGGTGATCACTCCCACGGAACTTGCGCGCAGCGAGTACAGCGACTTCCTCGGGCAGGTGCCGTATCGCCACGCGGCGGGGCTGCTCGCTGGTGTGGGACAGCAGCCGGTGGCGGTGGTCAGTGTTCATCGCACGCAGCACGAGCGCGACTTCAGCGATGAGGACAAGGCGCTGCTCGAGTGCATCGGACAGCATCTTGCGCGGGCGCTGGTTCTGCGCCGTCTGGCGAGCCATTCGCTGTTGCGCGCCGAGACCGGTCTGGTCGTTTTCGGCCCCGGCGGCCGAGCCCTCTATCTGAATGCGCCAGCGCGCAGCTTTCTTGGCGCGACTTCGCCCGAGGTCCTGTCGGCGGCGGTGGCGCGGCAGGGTGGGGAAGGGGTGATCAGGCTTGGTCTGCAGACCTTTCGTCTCGGCCGCCTGCCGTGGTCGGCGGCAAGCCTGCTGCGCCGCTTTGCGTGCGATGATGCGGCAGCAGACCTGCTCGGTTCGCGCTTGCCCGACGGCGATCCCGAGGCTTCCCGTGCCGCTCGAGCGGCGCAGGAAGCGGGCACGAGCATCATCGTGCTGCGACCCCTTCTGCCGCGGACCGACCTGCATCACCGGCTGGCCAGGTACGGCCTGTCGCCCCGGCAATGCGAGATCGCTGCCTGGGCGCTGCGCGGGCGCACCAACGGCGAGATCGCGCAGGAACTCAACATCGGCGACCAGACCGTGCGGGACCACTTCCAGGAGATCTACGCCCGCATCGGCGTCCACAGCCGAAACGAAATGGTCGCCAAGATTCTCGGGATGACGGCAAGCGCCCTGCCGACACCGCCACGAAAAAAAGGGGGACAGTATACTTAACTCCCCATCCGCCCTCCCACTTTCCCTGCGTTGCGCTAGCTGGACGCGCTGTCGATCGCCACTGAATGCGTCTAAAGCGGCAACAGCGGGATGCCCTTCGCCGAATGCGACAACGTCGATCACCCGGTCGGCCTGTACGCCGCGACCAGGAAGGCCCACGGTGACTCGGGGACGGTAAACCTATCTCTGGGGGCTTCTGGCCGACCGTCGCCGGATTCTTCCTCGCGGTCGCCGCGACAGGGAGGAGCCGCGCCTGACGATCAATTCGGTTGGCAAATGTGACGATCCACGAGTTGGGCCCTGTGAAACAGGGAAGGGCCTCTCGATCGTCCCGTGGGTTCAAATCGCCCGATGAATCGGGCTCCTACAGCGCAGTTCGGCGAGTCGGGGATGGAGTCAGGCGACACGTCGCTGGTGCGCTACGGTATCGACAGCGACCCGCGCATCGGCACGCACTTTCTCTACACCGGAACCGGCTATGGGGGCCGTGCTTTTCCAAGGATGTGAAGGCGCTGCTCCGCACCGGCCACAGAGGAATCGGGGACAGTATAGATAACTCGAAGTGGTGCACCGCCAGTCCGCTGATTGTTATTGGGGCGTTGGCGCTGGAGGGATAGAGGACGTTGGCTGGTGAGCTGTGCGAGGTTGCAATTAGGATGCTGTCACCTGATCACGCTCGCGATGACGGCAGGGTTCGTCATCGCGAGTCCCAATGGGGGCGTGGCGATCCAGGATGTCGGGGATCAAGGTTCTGGGGGCGAGAGGCAATAAAGAACGTGCGGGGATACGTCCAACAACCCGTCGCACCGGATGGAGGACGAGGCGCGGAACATTCTACGCACGGCGTTGTTCGCCGAGCCCGCCAGCGGGCAATCCCTGGTGGATGCAATTCGGGCCAGGATCGAGCCACTGGGTGGGGTCGATCTGGAACTGCCGGCGCGCGAGCCGATGCGCGCGGCCGTGGACTTGGGCGCATGATCGTATTGGATACCAATGTGGTGTCTGAATGCATGCGGCCGGCACCGCACGGGAGGGTGATCGGTCGGCTTGCTCTGCAGCCGCGTTCCGGGCTATTCACTGCGACCGTGGCGTGTAATTCGGGGACAGTATACATGTCTCTGGGGGCTTTTGGCCGACGGTCGGCGGATCGTTGCCCGCGGTCGATGTGGCCGGGAGGATTTCCACGTCACGCTCAGTCCAAATCGCCCGATGAATCGGGCTTCTACAGCGTAAAGTGGGGCGTGCCAGCCAAGCGCTGCCCTGAGGCTGCTTCAAGCCACCCCAGCCCGTCGTGCCAGCCGGGGGGGTGATCAATTACCCCGCGGGTTGTTGTTGCGAAGGTGGCGCTGGGGTGGGTGCGGCGGCGTGTGATCGGTTCAAGCTTGCAGTTGAGTATACTGTCACCGTATCCCTTCGACGAACACGGCGTCAAGGGTCTGTGCGTCGAGCACGCGCTTCGCCCACGCCTCCAGGCGCTCCGGTTCAGCGCCTGCGAGCTGGCTCTCGACCCAGGGCGGTAAGGCTCCGAAGCGCCAGGTCAACAACTGCTTCAGCAACCGTGCTTCGCCTTGCTCGATTCCCTTTTCAATTCCCCTTTGGATCCCCTTTTCGATCCCTCTCTCCATCGCCTGTTGTTCCCATTGCTCGGCAATCGTCAGCATCAGTTCACCTCCACCACTCAAAGTTTCTGTCACTACCTGGCGCAACTCGTCACCGCTCAAGCGGTCGATGCTCGCCGCCTGCGCCAGGTACCGTAAAAGCGTACGGACATAGTCCAACCCCATTGAGCTCTGCGCGAGGTCCCGCAGCAGTCCCAGAATTTCCGGCAGCCGTTCGCTCAACTCGTTCCGGAAGATGTACTTCAGGGTCAGCAGCGCCGTATGCAGCATGACCGCACCCTGCAGCTCGTCGACGGTAATTCGGGGACAGTATATGTATCTCTGGGTGCTTCTGGCCGACAGTCGGCGGATTGTCGCTCGCGGTCGACGTGGCCGGGAGGATTTCCACCTCACGGTCAGTTCAAATCGCCCGATGAAACGGGTTCCTGCAGCGTAATGCGGGGCGTGCCAGCCAAGCGCTGCCCTGAGGTTGCTTCAATCCACCCCAGCCCATCGTGCCAGCGGGGGGTGTGGTCAATTACCCCGCGGGTTGTTGTTGCGAAAGGTGGCGCTGGAGGGATGTGGGCGGCGAGGTGTGAGCTGTCCGAGCTTAACATTGAGTATACTGTCACCGAATTAGCACAGCTTCATGAAGGAACTGGCGCGGCTGGCCGAGCGCGTCGGCGTCGATATCGAACGGGTGCGCCACGACATCGGCAGCGATCCGCGCATTGGCCTGCACTTTCTCTACGCCGGCACCGGCTACGGGGGATCGTGCTTTCCCAAGGATGTCAAGGCGCTGGTCCGTACGCTGAGCTGTCCGAGCTTGCAATTGAGGAGACTGTCACCGTATTCCAAGGTGAAAAGGTGCAGGATGCAACAGGGCTTCATGTACAATAATTCTGTACAAGTTATCTGGAGTTGGACATGACCATCGAGACAACATATAGCCAGGCCCGTGATCAGTTGAAAGCGCTGATGGATCGGGCCGTGGATGATCGCGAGATTGTGGTGGTGCGTCGCCGTTCCGGCGGGGCAGTGGCCATGATTGCTGCGGACGAACTGGAGAGTCTGACAGAAACCGCTCACCTTCTGCGTTCCCCAAAGAACGCAGAGCGAATCCTCTCTGCCTTGGCACGCGCTCGGGGGGGCGAGGTGGAACCGACGCCTGTGCATACCCTGAAGCAGGAACTGGGGCTTGATGGCTAAGGTCGCCCGCCTTGCGGTGTTCCAGCCGGAGTTTATCGAGGACCTGCGCTATTGGGTCGAGACTGATCGTCGTACAGCCAGACGTCTCCTTGAACTGGTAGAGGCGGTGTTGAGGGACCCATTTGACGGGATCGGCAAGCCAGAGCCACTGAAGTACCTGGGGGGTGACGTATGGTCGCGGCGCATAACCCAAGAGCATCGCTGTGTCTACGTGGTGAAAGCCGATCGCGTGGAGTTCTTGCAGGGGCGGTATCACTATTGAAATCCACGTATGTAGAAACGGGGACAGTATAGGTAATTGGCCAGGGTCTGGGCTGCGCGGTTGCCGCAAAGAGTGCTGGGGTGGCCCGAGATTCACGCTGAAGTCCGGCATTTGACCGGCGGGCTCTTGCAGCGAAGCGGGAATACGGTAGAAGAGGATTGGCGCGGTCGACGACGGTCGGCGGTCGGCGGACGGTCGACGTGTTCGTGATGCAAGCCGCTGCGGCCGAGACGGGTCGTGAACTTTGTTCCTTCAAGAGCGTCATGAGATGCACCCGGCTAATGTTGTGACTGTTTGAAGCCGTTGACGAATCGTGTGTTGCCTTGCGTATTACGTCGGGAGCAACGATGGCATCGTCGAGCTGGCCGGGGAGGGCACCGACACCGCTTACTGCTACGGCGACTATACGCTTGCGAGTGGCGCTTCAGTCGAGTACTTCTACCTCGACGTGACGACCGGGCAAACGCTGACCGGCAACGAACTGGCCAACAACCTGCGCGGCAACAACGGTAACGACACGCTGAGCGGACTCGAAGGCAACGACAGTCTCAGCGGCGGGCTCGGTGCCGACGTGCTCGACGGAGGGGAAGGAAACGACACGCTGGCCGGCGGTCTTGGCAACGACCTCCTGACCGGCGGCAACGGCAACGACCTCTTCCGCTTCGACACGGCGCTCGATGCTACCAGCAACCTCGACTCGGTGATCGACTTCAGCGTCGTCGATGACAGTTTTCAGCTCGAGAACGGCATCTTCACTTCGCTGACCCAGACGGGCGCGCCCGCCGCCGGCTGCTTCGTCATCGGCACCGCCGCACTCGACGCCAACGACTACCTGATCTACTACAACACCACCGGTGTGCTCTTCTACGACCACGACGGCAGCGGCGCAGGCGGCGCTATCCAGTTCGCGGTCCTCAGCACCAACCTCGCCCTGACCAACCTGGACTTCGTCGTCACCTGATCATCGGCGCAAACAGTGACAGTGTGCTTGACTCGAGTCGGTGCTACATATCCCGTGTAATTCGGGGACAGTATATGTATCTCTGAGTGCTTCTGGCCGACAGGCGGCGG
>ERZ761607.3312-NODE-3312-length-15823-cov-6.641172_pt1 | contig 15823 bp, 11 predicted proteins | sample MGYA00511164_ERZ761607 | MGnify/ENA primary metagenome ERZ761607 (study PRJEB28899, sample SAMN02445080) | bioreactor sludge metagenome | biome: EBPR sludge | place: Australia: Brisbane, Thorneside Wastewater Treatment Plant | collected 2011-06-22 ...
TATCCGGCAATCGAGCAGGCACTGGGAAGGTTGCGAGCAGAGGCGGAGGCCAAAGAGAAGCGCAAATTCGACGATGCCGGGAAGTAGGGCAAGCAATGGGGCCGATGGCCACTGCGGCTGCCATCAACGCTCGTAGCGCTGTGACTGTCATCAACGACGCGATGGTCAGCAGCGCCACGGACAGCCGACATTCAGGCGGGAGAGCGAGATTTCGGCTACTCGGACGCTGCTACCGTTCGCGCCTCGGTTGGGCGCGGTCAGCAATGTGCCTGAAAGCCGACGGCGGCGTCGGATGGTTGAATCCAATTTTCGCCGATGCTCATGAATGCCTCCACTTGCGATTGGTACGGCTAACAGGGGCAGGTCACTATCCTTTGATGCATCGGACCAAGCCGAGCATGACGAACAGGTGATTGGTGTAAGATGCGCGTCGTCCGACCTGAAATCTGGCTTCACGCCAGTTGATGAATAAGCTACCAACACTCTTGCCCCAGCCCACTGCAATGCACGACACGAATCGCGTCAAAGTCAGACCTGAGTTGCTGCGGTGGGCTCGAGAGCGTGCCGGGTTGAGCATTGGTGAGCGTTGCATTAGTTTCCGTAAGTTTCACGGGTGGGAAAGCGAAGGGCGGATCCGATATTCATGCATCTGGAAGCCGATGCAAAGGCTATGCATCCACCAGTGGGCTAGCCGCAAAACATGCGTCGCCGAGTTCTGATCTCTTGGATAGCTGTAAACAACGATCCCTACGAGCGTGATCGGGCCGGTAGTGCCTTTCGTCTTGTCGATGGTTCCCCGGTTCTTGGCCCCACCCTGACCTTGCTTTTCGACCCTGACTCGGAGTATTCCGAAAGCATTTCTGACTTCGTCCTGTTTCATGGACGCTCGCAAGACGGGAATGAAACGCGCGAATCCCGAGCGGTCAGCCAGACGTTGGTGGAACTGAGGGCCAGGGATCCAGATTTGCGCATTCATCAAGAGCCCTGGGATGGGGACGATCCGACCGATCACGGGCAGATATACGAGTTCCTGAGGGACAGGCTCCCCGCGGTACGAAGAAGGTTCGCCGACCGAGAACTGATAATCCACGTCAGTCCGGGCACGCCTTCCATGCAAACGGTCTTGGTGCTGATGGGCGAAACAGGGTTCATCGATTCCCCGTTCTCCCTCGTCAAGTCCTATCGCAAGGAGGAGCGGAACGGCCGTCCTGCTGTCGTTCCCGTTCGGCTCGGCATCGACAGCTACTACAAGGCATACCGCGCGGCGCGGCCCGCGGAGATGTCCTCGGAAGATGCGGCGGTCGTCTGGGATCCTGCTCGGTTTCAGTCGGAGCGCATGCGGAAGATCTTCGACGAGGCCCGCAGATTTGCGCAGTTGAATGTGCCCGTCCTCTTGCTCGGTGAGCGAGGGACGGGCAAGACAACTCTGGCTGGCTGGGTTCGATCCCACAGTCCCTACCGCGTGCAGGAACGGGACGCTTGTTGGCCGGCGGTTGCGTGCGGCCAGTACAACCCCGAAACGATGCGTGCCGAGTTGTTCGGCTATAAGCGTGGTTCTTTCACTGGCGCTCTCAAGGACCACGACGGCCTGCTCGCAGTGGCCCACAAGGACACACTGTTTCTCGACGAAGTAGGCGACGTCAGTCGAGACCTCCAACGCCTCCTGATCAAGGCCGTAGAGGAAAAGAGCTACATGCGCCTGGGCGACGACCGACAACTGACGAGCGACTTCAGACTGATTTCGGCGACCAACCTCCCGGACGACAAGTTACGCGAACGATTGGATCCGGACTTTCTTGACCGCATCAGCATGCTCACGTTGCGACTACCGCCGCTACGTGAGATTCCTGAAGAGATTTCGTGGCTCTGGGAAATGGTCTTTGCACAGGCATCACATAGGGCAGGTAGTGGCCGTGTACGACTTCCAGCCAGTGCCCACCGGGCCATAGTGGACGAACTATCGCGCCATCCGCTTCCTGGGAACCTGAGGGACCTGTTTCGCGTGGCATACCGCACGATCGCCGCCAGGGCCGATCGGCATTTACCGCTATCGCCAACCGCTTCGTCCGAATACGGGCTGGCTGGCATCGAAGGATCTGGCGTCGACACCGGAGCCGACTCGTTGCCGCTGTCTGTCGCCCGCGCATTTGCGGAATCAGCAAGCCTTGATGCGCTGATCCAGCCCGGCGAAACCATCAAGACAAAGATGGTCGAGCGCGCTCTCAAGGCGTACCTGTCGGACGAGCTTCGCAGGATCGCCAAGAAGCGGGGTGTGTCACCAGAGACACTTTGCGACGTTACGGGTCGTGCGTTGAGAGAATGGGCGGCAAACAGAGAGGGGAATAAATGATCCGAACGATGGAACTATTTTTCCGAGAACGTCTTGTATTCAGGCTCACCCTTTGCGTTCGACATGAGCATTTATTCGATCTAAGTGCCTGTCCTGTAAGAACTTATCGACATTTTGGCATGGGGTATCGACGCCGCTGGCACGATTATCGCTGTATTGGCTGGTGTGGGGCTCGGAATCGTTCCGGGCTCGCCCAACCCAGGAGAACCAGCCAAATGAACAAGCACAGCAACGCAACCGGCGACGCGCCGGCCATCACTCAGCACGCCTGGACCCGCATGAGCGGGCGGGGATTGAACTGCCAGACCATCGATTCCGTGCTGAGCTACGGGCGTGTGATTCACGTGCACGGGGCGGCGATTCACGTCATCGGCAGGAAGGAAGTGGAGAAGCTGGCACGTTTCGGCGTAGATGTGGGCGGTTGCGAGGGGGTCCAGGTCGTCTGCACCCCCGACGGATCCAAAATTCTGACGGTGTACAGAAACAGCGATTTCCGACGACTGAAGCCGCGTGGCGGATGGCGTTGGCACTGATGTCCTAAAGGTTGTTCGTCCGGAACTAGAGGAGGGTAGAGCATGGGGTGGGCAAAGTACCTTGAGGACATCACCAGTCGACATAACGGAACGTCGCTCGTTCAGAGGCATTTGCAAAACGAGATCGGGCGTGACGCTCGGCCGAACAAACCCAAGGCGCCGGCGAAGTCCCGGTTGAATACGCAAGGAGAACAGAACATGTCGAAGCTCAAGGACTTCACCGTCGCGACGGCGCGCCCCCTGCCCGTGATCGTGCTCGCCGACGTCAGCGGCAGCATGAGCGCGAACGGCAAGATTAATGCGCTCAACGACGCGATCCAGTCGATGATCGAGAGCTTCGCAGCCGAGGATCACAGCCGTGCCGAGATTCACGTCGCTGTCATCGCATTCGGCAAAGGCGACGCCAGGCTCCACCAACCTCTGTTGCCGGCGGCGCAGATAAAGTGGGAGCGGGTCGGCGCAGCGGGCAATACGCCCATGGGCGCGGCATTCGATCTGGTCGTAACGATGGTCGAGGACCACGCGCAGATTCCGAGCCGGGCATACAGACCGACCGTTGTGCTCGTATCCGACGGACAGCCCACCGATGAGTGGCGGGAACCTCTGCAGCGCATGCTCGCCTCGGACCGCGCTTCTAAGGCCTCACGGTTTGTACTCGGGATCGGAGACGACGCAGATCCCGCAATGCTGGCCGAGTTCTTGGCTGATCCGAGCGCGCGCGTGTACTCGGCGCACGAGGCCCGGCAGATCAAGAATTTCTTCCGGTGGGTCACGATGAGCGTCACCCAGCGCACTCGCAGCGTGAATCCCAACAGCGTGGTCGTGGTCGACCCGACTGCTCTGGATGACTATGACTTCTAAGGGCTACATGGCACGCAGGCTCCGTGTGGATTACTTCGGTGCGAGTGTTGCCGGTCCTGCTCACCGAGCGCTACGAAAGCCCAACGAGGACCAATGGCTCGGCGCGTCCGGTGCTTTCGGCAGCCTGGTCGTGGTGAGCGACGGTTTGGGCTCGAAGGACCGTGCTAGGCATGGTGCAAGGAAAGCCTGCGTCGCGACGTTGCGTGCGGTTAGAGCGTGGCACAAGAACGGGACAGGCTCTCTCGACGATCTCGTTGGCCGAATCGAACCGCTCTGGCTCGAGGAAATCGCTCCTTTCGATCGTTCGGATTGTGCCGCCACATGCCTGCTCGCGCTCGCGCACCACGATGGACGAACCTATGTGGCTGCCCTGGGCGACGGGATGGCAGCGGTGCGCACGTGCGGCGCCATCGAGCGGGTAGAATATCCGCGGGCATCGGGGTTTTCCAACGAAACCCAGTCGCTCGGTAGCGGCGGTGTCTGGGCGAAGCGCTGCTTTGAGTGCTCCGAGATCGACATCGCCGTCCTCGCATCGGATGGCGTTTCGGATGACCTTCGTCCCGATCGCCTCGCCGACTTCGTCGCCTGGCTGAAGGACGAAATCGCGGCACTGAGGCCGGTCGCTCGGTGGCATTCGCTGCGGCATGAGCTGAACGAATGGCCCACTCCACGGCATCTCGATGACAAGACCATCGCAGTTCTAGCATGGCCGAACGGGGGAACGGCATGACTTCCGTCACCCGTCAAGTGACCGATCTGAATGGGGCTCGTCACGTGCTGACGCGTCAGCTGGGACGAGGGGGGCAAGGAGCCGTCTTCGAGCTCAAGGGCGGACGGCTGGCCGCCAAAATAATCTTCGATTCATCGCCGTCCCGACGCGAGCAACTCCGGAATCAGCTCACGGCGGTCAAGCGACTGCCCCTGGCAGACCTCGAGATCGCTCGCCCACTGGAGATGCTGCGCGAGCCCGTGCTTGGTTACCTGATGGAACTGCTGACCGGGATGCAGCCGCTGAGTGCGCTCTGCAATCCGCCGAAGGCGACGACCTCGGTTGCGGCCTGGTACTTCCAGACGGGAGGTCTTCGGCGACGCTTGGCACTGCTAGCACGTACGGCCGACGTTCTATCCGCTCTTCACGGCAAAGGGCTCGTGTACTCCGATCCGTCGCCGCACAATATCTTCGTCTCCGAGGCCAGCGACGCCACGGAAGTCCGGTTCATCGACAGCGACAACATCCACTACGCCTCCAGCGCGGGGCTGCCCACGATGTTCACTCCTGGCTATGGTGCGCCTGAACTCATTCGCAGCGCTTCCGGAGTGAACTCACTCACCGATGCGCATGCGTTTGCTGTACTCAGCTTTCAGACCCTGTCCCTGGTTCACCCGTTGATCGGCGATGCCGTCGCGAGCGGACCGCCTGAGCGCGAAGAAGAAGCCTTTGCGGGTGTGATGCCTTGGGTTGATGACCCGGGCGACAGTTCGAACCGTTGTTCCATCGGGATACCACGCAGCGTCACGCTCTCCGCGCGACTAGCTGAGATCTCGCAACGATCTTTCGGCGCAGGTCTCAAAGCGCCACTACAGCGGCCCGGCGTCTCAGAGTGGGCGGAGAGACTGCACGCCGCTGCCGACGCGACAGTCGTGTGCCAAGAGTGTCACGGTACGTACTACATGAACGTCAAGCAATGCCCTTGGTGTGACGCGCCGCGCTTGGGCTTCGTCATCGCGGAGTTCCAGCTCTGGGATCCCGCGCTGGGAGAGGGCTCGGAGCTCGTGGCGCGACCCGCCGCGGATCGGCGAAAGCCGGTCATCGTCGCCGCTTTGGCGCTTGCGGATGGTGAGTCGAGAGTCATCACGCGCCGTCTTGCCACCGGGCAAGCTGGTCGGGACGGGCAGCGTCCTATGATCGATCTAGAATTCGAGGGCACGTGCGTCACGCTTCAGTCACTCGACGGAGCCACCTACCGGCTCACATCGCCCTCTGGAGCCAGGTCCGCCTCGGTCGGACCGAAACCCTCGTCGATCCTTCTGAAGCAGGACGAGGCATCCTGGCGCTTGCACCTCGGACCGCCTGATGCGCTTCACCGGGTCGTGTCTTTCACCGCACGGAAGGGGGCCACGAGATGAAGGCGCACGAGGTTCCGTACGGGACGTATTCGCTGGTTGAACTCGTTCCTGCCGATGCCAAGGCATTCGACGCATCGGTGGGATTGAGAAGCGAAATCTCACTGTTGTTCTCGGACGCCACTGGTCAATCGCTGCTTCGTGCCGGCTCCCTGGCGGTTGGCGTCAATGGGCGGGACAAGCATGGGCAAACCGTTCTCGCTCGATTACGGGAGCGCAACCTACCTCGGCTCGGATGGGTCGTTGCGGTGATGCCGAAGAGCGGTGCTACGGAATGGCTACAGGTTCAGATCCACGAATTTCCGGTGCAGTACTCTTGGCCCGGCGACATCGACATCGGGGTCGACGAAAAGATGGTCGACGTCATCCGTCAGAAGCTCGGGAAGAGCATCTCTGCAACAGAAGTGATTCAGTGGCTCACGGAGCGTTTCGTCCTTGTCGACCAAGAGTCAGGATCCAAGGTCTTCATTTCTGGCAGTCCAGCGCCGGAAACCGATCACCGTCGCCCGTTTCGGATGCATGGAAAAGGGTATGCGATCGATGTCCAGAAGATGCCTGACGACCGACTTCTCATGACACGCCTCGTGGAGGCGCGTCGCGGAGCGTCTGCGGAAGAGCGGCGCCCGATTGTTCCTGTTCAAGGCAACGCGCGTTTCTGCGATTCGACCATTGCGGGAGCATTTCGAGGCGCTGCCCGCTCCCAATTAGATCAGCTTGTGGAACAAGCCGGGAGTTACCTCAATATCTGGCGCGAGTACAACAAGCTGGAGCGGGATAGTGTATTTCGCCGAGCGCGGATGCTGGGGTGGCTGAGCTACTCGGACGCGAAGCGGCAGGCAGACGGCCGATGGCGCTTTCGGATCCAGGATGCGAAGCAGATCGATACCGCCCTGAATCTGCTTCGGGGTGCCGAGGATGTCGATCTGGAGGCCGCGTCGCATCCTCCACGCGAGCTGCAGGAGTCCTCGGACGCTTCGGCAAGCGGCTTGTCGACTGACGGGGACTCCGCCAGGAGTCCGAAGGCATTCGTCGGATCGTTCGTTGGCGGAACGGCTGCCGGGCGGTACCTGGATGTCCTTCCGACAGGTGACCTGGATGACCGCGAGCCTCCCGTTCCCGGCGTTCTCTTCATGAGCATGAGCGGCGACAGAAAGCGGCTAGAGCGCAGGGAGCGAGCACAAGCCAGCATCGCTCTGGCCGAATGTCCCATGCCTCAACTGGGGCTGCTGCTCGAAGGAAGCGCGGTACCGGAGAGAAGGCGGAAGGCGGAGGCGCCGCTTTCGGCGGCCGTGAAGGACATCTTCGGCGACGATCCGACGCCCAGACAGATCGAAGCCATTCGAGTCGCCTTGAACACGCCGGACATCGCTCTGATTCAAGGGCCGCCCGGCACCGGGAAGACAAAGACGATCGCGGCCCTTCAGGCGCGATTGGCCGAGCTGGGCGAAGACGGCGACCTCGCCGGTCAGACGCTGCTCACTAGCTACCAGCACGACGCTGTCGAGAACGCGGTGGCCAAGACGCTGGTCTTCGGTCTGCCGGCCATCAAGGTCGGCAGGAAACAGGGACGAAGCGATGACGGGGATGGATTCGACCGATGGCGGCGCGAGCGGGTCGACGCTATCCGGGCCGATCTGGCGAGCTTGCCGGAGAGGCCGGTCAGCGAAGTCCTCAGGAAAGTGCGGGCGATGTCTGCGGCGTACCAGGCGTCTCGGCTCGGCCTCGCGGAGTCCGCGAAGATGGTCCGCGAGATCGAAGACATCGCGCGACCGTACCTGTCGCCGTCGGTAATGGACCGCCTCCTTGCGATCCGCCAAGAGCTGTCGGCGCAATACGGTTCCATGCCGAACTTTGAGTCGGACGATCGGGAGTTGTTGCTGAAGGCCGTCAGGGCGCTCCGCATCGATCCGATCAGCTTCGGTGACGACGGCGCTCGGAATGCCGCGCGGGTTATGCAGCGGCTCGAACGTTTCGGGTCACTGGACGACAACAGTCGGCGGCTGCTCTCCGCTGCGGCGGACTGGGATGCGGACGAGCTCCCCAGATTCCTGGGCGAACTCAAGGCGCTTCAGGAAGTCCTCATTGACCGCTTTGCGGAGCCCACTACGGTCGGCGGACCGCGTGGCCATGCCGACCTGGAGGAACTGCTCCCCGAGATCGTCAACGAGCTCTTTTCGCGGGCGAGGGAGTCGTCCGGCGGCGAGGACGCGGTCCTCTACGAATACCTGTTCGACCTCGAGAACGACATCGATGGCGTGAGGTCTGCCGTGCGCGACTACACCGTCGTGCTGGCGGCCACTTGTCAGCAGGCGGTCAGCTTTCAGATGAGCCTCCAGAAGGGGGAGCAAACCATCTTTGCTAACGTCATCGTCGATGAGGCGGCGCGAGCTAATCCCCTGGATCTGTTCATTCCGATGGCACTGGCTGAGCGCCGGATCATCCTTGTCGGTGATCACCGTCAGCTTCCTCACATACTGGAGCCGGACGTCGAGGGGCAATTGGAACTCTCAGTGTCCGATGAGACGCGAAAAGCACTCCGACGGAGCCTCTTTCAGCGCCTCTTCGAATCGATGCGCGAGCGCGAGGCTTCCGACGGCATTAAGAGAACCGTGACGCTTGACGTGCAGTACCGGATGCATCCCGTTCTGGGGTCGTTCGTCAGCGATACATTCTATGCACCCTATGGGGAAGCCTTTCGATCCGAAAAGCCCGCCGAGCAGTTCGAGCACGGCCTGCCAGGCTACCAACCTCATATCGCCGCTTGGGTCAATGTTCCGCTTTCGGCCGGGAGAGAACAGGGCGGACAGAGCAAACGCAGACCTGCGGAGGCACGCTGGATCGCTAAGGAGCTCAAGGCCCTGGCCACTGCCCGGCCGGACCTAAGCTTCGGTGTGATCTCGTTCTACGCGGGGCAGGTCGAAGAAGTCCTCGACGAGCTGGAGTCACTCGGCATTGCGGAACAACTTCAGGACGGATCGTTCCGCGTCGCCGACGCATGGCGAGAAACGCGGGGGCTTGACGGACACCTCAAGGAGCGGATCCGGGTCGGCACGGTCGACGCCTTCCAAGGCAAGGAGTTCGACGTCGTATTCCTGTCGATGACTCGATCGAACGACCTTCCGATTTCGGACGAGCGATCCTTGAGACGGAAGTTCGGGCACCTCATGCTCGAGAACCGTTTGTGCGTCGCGATGAGCCGCCAGCAGAGGCTACTGATCGTCGTGGGCGATTCGGGAATGCTTCGCGGAGACATCGCCGAACAAAGCCTTGCCGGCCTGCTGGCATTCCGAAAACTGTGCGAGGGGCGACATGGCTGTGTTATTTCAGCTTGACTCGCCGGTCCTGCACTTCGGCCCCCGCCTTCCCGCGGGAGTCCGATACACGCAGCGCAAGTTCCTCTTGTGGCCGGCGCTGATGTATCGGGTCGTTGCACCGGAAGCGCGGCCTCGACAAGTCAACATACTACAGAAGGCAGTGCTCGGCATGTGTCGCGCGGGGATCACGTTCCCTCCGCGAATCGGCGAGAAGCTGAAAATCCATGCGGACTTGGCCATGCTAATCCTGTCAGAGCTTCTGCAAAGAGGTCTCATCAAGCCGGACGGTCTTCCGACGCCATCGGGCAACGAGGTATTCGAGGACGAGGCGCTCGACATGAGGCCTCCGGTCACCGGGCACGTGTTCCAGGATCCGTGGTCCGGCGATCTCTGGCCACGCTTCGTACAGCCCCTCGACTACGCGGAATTGGACCGTCGCGAGAACGGGTTCCCGGACTTGATCCTGGGAACCAAAGGCAAGCCTCGGCGAGAGCGGGCCTTCATGTGCCGACCGCTCGATTCTGCGCTTCCATCCGCTCCAGACGTGCGGCAAATATTGCGAGCGACCCACCGGCACAAGGCAGCCCTGCGCAATTCCGAGTCCTTGGAGGCTGCAGACGAGGACGAGCACCCGGACCTGGACGTAGGCCTGGTGCTCGAGCGAATCTCACTGGTAGACGACTCACCCACTCCCGTCTTCCTGTCCACGTTCATCTATCTCGCCGAGAACGAGCCCACCGGCGACTGGCACACGTGCGACCCTTTTGGACTGGGGGAGAGCCCAGCCCTCAGGCGCGCCGTCGAGCGCGAACTTGCGTACTTCCGAAAGCTTCGCGAAACGGTCGAGGCCCTCGTTGGTTCGTCGCTGGAAGCGCAAGCCGAGAAGCAGCGAGGATGGATCGCCGAAGTGAGAACGCTCGCCATTTCGAACCTCGAACGAAAACTCACAGTCACCGTGCGCGACCTGCCGGAGTTCGAGCAGCTGGTTCAACTCGAAATGGCTTATGTGGATGCGGAGTTGCTTGGCGATGCGTGTCCTGAGCAGCGTCTGAGGGATCTCCTGGGCGGGGCGAGAAGAGTCCTTGAATCCTCATTCCGATCGATAGCGGCGCGCTTTCCGCCTGGCGCGGTGTGGCGTCACATCTACTTCAAGGACAAGAACGGCAAGGATCGTCCGGTCCAGGATCAGATCTATGTCGCGAGCGTATATGAGGCCCATGCTGCCACTCTTGGCTTCAAGACTCCGCTGCCAGCTGCTCTGGCAGGGACCCGGCCAAACCACCTGAAGGCCGCATGCTTCGAATCCGGCTGGCGGCTCCGTGGCGCGATCGTCGCCGCTATGATGGTTGCAACTGAGCAGCCTGAACACCCGCTTGTCCAGGCTGCGAAGCGTCGGCCGGAGCTCATCGAGGACCTCGACCGGGTCGCGGCGATGGCCGGTAATGCCATACATGCCGGAGACGGAATCCTGGAGCTTGCGGCGATATCTCCGGAAATTGAGTCGGTGTATAGAGCCGTTGCAATTCTTGGCGGAATCAAGATAGGCGCGACAAAACTGGTAGGGAGTTAGTTAGATGAGGGCGAGGAACAAGAACAAGCAGAAGCCACTTTCGCAGCAGATGCGGAAGCCAGCGACCGTGCCTTCACCGGAGATCGCCGCAGGAAGGTCTTCACCCAGCGTGCCCGTGACCGCTGGGGACATCTCAGCTCCGTGTGCGGCGATCGAGGCGATCAGCAAAGTTCATTCGCAAGCACTCGAGACGGCCACAGAAGAGGACATCGAGGCCGCGACCAATGCCACGCCACCAGGCAGCGACGGCTTGGATATCGTGAAGGCCGCGAGAGAGCTCTGGGAAACGCATGCACTGTGCGCCGCGCGATCGGAACGTATGTCATGCCTCGAGGATGGCGAGAAGGCTCTCAAGGAAGCGCAGGACTTGTTGACCCTGGCGCAGGCGCAGCTTGAGGCTGACCGGAAAGCGCTCGAAGAGCAAGAGGCGCCGCTCAAGACCAGGGAGGAGAAGATTGAGGATTGGGCGTACAAGCTTCGGGTTCGCGAGTTGGACGCCGAAGCCGGGTTTACAGCGGAGCGTCGCGCCTCCCTTCAACTCCTCGACCAGGAAGCGGCCGCCGTCCGGGCAGAACTGTCTCAGGCACGCAGTTTGAACGCTGCGGAGCGTGCCGAATGGGACGCGCGCTGGCGCGAGGAGGACCAGAGGATCCGTACGGCGCTCGAGCAACTGAGGCGCGAGCAGGCTGAGGAACATGCGACCGCGGTTCGCGAACTGGATCAGCAAAGACGGCAGTTCGAAATTGAAAGCTCTCGGGCTCGCACCGAGCTGAAGAAACAGCAGTCCCAGCTGGATGTCCTCGCGGACGTGCTGCGGGAGGATCGCGAAGCCTTTGATCTCCGAGTGACGCAGCGAGCCGGCGCTTCGCTCGAAGAGGCCGAGGCGAAGTACCGCGACCTGGAGGCTCGGCTCACAGCAGCGCGAAGAGCGCGCGATGGTCTGTACGAGAGATTGAGAGAGGGCGAAGAGGCTGAGCGTGCTCTTGGCAACAGGCCACTCGATGAGGTCAAGCGGGAGCTCGACGCACTGATCAAGGAGAAGAAGTCCCTGACGGATCGCCTCGCCAAGCGCCCAAGCGAGGACATGGTCGCTCGCCTCGAAACGCTGGAGCGTGCCCAGGAAGAGTGGGAGGCGGATCGTGCGCGACTCTCCCAGGAACTGATGGCCAGCCGAGCCTCGGTTGCCAGGTCGGCGATCGCTGTCACCGAGCTCGAGTCTCTCAGGGATCAGAAGGCTGCACTGGAGACCGGCAGGAACTTGCTCCAAGCCGCCCTGGAGGAGCTCCGGAAGGACGTCGACGAACGCATTCGGCGGTCTGACGGCGTCAGCCCGTTCCCGTCGTGCAGTCAGATGGATGGCGACGACAACCTCCAGGTCCGTGTGCCGATGTTCGACGAGATTCCGGATCTAGCTGCGTTCTGCAGCGACCTGCAGAACCGAGTCGCCATCGATCCGAGGTCGGACAAAGTGCTGTACTACTCCCTGTCCAACATTCGTTGCTTTCTCGCCGGTATGGCGATGAGCCGGCTCCACCTTCTTCAGGGCATCAGCGGGACCGGGAAGACAAGCCTGCCCCTGGCCTTCGCCCGCGCTCTCGGTGCAGAGTCCGCCCTTATCGAGGTGCAGGCCGGGTGGAGGGATCGCCAGGATCTCATTGGTCATTTCAACGCCTTCGAGAGGCGTTTCTACGAATCCTCGTTCCTGCAGTCGCTCTACAGAGCACAGTGCCCGCGCTACGCGAATGGCGTGTTCATCGTCGTTCTGGACGAGATGAATCTGTCGCACCCGGAACAGTACTTCGCCGACCTGTTGTCGGCGCTCGAGCAAGATCCGCAGTATCAGAAGCTGGATCTGATGACCGCCGCTGTGGAGCCGGCGCCGGTACTACTGCAAAACGGTCGGACCCTTCCACTGCCTCAGAACGTTTGGTTCGTGGGAACTGCGAATCACGACGAGACGACCAAGGACTTCGCGGACAAGACCTACGATCGCGCTCATGTGATGGAGCTGCCGCGCCACCGGGAATCGTTCAAGCCCAAGCGCACGAGGGCGCGTGCTCCGGTATCACTCGCGACTTTGCAGGGTGCATTCGCAGCAGCGCAGGCCGCGTACCAGCAGCAAGCGGCGGCTGCGTATCGATTCGTGGACACCGAGTTCGCCGAGATCTTGGGGCGCCGATTCCGGGTTGGCTGGGGCAATCGCCTGGAACGACAGATGCTCAGCTTCGTTCCCGTCGTTCTCGCCGCCGGGGGCACCATGACCGAGGCAGTAGACCACATCCTGGCCACGAAACTGCTTCGAAAGATTCGCGACCGGCATGACACGCGGCCGGAAGACCTCGAGGCTCTGCGCCTGACGTTCGACGAAGCATGGCCTCTTCTCCGCTCGGAGGGTGAGCCGGTGAAGTCAACCAGCATCGTTCGGGCGGAGTTGCGGCGCTTGGGCGCCGATGAAGCTGCATGACGTATAGGTTCATCGACAGGTTGCTCGGACACTCCAGTGATGTCCAAGCGGGGGATATGGTCCTCGGCAGATTCATGGTGGAGCCGTTGGGCGATGACTCCACCTTCTTGAACTCCATTGCCATCGCGCAGCCCAGCTTTTGCGTCCCTGATCTCCGAGGGCACTGGCAATTGATGGAACCGGGGCGAGAGCGAGTCGAAGGAACGATGCCGCGAGCGCAGGTTCTGGACCGGCTGGATGTGACGAGCATTCTGGATGTTGGGAAGAGCGTGAGGGAGGTGCTCTCTTCGGGCGGCACTTGGCTGCATGCGCTCGACGTCTCTCCCCTGGTTCCGGGAATGTCTGAACGAGCGGAACTGCAGGAGTTCGAGAAGTTGCTCGCCGACCGTCTCGGCCATCTCATTGAAGTCTGTCAGCGACCCCGTACCCACCTCAGGGTGGAGGTCGAGCGAACAGACGTGACCAGGGCCCGCCGGCTTGCAACGCAGGCATCCAGCTATCTCGCAGCGCATACGGAGGATTGGGACCGCCCGACTCTGCGTGCCGTCATACCCAAGCGCATCCTCTCGCTGGTACGAGAGGACCAGTTCGATATCTACGAGAACAGGGTCGCCGCCCGTCTCGTGGATCATCTGGACACGTACCTTTCACGCCGCGTGACAGAGGTCTCCAGGCTGCTGGGTGTGTTCAAGGATGCCGAAAAACTCGGCGCAAGCGCGAGGCAAGGGTCCCACTGGCGGCAACAGCGGCTATACCAACTTTGGGGTGATTCGCTTGATGCCGGAGAGGCTCGCCGCAAGGCCGAGCACACCCTCGAGCAACTGAAGTTCCTGAAATACTCGATTTCTGGTCTGATGGATTCAGTGCTGTACCGCGAGGTGCCGCGGCGGGCATCCGTGAGCACGACGCTGACAATGACGAACATTCTCGCGAACGACGTCCACTACCGCAGAGTGGCGGAAGTCTGGTTGGCTTGGGCGCGGCTTGGACTGGAACAGTCGTCCAGGCCGGACAAGCACTTTGAGGAGATGCAGGAGCTTTGCCGCTGCTTCGGAGGGGTTGCGCTCCTGCTCGTCATCAGAGGGCTGGACCAGCTTGATATCGAACCTGTGGACTTGGCGCAGGCTATCGACAGTCATGAGATCGACGTTGAAGGGCAGGGAATACGAGCTCGACTCTCCTGGTCCTTGACCGACGGCACGTTGCGTCTTGCGGTCGAAGGGGCGATGCCCTTGAGAATCGTTCCGATGCCCGGGTCGGTCGCGATGCTCGGTGATGAGGATCTGGCCAATTTGATTCGCGATGCCGACGAGGCCTCGACCCAAGAGGAGATCACGCTGGTGCTCTATCCGAGCCCTTCGTCTGAAGCTGCTCTTCGACGCATGGCCCCGGTCCACGCACATCGACTGAATGCTCTTTCGCACGAGATCGCCGAGCGCGGGCAGGGGAGAGCGGGATTCCTGCCAGTCTCTCCATGGGACTTGTCGAGCGTCGAGCGCGTAGCCCGCGCGCTTCGCTGGGTGATCACGGCGCCAAGGTTCCTTGCTTATCCTCCGTTCATAGCCAATCCCCCACTGCCCGACATCACGGGCAACGCATCATGGCTGGAGGTTTCAGGCGCCGGCATCGTTGTCACGCGAGCGCCTGAAGTGCACGAAGCTCTCCCGCTGCCGAAGTTGATTGCCGATGAGCGGAAGCGGCTTGCGGATCTAGAGATTGAACACTCGGATGTATCCGAGCAGCTACGACTGGCGGTTCGCGACCGCGGAGCGAGCGGACTCCTAAATGGGCGCAAGAAGGCACTGAACGCTTCGATCACCGACCTTCGAGCACGCATAGATTCCCTCGCTGGCTTTGCGCGCGCGTTGGATGCTGGTATCGGACTCGTGAAATCACTGCTCTCTTGCCCGACTTGCGGCACTACCGTCGACACCAGGCGTGACTTCACGGGAGGGCATGGGCATCGGTTCTCGTGTGTGTGCCCCGATTGCTCCACTAGGTGGGGGACAGAGGTCTGCCCGAGCTGCAAGACGTGGATTCCCACCTTGATGCCTGCAGTGAGCTCTTGGGCGGCGGACGACTCGGCCGTGGGCTGGCTGGATCGCTTCCTTGGAGCGGATGTTCTCGCCGCGCCATTCAAGACGAAAGATGGCACAGTCAGCTTCGTGTGCCCATCATGCGGTCGTGGGCGCGAGAGCTATATGGCCTCAGTGGATATTGAGCGTGCAGGAGGGAATCTCAACCGATAGGCATCCACTAGAAAGCGGCCCGCACGAGTCGATAGGCCTCAATAGAACTCGATCTAATCAATGTCGGGTGTTCTTTATACATCAGACGCTTGTTGAGCAACCGGCCAGCGGCCGCAATGGCCGATTATGCGGACTGCTTGATTATTTGGAGCTCCACATAAAGCCGAACTGCCGCCCTCCGGCAAACCTACGCGCAGGTCTGCTGTGCTTGGCGCAGCGGTCCTGCGCCGACGAACGACTTGGAAGTTGCTCTTGAGCCGTAAGTCAATGTCCGACGCCGTGCGAGCCGTACCCCGAACCCTCCGCTAACCGAAATGCGCCCTTAACGGTCACATTTCAGCGACGCAGGAACCGTCTG
>ERZ761607.3313-NODE-3313-length-15818-cov-4.015606_pt1 | contig 15818 bp, 5 predicted proteins | sample MGYA00511164_ERZ761607 | MGnify/ENA primary metagenome ERZ761607 (study PRJEB28899, sample SAMN02445080) | bioreactor sludge metagenome | biome: EBPR sludge | place: Australia: Brisbane, Thorneside Wastewater Treatment Plant | collected 2011-06-22 ...
ACCGACACGCCGTCGCCGGATACCAACATCACGGTCAACGGCGCTTCGGTCACCGGTCAGATTACCACCAACTTCACCGGTGCCGGTCCGTACACCCTGGCCACCGGCGAAATGCTGGGCGAGGGGGCCATCCACACCTACACGCTGTCGGTCAGCATGACCCTGCAGTCCCAGGTGCTCGCGGGTGCGTCGTTCGTCACGCTCTGCGGCGACGGCAACGGCACCCCGGTGTCGGGTGAGGGTCTATTCAACGAGGCCACGGTGATCTACGGCACAAACCGCACGACCATCTCGACCAACGATTGCGGCGAAATCCCGCCGTTCCTGTTCATCGACAAGAGCTTTGTCAGTGCGGGCGAGGTGGATGGCGGCGGCAATTTCGTGGCCACCTACACGGTGACGGTCCGGAACACCGGTGGATCCGCGACCACCTATGACCTGACCGACGCTCCGGATCCGGATCTGTCCATCACCGTCAACGGCGGTTCGGTTACCGGCTTCACCAACCTGACCCTGGTCGGCGCGGGTCCGTACACGTTGGCCACCGATGCGGCCATCGCCTCCGGGGCCACCCACAGCTACACCCTTGCCTTGAACATGACGATCAACTCCAACGTGCTGAACGGCACGGAGACGATCAGCGCCTGCTCCGCGGAAGGCCGCTCCGAGCCTGGCCAGGGCTTGTATAACGAAGCCACGGTGGTGTTTGGAACCAACGACACGACGATCACGACGAACGCCTGTGGCGACATCACCGCCACCATCCGCCTGTTCGCCGATGCCCTGTGCATCGACGATGCGCCTTACATCCAATACCTGATCGTGCCGATCGGATTCACCCCGAGCAACACGGCGACCATCAGCTGGGTCAACACCAACGGGGTCACCGTGCGCGTTGACACCAACCTGCCGCTCGCCGGCACGCTGGTCTGGCCGGGTACGACCTTCGACACCAACGGGGTGGTCACCGACTGGCCGGGCTGGGTGTTTACCAACGGCATCTGGGTGGTGGAGGATGACGGACTCCGCCCGTTCCTTACCCTGATCGCCTCGGTCAACCCGACCAACGCCACGGTTGAGTTGTACCCGCCGGAATCGCCGGAGTGCAGCCCGAATCCGCCGGCCACCATCGGCGATTTCGTCTGGGATGACCTCAACCTCAACGGCATCCAGGATCCGGGCGAACCTGGTCTGTCCAATGTTGTCGTGGTGCTCTACGACTTCACCAACGGGGTTGCCGGCGTGACCACCACCGATGTCAACGGGGCCTACGCCTTCCAGGTCCGTGCCGGCACCTACGAAGTCCAGTTCTTCCCGCCGACCGGCTACTTCTTCAGTCCGGCTTTCGAGGGCACGAATACCGCGATCGACAGCAACGCCGACGCGATCACCGGCCTCTCCGGTCCCATCACGGTATCGGCCGGCCAGGTCGAGGACACCATTGACGCTGGTCTGTTCACCACCGCGTTCATCGCCGGTTCGGTGTTCAACGACAGCAACGGCAATGGCCTGTTTGATCCGGAAGACATCACCAACGGCATCCCGTCGGTGCTGATCACGCTGTTCGATGGCAATTCGAATGTCGTCACGACGACCTTCACCGCACCGGATGGCAGCTACATCTTCACGAACCTGCAGCCCGGCGTGTACACCGTCGTGGAAACCGATCCTGCCGGCTTCTACTCCACCGCGGACATCAGCGCTCCGAATGACAACATCATTCCGGGCATCACCATCGTCAGCGGTCAGGGTTCGACCGGCAACGACTTCCTCGATGCGCGCTACGCCGCCGTGGGCGACCGGGTCTGGCTGGACTTCGGCAATGGCATCCAGGATCCGGGTGAGGCTGGTCTGGGCGGGGTGCGCCTGACCCTGTTCGACTCCAACAATGTGGTGGTCGGGGTCACCACCTCGGCGCCGATCAGCGGGTTCTACCGCTTCTCGAACCTGGTGGCGGGGGCTTACAACATCCGCATCTCGGTACCGCCAGGCTCGGGCATCAGCCCGCAGTTCCAGGGCAGCGATCCGACGGTTGACAGCGATGTCAATCCGACCAATGCCTTCACGCCGGTGTTTATCCTGGTGCCTGGCCAGAACAACACCAACGTCGATGCCGGTCTGTACGACTTCCAGATCTACGCGGCCATTGTCGAGGTCTCGGGATCGATCGTTCAGGGTACGCCGGTGCTGGCCTGGGAGACCGAGACGGAATACGGTACGGCCGGCTGGCTCGTCCAGCGCGAGAGTGCCGACGGTCGCTGGATCACGGTCAGCGGGGACCTCCCGGCGCTGGGCAGCTCGCAAGCCGGGGCCTCCTACCGCTGGCCGGATGCCGGGGCCGAACCCGGTGCGACCTACCGGTACCAGCTGGTCGAACTTGAGTCCCGCGGTTCGCAACGCGTCAGCGGTCCGTACGAAATCACCTACGCCAAAGCCGGTCGCACGGCCCAGTCGGCAGGTGTCGCGACCTTCTCGGCCACCGCCAAGACCTTCACGCCGGTGGTTGCCCAGGCCGGTGTCCGCACCCTCAGTGCAGAGTCCGGCGGAACGGTGATCGCGGCGAAGGTCGCGATTACCAACGACGGCCTGTTCAGGGTCACGGCGGCCCAGTTGGCCTCGGTGCTCGGCGTTGATGCCGCCGCGGTAGCGGCCAGCCCGGTCCGGGTCGAACATCTCGGCCTGGGTATACCGGCGCGGCGCGATGGCGGCGACGTGGTGTTCCATGCCCGCGGCTACAACAGCATGTTCACCGACCGTAACGTGTACCGCCTGTCGCTGGCTTTGGCCCAGCCAGTGCCAGAACAGGTGGTTGCGGGTGGTTCCGGTGTGCCAGTCCAGTCCACCATAGCCACGGTAGCCGTAGAACAGCAATTGTTGCTGCGTCCGGAGCTGTTTACCGATGCCCAGTCGGACCTCTGGTTGTGGCGTCAGTTGATCAGTGGAATCCCCAGTCGCGCCGAATTTACGGCGATGGTGGACGTCCCGCACCTGGTGGCCGGCACTCCGGCGCAGTTGACCGTGCGGGTCAAGGGCGGTTCGCCGCACGCCCACGGCGTGGTGGTGCAGGTCAATGGCCAGTCGGTGGGTTCCGCGAGCTTTAGCGGGTTGGCCGAGCACGACCTGATCGTGACCCTGCCTGCCGGTCTTCTGACCTCGGGTGCCAACTCGGTCAGGCTGTCGATGACGCCGCCGGTGGGGGTCACATCCGACCAGGTGTACCTTGACCGGATCCAGGTGATGTACCAGCGGGCCCTGGTGGCCGGGGACCATGGCCTGGTCTTCGACGCGCCGGTCGGCTCGGTCCAGGTGACCGGACTCAACGGTTCCGCGATCGAGGTATGGGATGTAACCGATGTATTCCAGCCGGTGCGGCTGGTCGGTTTCGCCCAGAGCTTGCAGGCGGGTACCTGGTCGGTGAGCTTCCAGGCGCCACGGACGGGACGTTATGCGGTATCAGCGGCACCGGCCAGCCCTGTGGCGGTCACTGCCTGGTATGCCAACGACCTGAAGGTCAACACCCACGAGATCGACTACCTGGTCATCCACGGCAACGGCCTCGGCGCCGGAGCCCATGCACTGGCGGCGGATCGCTCGGCCAAGGGCCTGCGCACCAAGGTGGTGTCGATGGAGTCGGTGTACGACGCCTTCAACCACGGTATTGCCGACGCCCGTGTGCTCAAGGCCTTCCTCGGTTACGCCTACCGCCAGTGGCAGACCGGTCCGCGGTACGTGGTGCTCGCGGGCGACTCCTCGCTCGACTACCGCAACCGTCTCGGGACGGGTGACAGCCTGGTGCCGACGCCTCCGGAAGGTTCGGTGTTCGGGGTGATCGCGTCTGACCATGGGCTGGGGGACATCGACGGCGATGGCCACCTGGAGATGGCGGTCGGCCGCATCCCGGTCGGTTCCGCAGCAGCGCTGAACGCCTACGTTGCCAAGATGCAGGCCTTCGAAGCCGGTGGTTCCTGGCGCGGTTCGGTGACCATCGCCGCGGACAATCAGGATCAGGGCGGCAGCTACGAGGCGGACGGCGACGAGCTTGAGGCCTTGATCAGCGGCCGTTCGATCACCCGTGCGAACATCGGCGAACTGGGGGCGGGCGGAGCGGCTTCGGTGCTGCATGACCGCCTCAACGCGGGAACCGAATTGGCGGTGTACATCGGCCACGGCAGCTTCTTCAAGATGGCCGACGAAGGCATCCTTACCACCAACGATGTAGCCGGCCTGGTCAACGCCAGCAATCCGGGTGTGGTGATGGCCCTCGGCTGCTTGATGGGTTCGTTCGGTCAACCCGGCCAGGTCGGTATCGGCGAGAAACTGGTGGCCGGAGCCAACGGGGCCGCTGCTGTGCTCGGTTCGTCCACCCTGGTCAACATCCGCGAAGGCAACAAGGTTGGCCGCGGGGTGGTGGACGGGTTGTACCGGCAAGGGGTTGCCCGTCTGGGTGACGCGCTGGTTGAAACCAAGAATGCCGCGGCATCCGACGGCAGCTTTGCTGGTGTCGCGACCTACCAGTTGCTGGGTGATCCGGCGCTCGCCTTCGGCGATGCCGACGCCCCGCGCGGTGGTCCGGAAGTCGAACCGACCCGCTCCAGCTACGAGGAATGGCTCACCTGGGCGTTCCCGCCGGTCTGGATCGAACAAGGGCTGGGCACGGATCCGAACGACGATCCGGATGGAGATGGACTGAGCAACTGGGAGGAATACCTCGCCGGTACCGATCCGCTCGACGCCATGTCCGACCTGGTGGTCGTAACCGTACGTCCACAGGCCAACGGCAGCATCGAGCTGCGGTGGCCTTCGGTGCCGGGCCGCACCTACCGGATTGAACGGGCGGAGAGCATCGGCGGGCCATTTACGCCGGTGGCCGATCTCGTACCCGCCGCCGCACCGGTCAACACGTGGCTCGACAGCCAGCCGCTGTCCGGCGCAGCTTTCTACCGGGTGTTCGTCCAGTAACCCCACAACATCCTCCGCATGTAAAGGCGCCGGTCCACACCGGCGCCTTTTTTTATCTCCCTACTTGAAAACAAGCAGGCTATGGCGTTGCTTCTGTCGACGGCGGAAGAAGTTGTACAACCTTGCCCACGAAGGTTTCACAGATTTAAGAATCGTTTCGACACTGGTTGAGAAGCGTCGGTTTCGGAGTTGGCACCGTAAAATGTTTTACCGATTAGGGAATTGCTGATTACGAAAAAACATGAAAATTATCCCGACAACATCGTCGTTCGTTTGTGATCTATATAACGTGCTCGTTCTGAGGCATCTAAAAGGAACAGTCGATGGTGGAGGCGGGGTCGCCGAGTAGGTCATGCGTTTTACTGTGGAGGCCGTTCCGGAAAGCTGGCCTGGTTCTTGCTTAAACAGTAGCAGATGACAAACAGGTACGAACGATGAGCAAGGGATATAACATGATGACACGGGGTGGAAAAGCGGGGGTCGCGGTTGCGATGGCCTTGTGGGTGTGTCTTCCCGTCGTTGCCTTGGCGACGCCGTCGGCCAAGGTGATGGTGAAGGATGCCGGTTTCTATCGCGTTACCAAGGCCCAGTTGTCTTCCGTACTGGGTATGACGGAGTCCAACGTTGCCATCACGGCGTTGTCGGTCAAGAACCTCGGGCGCGCTGTTCCGGCGATTCGCGACAACGGCGATGTGGTGTTTTTTGGTCACCGTTTTGACTCCCAGTTTACCGATGAAAACGTGTATGTGGTCGAGGCTGGTGCCGCGATCTCGCCGGAGGCCCAGGTGGTCACGAATGGTTCAACGCCGTTTGCATCTTCCTTCAGCGAACAGCGGCGCGCTGAAAGCCAGTCGATTTTTCGTGCCGACATTATCCGGGTGGCTGGTCAGGAAAGCGAAGACCCGATTTACTGGCGTCTGCTCTCCAGCGGCTTGTCCACCAGCAACTTCAATGCGACGGTGGCCTTGAGCAGTGTTGCCCCGGCCACCGGTGGTTCATTGAAGATCCGGGTGAAAGGAGCCACGGATATCGCTGGTCGCTACTACCATCGCGCCCGGGTTATTCTGAACAACACCTTGCTGGGTACGGTTGATTTCGAGGGGTTGGACGCGGCTGAAGCCACGTTCTCCGTCCCTTCGGGTTTGTTCACGAGTGGCAACAACACGATCCGGGTGCAAAGCAATCCGCCCAGTGGCACGACCTTCGACAGCTTTTATCTCGATTACATCGATGCCTCGTATGCCCGGTTGCACATCGCCCAGACCAACCGGTTGATCATGAACGTTACGCCGGGTTCGGTTGAGGTATCCTCTCTGAACAGCTCCAATCTGCTGGTCTGGAATGTGACCGATCCGTGGGCTCCCAAGAGCCTCGTCGGCTATCAACTTTCGGCCGCCGGAACGAACCACAAGGTCAACTTCACCACCACCCTGACCGGCCGTTATGCGGTGGTGCGGCTGGGTTCGGAACTGGCTCCGGTTCGTTTGACTACCGGTTCCGTGGTGAACCTCAAGTCTCCGACCTGGCATCTCGATCACCTGACTATCGCGGAGCCCTCGCTTCTGCAATCCGCCCAGGCGATCAAGAACCACCGCATCGCGCAGGGGTTGGTGGCCGAGTTGATCTCGATCGATGACGTGTACGATAACTTCAATTTCGGTATCCGCGACCCGCGCGCCCTCCAGGCTTTCCTTGGATACGCCTACCGGACCTGGTCGAAGTATCCCAATTACGTGTTCCTGGTGGGTGATGGTTCGTTGGATTACAAGAACGGCTTGGGCACCGCTGATTCCGGAATCCCCTCGCTGCCGGTCGTTGTCAACAGTGGCATGTATGCCAGCGATTATCAGTTCGGCGATATCGACAACGACGGCAATGTGGAAATCGCGGTCGGTCGCTTGCCGGTCAGCGCGGCCTCCAACGTGAATCAGTTCGTCCAGAAGATGATCAACTACGAAAACGGTGGCAACTGGCGCACCAACACCATGATCACCACCGACCTCAGTGACTTCGCCGGTGACTTTTACGGCGATGGCAACTACCTCGAGCAGTCGATGGTCGATCGTCAAGTTCACCGCGCAGACATGGACCTGCTGGGTGCCACCGTTACCCGTGACGAAATCATCACCGGGGTCAATAACGGCAAGGAAGTCACCGTGTACATTGGCCACGGAACACCCAACCAACTGTCACTTCAGTCGATTATTCTCACCAGCGATTCCGTCCTCTTTACCAACAACGCCGCTCCGAGCACCTTCGTGATGATTGGTTGCTTGGTCGGTTCATTCGCCAATCCCGGGTTTACCGGCATGGGCGAAAGCCTCATCACCGCCAAGGGTGGGGCATCGGCCTTGATCGCCGCCGCAACCCTGATCTCCGCGGCAGACGGTCGGGTATTGACGGAGGAGTTCCTCGACACGCTGTACACCGAAGGCGAGTCCCGCATTGGTGACGCCTGGATCAAGGGAAAGAACCAATTAACCTTGACCGGTCGTGCCCCGGCCTACAAGGCGTTCCAGTTGATGGGCGATCCGGCCATGGCGATCGGCGATACGCAAGCCCCGGCCCAGGCTCCCGGCCAACCCGGTCGCGGCACGTTCGAGGAGTGGAAGACCTGGGCGATCCCGCCCGTACTCGCCAGCCAGTCCGTTGGGCCCAACCCTGGCGATGATCCCGATGGCGATCTGGTTGACAACTGGTCGGAATACATGGCTGGCACCGACCCGATGGATCCCTCCTCGTTCCTGGAGATCGTGGATATCCGCCGGGGTGCCAATCCTTCTGACAAGGTGGTTAGCTGGCCTTCCGTTAAGAGCCGCACCTACCGTCTGGAATATGCAACCCAGATCAAGGGTCCTTACACGTTGGTCGATACCAACATCCCGGCAACCGCACCGATGAACTCTTACGCGGCCAGCGCTTCCAGCAACACCCACTTCTTCCGAGTCGTGGTTGAATAAGCAGGGCTGATGCCAGCCTTCAACCGCATACAAAGCGGCTGAATCGGCCCCGGATAATACCGCCAACACAACGACGCTGACACCTCCGTCGTCCTCGTCCTAAACGACCTCCAGCACGCGCGTTACATGATCACGGCGTGGTTGGTGGCAGCGGTTTATCATTTGTGGTATTATCGCTTGAACATTGATACCCGGTCCTATACGATTTACCCATACCGTTTAAGGGGTACCGGACTATGATGTTTACGCGTAACTTCAATTCTTTTCGCGCTGTGCGCATGCACCTTGGTCCGCTCATCATCTGCGCTATGACGCTTGGCCTGATGGTCACGGATACACGAGCCAATGTCATTGGTGACTTTGTATGGAATGACCTTAACACGAACGGATTGCAGAACGTTGGTGAACCCGGGTTGTCTGGAGTCATTGTTACCCTCTATGACGGGGCGAGCAACTTCGTTGGCAGCACGTCGACGGATTCAAACGGTTTCTATTCCTTTACCAACCCAAGCAATGGCGTTTATTTCGTCGGGTTCATACCCCCGTTGGGTTTTACGTTTACCACCAACAATGTGGGTGCGGACGACAACCTGGACAGCGATGTGGCAACGCCTGCCGGGTTCACCTTGCCGTTTGTCTTTACCGGTACGGCCATCACGAACATTGATGCCGGTCTGTACCAATTCTTCCCAGGTATCCAGATCACCAAGCTGGCCAGTGATGGAACCAATACCGCCGCCGACGGTACCGCACTCTATGTCACCAATGAAACGGTGGTGACCTATACGTATGTCATCACCAACACCGGCAATACCGCGTTGTCGCTCATCTCGGTGGTGGATGATGTCCTGTTCGACTTCTTTGGCCAGTTGGACTGTCCGGATCAACTGTTGCCGGGCGAATCAATCACCTTTGTCACCGACGCCGTGATCACGGAAAGTGTCACCAATATTGGTTCCGTGGTGGCTTTTCCGGTTGATCCCAAGACGTGTAATCTGCTGGCTGGACTGGATCCGGTATCCGATGACGATGACGCCGTGGTCATCGTGGTGAATCCCGGTTATGACATCCTGAAGGAATTGACCAGCCCGTTGGGGCGTTCGGCTGCCGTGGGCGAGACCATTGAATTCACCATCACCATCACCAACACCGGCGATGTGGACCTGGCCACCGTGCCGGTCGAGGATACCTACGACACGGCCTTCATCAGCTATGTCTCGGCCGTACCCGCCTCGGACGACAACGTAAACGACGGTGTCATCAACTGGGCGGACATCGGCCCGCTGCCCATCGGCGCCAGCACGACGATCGTGGCTCAATTTACCGGCCGCGCCAGCACGCCCGACGGCGAAACGAACACCGTGGTGGCCACGCCTACCACGCCACCGGAGTTCCCGCCCGTGCCGCCCAGGACGAACGAAGTCCCGTACGACATCCTCAACCCGGGCTTCTCCCTCACCAAGACCCTCATCTCGCCGACCGGCCGCGCCGCCGCCGTGGGCGAACAGATTGTCTTCTCCCTGACCGTGGTGAATACGGGCGATGTCGATTTCGTGACCCTCCCGCTGGAGGACCGCTACGACACCTTCTTCCTCGCCTATGACTCCTCGTCGCCCGCCTCCGACAACAACGTTAACGATGGCGTCATCAACTGGACGGACATCGGTCCGCTTCCCGCTGGTGCCAGCACCAGCGTCACCGCGACCTTTATCGCCCTCGCCAGTACCGACAACGATGAGACCAACACGGTCGTGGCCAGCCCGACCACGCCACCCACCGATCCGCCGGTTCCGCCGCGCACCAACGAGGTCCCGTACGACATCAGCAATCCCGCCTTCTCGCTGGTCAAAACCGTGGTCGCGCCCGTCGGTCGCGCCGCCGCCGTGGGCGAGACCATCACCTTCAGCCTGACCATCGCCAACACAGGCGATGTGACGTTGGTGACCGTGCCGCTCGTCGACACGTTCGACTCCACCTACTTGCAGTACGCCAGCGCCGTTCCGCCCGCCGACTCGGTTGCCCCGGGCATCGTATCCTGGTTGGATGTCGGTCCGCTCCCCGTCGGCGCCACGACCTCGGTCACGGTCAACCTGATCGCCCTGGCCAGTTCGCTGAGCCTCCCGGAGACCAACACCGTCGTGGCCAGCCCGACCACGCCGCCGACCGAACCGCCGGTTCCGCCGCGCACCAACGAGGTCCCGTACGAAATCAGCGATCCGAACTTCGCCGTCTTCAAGACCCTGTCCTCCCCGACCGTACGCGTCGCCCAGGTGGGCGAGACCGTGGTCTTTACCCTCACTGTGACCAACAACGGTGACGTGACGCTGGTGACCGTGCCGGTGACCGACACCTTTGATGCCACCTACCTCGCGTTCGACAGTGCCATCCCGGCTGAAAGCAGCACCGCGAGCGGTTCGGTCACCTGGAACAATGTCGGGCCGCTTTCACCCGGCGCAACCGCTACGATCATCGTGAACTTCACGGCTCTGGCCAGCACGGTGGATTCCGGCACGGAAACCAATGTGGTCGTTGCCCGTCCGACCACGCCGCCCGATGAGCCCCCCGTTCCGCCCCGTACCAACGAAGTGCCGTATGACATCAGCAGTCCCGGCTTTACCGTGACCAAGACGGTGATCGCGCCGAGCGGCCGCGCCGCGCAAATCGGGGAAACGATCACCTTCCAGCTCACCGTGAACAACACCGGCGACGTGGACTTCGTGACCGTGCCGCTTTCGGACACCTTCGATGCCGCCTTCCTGTCGTTCGTGTCGGCGACTCCGGCGGAGACGTCCAGCGGTGCCGGATTGATCACCTGGGCCGATGTCGGCCCGTTGCCGGCGGGTGCTAGCACCTCGGTAACCGTCAACCTGACTGCCTTGCAGAGCACGGTCACCTCCGGTTCCGAAACCAACACCGTCGTGGCCAGCCCGACAACGCCGCCCGATCAGCCGCCAGTGCCGCCGCGCACCAACGACGTGCCTTACGACATCAGCAATGCCGGCTACTCCATCGTGAAGACGGTGACCTCGCCGGCCGGCCGCGCCGCCGCCGTCGGCGAAAACATCGTCTTTACCATCACGGTGGCGAACACCGGCGATGTCGCGCTGGTCACCGTCCCGCTGGTGGATATCTATGAGACCGCCATCCTGTCCTACGTGTCCTCCGTTCCAGCCTCGGATAACAACATCAACGATGGCGTGATCAACTGGGCCGACATCGGGCCGCTGCCGGTCGGAGCCAGCACCAGCGTGGTGGCCACCTTTACCGCCATCGCCACGACGCCGAACGACCGCACCAACCGTGTGGTCGCCACGCCGACCACACCTCCGGATCAGCCGCCGGTGCCGCCGCGCACCAACGAGGTCCCGTACGACGTCAGCAGCCCCGGCTATACCATCACCAAGACCGTGGCCTCGCCGCTGAACCGCCCGGCCATTGTCGGCGAAGTGATCACCTTCCGCCTCACCGTCGCCAACACCGGCGACGTGACCCTGGTTACCGTCCCGCTGTCCGATACCTATGACACTGCCTTCCTGACCTTCAGCAACGCGGTTCCGCCGTCGGATGACACCGTCAACGACGGGCAAATCAACTGGGCAAATGTCGGACCGCTGGTACCCGGGGCCTCGACCTCCGTGCTCGTGCGCTTCATCGCCGCCGCCCCGACCGGCAACGGCCTGGAAACAAACGTCGTGGTCGCGACCCCGACCACCCCGCCCGATGAGCCGCCGGTACCGCCGAAGACCAACGAGGTCCCGTATGACATCGAATACCTGGTCATCGGCGACACGGTCTGGCTGGATCTCAACGGCAACGGCCAGCCGGATGAAAACCTCTTCAACCAGGGCCTGAACGGCGTCCGCGTCAACCTCTTCGCCATCGAAAACGGCGCGACGAACCTGGTCGCCTTCCGCACCACCACCAACGGGGCCGGCCAGCGTGGCTACTACGTGTTCACCAACCTGCCGTTCGCGACCTACTTCGTGCAGGTGGATGTCACGACCTTGCCGGCGGCTGCGCCGACCAACGGGCCGAACGCCGGTCAGATCATCACCCTGGTCCCGACCACCCCGCTGCGCTACAACGTGGTCATCCCGCCGAATGCGTCGTTCCTGACCGCCGACTTCGGTTTCATCTCGAGCGATCCGACCGCGGTGGAGTTGACCGAGTTCCGCGCCGAGGTCGAGGAAGCGATGGTGACCCTGCTGTGGTCCACCGCGACGGAAATCAACAACATGGGCTTCCACCTGTACCGTTCGAGCACACCGGATGGTGAACGCGTGCGCATCACCGATGCGATGGTTCCCGGCCGTGGTACCGGACTCGGCGGTTCGTACAATCACGCGGAAACGGCACCGTTGGCCGACGGCACCTACTACTACTGGCTCGAGGATGTGGAGTACGACTTCTCGACCCGCGAGCACGGTCCGCTGCGGGTGGTGGTCGGCGAGGCCGCGGCCGTGGAGGTGATCGGTTCCGCCGCGATTACCGCGGATGGACTCGTCCGGATTTCAGCGGCAACCCTCCAGGCGTCCGGCATCAATCCGGTCACGGTTGATCCGCAGCTTGTGCGCATCCTGATCGACGGGGTGGAAGTCGCCGCCCTCGGTACCAGCTACGGCAACCAGTTCGGGCCTTCCGACTTCTTCATCGCCTATGTGGATAATCCGGAGTCCGCTATCCGCTCGGTGGCGATCAGCCTTTCGGGCGAAGGTGAACCGAAACGGATGTCGTTCGGGTATGTGTATCTGAGCGATGCCGAGGGAGACACCTGGACCGCGGCGGCCGAAGACAATCGCATCACCGTCGCGCTTGAGCAGGCAGTGGTTCGTTCGCTGATCACCAACTTCAGTGGCAACAACATCTGGCTGCTCGATGTGACCGATGCCGCCGCCCCGCAATTGCTGCTCGGTGCCGATATCGTGTCGGTGGGCGGTCGTGCCGCCCTGTACTTCTCCGACCCGTCGAGCGCGCCACGCGTCCTGCATGCGATCAGCGCTTCGGCGGTGACCGAGATCCCGGTGCTCGACGTTCCGGCCGAGTAATCGCGCCTTCAACGTTTCGGAACGGCGCGTCGACCCAACGGTTGACGCGCCGTTGTTCTTTTACGAGATCAGGCGGAACGGATTGTGCTCAAGCCGCCAGGGATCATCCCGAAAAACGAAATAGAAACCACAGATGAACACAGATGGACACAGATTCACGGGGGTGGACCCTGAATACCACGGTACTGAATAGGACAGGACTCCTTCCCATGATGAACCCGTCCTGATGCCATTATGCGTTTGAATCGATGTTCATCCCCGCCGAAGGCGGATCCGCCTATGGCGTGCGAAGGTTCGTCAACTCCGGTTTTCGGGATAATAGGGGCGGAGGGGAGGCGTGGACGCGTCGCCTCGTTGTTCAGACTTCAAAGCGGCTGAAGTCGAGCAACTTCTCGCGGGCCTTGTTGATCGAGCAGTAGTAGTCGAGGTTCTTGCCGGCGACGCCGGTTTCGAGCTTCGACACGGCCGCGCAGTTGCCGCAGGCCAGGCGGTTCTGGCAGGAACGGCAGCCGGTATCGGCGGGCGATTCCGCCTGGCGGAGATTCTCCACGTGTTTCTTCCAACCCTCGATCGATCCGGTGAGCAGGCTGTACGGGGTGGTGCGCCACATCATGCAGGGATGCAGGTCGCCCCGCGGGTCCACGTGGAAGGTCCGCACACCCGCGCCGCACTTGAACAACCGGGAATCGCTGGCGGCGTTCCTCGCCATGTCGCGCAGGCGTTCAAAGCGGGTGATCTCCTCCGGATCCGAGTACTGCAGGCGCACAATCTCGTCGGCCGAGATGCGTTCGGCCAGCACATCCTGATCGCCGTTCAGGCGCGGATTGATGATCGTATCGAACCGAAAGGGGCGTTTGAGATCCTTCTCCACCCAGTCGCGGATCTGTTCGAACTCATGCACGTTGCTCTTCATGACCATGGTCTTGAAGAACACGGGAAGTCCGCGCTCCATCAGCCATTCCACGCCCTGCCGGAACCGGTCGAAGGCGAAGGGTTTGTGCACCACGTCGTTGTAGGTGTGCTCGGTGTGGCCGTAGATGGTTATCTCGATCCGGCGCGGTGGGTACTGCACGAAGAAGTCGGCCAGTTCCTCGGTGACCAGCGTCGCGTTGGTGTAGATGGTGATCAGGAATCCATGCCGCTTAGCGTAGAGGTACAGTTCCTTGAAATCGGGCCGAACCAGCACGTCGCCGCCGGTCATCAGCAGGTACAACACCCCGGCCTCGGCGAGCTTGTCGAGCACCGTCTTGACCTGCTCGGTGTTCATCTCGCCATCGGATGCGCCTTCGTAGCGGATATAGCAGTGCTTGCAACGCAGGTTGCAATTCAGGGTGAGCTCGATGCTGCCGGCGAGCGGGAGGTCGCCGGAAAACTCCATGGCACCCAGCGCATCGGTGAATTCCGAGGAGCCGATCTGGTGGGTGATGCAGTCGGGGCAGCTCATCGGGATTTCCTCGGTTGCAAAGCCCCGATGGCCACGAGTTCCTGCAGCACGGCCGCGACATCGGCACGCGCCTGCTCGGGGTTCAGTTCAAAGGTGGCCAGCACGGCCTCGACGATCTCGGCTTCATCCCGGCCTTCCGCGGCCTGCTGACGGATGAACTCGGCCGACTCGTTCAGGGTGATGATACTATCCAGCCCCTCCATAGTGCGGGCGATCGGAACGAGGATGCATTCCCCGCGGATCCGGCGGGCAACCATGTCAGGATGTGCAGCGTATCGGGTCATGCGCAGTTCCCCACGGCCGCGGAGGCGACCATTGCAGATACTATTGATTTAGTAGGTCGGAATTGCAACATTTAATGGTTTTACGGGTAATGTAATCGTCCATGGACATCTTATATCCAATCTACCGTTGTGTGACCATGCTGCTCCTGTTAGGTGCCGCCGTGCATGCTGACACCGGTCTAGTGGACTACATACCCACCCAACCGGACATGCGGTGGGCGTACCACATCGAGGCGGGGTCGACATGGCAGGTCGTCCGTGTGACCTTGCCCGGGTACCAGGTCGTTCCGGCAGGGTCGGAAGCTGAAGTCGTCCTCTCCGGACCTTCGGGGTGGACACGGCCCGGCGAACCGCGGTTGCCGGTGTTGCCGGTGGTCTTCGAGGTGGCGGACGGAATGGTAGTTACCATCGACGTGGACGAGGGTGATCCGGTTGTACAGTCGGTCGGCCGGTTGCGTCCGAGGGACCGGATGGAATCGATCCCGGTGGATGGTTTGACCGATCAGGTGGTCACTGTAGCTGAACCTTCGCCCGAGATCTACGGACAATCGGCTTGGTGGCCGGACAAGCTGGTGGATCAGCGGGAAGCCAAGGGGCGGGGACGCCGGTTCATTCGACTTGGCGTGATACCGTTCCGTTATCATCCGGAAGAGGGCAACCTCGCCTTCTACTCGAACCTGACCGTGTTGGTAACGTTCACCCAGAAGGAGTCCGTCCCGTGAACCTTCGCTGGATGCTGCTGGCCGGTTTGCTCTTGGTGATGGCGGATCGCGTGTCCGCGCAGATGACGTGCGCGCCGTGTGATCGTGCTTCCACCGCAGGCTTGGTTCCGGCGATGATCGGCGAACCGGGGAACTTCGCGGTCCGTCGCGCCGGCGCGGAGGTCGATGCAAGGTGGCGCATTGGCATCACCAACGACGGTTGGTACCGGCTTACCCAACCGCAATTGGTGGCTGCGGGTATGCCGACGGATCAACTGATCGGATCGCAGATCCGCATGTATTCCCGCACGCAGGAAGTAGCGCTTTTGGTCAGTTCGAGCAACCTGCTCGGCGCAGCCGACACAGTTCAGTTCTACGCCATAAAGCACGACGGGGCCTACAACCGGACCAATGTCTACTGGCTC
>ERZ761607.3319-NODE-3319-length-15803-cov-15.322835_pt1 | contig 15803 bp, 16 predicted proteins | sample MGYA00511164_ERZ761607 | MGnify/ENA primary metagenome ERZ761607 (study PRJEB28899, sample SAMN02445080) | bioreactor sludge metagenome | biome: EBPR sludge | place: Australia: Brisbane, Thorneside Wastewater Treatment Plant | collected 2011-06-22 ...
CTTCCGAAGGGGGTATTTCACGTTTCGAGCGTGAAATACCCCGTTTTCAGCTCCCTGCCCTCAAACCTGCGGCGCGGGCGGCTTTCCACTCTTGGAATCGTCACACATGGGTTTAGCTCCGTATTTGAGCGAATACCCGCCTTTTTGGCGCTCCGCGCGCGAATGAGCCGCTACAACAACAGCATGAAGCTAAAATCCCGTCGCAAAGCAACATTTCTGTCGGAGATCAAGCTGCTGACAAAAGAACTAATCTGTCGATAAATGACCTGTTCGGCGACTGAGCGCATTACATGAGCCTCTATTTCATGCAGATATACGCAGCAGCCGGAGTGACCTCCGTAGCAGCACTCTGCGCGGTGATCACGAATCGGTTTCGCAACGTACCCGCAGGAAGTTTTGCCATAGCTGGCGGAGTCGTCCCTTGGCTCATGATCTCCTCACTGTTCTTATTCGATTTTGGCTCACGCCTACCCGTACCCGCCATTCTGGGCCTGTTCTGCATCGGCCCCCTGCTTCTTCTCGCGCTCCTCTGCTACTCATACGAGGAGTCCGGCATGTCCCGCAACCTCTCTGTTGCGGCTAGTGGAGTCGGCGTAGTTTCCGGGATCGGCTTCGCGCTTTTCCTTGGCTATCCATTTCTCCTGAGCGATTGACAACCCATGCAACTAAGGACAATGCCAGGCATCATGCATGCCTGCATGACTCGCCGTGGGATGTGGGCTGATTTTGATTTTCACGCCGGTCAAGGGTCTCGATAACACGGAATCGTGAGACTGAGGCTCGCCTGCCGCAACCGAATGGAGTCGGAGTTGAAGCAAAGCTCGCATGAGTCATCCTGGCAGATGCGGGTTTACATCGAAACCACCATCCCAAGTTACCTGACTTCCTGGCCGTCGCCGCAGGTCGTTCATGCCGGGCACCAGATCAGCACGCATGAGTGGTGGGACAACCACCGCCAGAACTACGAGCTCTACACCTCGCTGGTGACAAAGCAGGAGGCGGCCGGCGGTGATGCGGCCGCGGCACAGCGCCGGCTTGATTCGCTGCGCGGCATTCCTCTGCTGGCGATCACACCGGAGTGTGAGGCGATCGCCAGCGCCATCCTCGCGTCAGGGCTGATCCCTGCGAAGGCGGATCGTGACGCGCTGCACATCGGGGTGGCGACGTTTCACCAGATGAACCTGCTTTTGACCTGGAACATCCGCCACATCGCCAACGCCCATGTGCGCGAAGATTTGCGTGTGCTCATCGAGTCCTTGGGCTACACTCTGCCAACGATCTGCACACCGGAGGAACTGCTGCCAGCGCCATGACCCCATCATCCACCAACGATCTTCTAGCCGAAGTCTGGGCGATTAAAGACGCGCTCTCGGCGAGCCATGGCCACAGCCTGAAAGCCACCTGCAGCGCCATGTATGCCGAGCAGCAAAAGCACCCTGAGGACTTTGTGAATCTTGGGGTCGCGCCAAGGCGGAACAAAACACAGGAGACCGCAGGCGCGGCCTCGAAGTCTGCCGTGGCTAAAAAGCGGCGCGTACGCTCCGCCCGCGTCTCGGCATAGTCACGCCTCAATGAAAGAGCAGATGTACTCGCAGATGCCGGAGGTGACGGTGATGTCGAAGCCGGATTTGGCGGGCACGTCGAAATGGCTGCCGGCCTCATAAGCGGCGGTGGATTCGCCGCCGTCGAGCTTCACGGCGCAGGCGCCGGCGACGAGAGAATGGCCGCCCCCATAATGCGGGCAGCGCCAAATCCATGACGCCGCACTTGTGGTTGGTCTTTACGGCCTGCTCACGGCGCGTATTCTCCCGCCAATGGAGACGGTTTACATTGAGACGACGATTCCCAGCTACCTGACAGCTCAACGCAGCCGTCAGCAGCCGATGGCGTCGCATCAGCAAATCACGCAGGACTGGTGGGACCATGAACGGATGCGTTTCCGGCTCTACTCTTCCATTGCTGTGCGCGCCGAGATTTCCAAGGGCGACGCATCTGCCGCCGCGAGGCGGCTGAAAGCGATGGCGGGCATACCAGAACTGGATGTCACCGCGGAGGTTCAGCCGCTTGCCGATTCCATCGTGCAGCTTTTGCAATTGCCTCCGAAAGCGCAGATGGATGCGACGCATGTCGCCTTCGCCGTTGTTCATCGGATGGATTATTTGCTGACGTGGAACTGCACGCATCTCGCGAATGCCACCCTCCAGAAGACGCTCTTTGAGTATTGCACTTACCATCGCCTTCACATGCCCGTGATTTGCACTCCGGAACTGCTCACCAAGCCCCAGATATGAAAGACACCATCGTTCAAGAAGTCCGTGATGCCAGAGCTGCTGTCGCAGCCGACTTTGGCTACGATCTGCACAAGTTTTTCGCGTGGGCGAAGACGCACACAGCCGCCGAACGAAAGGCCAGGCGCTGGCTTCCAACCGGCCAGAATGAAACGCTGGAGACAACAGGCGCAGCGTCAAAGTCTCCCGTAACTCGCAAGCGCCGTGCGCGCTCCGCCAGTGTCTCAGCTTAACCGGTTCTGTCCACCCCTGCGCGGAACGGGGGAAGGTCACGCCTCGATGAAGGAGCAGATGTATTCGCAGATGCCGGAGGTGACGGTGATGTCGAAGCCGGACTTGGCGGGCACCTCGAAATGGGCGCCGGCCTCATAAGCGGCGGTGGATTCGCCGCCGTCGAGCTTCACGGTGCAGGCGCCGGCGACGATCTCCATGCGCTCGGCTTTGTCGGTGCCGAAGTGGTAGGTGCCGGGGTAAATGAGGCCGAGGGTTTTTTTGCCGCCGCCGGCAAAGAGCAGGGTGTGGCTGACGACGCGGCCGTCGAAATAGACGTTGGCCTTGGTGACGGCGGTGACGCCGGGGAATTCGGTGGGGATGGCGGACATGGGCGGCGAGTGTGGCACGCGCTGTGAGGCGGGGCAAGCGTCCCGCGCGTCTGCAACCGGGGCGTTAAACCGGTAGGCTCGTTCGCCAGAACGAGGACGCCGTGCCGCATTCTGGCGAATGCGCCTGCATCATTCCGCTTCCGCCAGCCGCTGGCGATAGACGCGGCGCGCGTGCTCGTAGGCGGCGATGGCGTCCGGCATCTCGGCCTCGGCATAGGTGTCCTTTTTCGACTCCCAGCAGCGGTCCACGCTGTCGAGGCACCATTGCAGGCTGCGTTTGCCGGCGCGGACGGGTTTGCCGCCGACGAGGATGAAGACGGGGTTGGTGTGGGAGCTGGGATAGACGCGCAGGGCCACCCAACTGCTTTTTTCGATGGGCACCTCGAAGCTGATCTCGCGCTCGCTGCCATCGGCGGGGATGACCTTTTTTGCCACGGGGTAGCCATTGACGATGACCTCGACGGGCACGGTGCGGGTGTCGCCGATGCGCGCGCGCTCGAGGTGCCAGTAGGGCTTGCGGTAAAAGGCGTCGTATCGGCGGCCCATGGGGAGATCGGCGGTGTTGGGCGGCGCTTTTTGGCCGCGCAGGGCTTCATCCGGCTGCTCTGAGAGAAGCGCGGCGACATCGGCGCGCACGGTGACGGTGGCGGGGGCGTCGAGGCGCAGTTCGCTGCCCTTTTCGCCCAAGGGCAGGTCATTGACGCGCATGTCCATGAGGTGGCTGCGGCCGTCGCCCACATAGCAGCGGCCGGCCTCGATGCCGGCGCACCAGGCATCATAGGTGAGGCGGCCGTCCACTTTGACATAGCTGCGGCCCATGCCGACGCGCTCGCCGTAGATGCAGGGGAAGTCGGTCTCGCCGCTGATGCGGGTGCGGAAGCCGGCGTTGAGGGTGTGATACCAGATGTTCAGCTCCCAGTGCGGCGCGGTGTCGGCGGTGGACATGAAGTCCACGGCGGGCACGGGTTTGCCGTCGGGGCCTTCGACCTCGTGGGTGACGGCCATGATGTATTCGTTGGCGCCGATGCCGTCGAAGGGCGGGATGAGGTGGTTCGGCAGCTCCTCGGTGGGCACTTGCAGGCCGGTGGCGGAGTGCGCGGGGCCGCAGACTGCGCCCTGCTTTTGCGCCCAGCGCAGGGTGTTCAGGCCGAGCGTGGGCCAGTGGTCCATGGAGTCGCCGCCGGGATACATCTGCTCGCGCAGCCGCAGCAGGCAGAGGTGGCCGCTGCGGTGGGAGCCGAAGCCGCTGACCTCGATGTCGTAGCGCAACAAAAAGGGATAACGCGAGACTTTGTCCTCGGCGCCGGTGAAGAATTGCTTCTGGTAGTCGAAGCAGGGTCCCCAGGTGAGGTTGGCGCCGATTTTCAAATCCTCGCCCTGGCAGTGGCGGGCCATGTCCGGCGCGTGGACGCCCTCGGTGGGGGAGGCGTAGTGCTGGCAGCCGGCGGCGTGGATGTGGTGGTCGCCGCTCCACCAGCCGCGCGCGGCGGGGTCAATCCAGCGCTTGACCTGGAAGCTCCATTCCTTTGTGGCGGCATCCACTTTCGCAGAACGTGTTTCGGGCAGGGATTCGGGGCCGCGCTGGAAGACGATTTCATACTCGCCGGAGGGCAGTTTCACGCTTTCGCCGTCGCCGCGATAGACTTGCTGCTGGAAGCCGAAGTCGGGCGCGAGCCGCTTGATCTGCGAGGGATGGACACGGCCCGCGCGGTCGCGGATGAGGAGGGAGGCGATGCAGGGCGCGCCAGTTTCGTCTTTCACCCGCAGTGTGATCTCGCGGGCGGGGCGGCAGTGGAAGAGCACGCTGGTCTCTCCCCTGAAGCCGAGGTCCTGGGTGCCCTGGCCGGTGTCGAAGGTGAAGGTGGCCTCGCGCTTTCCTGTGTCGCGGCTGTAGATCTGGATGATGCGGTATTCGAGTTCGAGACCGCTGAGGGTGGGGCGCAATGGCGGCGCGTCGAACATTTGCACATCGGCCCAACGCGCGGAGTAGGGGGGCGCGGCTTCGGGGATGGGATCGTTCGGGCGCTTTGGCCGCTCATGCACGGGGCCGGCCTGCGGGCTGCTCACGCGCAGCGGCGCGGTGGTGCCGGCCTCGTTGACCACGCGCACGAGGAATTGCCGCCAGCCGGCTTCGTCGAGCTCGGGGCTGGCCGCGCCGGGTTGCACTTTCACGCGCTGCTCGGGATTGATGTGGATGTGGAAGAGCGCGTGCGAGTCGAGTAATGCGCGCGCCTTTTCCACGGCGTCGGCGTCATTGGCCTGGATGCAGGCGCGCAGCGTGTGCAGCTCGTCCGAATCGAAGGGAGTGCCGAGGAACTCCATGGCCTCGATGAGGTGCCCGGTGGCGGCGAGGAAGGGCTGCGGTTCGGGATCGCGGGCATGAAGACTGGCAACCAGAACGAGACATGACCCCCAAAGTGTTTTCATGCATTTCAAACGTTTGTTGAGGGCACTTATTTGCCTGAGGGGCTGTTCTGCTTTGGGATTCAAGAAGTCCTTTTTTCCCTTCTTGCCATTTCCGTCGGGCATCCCTAGTCTCCGCGGCCATGACTGAAAACCAAATGAAAGTGGACTGGGCGGCGCTGGAGGCGAAGCCGGAGTTCCGCGCCCTGCTCGCGCGCAAGGCGCGTTTTATCACCGCCGCGTCCGTGTTTTTCGTGGTGTATTATTTTTCGCTGCTGGTGCTGGTGGGCTGGTTTCCTGATTTGATGAAGAAGGAAGTGCTGGGGCGGATCAATCTGGCTTATCTCTTTGCTCTTTCGCAGTTCTTCATGGCCTGGGGCCTGGCCTGGCTCTACACGCGCAAGGCCGCGCAATGGGATTTGGAGGCTGCGAACATCGTCCGCGGCCATTGATTGCGTCTCTTTTCCACACGTCACTTTCCCGATTTTTTTTCTCATGACCATCGCAGTCTGGATGTTCCTCGCTTTTGTCGTAGCCACCCTGGGCATTACTGTCTGGGCGGCGAAAAAAAACACCAGCGCGGGGGCCTACTTTGCCGCCGGGCGCAGCATCACCGGCTGGCAGAACGGCCTCGCTGTGGCGGGTGACTATATGAGCGCGGCCAGCTTTCTCGGCATTTCCGGGATGATCGCCTTTTACGGTTACGACGGCTTCATGTACTCCGTCGGCTGGCTGGTGGCCTACCTTACAGTGCTGCTCGTGGTGGCCGAGCCGCTGCGCAACGCGGGCAAGTACACCATGGCTGATTTGCTCGCCTACCGTCTGACTCCGCGTCCCGTCCGCGCCATGGCCTCGCTGAGCACGATCACCGTGTCCACTTTTTACATGGTGGCTCAGATGATCGGCGCCGGAGCGCTGGTGAAGCTGCTGCTCAAGGACCTGCCCTGGATCACCACGGAATGGGCCATCATCGGTGTGGGCGTGCTCATGGTGGTGTATGTGGTCTTCGGCGGCATGCTGGCCACCACCTGGGTGCAGATCATCAAAGCCATCCTGCTGATGAGCGGCACCATCCTGCTGAGCGTGCTGGTCATGAAGCATTTCGGCTACAGCTTCACGGCTTTCTTCGAAGCCATCGCCAACCTCACTTACAAGGACGCTTCCGGCGCGGAAGTGACGCGAAATTTCCTGGAACCGGGAATGAAGTTTGGCGCGGCGGTGACCAAAGGCTGGGGGCCGCTGGATCAAATTTCCCTCGGTCTCGCGCTCGTCTTCGGCACCGCCGGCCTCCCCCACATTCTGGTGCGCTTTTACACCGTGCCGGATGCGAAAACAGCCCGCGTCTCCGTGGTGTGGGCCATGATCATCATCGGCGCGTTTTACATCCTGACCACCTTCCTCGGATTTGGCGCCGCCACCATTCTCAAGCCGGACTCCATCCCGACGGACAACATGGCAGCTCCCCAGCTTTCGGAAGCGCTGGGCGGTCCGGTTTTCTTCGCCTTCATCAGCGCGGTGGCCTTTGCCACCATTCTTGCGGTGGTGGCTGGTCTGACCATCAGCGCCAGCGCCAGCTTCGCGCACGATTTTTACACCAACGTCCTCCATCACGGCAAAGAGCATCGTCCGGGTGAGGAAGTGCGCGTGGCGCGCATCACCGCGTTTGTGGTCGGAGCCGTCTCCATATTTCTCGCCATCAAGCTGCAAAACGTCAACGTGGCCTTCCTCGTCGGACTGGCTTTCGCGGTGGCTGCCAGCGCGAATCTTCCTGTGATCGTGTTGAGCATCTTTTGGAAAAAATTCAGCACCGCGGGTGCCGTGCTCGGTTTGGCGGTGGGGCTGGTCAGCAGCATTGTTCTGATTGTTTTGAGTCCCAGCATCATGGGAGTGGATGGCCCTGAGGTGGCAGCTGCCAAACGCCATCTCATCCAGGCTGACGCGATCTTTCCCCTGACCAATCCGGGCATTGTCAGCATCCCGCTCGGGTTTCTGGCGGCCATCCTTGGTTCCTTGTGGAGACGCGAACCCGAGGCCGAGGCGAAATTCTGCGAACTCAAAGTGCGCGCGCACACGGGTCTTGGCGCCGAGAAGGCGGTGAGTCATTGACCAAAAAAAGTCGGGGCGGACCACCCGGTCCGCCCCGACTTTTTTGAAGGTTCCCAACAGCCATATCGGTTAACCCACACCATTTGATGAAATGGTTGATCTTGCGATCTGATGGGAGTCTGCCACAGGCCGGAAAGGATGCGTCAGCCTGCTGTCATCACTTTGTAAGAGGTTTGTCAGACTTGGCGGGCTTTTTCTCGCGGCGCAGAAACGGGGCGAAACGGGATTCGAATTGGCGCGGCACCACGCATTGGATGTCCGCCACGCCGCGCTCGTAGTCTTCGGCAAGGACCTTGCCCTGCTCGTGCGCGAGCGCCACCAGATCCATGCGCTCCAGCGGGATGCTCAATTCCAGGCGCACCACGCGGTCTAACAACATGTCATGCAGACGATGGAAGAGGTCGTCGAGTCCGCTTCCCGTCCTCGTCGAAATGAAAACGGCCTCGGGAAAGCGGCGCCGCAGTTCCATCTGGCGCGCGTCATCCATGAGGTCGGATTTGTTCAGCGCCAGCAGCACGCGCTTTTCCCCCGCGCCGAGCTCGGCGAGCACCCGCGTCGTGGTCTGGTAGTGCTCGAGAGCGTGGGGCGAAGAGGCGTCCACCACATGGATGAGGAAATCGGCGAGCACTGCCTCTTCGAGGGTGGCGCGGAAGCTTTGCACCAGATCGTGCGGCAGATTGCGGATGAAGCCGACGGTGTCCGTGAGCAGCAGAGGTTGTCCGTCCGGCAGCTCAAGACGGCGCGTCGTGGTGTCGAGCGTGGCGAAGAGTTTGTCCTCGGCCAGCACTTCGGCTTCGGTGAGCTTGTTGAGGAGGGATGACTTGCCCGCGTTGGTGTAACCCACGATGGCGGCATGAGGCACGGGCACGCGGCTGCGCTCCTTGCGCATGGTGTCGCGCTGCTTTTTCACCTCCTCCAGATCCGCCTTCACTTTGTCGAGCCGCTTGTAGGCCAGACGGCGGTCCACTTCGAGCTGCGTCTCCCCTTCTCCGCGCGCCGCCCCGCCACCCGCTCCTCCGCCGCTGCCGCCCTGGCGGTCCAGATGGCCCCACATGCGGGTCAGTCTTGGAATCGAGTATTCCAAACGCGCGAGCTCCACCTGGAGGCGCGCCTCGCGGGTTTGCGCGCGCATGTTGAAGATGTCCAGGATGACTTCATGCCGGTCAATGACCGCGACACCCGACTCCTGCTCCCATGCGCGCTGCTGGGCGGGGCTGAGTTCATTGTCGAAAATGATGCAGTCACATTCCAGCTCCTTCGCCTTTGCCATCAGTTCCCGCGCCTTGCCTTTGCCGATCAAATGACGCGCCGTGTGCTCGCGCGCGAACACAAGGTCCGCTGACACGATGCCTATGCCAAGGGTGCGGACCAGCTCCTCCAGCTCCTCAAGCAGTTCAGCCGCCTCGGTGGATTGGCGGCGGTCAAAATACGCTCCCACGAGAAGCGCGCTCCGCACCACCTGGGGTTTCTCACGAATGTCGAACATCCGCCAACATGACGCGCGCGCCCCGGCTTGCCAAGCGCCGCAGTTGCCGTCATTCACTTTCCATGCCAAGTCACCGGATGACACGCCGCCTTGCCATATTGAGCTTTTTGTTAGCCCTCGCCTCCTGCGGGCCCGTGGACCGCGATGGCGCGCGGCTCTCGACCTATGAAAACGACGCCACCGAGGCGCTTGTGCGCGAGATGCTGCGCACCCTGCCCGACCTCAATCCAGGCGTTCCCAAAAGCCACTCCATCAGTCTCGGCGAGATTGTGCCCAAGCGCGATTTCACTCCTGCCAGCGTGCCCTTTTTCAAACGCTTCGAAGACACCGGACTGCGCATCGTCAGTGCCGCCGTGCTCACCACCACGCCGCCGGACAACATCATCATTGACCCCGAACTGCGCGTGGCCGCCTACATCGTCCAAATCCGCCACATGAAACAGACCGCGCCCGGCCGCTGGGAGTATGAGGCGGGCTGGTCCTACAAAAAGCTTTTCCAGCGGAAAAAATGGACGGTCACTGCCGCGAATGGAAGCCACAAAATCGAGGCCGGCGAAGTTCTCGATGGCAACCTGGAGTAGCTAAAAGTGACTGGCTGCGCTGGTTTCGCGGTGGTTTTGCAAACCCGCTTATGAAGAAGGGTGGTGGCTCTCATGACATTTTGCGCGCCCACCGGGCGAGCAGCGCCTTCGGATTCCAGGGGTGAAAGCCCTCCAGACTGACCAGCGGCCTCGATTCCCGGCACCACTCCGCCTTGTAGGGCTGGTCTCCTGGCAGCATGTCGAAGAGCCGCATTTGGCGGCGGCTGCACAGTTCCATGCTCCAGTTCAGCACAAGATTCCCTGGGGAAAGCCGCGCCAGAGCCGGATCCCAGCCGTGCTGATAAAACGAAAACTCGTCTCCTTCCGCGAATCCGTACAAAGCCGCAACCATCCCTCTTTCAGGTGTGGCAAGACAGGGCATCAGTGCCCGGCCTGATTTCAGCCAGCGCGCGCCAAGCTCTCTGTGAAAACCCCACGCGACGTCCGTCACGAAATGACTCCTCCCCTTCGGCCAGTGGAAAGCGTGCAGCCGGGCCAGCTCATCCATTGCCCCGCCTCCGCCTTCTTCGCAGCGCCGGCCTTCATGCTTTTGCAGGAAGAGAATGTTTTTTCTGCGCATTCTCCTGCGCCAGCGTCCCTGACTGCCCGGTTCGATTTCCTCCCAGTTATTCGGCAGTTTTAACCAGCGGCTTTCCAGCTTCTCCGCCACGCCCGCTCCAGCACAGACGGATTTCACCGCCTTCATCAGCCAGTCCAGATTCGGTGATTCGGCGGGAATCATTGGCAGCCAAACACCGTGGCAGGCGTGGCCGGGCAAATGCGTGAGCGCGTCCGAAAGCAGCGGCCCAAATTCCGCCTCCCTGCCCAGTGGCACCAGAGCATCCATCCTCTCTCCCTGCACCGGGCCCTGTCCGCTGATCCAGGTCAGCAGTCGCAAATGCCTCCGCAATCCATGATCCCCCTTGGACAGCATGAAAGGAGCAATCGCCTCGACCTCGCCCCGGTGCCCCCGAACCACGATCACGGCCAGCTTCCGGCCTTCTCCGAAATGTCTCCACCAGGTCCAAATCCAGTCCCAGCGCAGAAAGGGCGAACGAGTCGCGGACCTCTCCAGCAGCTTGTCCCAGAAAGGTTCAAGGCTCGCCAAGCCCTCCTCTTCCTCAATCACCTCCGTCACATGCCGGCTCGTTTCAGTCCAGGCTCGCTGGCATGTCACAAAACCTCCCCCTGCCTTGAACAGTTGGCTGAGAGTGCCGGAGGATGACAGGCTGGCTTCCACGAAAACGGGCGTCAACGAGACGCCCGTCAATTATCGTATTTATAGCCGGAGCTTCAAGAGCATTCTCAAAACTATGTCGCCCGGAAACTCCCTCTCCATCAATCGTTGAAGAAATGCCGGCCCGTCTCGCCAGCGACCGTCTTGTTGTCCACTTCCCAATACACATCTTCGAAAATGGATTCGGGTTCAGGATAGGGGCTAGATTTGGCAAACTCGGCAGATTCGTCGGCTTCGGCTTGAGCTTCGCGGTCAATTTTTTTGAGTTGATCTTCTGTAGCCACACCCTCGGATAGCAAGACCGCTTTCCAAATCTGGATCGGATCATGCTCGCGCTGGTAGCGCTCCACTTCTTCTTTGGTGCGGTACCCATCCTTGTCTTCCGTTTTCTGATGGCGCGCATCCGCCACCGAGTGCCCGAGGTAGCGGTAGGTGTCAATTTCCAGCAAAGTCGGCTTCGACTCGTTATGCGCGCGCTCGATTGCCTTCTGCACGCCGGCGCGCACATCATAGACGTTCTCACCCACAAACTTGTCCCACGCCATGCCGTAACCCTCCGCGCGTTTCGCCAGGCAGCCATCGAAGGCTGAGGAACGCGCCTGGCTCGTGCCCATCGAGTAGCCATTGTTCTCGATCACATAAATCACCGGCAGATCCCAAAGCGCCGCCAGATTCAGCGACTCGTGAAACGCGCCCTGATTCACCGCGCCATCCCCCAGGAAGCAAAGCGCCGCGCCTTTCAGCCCGCGATACTTCAGTCCATAGGCCAGACCGAGACCCAGCGGCGTCTGCCCGGCCACAATGCCATGCCCGCCCCAGTAATTCTTGTCCGGCGCGAAGTAATGCATCGAGCCGCCCTTGCCGCGCGAGCAGCCAGTGGCCTTGCCGAAAAGCTCCGCCATGCACTCATTCATGCCCATGCCCACCGCCAGAGCGTGTCCGTGGTCGCGGTAGGCGGTGATGACGTGATCGTTCTCACCCATCAGCGACACGCAGCCCACCGCCACCGATTCCTGGCCGATGTAAAGGTGGAGGAATCCGCCCATGCGACCCGCTTGATAATGCTGGAGGGAAACTTGCTCGAACCGGCGGATGCGGGCCATTTTCCGATACAGCTCGATCTTGTCATCGGCGGTGAGTTTGGCGTTGATCGGGGCTTCAGCGGAGGAGGCAGGGGTCGCGTTCTTGGTGGCCATGATGTGAGTCCGGGGATACTAGCGGGATGAATGGCGCGTGCAAGTCACAGTCCACCCCCCGAAAATCTTCCCTGTTATGTTCCACATGGAACAAAACTCCCCCCTTCCCTGACATCCATTTCCTTTGATCTTTGCCCTCCCTCCCCCATCTTAACCACCCCATGTCCGCCAGCCTCTACACCTTCCCCAAGCACTACGATGTCATCGTTTGCGGGGCCGGCCATGCCGGAGTGGAGGCCGCCATGGCCGCCGCGCGGCTGGGTTGCCAGACGGCCATCCTCACCCAAAATCTGGACACCATCTCCCAGATGTCGTGCAACCCCGCCATCGGCGGACTCGCCAAAGGCCATGTCGTCCGCGAAATTGACGCCCTCGGCGGTGTCATGGCGCGCAATACCGACGCCACCGGCATCCAGTTCCGCATGTTGAACGCCCGCAAAGGCCCTTCCGTCCAGGCGCCGCGCGCGCAGTGCGACAAGAAAGCCTACCAGTTCCGCATGAAGTGGCTGATCGAAAACCAGCCCAACCTCGATCTCCACCAGGGCAACGCCGCCGAGATTCTCGTCGAAAACGACGCCGTCACCGGCATCCGCACCAGCCTGGGCATGATCTACCGCGCCAAGGCCGTCATCATTTCCTCCGGCACCTTCATGCGCGGGCTGCTCCACGTCGGACTGCAAAACCAGGCTGGCGGGCGCATGGGCGACAGCATCTCCACCCTCTCCGACTCCCTGCGTGAACTTGGCTTCGAGGTGAAGCGCTTCAAAACCGGCACCCCCTGCCGCATCAACAGCCGCAGCATTGACTTCCACCAGTGCGAACCCCAGCCCGGCGACTCCCCTGCCCCACCCTTCTCTTACCTCTCGGGAGTCGTGCCTGAAGATGAGATTGCGGAATGCGGAATGCGGAATGCGGAATCGGATGCCAGCGAAGCCTCTCCCCATTCCGCAATCCGCAATCCGAAATCCGCATTCCACCACTTCACCCTCAACTCCTGGCTCCCGGAAAAGTTCCATGTGGAACAAATCCCCTGCTGGATCACCTACACCACACCGCGCACCCACGACATCATCCGCGCCAATCTCGACAAATCCCCCATGTATTGCGGCCGCATCGAAGGCGTCGGGCCGCGTTACTGCCCCTCCATCGAGGACAAAGTCGTGCGCTTTGCCGAGAAGGACCGCCACCAGATCTTCCTCGAACCCGAAGGCCGCCACACCCGCGAATTCTACATCAACGGCGTCTCCACCTCCCTGCCCTACGAGGTGCAGCTCGACTTCATCCGCTCCATCCCCGGCCTCGAACGCGCCGAGATCATCCGCCCCGGTTACGCCGTCGAGTACGATTACTGCCCGCCCACCCAGCTCCTCCCCACCCTGGAGACCAAGCGCGTCGCCGGCCTCTACTTCGCCGGGCAGATCAATGGCACCTCCGGCTACGAGGAGGCCGCCGGTCAGGGCCTGCTCGCCGGGGCCAATGCCGCCCTCAAAGTCCAGGGCCGCCCCCCCTTCATCCTCCCGCGCAGCGCCGCCTACCTCGGCGTCCTCGTGGACGATCTCGTCACCAAAGGCGTCACCGAGCCCTACCGCCTCTTCACCTCCCGCGCCGAATACCGCCTCCTACTCCGGCAGGACAACTGCGACCTCCGCCTCACCCCGCTCGCCGCCCGGCTCGGGCTCGCCTGCCCCACCCGCACCCGGCTCACCCAGGAAAAAGCCGCCCGCCTCGCCGAGGCCATGACCTTCCTCCAGACCACCACCCACGAGGGCCTGCGGCTGGAGAAATGGCTGCGCCGCACCGGCAACGACCACACCACCCTGCCCGCCGAGCTCCGCGCCGCCTTCCCCGACGCCATCTGGCAGCTCGTGGAAAACGACGTCAAATACGAGGGCTACATCCAGCGCCAGGAGATGATGCTCGAGCGCACCGCCCGCATGGAGGAAAAAGAAATCCCCGCCCACTTCGACTACGCCGCCGTCCACGGCCTCAAGCTCGAGGCCCGGCACCGCCTCACCCAGATCCGCCCCGCCACCCTCGGCCAGGCCGCCCGCATCCAGGGCGTCACCCCGGCAGACATCGCCCTGCTCGCCATCATGCTGCGCCGGGGGTGAGGCTCCGTAAAAACGAGGCTTGCCAAGCCTTTCCTCATCCATGAAAATGCGCGCATGAGCTACACAGGCACCATTCAAAATGGACAGCTGGTTCTGACAAATCCCATCACCCTGCCGGAGGGCACTGCTGTCGTCGTCAGCATCGAATCCGTCGAAAACGCGGATGCTCCCGTGCAGGGCTCGCTGGACTGGCTGTCGGAAGTGGAAAAGCTGGCCCGCCCGCGCCAGTGGCCTGAAGGCTACGCGCGGAATCTGGACCAGCACCTCTCCGCCAGCCACCGGCCATGAAAGTCTTTGCGGACACATTCTTCTTTCTGGCCTTGCTCGACAGCCGGGACGCCGCGCATCACGAGGCGCGCGAACTGGCCCGCAGACCCTGGCACCGGATTTACACCACCGATTACATCCTGCTCGAGCTTGGCAACGCCCTCTCCGCCCCCGAGGACAGGAGCGATTTTCTGGCGCTGCTTGCCATGATGCGAAACGCCCCCGTCTATGAAATCCTCCCCGCCTCCCCTGCTCTGCTGGAAGCCGGGCTGCATCTTTTCACCCAGCGCCCGGACAAGCACTGGTCTCTGACGGACTGCCTTTCGATGACGGTCATGTCCCAGCTCTCACTTCAGGAAGTCCTCACGGCGGACCACCATTTTGAGCAAGCCGGATTCAAGCCGCTGCTGGCTTGACCCGTACCATCCCATGAAACTCCTCCCCGCGCTCCTGACCCTGGCTGCATGCTGCGCCCTTGCGAAGGACCCGATGCCGGTCGCGCCGTTTCTGGCCAGCCACATCACCTCTCTGGAAATCCGCCAGCTTCCCTTCCCCGAGGCGGTGGAGGCGTTGCGACAGGCGGTGGCCACGGAGGAGTGGGTGGGCGCGGAGGTCCAGATCGCCCGCTACCGGGAGCCGATGCAGTCCGAAGCGCATCCCTGGCGTGATGAGTATGAAAATCTGGTCTCTGTGCATTTCAGGGACATCTCTGTGTATGATGCTCTCCAGGCCCTGTGCGCGGCCTGCGGATTCGAGATGGATGTGGAAGTGTTCAAGTTGCGGTGTTTCGAGACATCCGGCCAGGTGGGCAGGCCTGCCTTTGAAAAGCTCTTCCCCGAGGCCGCCCAACGCGCGGATCAACTGAGAAAATTGAAGATTCCCGCCTTTCAAGGCGATGGCCTTTCAGCCTATGAAGCCATGAAGAAGCTCCAGGACGAAGTGTGCAAGCTCACGGGTCGGCAGCCGCCGCCCTTCGTGTTTATCAGCCAGCGGGATCGGAAGAGTCCCGGCAAAATCGGAGATGACACGCATCACCCGATTCATTTGAATTTGAAAGACACCCCAACCCCGTACTTCGAGATCTGCCGTTACATCGCCGAACTGTCCGCGCATAGCTTCCGCATGAGCGCTGACGGGCATGTGATCCTGCGCAGGGTGGCGGACATCTATGATCCTGTGCGTTTCCGAGTTCTTCCGGTGGAATTGTTCGCCCGTCAGTTGGGCAAGCCAGTGGCGGAAGTCACGGAGGAGGCGATGCAGGCTTGGATGGAGGAAGCCGGATGGAGTGTGTATTTCCTCTCCTACCACCGCCCCTCCGGCCGCGTTTTCATCGAGAGCTTGTGGGCGGGTGATGAGGGGGCGCTGTTGGAGGCCTTGGAGAAATGAAAGAGCAGCCCTCGCCCGCCGGGCTTGAACAGCCTCCCATGTCCATCGGAAGCCGCTGCCGGGATTTCAACGGCCTCCCATGTCTATCGGAAGCCATTGCCGGGATTTTAACGGCCTCCCATGTCCATCGGAAGCCATTG